>Ga0318506_10000165_pt1 | contig 11681 bp, 9 predicted proteins | sample GRESIP084b2f19_FD_203660 | JGI IMG/M metagenome (GOLD analysis project Ga0318506, IMG submission 203660) | Tropical soil microbial communities from Luquillo Experimental Forest, Puerto Rico - GRE.SIPMG.084b2f19 | ecosystem: Environmental > Terrestrial > Soil > Tropical forest > Bulk soil... | reverse complement strand
GGATAGCTCCAGTCGTTCACCCTGACACTTACGTGAGGCACTTCACACCCGCCGTGACCAAAGGCAGGTACAATACCGGTGTGTTTTCCTGATCCTCAGAACGAGGCCGAGGCGGCACTAGAACTGATCGATCAGGGGTTCTCGATCGTCAGCCACAACAGCGAGCGGTTCTTTGAAGCCGAACTGTATCGACTGAAGGCTCGGGGCTGCTCATGCGTGGCGCATCGGATGCCGAAGCGGAGTCCCTGCTCGACCAGACTTTGCAAACGGCCCGCAGCCAACAGGCGAGCTCGCTCGAACTTCGCGCCGCCACCGACCTGGCAAGGCTTTGGATCAATCAAGGCAAACGTACCGAGGCGCGCGACGTTCTTGCAGCCGTCTATGGTCGCTTCAGCGAAGGCTTCGATACGTGCGATCTCAAAGAGGCCGATGCTTTGCTCGCCCAGCTGCAATAAGTCGTTCTCGAGCCATTCTAAGACGTTCCTGCTCCTCTCTCCGTTCTCTCTCGCTCCAGGTTTATGGAAGGTATTGCTCTTGAATCAAGCTCTGCGTAAACATCCTTGCCGGGTCCAGGGTTTTCTCCGTAGTAGGGGCATGCACTCTGCATGATGGCGTAAGATGACGCGGGTGGATCAATGTGTGAAGCGCGTTCTGCTCTCTCGAGCAGCACGGTAGACCCTCCTGAAACATGGGGCTGTGTATGCACGTGAGTGCGGAAAAGATGGCGGAGCGCCTGACCGAATTGCCCCACTTAGGACAACAACTTATAAGCTAGTCTTGCTAAGGACAACATGGAGAAACAGCCATGGATTTCATTGAGCGCTGGCTCGGGGTGTCGCCGGACGGGGGTCACGGGACATTAGAGCTGCTTTACATCGCAGTGGGTGTGTTGATCGTGGTCGCTCTCCTTGGTCGGATTGCATATCGCCTCGGATACCGTGGGTCCGGTCAGCGAAGCCGCTGACCGGGTCAAACGACCTCAATCCGCGCTGGCAACCATCGGATATCGCGCAGCTGAGAGGCCGCTTCGGAATAACACGACGTGAGCGCACTACACGTGCGGCGGTGGCCGCAGAGGGATGCAGCGGGCGGAGAGACTATGGCTATTAAAAAAAAGTCGGTGAAACCTCCGCAAGCAAAGGCGGCAGCGGGCGGCCGAGCCACGGCGAAGCGGCCAAACGTCAAACGACGAAAGCAACCGCGCGAGCCATCCCAGGCCGATCGCCCCGACCAACGCCACAGTGAACTCATTCAGGACCGCCGCTTCGGGAGCGAGGACGAGAACCTGGCTCAGCTCCGTCTCGCCGCTCTTCGTGAAACGGCGGCCGCTGTCGCTCAGAGAGAAAAGATCGCCAAGCCCCTTTCACTTGGCGCGGGCAAATGGGTTCAGCTCGGACCGACTGTCATTCCGAACGGACAGACACCAAGCGCCGCGAGCGGCGGCAGCCGCGTCAATGTGACGGGGCGCATCACGGAAATCGTCGTCGACCCGACCTCGCCCTCGACCATCTATGTGGCGACCGCGGGCGGCGGCGTCTGGAAGACCGTGGATGGAGGCGTGACCTGGTCTCCTAAGTCCGACAAGGAAGTGTCGCTCGCGATCGGTGCGCTCGCAATGGCGCCCTCGGACCCCAACCGGCTCTATGCCGGCACGGGCGAGGGCAACATCTTCTATTACGTGCAGAACTTCCCGCTGCAGGCCTCCAACGAGGACTACCACGGTGTCGGCGTGCTGCGGTCGAGTGACGGCGGAGACACCTGGACGCATGTCGGTAGCGCCGATTTCTGCGGCGCCGCGTTCTACCGCATCGCGGTGCATCCGACGAATCACGATGTGCTTTTTGCTGCGACCACCCACGGTCTGGTGCGCTCGCAGGATGGCGGCACCACGTGGATGCCGATGACGAGCGGCCTTCCGCCCCTCTCGACGACCGTGATCGCGTGCACCGACGTCGCTTACCATCCTGGCAATGTAAACCGCGCCTGGTGTGCGTTCTGGGGGAGCGGCCTGTACCGGACGGACGATGCCAACGCCGTGACGCCCAGATGGAGCAAGCTGAACACCCGCCTCCAGGCGGACGGCATGGGCCGCATCGCGCTGGCCGTGGCACCATCCAATCACGACGCGATATTCGCGTTGATCGCGCCTTTCCCTGAACCCGTGCAAAACCCGAAGGGGGTCGTGTACAGGAGCAGCAACGGCGGCGACACTTGGTCCACCATCACGACGGTGCCGACTGTCCAAAGCTCATACAGCTTAAATATCGCCGTCGACGTGTCCAATCCGGACGTGCTCTATCTTTCCGGTCGCGAACTCTACAAATCCGTGCAAAGCGGCGGGAACTGGACCACGAAGAGCATCGGCACGCAGATCCATGTGGACAACCACGCGTTCGCTTCACACCCCACTAATCACCTGCAGATCTACGCCGGCACGGATGGTGGAATATACCAGTCGGCGGACGGCGGATCCACTTGGGACGACAGTATCAACGAGGGACTGGTCATTACCCAGTTCGAGTTCATCGGCCAGCATCCCGAGTCGGATGCGCAAGTCATCGGTGGAACGCAGGACAACGGGACCGCGATGTTCCGCAACAGCCTGGTCTTCTACCACTCGGCGGACTTCGACGGCGGCCAAGCCGGCATCGATCCCGCGAATCCGAAAAACGTAATCCACACCTTTTGCTCGCTACCGAGGAAACGCAATCAGCCCGAGAACGGAAAGGGTATCGAGCGTTCCGTCACCGCTGGTAAGTTCGGCACCTACACGGACATCAGCGACGACTTGCCCCCTGCCGATGGCTCTGGCGCCAAGGTGCTGTTCTATCCGCCGTGGACCTACGACGACACCAATTCAAACAACCTCGCATTTGGAACGAACGAACTCCGACTCTCGGCGGCGCAGGGTACCGACAAGTGGCCGATCAGCATCACGCTTCCCGGGATCGATAGCGGTCGCGTGTCGGCGATTCATTACGTCAGTCCGTCCCTGATCTACTGCGGGACTAGCAACGGTCTCGTCTACAAGGCCATGAAGTCAGGAAGCATGTGGACCGCGACCAAGGTGAGTGCATCTCCGCTTCCGGCCCGCTGGATTTGGGACGTCTTCCTCGTGCGTGGAATGAGCGACGTCCTAGTGCTGGCGATGGCCGGCTACCGGACCGCGCACGTCTGGAAAGGCACGCTCTCGGGCGGCAGCTGGACGTGGGCAGATTTGAGCGGCGCGCCTTCCCACCGGTTGCCTAATGCGCCGGCGAACGCATTGCAGGTCGATCCGACGGCGCCGGACATGATGTACGTGGGCACCGATGTCGGCGTGTGGGCGACCACGGACGGCGGCGCGAATTGGAACCCGTTTAGCGACGGCCTCCCCAGCGTCGCCGTGTACGACCTGAAACTGCATGCGCAGACCCGCCTGCTGCGCGCAGCGACGCACGGTCGTGGGGTCTGGGAATGCAAGCTCGATGTCGCTGGTGTTCCCGAAGTTCGCATCGTGATCCGCGACCACGTGATGGACACCGGGCGCCTGACGCCGTCGCCATTCGGCTTGCCGTCGGCGTGGGAGGATCCGGGCCGGCAGGTTAATCTCGGCGATCCGCTTTTCTGGTGGAATTGCGCGGATGTGAAGATTGATTCGCCGATGGGTGACTCTTACCAGATGCCTGTTGCAACGGTCGACTACCTGGCCTTCGAAACGGCGCTCCAGCACCGGAATCCGCAACGGGGCAAGGTCAATCGCGTGTACGTCCAGGTGCACAATCGCGGTGTCGTGCCTGCGAGCAACGTCGTCGTGAAGATTCTCTACGCCGACGCGACGCCGGGCCTGCCGGACCTCCCCACCGACTTCTGGACCGCGTTCCCGGGGAACTCCGGGATGCCGAGCCCGTGGACTCCGATTGGCGCGGCGCAGACTATCGCTTGGCTGCGACAAGAACGTCCTGCCGTGCTGGAATGGGACTGGACGCCGCCGATGTCCGCGGCGACGCACTCGTGCCTGTTGGTGGTCACCTCCTGCATCGAGGATTCCCCGGGCGTCAGGTCGCTGGTCCTCGATTCGCTGGTGACGCAGAACCGGCAGGTGGGACTCAAGAACCTACACATTATCGATGCGCTGCCGTCGCCTTATTGGGACGCGATCCGGTTCTATCCGCGCGCGGCGACCGACATATTCCGCTTCGGTGCGCTGCCGAAAGGCTGGTCGCTGGGCCTCGTGTTGCCAAAGGAGGTGCCGCTGTCCAAGATCACTTATTCGGGACTTGAAGCGAAACCGGTCTCTGCCGCGGAACGGGCGCGCATCAGCGAGCAGCTCGGCAAGCAGGCCGCTCTCTACGATCTAAAGCAGGCGCTGGTGGCAGCGGCATCGCGCGAAGGCTGCGCGATCAGCGGCATCCCGGTGGGGATGCAGGGCATCCCGATCCTCGTCGCATTCACGGCGAATGCGCGGCCCGGCGCCGGGAGTGTCCAGCTGATCCAAGAATCTCGTGATCAGCGCGTGCTAGGCGGAAACACGTTCGCGCTCCGTAACGTCAAGGCGAATGCTCGGCAGATCTCGTCCGTGAAAAACAAAAAACGCTGACTCTTAATTCGGAGGTCCAAGGTTCGAATCGGTCGCGGCATCCACGCCGCGGTTCAAGGCGAAGCAGGGTCGGAGCAGACGCCGAGGTGCGCGTCGTCAATTTTGCAACTAGCCGCGGGTGCCGCTGGCCTCCCGGCCGCAGTGCGAATTGCGAAAGCGCAAACCTATCCTGCGCGGCCGGTGAGGCTGATCATCGGATTCCCCGCGGGTGGCGGGGCAGACATTGTTGCGAGGATTTTAGGACGCTGGTTGTCTGAGCGACTTGGTCAGGAAGTCATCATTGAAAACAAGCCCGGTGCTAACACTAGTATTGCGGCTCAAACGGTGGTCAACTCGGCACCAGACGGATATACCTTGCTTTGGTGTGGGATCAGCAACGCCATAAACCCACCTTCTACGAAAATCTTCCCTTCGACTTTCTCAAAGATATTGCACCGGTTTCCGGAGCGGTAACACCGTTGCCTCTCTCAACTAGATTTTTCTCGAGCACCATGATGTCGAGGTCGATTTAGCAAAATTCAAAGCTGTGGTTCGCAACGGCTGAACCGTAGGTTTGCGGTCTTGATTCCACTCATCATCGAGCATTGGCGTTTGTCCCCCCGCGCGCGTCGGTTACATTGCATCGTGCCTAGATGGCAAGCATCGTACTGCAACATAGAGACTCGGTTCAGCGCCTTGCTTTCGATCTGAGAAATAGCGAGTTTAGTGAGCCAATTCCGCGCAAAACCGGGGCAGGCTGCACGAGACCTGGCACATCGATAAAATGCTGGAATACTAACGCAACATTGACGAATGGGAGCGGGTGTGTCGGAGATTATTAATGATTTGCAACACGGACCGGCAGGCAAAAGCGCCGGAACCTGTGCCTTTTCCTGCCTCCGAGATCTTCTCGCCTGCCATGGGCGAAACGCGCCCGACCGCAATGCCCTCCTGGCGTCGGGGCGTCCCCCGATGACATATGGCTCGCTCTGGGCCTGGGCGAATGATGTGGTTCCCCGGTTGCGGAGCGCCGGTGTGGGCCAAAGCGACCGGGTGGCGGTGGTATTGCCGGATGGACTAGAGGCTGCGGTGGCTATGATCGGCGTTGCGGCCGGTGCAGTTTGTGTGCCGCTTAACCCGGGCTTCACCGCTGACGAATGGCAGCGTTATTTCAGCGAATTGCGGGTAGCGGCGCTGTTGACGCGCCCGGACATAGATTCGGCCAGCCGAGGCGTCGCCCATACGCTCGGCATACCCCTCATCAATCTATCGACACGGCCCAGCGAGGGGCCCGGCACGTTCAACATTGTTGGGCCGGCGACGCGGCGCATTGCCGACGGCGAGTTTGCGTCCAGCGCCGATGACGCGTTTATCCTATTGACCTCAGGCAGCACGTCGCGGCCAAAGATGGTGCCGCTTACCCATGCGAGCGTTTGTCTGTCGGCCTACAACGTGGGCGTGGCCTTGGCACTTGGACCTCGGGACCGATTGCTGAGCGTGCTGCCTCTGTTCCATGGGCATGGCTTGATCTCCGGGGTCCTGGCCGCATTGGCTGCTGGCTCGAGCGTGGTCTGCACGCCTGGCTTCGATCCAGAGGCCTTCCTCGGCTGGCTGACAGAGTTTCGACCAACGTGGTACACGGCGGTTCCTGCAATCCATCGGGCCGTCTTATCAGCAGCAGATGGCCACAAGCACAGGGCCCAGCGGTCTTCCTTGCGACTCATCCGTTCGGCCTCTTCGTCTTTGCCGCCGAATGTGCTCTGCGGACTGGAAGCCCTGTTCGGCGTCCCCGTCATCGACACATACGGCATGACGGAAGCGGCCACCCAAATTGCTGCAAACCCTTTGGACCGACGGAAGCTTGGTTCCGTTGGCCAGTCTGCGGGGGCCGAGATCGCGATCCTGGATGGCGAGGGTCGACGGCTTTCATTCGGCGAACGTGGAGAGATTGCGCTGCGGGGCCCCACCATAACGAGGGGGTACGACAATGATGTCGCCGCTACGGAGTCGGCTTTTCGGGACGGCTGGTTCCGAACCGGCGACCTGGGGTACCTGGACGCAGAGGGATATCTCTTCATTGTCGGGCGCATCAAGGACGTCATCAACCGCGGAGGGCAGAAGGTCGCGCCGGCCGAGGTCGAACAGGCGCTGCTGAGCCACCCAGACGTGGTCGAAGCCGCCGTGTTCTCTGTGCCCCATAAGCGACTTGGCGCGGACGTCGCCGCCGCCGTCGTATTGCGTCAGGACGCCCAGGTCAGCGCACAGAAGCTCCAAGGCTTTGCCCGCGAGCGCCTCGCCAGCTTTAAGGTCCCCGGCCTCATCCGAATTGTCCAGGAGATCCCGAAAGGCGCGGGCGGAAAGATCAAGCGTAGCGAACTCGCGGCCGCGTCCACAGTGCGGATGGAACGCGGCGGCAGGATGGCACCGCCCCGCTCGGACGTGGAGCGGCAAGTGGTCAGGATCTGGGCGGACCTTCTGGACGTCAAACGGATCGGCGTCGACCAGGACGTCTTCACGCTCGACGCGGATTCGATTGCGGTGACGCAGGTGATTTCGCGTCTGCGGGAGCGTTTTGGCGTAGATCTCTCATTCAAGGACATTGTCGATGCACCGACGGTTGCGGCTCTCTCGGCGCGCCTTGAGTCATCGAGAAAGGCTCCTACTTCACTCAGCGTACGCGAGCCGCCAGCGGATATCGCGCGCCTGCGAGGAAATAGCCCCCATCCAGTGTCCATTGTGCAGGAGCGTATGCTGCGGATCGAGCGAGAAGTCCCTGGACTCCCCCAATTCAACCTGCCCTTCGCCTATCGGCTGCAAGGGCCGCTGAACGTTACCGCGCTCAAGCGGTGCATTGCCGAGGTCACGCGCCGGCACGAGTTGCTACGCACGGGATTCGCCTGGCTGGACGGGCGTCCTGTTGCTCGCCTTAGCGCGGCCGGGGATATCAAATCATCCCTCATCGTCAAAGATCTCGCGGTCCGGGCGCCTGGAACTTCCCGAGCTAAGGCGCTCATGCTCAGAAGGGCGGAGCTGGAAGTCGAGCAAGAATCCTTGAAGCCCATCGACATGAGCCATCCGCCTTTATTCCGGGCGCGCCTCTTTCGGCTCAGCGCCGACGACCACATTTTGCTTCTGCTGGTACACGATATCATCGTTGACGGCTGGTCGATGGGAGTCTTCATGAAGGAGGTTTCGGAACTCTACGTCGCTTTTGCAGCCGGCAGGCAGGCGCAGTTGCCCGAACCAGCGCTGCAGTTTTCCGACTTCGCACGGTGGCAGCGTCGGTGGTCCACCGGCCACGCAGCAACCCAACAGTTGGTCTACTGGAAGAGGCGCCTGCGAAAGGCCGCGCCTGTATTTGCCACCACGAATAGTGACGTTGGAGAGGAGCTGGCGGCGCGCATGAGCCAGAAGCGATTTCATATATCGAATGATCTAGTCACGCGCCTGAGCGCCTTGAGCCATAGCCGAGGTACAACCCTGTTCATGACGTTGCTGGCCGGCTTCAAGACGCTACTGCTCCGAAGTGGACGCAACGACATTTGCGTGGCGACCATGATGGCCAATCGCTCTCAACTGAGGACGGAGCGCGTGATCGGCCCTTTCGCCAACACCACGCTCATCCGCACGCGACTTGATACTGATCTGACTTTTCAGGAAGCGCTCAATCGCGTGCGCGACGCCGTCTTGGAGGCTTACGCCAGGCAGGAACTCCCCTTCGATATCATTGCCGCCCGACTAGCGGAAGAAGAGGGTCTGGATCCAGCATCGCTCGTTCAGGTCTATTTCGTCCTCCAAGTTGCGATTCGCCGATCGATCAAGCTGCCAGATGTGGCGGTCCGCCCGTTCGGTCATCGGGAAGGGCAGTCAGTTGCCATGCCGATCGATCGCACTTGGCTAAGGATGACCCTCAAGGAGATCCCATCGGGGATTGCTGGCGCATGCAGGTATAAGAACGACTTGTTTGCGCCAAACACTGTCAAGCATTGGATTGCGGATTACAAGACGATCTTGGCCAACGCGGCTGCAAATCCCAAGATGTCGCTCGGACGGTTGGCCGATTGTTGAACGACGAGATCGGCGTCGTCGCGCAAGCCAGTTAAGAAGAGATGCGCTGCGAATCCACCCGCAATTCCAGGAAGTTGCAAATGCTTCCTCGAAAAATAGCCCGGCTTGATTTTTCTCTCCGGATGATTGACACTCCACGTCACCATTGGCACACTGCGCGCTTGATCAAACCGCATCGGTCACTGAGAACAAGGGGGCAAGCAATGTGCGGATTTATTGTAGATTCTCTCGACCTCCAGAAATTGACTCCCCAGAAAAAGAGAAACCTTAAGAGAGAACTACAGCGTCGCAAGAACGCTCTCCAAGCGAAGATCAAGCTCCACCAAACGACGGTCAGAGGCCTCGATAAAGCGATTAAGAAGCTGTAAAAATCGCACGCCAGAGCGATTGACAAAACACGCGCAATCCGGGATCGATCGGCAGCTCCCGCGCGCTGAGGAGATTTTTCTCGATCACGTCGGCCATTTCGTGGTGGATGCCGAAGCAGCAACCCGTGCGCTGGCGCGCGCCGGGTTTGCACCCACGCCGATATCGGTTCAAGTCAATCCAGATCCCGACGGCGGAGCGCCGCGGCTGACTGGCACCAGCAACGTCACCGCGATGTTTGCGCGCGGCTATATCGAAGTCCTGTTCAAGACCTCTGACACCCCCCTCGCCCGCGAATTCGATGCCGGTCTCGCGCGCCATCCCGGCGTGCATATTGTTGCCTTCGGAGTGGCCGATGCCGCCGCCGCCCACCGCCGGCTCGCGGAGAGCGGGTTTCGGGTGCGGCCGCTGGTCGAGATGCAGCGAGCGGTCGACGCCGGCGGGCAGCCCGTAACGGCGGCCTTTACCATTGCGCGCGTGGAAATGGGCGAGATGCCGGAGGGTCGCATCCAGATCCTCACCCATCGCACCGAGCCCCTGATCTGGCAGCCGCGCTGGCTCTCGCATCCCAACGGCGCGCGGGCGCTGACACGTATCCTCGTTGCCGTGGCCGACGTGGCTGAGGCGGTTCGGCGCTTTGGCCGTTTCACCGGCCGTGTACCGGTGCCCACCCCATTTGGCCAGGCGATCGAGCTCGATCGCGGCTGCGTCGATCTCCTCGCCGCCGACCAATTCGCCTACCTGCTGCCGGAGCTGCCGATCCCGTCGCTGCCTTTCGTCGGCGCCTATGGAATTAAAGTGGAATCGCTGACGCTGACGGCCGACCTGCTGACGCGGGCCGGCCTGCTCGTGCGGCAGCGCGATCGCGATCTGATCGCGACATTCCCCGCAGAGCTCGGCCATGGCGCTTGGCTGTTCACGGAATGAAATGCGGTAGGTTGGGTCGGCCGTCGGGGGTAGCAGATATTTTTCGACATCCGACATGCTAGATCTAATACCAGTAACCACGCCGGTGCTCTACTTCCTAGATGCCGTAATGGGCCTGCTCTGAGCGGTGAGTTGATGCGGCTGTCCCCGAAGAAAAGCGAGAGCCCGCGAGCGACATTGACACCGGAGAAGTGGATGGCCTGAAAGTGCTTGACCCTGACGGCCGATTAGAGAAGCGGCCGTAGAGCGGACATCGGTGGATGTCCCAGAATGGGATGGACCGGCCGTGCTCCCACCCCTAGTGGCTCACAGAGTCAGTGGGGGCTTAAGAGCACGAGGAGCACATCGCCATGCCCTACAAGACCGATGCTGTAGTTGCCCACACGATTGGCATCGATACAGGTAAGAACACTCTCCATTTGATTGGCCTCGATCAGAACGGCGCAATCGTTTTGCGTGAAAAGCTCTCTCCCGGCCGGATCGCAGCACGACTTGCGAATGTGCCTCGGTGCCTGATTGGCATCGAGGCCGGCATGGCGACGCATTATGTGGCCCGCGCGTTAATTGCACTCGGTCACGATGTCAAGCAGGTACCGTCGGTTTATGCCAGGCTGTTCCGTCAAGGCCACAAGAACGACTTCCGGGACGCCACGCGGTCGCGGAAGCCGTGCAGCGGCCGTCGACACGCTGAGTTCCGGTGAAGACCGACGATCAGCTGGACCTGCAGGCGCTGCACCGCGTGCGATCTCGCCTGATCAGCGAGCGGACAGCTGTGATCAATCAGATCCGCAGCTTTCTCCTAGAGCATGGCATTCCGGTACGCCAAGGGCTTCGCTTCCTTCGTCAGCAATTGCCGGACATCCTAGCTAAACGCGTCGACGTATTGTCACCCGTATGATTAGGATCATTGAGGACCTCGTCGGCGACTGGTCTCGTCTCTATCAGCGCATCGAAAGCGTGTCGGATGAGATCGAAACCTTGGCACGCGGCGACGAGGGCTGCCGGCAGTTGATGACGGTTCCGGCTGCATTGGCGCAAGGTCGCAGCTACGAAGCGCGCGTCAAGCCGGGAACGGCATAAGATGAGTGGTGCAAACTGCCGCCAAGCTTGTGCTGGAACCGATCTTCGAGGCCGACTTCGAGGAAGCGTTTAAGCGGCTCGCGCCGCGCCCTCGGCGTCGGCGTTAATCAGTGTCATCAGTGACCCATCCAGCGCTGGCTGCGTAGCCGTTCGATCTTTTCGACCACGGCCTGGGGCGTCGGCTGCCGCAGCCGATGCGGCCGGGAAGAGCGATCCAGCAATCCCGCCAATCCTTCCCGCCGACATCGATCAACCCACTTGCGAACCATCCGCGGGCAGACGCCTGCGGCTTCGGTGACGGCCTCAAGGCGTCTGCTCGCTCTCGACCTGCCGTACAATCCGCTCTCGACCGCACGGCGTCAGCCAGGCACTTTTATGCATGTTAATCCGGTTCTCCCTTGGAATCTGAAATCTGAAGCTTCAGCAACCTCAGCTTCCTCGGTCAGAACCGGATGGACAACCTACAGAAAGCTCACAGGGGCGGGTCCGCACTGCGCGGCCCATGTGTCGATCGGCTGGCTATCGCATTGATCTCCCTGCTTTTAAGGAATCCACCTCGCTCGAAGCCATGGCTATCGCAGTTTGTCAAACGCGATCGTCCTCCTCTTCGAGGGAGGCTGGCACGGAGGCTGCGGCGCGGCCAATCGCAAATTGACCGACCGGGCCTTCGATGTGGAAGTCG
>Ga0318506_10000142_pt1 | contig 12190 bp, 10 predicted proteins | sample GRESIP084b2f19_FD_203660 | JGI IMG/M metagenome (GOLD analysis project Ga0318506, IMG submission 203660) | Tropical soil microbial communities from Luquillo Experimental Forest, Puerto Rico - GRE.SIPMG.084b2f19 | ecosystem: Environmental > Terrestrial > Soil > Tropical forest > Bulk soil... | reverse complement strand
GTGGGCGGCTTGCTGCTCGCCGTCGCGCTGGGTCTCGCGGTGATCGGGCTCTACAACCCCAACCCCGACGGCAAGCAGGTGCTGCCGAGCTACGGCTTGCCGTTGGTGATCGGGGCGGTGATCGCCGCGGTGGCCTTCATTGTGTGGGAACGCTTCTCGCGCACCCGGCTGATCGATCCGACTGGGGTGCACTTCCGGCCCTTCCTGGCCGCGCTGGGCGCATCGTTGACCGCGGGCGCGGCGCTCATGGTGACGCTGGTCGACGTGGAACTGTTCGGGCAGGGCGTGCTAAGAAAGAGCCAAAACGAAGCGGCCGGCATGCTGCTGTGGTTCCTCATCGCGCTTCCCGTCGGAGCGCTGCTCGGCGGATGGATCGCCACCCGGATCGGCGACCGGTTGATGACCTTCATCGGGCTGCTCATCGCCGCCTACGGGTACTGGCTGATTCACTTCTGGCGAGAAGACCTGCCAGACCACAAGCACCACATCTTCGGATTGTTCACCTTGCCCGCAATGAACACTGACCTGCTGGTGGCCGGCCTCGGGCTCGGCCTGGTGATCGGGCCGCTGTCGTCGGCCGCCCTGCGGGTGGTCCCGGCCGCACAACACGGCATCGCCTCGGCGGCGGTGGTCGTGGCCCGCATGACGGGCATGCTGATCGGTATCGCCGCGCTGACGGCCTGGGGCTTCTACCGGTTCAACCAGATCGTGGCCGGGCTGACGGCGGCGATCCCGCCCAATGCCAGCCTGATCGAGCGGGTGCTCGCCCAAGGGTCGATGTACATCAAGGCGTTCGCGACGATGTACGGCGACATTTTCCAGGTCACCGTCGGCATCTGCGTGGTGGGAGCGCTGCTGGGCCTGCTGGTCAGCGGGCGAAAGGAACACGCCGAGGAACCGGAAGTCCCCGAGCAAGAGCCTGCCGCAGTAAACCCAGCGCCCACCGGGTGAGAGCTAGCCGCTGTACGGCACCAGGCTGAGCACCAGATCGGGGCCTGCCCGGTCGACCCCGTCGAACTGCCAACGCAACGCCCGCGCAATGGTGGGCACCCCGACGTCGTCGACCGCAGTGACGGGACCGCCGAGCAGTATCGGCGCGAAGTAGGCCAGGATGCGATTGATCACTCCGGCCCGCAGGAACGCGCCGGCGAGGGTCGGTCCACCCTCGAGCAGCACATCCGTGCGGTCCGAAAGCGCCTTGATCACCTCCATCGGGTCGTGAGTGCGAATCACCATGGTGCGCGAATCGTCGTTGAGAACCTTTGCCTCCGGCGGTATCTCGCGCCTGCCCACCACCACTCGCAGGGGTTGCCGCTCCGCCAGCGAGCCGTCGGCCCGGCGTGCGGTCAACGCCGGATCGTCGGCCAGCACGGTGCCGGTGCCGACCACGATCGCGTCCGCGATGGCCCGGCGGCGATGCAGGTCCAACCGGGAGGCCTCGCTGGAGATCCACTGGCTGGTGCCGTCGCCGGCGGCGCTGCGGCCGTCGACGCTGCTGGCGTACTTCCATGTCACGTGCGGCAGCCCGGTGCGTTGCTTGTGCAGCCACTCCCGCAGCGGTCCGGCGGCCACCTGATCGGCCAGCAGGCCAGAACGAACTTGCACGCCCGCCGCCTGCAGCCGGCCCGCGCCGCCGCCCGCGATCGCGTTGGGGTCGGCGACGCCGTAGATCACGGCCCCCACCCTGGCTTCGATCAGTGCATTCACGCACGGCGGAGTCTTGCCGTAGTGGTTGCACGGCTCGAGGGTGACCACGGCGATGCCGCCGGCCGCCAGGCCGCCGGCCCGCCGCAGGGCCAAGACCTCGGCGTGGTCACCGCCCGCGGGCTGAGTGGCGCCGACGCCGACGACTCGGCCCTCCTGGTCCACGATGACCGCTCCGACCGGCGGATTCGGATAGGTGGTGCCCTTGACCAGGTAGGACTGCTCGATCGCGAGCCGCATCGCGGCGTCGACGCTCTCGACCGACTGGGGCTGGTTCATGCGCGCAGATGCGGTGACGCGGCGCCGGCCTGTCGGCGTAATGCCTCCAGCGCGGCCTCCGGGTCATCCGCTCCGTAAACCGCCGAACCGGCGACAAAGCAGTCGACGCCGGCCTCGGCGGCCTGTTCGATGGTGTCCTCGTTGATGCCGCCGTCGATCTCGACCAGGATCGTCAGCTCCCCCGCTTCGATCATCTTGCGCACGGTACGGACCTTTCCCAGCACCTCGGGGATGAAGCTCTGGCCGCCGAAGCCGGGCTCTACCGACATGACGAGGAAGGTGTCGAAGTGCGGCAGGATTTCCAGGTACGGCTCCAGCGGGGTGCCCGGCTTGACGCTGAGCCCCGCTTTCGCGCCGGCGGCGCGGATGTCGCGGGCGACCCCGATCGGATCGTCGGTGGCCTCGGCGTGGAAGGTGACGTTGTAGGCGCCCGCTTCGGCGTACGGCGGCGCCCATTTATCCGGATTCTCGATCATCAGATGGCAATCCATCGGGATGGTGGTGGTGGCCAGCATGGCCTCCACCACCGGCAGACCGATGGTCAGGTTCGGCACGAAGTGGTTGTCCATCACATCGACGTGCAACCAGTCGGCGCCGCGCACGGCGGCCGCTTCGTCGGCGAGCCGGGCGAAATCAGCGGCGAGGATCGACGGGGCGATCAGAGGCCCCTTCAACGGTCCCGTTCTGCGAGGCATGAGCGACAGACTACGCAGCCCGGTGGCCAACCTCACGTCAGGCGACGCAGCGCGGCGGTGAACATCGCGTCGGTGCCGTGCCGGTGCGGCCAGAGCTGTGCATACGGGCCGTCCTCCAGGCCTTCGTCGACGGGGTCGAACAGGGGCCGGGCGTCCAGCGCGCACACCGGATGACGGCGCAGCGCGTCGCCGACCACCCCAACGGTTTCGGCCAGGTGCGGCGAGCACGTCGCGTACAGCACCACACCGCCGGGCCGGGTCAGCGCGATCGCGGCGGCCAGCAGCTCGCGTTGCAGCTTGGCCAGCGCCGGCACGTCGGCCGGCTGGCGCCGCCAACGGGCCTCGGGCCGACGACGCAACGCGCCCAGTCCGGTGCACGGCGCGTCGACCAGCACCCGGTCGAAGCCCGGCTCGAGACCGGTCTCCCGCCCGTCGACGCGTAGCACGTCGACCGGCAGCCCGCGGGTGTTCTCCGCCACCAGGTCCGCGCGGCGCTCCGAAGGCTCCACCGCCGTGACCCGGGCCCCGGAATCGGCGCCCAGCGCGGCCAGCAGCGCGGTCTTGCCGCCCGGCCCCGCGCACAGGTCCAGCCAGCGGCCGGTGTCACCGTCGACCGGTGCCAGCGTCAGCGCGCGCGCCACCAGCTGGCTGCCCTCGTCCTGGACCAGGGCGGCGCCGTCACGCACCGGTGCCAGACGTCCGGGATCCCCGCCCGGCAGGTACACCGCGTACGGCGAGTAACGGCCGACGGTGCCGCCCACGGCATCGGCCAGCTCCGCGGCTGTCAGCACTCCCGGGCGCGCAGCCAGGTGGACCTGAGGCCGTTCGTCGTCGCTGGCCAGCACCGCGTCGAGCTCCGTCGCCGCCGCACCCAGCGCGTCGGCAAAGGCCTGGGCGATCCAGCGCGGATGGGCGTGCACGAACGCGGCATGCCCGATCGGATCTCGGGTCGGGTCGGGGGCCAGCTCGTCGACCCAGGACTTCTCGTCGCGCCCGGCGATGGTGCGCAGCACGCCGTTGACGAAACCCGCTCGCGCCGAGTCGAATTCGATGCCCGCCTGTTCGACCGTGGTGGACACCGCGGCATATTGGTCGACCCGGGTGCGCAGCAGCTGGTAGCTGCCGAGCCGGAGCAGGTCGAGCAGCACCGGGTTGATGGCTCCCGGCGACCGTCCGGCGGCCGCACCGATGACCGCGTCGAGCAGCCCCCGGGTGCGGCAGGTGCCATAGGTCAGTTCGGTGGCGAAAGCGGCGTCGCGGCCGCTGATCCCGCGTTCGCGCAGCAGCGCGGGCAGGGCCAGGTTCGCGTACGCATCGCGCTCGCTGACGGCGCGCAGCACCGCGAACGCGGCGGCACGCGCCGGGTCCAGCGGCCGGCGCCGCTTGGGCGGGCGAGGCGGGCTCATGATGCCCGCGCGGCGGGGTCGAGCCGGGCGCCCCGCGCCCAGTCGACGGCGTTCATGGGTTTCTTTCCGGGCGGCTGGATTTGGTTTAGCCGCACGGGTGCCGAGCCGGTGCCGATCCACACGCTTTTGCGGTCGACGTGAATGGCGCCGGGCGGCAAGGCTTCTGGGGCGTCGTCGATGCCCACCGGTCCGAGTTTGACTCGCAAATCACCGATGAGCGTCCAGGCGCCCGGGTTGGGCGTGACGGCGCGGATCCGGCGCTCCACCACCGGTGCCGGCAGGTCCCAGCGCACCCGCGCCTGCTCGACGGTGATCTTGGGCGCCATGCTGACCCCGTCGGCCGGTTGCGGCCGTGCCGTCAGCGTTCCGTCGGCGATGCCGTCGAGCGTGGTAGAGAGCAGCGCCGCTCCCGAAAGAGCAAGGCGCTCAAGCAGATCGCCCGCGGTGTCGATCGGACGGATCGTCTCGGTGACCACCCCGTAAACCGGTCCGGAGTCCAGGCTCGGCTCGATCCGGAAGGTGGTCGCCCCGGTGATGGTGTCCCCCGCGGCGATCGCGGCCTGAACCGGCGCCGCGCCGCGCCAGGCGGGCAGCAACGAGAAGTGCAGGTTGATCCAGCCATGCGGGGGTACGGCCAGCAGGGCGTCGCGCAGCAACGCGCCATAGGCAACGACTGCGCAACACTCCGGTGCCAACGCCGCCAGTTCTGCGACGAATTCCGGCGAATTGGGCCGCGCCGGTCGCAGCAACGGAATGCCGCGGGCGAGCGCTTCGCGGGCCACCGGTGAGGGCTCCGGCTTGCGGTGGCGGCCGACGGGGGCGTCGGGTCGGGTCAGCACTGCGATCACCTGATGGCGGGGCGAGTCGATGAGGTGACGCAGCGCGGGCAGCGCGGGTTCCGGGGTGCCGGCGAAGACGAGACGCACGGGCACAGTCTAAGAAGCATCGGGATCCCCGCCCCGAGCAACAGACCGCTATATATCGAGATCTGCATCCAGCTGGACGTCGGGCTCGCCCCCGGCGGCGGTGAACGCCGTCAGGGCCCGCACCAGCCCGTGGCGCTCCGGCGGCGGCATCTTCTCCACGATGTCGGCGATCTCGGCACGCCGGTGCACGGTGACCCTCCGAACCACCTCGCGGCCGCGCTTGGTCAGCGCGGCGAGCAGCTCGCGCCGAGAGGTCGGGTGTGGCAGGCGGTCGATCAGCCCAGCGGCAACGAGCCGGTCCACCATCCGCCCGGTAGCCGAAGGTTGCACACCCAGCAGGCCGGCCAGCGTGGCCAGGTTGATCGGGCCGCGGTTGGCCAAGATCACCAAGGTCCGGAACTGCGGAATAGTGATGGTCTCGTCGACCTGCGCGATCGAGCGAGCCGAGATGGCCACCAGCAAGCGGGAAGCCGTCAGCAACGCGTCGGTGATGACGTCCAGCGATTCGTCAGCCGTCGTCGGGTTATCCGCTGCCATCGCGCCCCTCCTCCGGCTCGTTCCCAGCCAATAGCAAAGAGTTGAAAGTGTAACAGCCTCCCAATATCGAAGTAAGGGATTGTTTCCGACACATACTATCGCCACAGCGAACGATTCGACACGGGCTACCCGATGTGCAAGGGGTCGATCTGCACCCGAACAGGCTCGTGGTCTTGACGTGCGCTGAGCACACTGACGCCGCTTCGCAGGCTCGCGGCCAGCGCCAGTCCCTGTTCACGGCGGACTCGCACCAGCATCCTGGTCACGGGTGCCCCGGCGGGGGTTCCCGCGGGGCGGCGCACGCCGGGCGGGGGATCCACCGGGCCGAGCAGGTCGGCGCCATCGGGCAGCCGAACTTGGTCGAGCAGCGCCGCCACGGCACCGGCCGCTCCATCCAAGGCCGCCATGTGCACACTGGGCGGCAGGCCGACCTCGGCTCGCGCCGTCAGTTCGGCCTCCGCGTGACCCACCGGATCCCAGCGGATCAGCGATTGCACTGTGGGGATGGAAGATTCGGCGACCACCAGCACCACGCCGCCGTCGCCGCCGGGACGCACCAATGCGGCGGCGCTCATCCACCGCCAGAGGGCGTCCTCGGCGGCGCGCAGATCTTGCCGGCCCAGCAGCGCCCAGGTATCGAGCAGCAGCGCCGCCCCGTACCCGCCCTCTGCGCGGGGTTCGGCACCCGGAGTGGCGACCACCAAAGCCGGGCGGGCGGCGACCGCCGCCACGATCGCATCACCCGCCGAGGTCATGACCGGTGTACCGGCGAATGCCCGGCCGAGCTCTTCGGCCGTGCGCCGGGCCCCGATGACCACCGCGCGTACGGCATCGGATCCGCAACGCGCGCACCGCAACGTCGGTTCGGCACGGCCGCACCAGCGGCACACAGTGCCGGGGCCGCGATCCTGTAACGACAGGGGCCCGGTGCACTGCCGGCAACGGGCGATCGTGCGGCAGCGCCCGCACGCCAGCGACGGGATGTACCCGCGCCGCGGGACCTGCACCAGCACCGGCGCTCCGGCCTCAAGCGACGAGCGGGCGGCGCGCAGCGCGATGTAGGGGATGCGCGCGGTGCGTGCCGCCGGGTCGCGTTCGTCGGCATACCCGCTGTCGTCGAGGGCGGCCACCCGCGGGCTGCGGGCACGCACCACCGACCGGGTTGCGACGATGTCGTGCGCCCATCCGCTGCGCACCAATGCGTGGGCTTCGGCGGTCCGCGCATAGCCGCCGATCAGCGCCGCGCATCGCGCCTGATGCGCGCGCAGCATCGCCACCTCCCGGGCGTGCGGGTAGGGCGCCCGGGGTTCGGCCAGGGTGTCGTCGGCGTCGGCCCACACCATGACCAGCCCCAAGTCGCTCACCGGCGCAAACACCGCACTGCGGGTGCCGATCACCAATCGCGCGGTGCCGCGCAGCGCCGCAAGCCAACGACGGTAGCGCGCAGCCGGCCCGAGGCCCGCCGAAAGGGCCACCACGCCGTCCTCATCGATCCGGGTCGTCGCGGCCCGCCACAGCGTGTCCAGATCTCGCTGATCGGGCACGATCGCCAGTACCGCTCGCCCCGTCCGGATGGTTTGCGCCGCGGCCTCGGCGAATCGGTCCGCCCACGGGTCGCCGGGCAGCACCTGCCAGACGGCCCGGGCGGCGCGGGACTCGGCCAGGGCGGCAACGAACTGGCCGCCGCGGCCGTAAACTTCCCAGCCCGACGGGTCGACGGGGGCCGGAATCGATGTCTCGGGCAGTTTGTGGGTCGCCGTCGCTTCGCGCTCCACCCTGGCGTGCCGGGGCGGGATCGCCAGCCGCAGCACGTCGGGCCGGGTCCCGGCGTAGCGGGCCGCCACGGCGTCGACCAATCGGCGGATTTCCGCGGTGAGTACCGGTTCGGCCGACACGACTCGATCCAGCCAGCCCAGCTTGCCGGCGTGATCGGTGTCGTTGCGGCGCTCCAGCAAGAACCCGTCGACCAGCCGGCCGTGGAACCGCACCCGCACCCGCACCCCGGGCTGGGCGTCGTCGGACTGCTCGGCCGACACCAGGTAGTCGAACTCGCGGTCCAGGTGCGGGACCGACAGCATCGGCAGCACTCGGGCGATCGGTTCCACCTCGACGGGAGTGCGCGCGCCGCCGGCCCGCGTCACCGCGCCCTCGAACCCCGAGTTGTCTTGTCAGCCAACATCCTTACCGCCCGAGACACCGTAACGCCGAGGACCGACAACTATTCTTCGTCAGCCTCAGCGTCGTAGTCGGCGTCGTAGTCGGCTTCGTAATGGCCATCCTCTCGACCGAAGAAGAATCCGGCCGTGATCAGGATCTGGGCCGCGGCGTACAACCACCAGATCGGCACCGCCAGCGCGTCGTTGTACAGGATGAACTTGCCGATGGCGATCATCGCATCGGACACCGCGAAACACACCGCCCCCACCGCGGTCCAGATCGTTGGCAGCTCCGCCAATAACGCCATGCACACCATTGCGGTCAGCACGATCATGTAGACCGTCACCGGAATCGTCAGCTTGTCACGGCCGAGGTGCGGCCAGAACCACGCCAACAGCGAAACGAAAGCCAGGCACACCAAGACGACGCCGGCGAGGCGCCCCCGAGTCGCCCGGGCCAGCGGAACCAATGCCGCCAGAAAACACAAGTGCGCCAACAGGAACGCCGCCAGCCCGAAGGCGAAGGAGAGCGTCCACCACGGGATCGCCAACAGCAGGTCGCCGACGGCCGACAACAGCAGCGCCGGCATCAGCCACCGCCGCTCGCGGACGATGGGGTGCGCGACCGCGGCGACGGTCAGCAGCAACGCCATCGATGCCTTGAACGGCGGCTGCAGGACCCAGTGCCCGGTCAGTGCGCTTCCCGGCGGCGAGCGCAAGGCGAGCACCGTCAAGTACACGCCGTAGGCGAGTCCCGCCCAGCCGGCCAACACCCAGGCACCGGACACCAGGCGGGGTGCGTACGGTACTTCCATGCCCAGCCTGGATAGAAAAGACGACGGGAAGCCAGTCATTGACCCCATTCTGCTGAAGGTACTGGATGCGGTTCCTTTCCGGCTATTAACCGACGATGGTGTCGATGCGGCGCGGCAGCGGTTCCGCGACCTGCCGCGCCGTCCGCTGCATCCCGAACTGCGGGTCGAGGACCGGGCCGTCCCCGGTCCCGCGGGTCCCATCGGCATCCGGATCTATTGGCCGCCAACTCCTCCCGGGGACAGTGCTGGGACCCCCGTCGTACTGTTTTTTCACGGCGGCGGCTTCGTCATCGGCGACCTCGATACCCACGACGGGTCGGCTCGCCAGCACGCGGTGGGCGCGGACGCGATCGTGGTATCCGTCGACTACCGGTTGGCGCCCGAGCACCCCTATCCCGCTGCCATCGAAGACGCTTGGGCCGCAACGCTCTGGGTCGCCGGACACGCGCACGAAATCGGTGCCGACACCAGCCGGATGGCCGTCGCGGGGGATTCGGCCGGCGGAACCATCGCCGCGGTGACGGCGCAGCGCGCCCGCGATAAGGGAGGCCCACCGATAGCGTTCCAGCTGTTGTGGTACCCCTCCACCCTGTGGGACACGTCGCTGCCCTCGTTCACCGAAAACGCCACCGCCGCGATCCTCGACGTCAAGGCGATCGCCGCGCTCTCCCGGTGGTACGCGGGGGAAGTCGACCTGTCCGACCCGCCGCCGGGCATGGCGCCTGGGCGGGCGAAAGACCTGGGCAACCTGCCACCGGCCTACATCGGCGTCGCCGGTCATGACCCGCTGCGCGACGACGGGATTCAATACGGCGAGCTGCTGGCCGCCGCCGGCGTCCCCGTCGAGGTGCACAACGCCGAGACGATGGTGCACGGCTACATCGGTTATGCGGGTGTGGTCCCGGCCGCCACCGCCGGGCTGGATCGCGGGCTCGCGAAGTTGCGGAATGCACTGCATTAACGGATCGGAACGGTACGGTGAACGCATGATTGAGCCGACCATCGCCCGACCGGGCATCGATCCGACCTTCAAAATGTTGCTCGACTCATTTCCGATGACCTTCAACGCCGCCGACGGCGTCGAGGTCGCGCGCTCGCGGCTGCGCCAACTCAAGGTGCCGCCGGAACTGCTGCCGGAGGTGCGGATCGAAGAGCGAACGATCGGTTACGGCGACTTCACCGACATTCCCGTTCGGATCTACTGGCCGCCCGGTGACGATGGGGCCGACCAGGCCCCGCCCGTCGTGGTCTTCTACCACGGCGGTGGGTTCTCGCTCGGGGACCTGGAGACCCACGACCCCGTCGCCCGCTCACACTCCCTCGGCGCCGAGGCCATCGTGGTGTCGGTGGACTACCGGCTCGCGCCCGAGCATCCGTTCCCGGCCGGGGTGCACGACTGCTGGGCCGCGTTGCAATGGGTTGCCGAGAACGCCGCCGCGCTGGGCGGTGACCCGAACCGCATCGCCGTGGCCGGCGACTCCGCGGGCGGCAACCTCGCCGCCGTGATGACGCACCTGGCCCGCGACAACGGTGGACCGGCGCTCACCTTCCAGCTGCTGTGGTACCCGGTCGTCACCGCCGACCTGTCGCTGCCGTCGTTCACCGAGAACGCCTTCGCGCCCATCCTGGATCGCGAAGTCATCGACGCCTTCCTCTCGTGGTATCTGCCCGATCTCGACATCACGGATCCCACGGCCTTGCCCATCACCCTCGCCCCGGCCAACGCGGCGGATCTGTCCGGTTTGCCGCCCGCCTACATCGGAACCGCCGAACACGATCCGCTGCGCGACGACGGGGCCCGCTACGCCGAGCTGCTCAGCCTCGCGGGCGTGCCCGCCGAGCTGAGCAACGAGCCGACACTGGTGCACGGTTATGCCAACTTCGCGCTGGTGATACCGGCGGCCGCCGAGGCCACCAGCCGCGGGATCGCGGCGCTGAGGAAGGCGCTGCACCCCTAAACGCCGCGACGGGAATACGCGCTGGGCGCCACGCCACGCCAACGTTTGAACGCGTGCGAGAAGGTCGAGACCTCTGTGTAACCCAGCCGCGTGGACACCTCCTCCACGGTCAGCCCGACATTGCGCAACAAGTCGACGGCCACGGTGGATCGCGCTTCGTTCAGCAAGGCACGAAAGGACGTGCCCTCCTCCGCGAGCCGGCGGCGCAGCGTTCGCGGATGGATGTCGAGTTCGTCGGCGACGTCGGGAAGCGTTGGGAAGAGACCGGAATCGCGGAACAGCTTGCTGCGCACCAGCGCGGTAATGCCCCGGCGGCGCTCGCTGCTCTGCATCAGCACGTCGCACTGCGCCATGCACATTTCCAGTGTGTGACGATCGGCCTGCGGCAGCGGCTCGTCGAACATGGCACGCGGGAAGTGCAACCTGTTGTGCGCCCGGCCGAATGCGATCTCGTGAACCGGCATGAGCTCGAGCAGGGGACGCAGCAGCTCCTCGTCGATCGCCACCTCCGCCTTCATCTGAGCGGCGTACTTCTCGGCCACGGAACGTGTGAAACTCATTGTCGTCGTGATGATTCCGGCGATATCGCGCTCGATGAAGAACCTTTGTACGTCGGCCGGCAAGTGGCCGGCATCCAGTTCGACGAGGCAGTCGTCGGCGGTTTCGAACAGTGTCATGTCGATGTGCATCATGGTCAGCGCGAAGTACCGCACCGAGATGCTGAAAAGTTCGCGAAGGGTCGCACACGACATCGCCGCGAACCCGAACAACCCGAAGTGGGTAAGCGTGAATCTCCTGCCCACGTCGATCCCAACTCCCGTGTCAGCGGGCAGCCGACTCAGCAATCTGCGCACCGCCTCGATCTCGTCGAGCGCGCTGACCATGGCGTCGGGGTTGTTGAGATCGGCCGGCTCGATCGCGGTGCCCGCCAACTGCTCGCCGGTTGGCACCCCGCGTTCGTTGGCCACCTCGCACAGCACCCGGGTCGCGTACACCGGGTGGCTGATCGCCGACAGATCGCGCATACCTGTCCCAAACTCCCAACTGTGTGTCCGATAAACTCATTATCCGCGTCCCTTGTCGTCCATACAGTGGAGTCATGGCCCTCACCGCCGAGCGCGCCGCCGCTTCCCGCCTTCCCGGCACACCGGCCGGACGGCTGAGCTCGTGGACGATGACACGCGAGGCCCTCACCATCGGATTCGATGCGGGAGACGGGTTCCTGGGCCGGGCACGCGGCCGCGACATCGTTCGATTCCGTTGTGCCGGGAGGCGTTTCGTCTCGATCAGCCACCCCGATTACGTCGATCACGTGCTGCACGAGGCCCGCCTGCGCTACGTCAAGTCCGACGAGTACGAGCCCATTCGGGCCACCGCGGGCATCAACCTGCTCACCGACGAGGGCGATTCCTGGGCCGCCCACCGCGGCCTGCTGAACCCGACGTTTGCCCGGCGCCACCTCAACGGGATCGTCGACCTGATGATCGACCCGATCACGGACGTCACCGACGCGCTGCAAGCGGATACGCGATTCGACATGCACCAGACGATGGTTGAGGCAACCCTGCGAGTGGTCGCCAATTCCCTGTTCAGCCAGGACTTCGGGCCACTGATCCAGAGCATGAACGACCTGGCGACTCGCGGGCTGCGGCATGCCGAACGGCTGGAGCGGCTCGGGTTGTGGGGCCTCATGCCCCGTCCCGTCTACGACACG
>Ga0318506_10000140_pt1 | contig 12219 bp, 9 predicted proteins | sample GRESIP084b2f19_FD_203660 | JGI IMG/M metagenome (GOLD analysis project Ga0318506, IMG submission 203660) | Tropical soil microbial communities from Luquillo Experimental Forest, Puerto Rico - GRE.SIPMG.084b2f19 | ecosystem: Environmental > Terrestrial > Soil > Tropical forest > Bulk soil... | reverse complement strand
CTAGCCATGCGCTCGCCTCCGCTTGATGAGCGCTGCGGAAATCACCGCGAGCGCGAAATAGACGATGGTCAGGCACCACAGGCCGCGCCAGTCGTGCACCACCTCACTAAGGCTTGCGCCCAGCTGATCGATGCGGACGATGCCGTCAATCGCGAAATCCGAAGGGAATATGTAACCCGCGATAAGCGCCGGCCGCGGGATTGCTTCGCGCGGCCAGGAAAAGCCCGCCAGGAAGAACTGCGGAAGGCTCGTGCCGAGGAAGATGAGCGTCGGGGTCTCCGGGTGTTTGAACCAGGCGCCCGCCGCCTGGCCCATGAAACTGGTCGCGAGCGTGAACAACGACGCGAGCGCGAACAATTGCACCGGATGGCCGAGGGTGGAAAAGCCGTAGACGCGCGGCAACACGATGAAATAGAGCGCGAGCGCGGGCAAATAGAGCGTCAGATGTGCGATGCCGCGGCCGAGCACGCTCGCGAACGCCCCACCGGCAGTCTGTGCCAGTGCGACGACCGTGAGCATCGACGCGCCGATCAGCAGCATCTGCTGCAGGATCAGCACGAACGCCGCCGGCACGGTGTAGCTCGCGTAACCGCCGACCGGGTTGAAGATCGGCTGCAATAGGATCTCGGCCGGGCTCGCCGACGCGAGCGCCGCCTTCACGAGGCTGCCGTCGGTGCGCGCGCCGCGGGCAGCAAGTTCAGAAGATAGCGTATTGATCGCGACGGCGATGCCGTTGGACATCGATCTGAAGATGAACAGATAGGTGGCGTCGGCGTAGATGGGAATATGGGCAGTGTTGCCTTTGAGCACGTCCCGCTCCGTCTCGGGCGGGATGCCGACGACGGCGAAAGCATCGCCGCGGTCGAGCGCCTTGCGCCCTTCGGCAATCGTCTCGGCTTGCACGGCCACCCTGACTGCCCCGCTGGCGTCCAGGGTTTGCACGATATTGCGGCTGAGTTCGCTCAGGTCGTTGTCCACGACTGCGATCGGGATCTTGCGCAGGATCTGGTTGAGATACGGCTGCGGATAATAGAGGCCGTAGACGAGCGGCCCCACCACCAGCAGCATGAACGCTCCGCGGATGCCGAGCACGCGCCGCCACTCGGCAACGAAGGCTCCGCCCAGGCCGCGCGACGGGACGGAAGCTGCCGCCGGCTCCGCTTCCCGCGCCGTACGGGGCGTGCTTGCTGCGATCGCGCGCAGGCGCAGGAACGCGAGCAGCGTGTAGAGCGCGGCGAGCGCTGCCAGCACGGCGAAGGGCCGCGCGGATTCATACAGCGGCAACCCGCGCGCCGCCTGCCCGAGCAGCACGGCCATGTACCAGCGCAGCGGCAGAATCGCGCCCCAGAACAGCGCAAAGGCGTTCATGCCCAGAATTGGAAATCCGACTCCGGCGTAGCCGAACGCAGGCGATACGATGAGGCCGGTGAGACCCAGCCCGGTCGCGAGATCGCGCACCACAAGCTGCATCAGCGCTCCCAAGGCCAAGTAGCCGATGATCAGCAGCATTGCGGCAACGACCATCATCGGCGTGTTGCCCTTGAACGAGATCCCGAGCAGCCCCTCCAGGATCAGCGGCGTCGACAGCATGATGCCGAAGAAGATGGCGAACAGGGGCGCAAGCTTGCCCACCAGGGCGACGATTGGGTTGCCGCCCGCGCAGGCGAGCCAGGTTCGCATGCTGCGCTGGCTGAATTCGGAGCCCACCGCGTATCCGGCGGCGAGCGCGATCACCACATGCAGGACCATCGGCAATAGCGTGCGCAGCAGGAACTGCGCGTAATTTTTCGCCGGATTGACCAGCACGATCGTCTCGGCGACGAGCGATCCGATCGCGGACGCTTGCGGCGCTCCGCGCGCCGCGGACGCCGCGCTGTCAACGGCGCTCGCAAGGCTATCGCTCAGGCCCGACAACGCGATGCCCGCAGCCGTAAGGAATTGCTGGTTGTAGAAGGCGACGACTTGCGGACGGCGTCCGGCCTTCAGGTCGCGCTCGAAATCGGCCGGAATGTAGACGGCGGCAATGGCATCGCCGCCGCGGATCGCCCGCGCCGCAGACGCGAGGTCGCCGGCGCGTTCGACGATGCTGAGATTGGGAGATGCGGCCACCTGTTCCACGAAGGCGCGCGAGGTGTCCGACCGATCCGCGTCGACGACGACCACCCCGAGCCCGCGGATGACCGGATGACTAAACACCGCGGTCAGGACTGCGAAGCCAAATAGCGGCACACCGAAGATCAATATGAGCGCCAGGTGGTGACGCCGGATCCATCGCCATTCGCGCCTGGCGACCAGCCAGAATCCAGGCTTCGGCGGCGGTCTCATTTACGCTGCTGCCAGTCCACGTACGCGCTCATGCCGGGCCGCAGCTCCGGCACCTTCTCGACCGGATAGGCCCGGATCGAGAATGTCCGCAGATCGAAGTCGCCGGTGGCGCGGGTGGCGCGCCAGCTCGCATATTCGCCCTTGGTGGCGATCAACCTCACCTCGACGGTGATACGGCGGTCAGCCAGCGCCGGAACTCGCACGGCGAAGCGGTCGCCGACCTTCAGCGACTTGACCAGGTCCTCGCGCAGGTCGAAGTGGACCCACAGGTCGTTGAGATCGATCAGCGTGACCAGCGGCACGCCCGGGGAGACGTATTCGCCCGGCTCCACGTTGCGCTTGTAAACCTGCGAAGGCACCGGCGCGTAAACCACCATCTGGTCGATGATCGACTGCACCGCCGCGACGTCGGCAACCGCCTTCTGCACGTTCGCCACGGCGATCTCACGTTCCTCTTTGGTGTAGCCGTTGACTGCCTGCTCGTAGGCGGATTTGGCCTGATCCACGGCGCGTTCGCTTTCGTGCAGGGAATCGGTCGCCTGGTCGAGCCGTGCCTGCGGGGCATTGCCGTGCTCCGCGAGCTGGCTGGTGCGGTCGTAGGTCTTCTGTGCCAGGACGACGCTGGCCTGCGCCCGCTCCAGTGCCGCCTTGCGCGCCGCGATGACCTCGGCGCGCGTGCCGACATTGATGTTGGCGAGCTGTGCTTCCGCGACGATTTTGGCGGCCAGCGCCTGCTCGTTCTTTGCGATCGTCTCGGGGTTATCGATCTTGACCAGCACTGCGCCGGCCGCGACGTCTTGCCCGCGTTCGACGGGGATTTCGCCGACCCTGCCGTCGACCCGCGCCGCGATGTCGAACCGGGTCGCATCCACCTCGCCTTGCACCAGCAGCGGTTGCGGCCGCACCAGATACCAAATCGACAGGCCGACGACGCCGGCGACGACGAGGCCGACGATGATCGACGGAGTACGGGCGGTTGCGGGCCGGGCGTCCTTTGGTTGTTTTTTCGCCTGCAGGGGCGCGCGCGGCGTTGCATCACGCGGCGCCGACTCGTTCTTCTCAGGTGCAGCGGCGTTGCTCAATTCGCTAGGTCCGCGTTGCCCGCCAAAGTTCTGGTCCATGACATTATCGATTTAGGTCATCCGCGTCACCAACCACGCGCTGCGCACATCTGCGACACAGAGACGTGCAATGCGTGAGGCGTTCGAAAAGCGAAATCAGTGCCCGACCCCATACGACTTTCGACTAGGCCACGGCGAAGAAGGGGCTGGAACCCGTGCATCGGATTACAAAAGGAGATCATCACCCGAAGGGCCGAGACTGCGCTGTTCGCGCCTAGAGGGCGGTCCGGCACAGCCGAACGCGCCACATGTTTCAGAGATATCTTCGAACGCGGCGGCGATACTCCGCGTAGGCTTGGTCGTAATGCCCGCCCAAATATTCTTCTTCGCGCAAGACTTGACGGTGGAGCAGCCATGCGGCCGCGCCCAGAGCAATCAAAGTTGTCCAATTCGGGAAGATGAAGAATTCTCCAATCAAGATAATCGCAAAGGCCACATAAATGGGATTGCGACTGAAGGCAAAAACGCCGTCGGTTATGAGTCTGTCGGGATGGTCAGCGTCAATGCCGATTCGAAAGCTCTGCCGAAAGGAAATCAGGCTCCACAAGAACAGCAACAACCCCGCCAGGCAAAACAACACTCCGGTCCACGCGATGATCTCGGATTGGAAAAACTGGTGCGGCGTCACGGTAGGCCAGTGAAATGCCGCGGCGAACAGGACATAGAAATAGAACAGGGCAAATGGCGGGATCAAGAAATCGGTCTTGTCTATGCTACCGAATTTCATCGCTTTGATGCCCTGCCTTCGCAGGACAGAGATTCGGGTCAACACCATCCCAAGCAACAAAACGATTGTGAGTGCCCCGAGATATTTCGGCATCTAATATTGTCAGACCATCATGCAAGGCGCACCGAGCTGCACGTTCCGCTACAAGTTCGCCCCGCGATAATAACTGCTGCCGAGCGCCGGCCGTTTGGACTCAATTCGCAAGGTGCTCGGAACTGTCCACGGCTTGACGGGCGGATCGGTCGGCGACCGGACGCGGCGTCAACGTCCGTGCAACCTCGCAGGCGTGATCCGCGTTGCGGGCGATTTCGTCCAGGTAGGGCCGCACCACACGCCCGAGCGCCGTCAAGGCGATCGAAGGCTTTCGGTCAAACACCGCTCCGCCCAGCTCCCGCTCCAGCACGCTGATGGCGGTGGTCAGCGAGGGTTGCGAGACGCCGCAGCGACGGGCTGCGCGGGTGAAATTGAGCTCCTCGCACAGCGCCAGAAAGTAACGGACCTGCTGCATTTGCATGGTTATCGCCTCCCGTTCGGCGAGGAGTGCAAGCGCCACTCGCCTCCGACCACCGCGCCGAGGCTCGGATGGCCGGTCCTGCCACATGGTCAGCCTGGCACAGGCCGACCGGCTGGTCCTTGGGGAAAACCTGAATTGTTCTGAATCGAGGGGGGCCTGCCCCCTGCAGCGTCAAGCCTGCCGGCGTTCATGCCGGCGTCGGCAGGCTGTGATCGTCAATAATAGTATCGTTTTCGCTTGCCCCTGGGCGGAGCGGCCTCGGGCCCGCGGTAATATGGGTTCGGATTGCAAAACCCGCGGTTGCCAGCGATCACCTCCGAGACGCACTGTTCGAGGGTTCGCGTCTCCTGCCTATATGGATGATCACACGCTCAGCCTGCCGTGGAGAGGTCGAAAAGTCCTCAGGCCAGACCTGAATCGTTCTGAACACAGGTGGGACGCTGCCGCCCCCGCCTGTGCTGCCGGGAGACCGCTGCGGCCGAACGGGCGGTGCTGAATGGTTGGGCTCGGCCGCTGTCGCATCTCAGGACTGGTGGGGTAAGCTTTTGTTTGCCAACCGAAGCTGAATTGATGGTCAATCGGCCTTTGCCCTGATCTAACCCAAGTCCCGACCTAGCGTCCGTCATGTTCGGGATTGGGGCTCGCTTGCACTACCAATTTACTCGTTCACGATCTCTCCTGCGTGCGCTTCTGGCGTCGGCCGCGATCGCCGCGCAGATGACGCTCGCCGGGTGCGGCGGCGGCGCACCGGTGACCAGCGGCCGCCACATGCAACCCCTGTCGGAACGCATGCTGGCGACGCTGAAAGAAAAGAACATGGAGAAGGGCTCTCCGATCCTGATGCGCGTCTTCAAGGAGGAGGCCGAGCTCGAGGTTTGGAAGCAGGACGACAGCGGGCGCTTCGCACTCCTTCGCACCTATCCGATCTGCCGCTGGTCGGGGGAGCTCGGCCCCAAGTTCAAGACCGGCGACCGTCAGGCGCCCGAGGGCTTTTACGCCATCACCCCTGGCTTGATGAATCCTGATTCGAGCCAGTATCTCGCGATCAATACCGGTTTCCCCAATGCATACGATCGCACCAACAGCCGCACCGGCGCGTTCCTGATGATCCACGGCGGCTGCTCGTCGTCCGGGTGCTACGCCATGACCGACGAGCAGATCGCGGAAATCTACGCGCTCGGCCGCGAAGCATTCTTCGGCGGCCAGAGGTCGTTCCAGCTGCAGGCCTATCCGTTCCGGATGACGGCGCTCAACATGGCCCGCCACCGCAACTCGCCGCACATGGCGTTCTGGAAAATGATCAAAGAGGGCTACGATCATTTCGAGGTCACGCATCTCGAGCCCAAAGTCGACGTGTGCGAGAAGCGCTACGTTTTCGGTGCAGAATCCGCAGACCGTTTCAGCCCCGCCGAGCGTTGCCCTGCCTACAAGGTACCGGAGGACATCGCGGTCGCAGTGCGCGAGAAGGGGCGCCGTGACGAGATCGAGAGCGTGGAGCTGATCAACCGCGGCATCCCGACCGCGCCGGTTGCGACTGCTCGCGACGGCGGTATGAATCCGACGTTCCTCGCCGCCGTGAGGTCGCAGCGCGATTCAGGCGCGGTGATCCGCACCGCCTCGGGCACCATCCCGGCCCATGTCAATCCGCCGGAGGGCGACGACTAACGCGCCGGAGCGGGCGCCCGTCGGCGCGCGCGAGCAACATCGGCGGTACGTCGGGGCCGAGCGTCTTCGCAGTCCTGGAATTGATCACCAGCGCATGGCCGCTTGCCGGCTATGGCGGCTCCGGGATGCCGCGGGCGAGGACGGCGCCGACAACGCCGGCGAGCGCAATCATCGTCAGCACGGCGATGAAACCGCCCGACGCGAAAGCGATCGCGCCGAGGGCAACGCCAGCGCTGCCGCCAAGAAAGGTGGAGGCGTTGACGATGCCCGAACCCTGCCCCGCTTGGGCGGGTGATAGAACCGAAAGCGCGAGCCGCGGCGCCGAGGCATAGGGCAGCGCGAGAGCGGCGCCCATCGCCAAAAGCCCGACCACCAGTAGGACGATATCGCCCAGCGCGACGGCCGCGGCGATGACGGCGCTGGCGATCACGATCAGCCCCATGCCACCCGTCATGGCGTTGCGCAGCCCGACGCGGGCCGCCACGGCGGACGCCGACAGTGCGAGCGCGAGCAGCGCGACGCTGAGCGGCACCAGCAAGGCGCCCGCCTCCAGCGCGGTGAGACCGAGTCCGTCCCGGCTCTGCGCATAAAGGTTGAAGTAGAGCAGCAAGCTCATGATGCTGAACATCGACAGCGAGCCGATGGCCACGCCCAGCACGAACCCGCGACGCCGGAAGAAGCTCAGGTCGAGCAGCGGCGCCTCGGCCCGCGACTCCACGGTGAGCAGCAGAACGAACGCGGCCGCGGCCAGCGCGAGCGGAGCGATGACGGCGAGCGGCGCCGCCCTCGCCTGCGGCACCGCCTGGAGCCCGTAGACCAGCGACACCATGAACGTGGCGAGCAAGACGAACCCGATCCAGTCCGCGCGGGCGCCCTGCGCGCCCTTGGCGCGCGCGGTCACCGCGCGTGCAGACGCCAGACCGGCAAAGGCGGCCGACATGAGCAGGACGTTGAGCCAGAAGATCACGCGCCAGCTTGTGACGTGGGTGAGCGCGCCGCCGAGCAGCGGCCCGATGCTAAAGCCCAGCATCAGGAACCCGGTCCAGGCGCCGATCGCTGCGCCGCGGCGCTCCGGCGCCGCGCTGGTGTCGACTGCGGCCAGCGTGCTGGGCACCGCGAAAGCTGCCGCGAGGCCCTGGAGGCTGCGTCCCGCAAGCAGCGCAGTCTGCGTGGCCGCGGTGGCAATGATGCAGGAGGCCAGCGCGAACAGCGCCAATCCAGCCAGCGATGCCAGCCGACCGCCGAACCGGTCCGCCGCCTGGCCGCCGAGCACGATGCAGGCCGCGGAGGCGACCAGATAAGCATTGACCGCCCATTGCAAGCCGGCCGGGCTCAGCGAAAGCTCGCTCCGCATGGTCGGCAGCGCCGCCATGATGGCCGTGCTGTTGGCGCCGACCGCCAGCATCGCCAGGCACGACGACCACAGCACCGCAGGGACGCCGAGCCGCCGCTCCGCCGTGGCATGTGAGAAGATGTGCTTGCGCATATTCGGCGCGGACGGGGATAAGGCCTGAGTGGTGCGCTTGCGGACCGTAGCATCCCCTACTCGCTTTTCAACTCGCTGCGATCGCTCGAAAAGTCGCGTCTCATCGATAGTGGCAGGAATTCAAACCGACGTGGCGCGATCGTGACGGGCGTCGCTGATTGAGCCATCACCAGTAAAAAGATGCCCCGGCTGGCTTGGGGCGGCGCCGGGGCACACTCGCTGGGTGTTGGTGGTCGGTTGGTTGAGACCGACGCTCGCACCCTACACCTGTTGGCTTACAGCGACCTTACGTGGATGGATTTGTTACGCGCGGCGCTGATTGCGCGCTCAATCCCCGGAAATCACTCTGTCGCCAACCAAGAATTATGGGTGGGCTGCGCGTCGATGTTCTACGCGCGCATCCCCTCTTAGACCATCCCCTCTTAGAGCCATCCCAACACTTCAAGTGTCCACATCAGGACGTCGGCTGCGCGCAGCATCGCATCATCGGCCAGCGCGATTGCATGGCCTTTTCGATCTGCTCCTTGACAGCTTCTAGGTTGAAGCTCGCGCCGTTTTGCATCGGCGGAAAATCGATCGCGGTCTGGGCGAGTTTGGCCACCTCCTGCTGCACGAGCACGAAGCGCCAGAACTCAAACCCCCCACCAATTGGCTGCAAAGACCGACTGGTGGTGACCGGATGTCGAGAGTCGCTTTTTGACCCCTGAGGCAGCCGTCGCGGCCGGCGGCGGCAAGTCCGGCTGCGCTCAAACCGGCATTGTATTTGCCAGGCGCTGTGCGAAAGTAAGACAGGCGAAATGGAGAGGACCACCCTTAACAGGAGCCTCGACTGCCATGCCCGCCAATGTGGTCGGAAATACATTCCGCGCGATCGAGCTTGAGCCTCAAGCCACTGCCGAGCTGGAATTCTCCAAATTCGTCGAGGCGCTCCTCGAAAAGCTCCGACTTTTGGAAGAAGAACGGTTTGTCTATTACGACGATCTGCGTAAGAAAAATGCGAAATGGGCAAACGGCTCTCGATGGCTCCTGGCCTTGCTCGGAGCAATCGCGTTCCTCTTGACTGGCCTGGTAGCGGCGTTGCGCTTCGCGCCGGAGGCATCTCTTCAGAAATGGGGGTTGGAGGGATTTGACAAAGGGGTCCTGCTCGCCGTTCTGGCGATCTACGCTGTCATGGGAGCAATAAGCTTTTATGAGAAGGGGACCGACAAAACGACGGCCTACTTCCGTCATGTCGGGATCATTCTTGCCATTCGAGATCTTTGGACCAAGGTTCAATTCGAGTTCCTCAAAGAACTGATGGCGCTGAAAAGCACTGCCGACCCGAAGACCGGAGAGGCTGTGGCGCGCGAGCACATCCGCGCGCTCGCGGAGGCGTTCTGCAACGACCTGGACAAAGTCGCAACCGGCGAACTCACCGAATGGCGGACGGAGTTTCTCGCCTCCCTATCTGAGCTCGAGGCGGCGGCGAAGAAAGGGAGCGAAGACGCTACGACACAAATTCAGGAGGTGCTCAAAGCGGCTGAGAAGGCTGCGACTGATGCAAGGGCCACCGCTGAGAAGGCTGCAGCCGATGCGAGGGCGGCCGCCAAGACCGCAGAGGAGGCCGGCAAGCCAGGCGCTCTCAATCTCGCGTTGTCGGGTGACTTCGACGACCAAGTGTTCATCTCGGTAGACGGCGTTGAAGTGACTCGGAGCAGCGGGAAGACGATCGCAATTGACCGCGTGGTGCCCGGACTGAGAAAAATTTCTGCGCATGCGAAAAAGGGCGAGAAGGATTTAGAGACCGCCCGCATGGTCGACGTGAAACCTGGACTGCAGGACCTTGAGTTGGTATTGAGCTAAGCCAAACGGTTTTCTTCAAGGTGGATCGCGGGGCAAGGTCTCCACAGACTTTGACAAAATCCCTATGTGTTGTCCGTTCCATCGGAGGCCCAGAAATGCGCGTGACGGCAATCCCGGCACGAGGCTTTGAGGCAAAATCCTACAGTGGCACTCACACCATACTGGTCGCGCTGAACTGCACCGAAGAGCGCCGCAAGGGCCTTATGGGATTCGCGTTCGAGCGCGAGATGATTGGCCCGGGCGGCACCGGCCCGAAATGGCTGCGCTCGCAAAAGGTTTTCAAGTCAATCGTTCCCGATCCGAAGAGCGCGGTCGATTCGCACGATCCGGGCAAGTCACGGCGCTTCGATACCAAGGACTTTCCGATCCAAAGCTTCCTATGGGGCGACTACACCGCGGCGCCCGGCACCGCCTATCGATTTCGCATCGTGCCGATGTACGGCAAGCCCGGCGCACTCACCAGCGACCCGCAGGACGAGCTCAAGCTCGAGATTGAGACCGAGACGGAATGGAAGGAAGGCGCAGGCCACGGCGTATGGTTCAATCGCGGCGCCATCGCGAGCCAAAAGTTCGCCGAGGAGTTCGGAAACGCCCCACCGAAGAACCTCGACGATCCGACGGACCCGGAGGTCGTTTGGCTCTCGCGCGGCCTACTCGAAGCCTGCCTGAACTACATCAAGGGAACGCCTGTCGGCGACGGTCTCCGTGTTGCGGCCTACGAGTTCACATACGCGCCGATCCTCAACGAGCTCAAGCGAGCCATCGACCGTGGCGTCGACGTGCAGATCGTCTATCACGACACGAGCGACGCACCCGGACGACCCAACGAAACGGCTATGCAGGCGGCCGGTCTTCCGATTAATGACCAGAAGACCACCTTTCGCCGCTCCCGAACCAAGATCCCGCACAACAAGTTCATCGTCCATCTCAGGGGCGGCACCGATCCGATCGAGGTGTGGACAGGTTCGACCAATTTCACCGCCTCTGGCTTTCTCGGCCAGACCAATGTTGGCCATCGGGTCGCCGACTCGGCAACTGCAAAGCAATATCTCGAATATTGGAAGCTGGTAAGGACCGACCCAGAGCTCGCTGGGGCGAGGGATGGAGCAATGGCGCTCACGCCCAATCTCGCCGAAGTCATTTCAGAGCGATCAATCGTTCGACTGTTCTCGCCGCGCAAGACGGCGGAATTGCTCGGCTGGTATGGCCGACGGATGCTCGACAGCGCGAATTCGGTGTGGTTCACCGCGGCCTTCGGAGTGACGGCAGAATTGGTTGACCCGATTGCCGAGCGGCGCGACCAGATGCGCTTCGTGTTGATGGAGAAGCCGGCGACGGCTGCGGTGAAGACCAAGCTCACCGAGGACCTCACTCATGTCATTCTTTCCTATGGCATCCCCCTCGGCGAGCTCTACGCGATGAAGAACGGCAACCCGACCGCGCGCAAATCAATTCAGGAGTTCGCGCTCGACAAGTGGTTCTTCAAGGAGGAGCTCTACCGTCCGAAGAATGATGGCTTCGTATTCTTCGTCCACACCAAGTTCCTGCTGATCGATCCGTTATCCGACGACCCGTTGGTGTGCAGCGGCTCAGCGAACTTCTCACCCGACTCTCTGTTGCAGAATGACGAGAACATGCTTCTCATTCGCGGCGACACCCGCGTGGCCGACATTTATATGACTGAGTTCGATCGCATCTTCCGTCATTTCTATTTTCGTGACATCGCCAATGAGTTGGCCGCCAAAGGCGACGAGGCGGCAGCGATCTTCCTTGATGAAACTGACGGATGGACTGACAGCTATTTCAAGCCCAATAGCGTGAAGGCTAACCGGCGGCTAATGTTCTTCCGTCCCCCGAAAGCAACATGGTTCGCCAACGCCGCTACGAGGTGACCATGGCGTCAGGCCTATCGTCTGACCTAAAACTTCACGACAGTATCGTGAAAGAAGTCCTTGCCCTTAAGCAGTTGCGTCGTGAACAGGTCCGATTCGCGGTGAAGGTCGCGCACAAGCTTGGCCCGAGGCACCTCGGTGTGGCTGTACACACTGCCATGCTTGCCTTCCATGGTCGACATCAGGGACAGCAGGCGATTTGCTGTCTTCCTCTCGGATTTATTCTTGAACAGCTTCCACAAGGATTTAGGGGTCGCGTTGAGACTGCCGTGATGGCCAACCTTATACAGATTTACACCCGTCAGAAGCGTTTGATACCTCTTCTGGCCGAGTGCGTATTGCCAGTTCTCGTTTTGCGCATCGCCTGGGAAGAGAAGCTTCTTCTTGCCAACCTGGAAAAGCAAAATTACGCTGGTGTTGTTCATTTCTTGATCGAGCGTGCGCACGATTTGCAGCAGCTGCTCGCCGCGCACCCTGCGTGCTCGATTCACTAGCCAGCGCGCGTTGATGCGATGTGAGTAGCCGCGGCTTTCCACGTAGCGCGGGAACAAGGCTGTCCCGTTCCGCTCCGGGGCTGCAGCCAATGCCGTGGCGCCGACCTGAAAATGCCAGAACTCGTCGGGGTCGCGCGAGCGCTGCTGCCTGAT
>Ga0318506_10000135_pt1 | contig 12353 bp, 9 predicted proteins | sample GRESIP084b2f19_FD_203660 | JGI IMG/M metagenome (GOLD analysis project Ga0318506, IMG submission 203660) | Tropical soil microbial communities from Luquillo Experimental Forest, Puerto Rico - GRE.SIPMG.084b2f19 | ecosystem: Environmental > Terrestrial > Soil > Tropical forest > Bulk soil... | reverse complement strand
GGCGTCGCGAAGGTCAAGGTCGACGTCGTCGAGTAGGCGACGGCAGCGCTGGGGCTGTTGGCGGAAACCGAGTGTCGCTCACTCATAAATCGTCATTGTCCGAGCAATCGCCGGCTGATGTCCGCATGGCCCGCGAAAGCGGCGCGGCCATCGGCGGGTGGGCGCCAGGAACGCACTCGTGCCCTACAGCTAACCGCGTCATTCGATGACCCCGCCGGCTAGCAATTGCATCGAGTTGGGGATCGGGAGCCTAGCGGCTTCGCGGCCTTAGGTTGATGACCAGCTCGTAACACGTCGCGGCCGAGCGCTAGCGACACGCGCGGAACGCGCCTCTCGCCTGGGCGCATCGTCGCAGGCCGTCGCGTGCGGCCTGAAAGGCGGCCTACGCCGTCAGTGTTTCGGCACTATCCCGCAACGCTTGAATCTGGAGCATGAGTTCAACCACGATGCCTCGAAGCTGTGCATTCTCGGCTTCGAGCCGGTCAAGGACTCTTTGATTGCTCGTCCCCGTGGTTTCAGAATTCCACCGTGGCAGACCTAGTCTTTTGACCATATGTCCCATCGAACCGCCTCTCGGTTGCGAAGCACGCTTACGTGCAAGCTGCAGGCTCAGTACATTATTCATGAACCACCCCCCACTCTCCCCAAGCCATCCCCCAACCATTGGTTGGATGGCGCCCATGCCTTCCGGAACGCTCCCCATCGATGACGTAACAAGCAAACAAGCCCCGCGTGGACGGGGCTGAATTTGGGAGAGGCTAGCGACGCCGTTGCGCTTGCGATGTGATGGCGATCACAAAAATGCGCTTTTCTGCCGTGTGTTGCAGAAGATGCGCCTTCAAGCCCAAGTCAATCCGCGACCTTGCCATGTCGCAGAAGTGCCAACGGCGATGGTTGGATGGCAGTGTCTTTTCTGTTCACATTGCACTAAGCGGGCGTCCAAGAGAGGCGTTCCTTCCTATGCGCGACTACAGTCTGCGCGGTGTGCGAACACGCCCAGCCCCGTCGCCGTCCCACATGCCGATCCTGCAGGCAAACTGCGGCAGGTCTTCACGGGGAGCGCCCCTAGCTAGACGCCGGTTGGTGGCCAAAGCGTAGAGCCGTCTCGCTGGCGAGACGCGAGGTCGCCGCTCGTGAGAGCAAGCCGCGCATCAGCGTGGCGAGTGTGGCAAACAGAACACAGTGCCGAGGGAATCGATAGGGAAGCATAGAAAGCGGCAGGCGCGGCGGGAACCCTCTGAAAGGTTGGATGTTGGCCGTCCCGAGATGTTCGGGGGGCTCTAGTTCCGAACATTTCTGGATCGATGGGCAGCGACTGCGGGCCGCTCGAAGGCGCCGCAGCGCAAAAGGCGAGCCGTTCTCGCGCGTTGCTCCTCGACAATGGGGGGTGGATCATGAACAATGTACTGCGTCTGCAGCTTGCCGGTGGGCGCGCTCGGCAACCGAGAGGCGGGTCGAATGGACCCGCCTTGTCAGCGCGGAATCCTCAAACCACGCAGCTTGATGGGCAGAGTGCCGGCGATCAGAGATTATTTGAGCGGCTCGAAGCAGAGAATGCGCGACTTCGAGGCAGGGTGGTGGATCTCATGCTCCAAATTCAAGCGCTGCGCGATGGCGCCAGTCCTTGCCGTCATCCGGCCGGTTTTCGATGATGACGCATTGGCGGCTGCATGATGCGAATCCGGGCCGGATGGAATTTTTCGGAAAGACAGCTGGCCATTTATCGGGATGCTCGTCGTCGTCGCGTCATGCCGAAAGCTTTTGTTCTCTGGGCAGCTTCTTCGAGCTTGATCTTCTCAAGAAGCAGATCGGTCACCAGTCGCCGCAACCGTGAATTTTCGAGCTGGAGTTCGGTAATTCGGTCGTCCCCGCTGCGCGTCCAATCGGGCTCGTCCGCCTCGCGTGCAGGCTGAGGCGCAGGCGGCGGCGCTTTGCGCCACCGGTGCAAGGTCATGACACTCACACCCAGCGTGCGCGCAATTTCGCTTTGCGGTTTGCCTTGCCCAGCCAAATCATTTGCCTGCGCCAGCTTCGTCGCGACTTCCACCTTGGAGTGCCGTTTCTGCGTAGCCATAGCAGCTTCCCCTCAACCTCCAATATTGACCTCTTCGACCTTCGCCTGGTCGAAAAGATGGTCAATCCGTTTCGGCTTAGGTGGGTGCATGGGCCATTGGTAAGGCGGCGCATCTTCCCATCTTGGCGATTTATGACCAAGTCGAGGTAAAGGTGCGACACCCGCAATTACCCTGCGGCCTCACTCCTGCAAGCCTTGATGCATTTGCGACCCCCCGGCGGCACTTCGATTCAAGCAATGGTCGCCAACCGGCATTCGTTGGTTCGAAGATTCCCTGGTCCCTGCTTGACACAATTTATGCGCCATTACAATTGGATCTGCGGTTGCACTAACAAAAAAAGCGCCGAGGACCTGAACGCTTTTGCGGCAACTGGCCATACAGTCGTATACGCGTCGCGGTGTCGATCTTGTGCCTTCGATACGATGCACTTTAAGTACCGGCCAGAGTTGCTTTGAGCTAGCAACTAATTGCAAGCAAGTCGCCTGCGCGGACACGACAGGCCATCCCCTGGGTGCGGCGGTCGGTTTTTCTCGGCTTTGCCTCAATCGCTGCCGGACGGCGCCGAATCCCCCCTTCCCGGAGCACCGACACTCTCCCCGCCGCCGTCCTCTTTGGAATGCTTCCAAGCTTCTTCCTGCCGCTTGCGTTCCCTCCCGATCGCCGCTAACGGCCACACCAGCACGTCTCCACGCTGCACGGGCTGATCTTGGTCTCGTCCCCACGCCCCTGGGCATTGACTGCAATCCCGGCCGCGGCGGTCCGCGTTTACCGTCAGCACGGTCGTCGGAAGCGGTAGTATCGGGTCCGGCTTTTGCAACCCACGTCGAGCCCTCCCCGTGTCATGACCTCGCCTAACGCGGGGGAAACCGGGCAGTACGGACGGGTCGCGAAAAAACTCACCTATGCAGGAGGACTCGCGGCGGGATTGGAACGGCCGGCGACATGTTCTTTCTTCAGCCCCGGATCAAAGCTCAATGGCGGGGTCCTGTTTCTGATCGTCGGGTCAGCGGGATGTTTGCGCTCGCTCTCTCTCGATGATGAGTCGGACCATGGATTTGTTTTCTTGACTGCCGAGGCGGCCGTGCGTGCGGCCGCGGATGGCTATACGCTATGGCTATAGCGCCCCTGATGCAGCCGCTCCCCCGGTCACAGCCGGGCGGAGACGTCGCACGATGCGACAAAATCTGCGATCCGCCGCATCAGCTTGGGCTCGGTCAGCAACGGCGCGTGACCCTGATCCGCCACCACGGCGATGTCGATCTCGCTGCGCCGCTTGAGCATCGCATCGAGCGTGGTCGAGGCCAGCATATCCGACCTAGCGCCGCGAATAACCATCAGCGGCACCCGCGCCAACGCGTCGAAGTGACTCCACAACGTCGGGAGATGCTGCAGATCGGCCGCCTGCAGCGTGCGGGCCACCTTGAGATCGTAGTCGGGCACCAGTTGGCCGCGGTGCTCGCGCCAGGTGCGCCGGGCAAACGCGATCCAATCCTGCGGTGCGAGCTTCGGGAACTGCGCGTCGAACCACCAGCGCAGGATGTCCGCGCCCTCCTCGAAGCTGCGCGGGACCGGGAGCTTTCCCACATAGCTTTTGATCCGCAGCAGGCCCGGCGGCTCGATGACAGGACCAATGTCGTTGAGGATGACGCCGGCGATCGCCGTCGGCCGCCATACCGCCAGCATCATGGCGAGGAGGCCGCCGTAGGAGGTGCCGACGACTATGGCCGGCGCGATCTCGAGCGCGATCACGACGGCCGAGAGGTCGGCGAGTGCGACCGGAAGCGTGTAGTTGTCGGCGTTGCGGTCGTATTCGGATTGGCCGTGGCCGCGATAATCGAGCGCCAATACGAGCCGCGGCTTGGCAGGGTCGGCCGTGAGCGCCGTCGCCAAGGGATCAAAGTCGGCTGCGGTGTGGGCGAGACCGGGCAGGCAAACGACTGGACGCGCGCAAGCGACGCGAGACCCGTAGCTACGCACATGCAGCCTGAGGCCGTCCTGGGCCGTCACGAAGGCGCTCGCGAAACGCCGGTCCGGTTGGGCCAACGCTAAAGCTGTGCTCACGTCCTGTGGCATGTCTTGCCGAAAGTCACGGGCGCCGCGGCCGTCCGCAATGCGCCGTCATCCAGTCGCGAGCACGAGCGGCCCTAAGGGCGCGGGACGACGCGGGCGCTGGAGAACGTCTAGTGTGGCGGTTCAGAAGTCCGCATCATTGTTGGCCGCGTCCGAAATGCGGACTTCTGAACCAAAGCCACACTAGATCAATAAGTTGCTAGTGTCCTTCGATTCCGAAGTTCGCAAACGAGGCTGCGGCACAATGATGCGAACTTCGGAATCGGGACACTAGTGTGCGCGCGCCTTAATGCTTCGGCTCAGCCGTCGACTCGGACCACTCGGTGGATGCCGATCCTTCGACGCGCTGCAAATACGGGGCCAGGGCCGAGCCGCGCGTGTCTTCTTCCCGCGGGCCTTTGGCGTCGACCGCCGGTAGGTCCGTTGGATTTTCAACGCGCCGTGACGATCCTTCGAACACAGAGTTCTCGTCGATCGACAACGACCGATGAAAAATGTCACCCTCGACCGCCCCACCGTTCTGCAGCTTGACGCGGACGGCACGGATGGTGCCCTTGACGCGGCCGCAGACCGTGACGTCCTGCGCAATGACGCTGCCCTCGACCTGTGCGCCGTCGCCGATGAGAAGATCGGAGGCGCGCAGCTCGCCTTTGATGCGGCCGTAGACCTGCGCCGGACCGCTGCATTCGATGTTGCCGACGATCGACATTCCGGAGCCGATGCAAGAGCTTGGCCCCGCGTTCGTCGCCGGGTGCCGCCGCGGCGGGGGCTCTTCGACGACCGGGTGTTGCTGTTGCAACGCCCTCTCCACGGCTTCGGCCGCGTGTGCCGCCGTATCCTTATCCTTCTCGGGTGCTTTGCTCTTGAACATGTCCATCTCCGTTTTCCGCCGGCATTCACTGCGGAAAGGCCAAAGCTGCCGTCTCGCGATCGAGCGCGAGCTGACGCAGAGCCTTTTACTCCCCCGCCGGGAGGACCCTCAGGTTAGGACGCCATGTGAGAATAGGACTGCGCAAAGCAGAATGCCACCACGATGGAGCCTACGCTTGCGAGCCATTCCACGTCCGGCGCCGTGTCGGGAATTTCGCTTCCCGACGATTTGTGCATCGGCACCGGTTCTTGTGTTTACTCCTGCTTTGTGAAGAAAAATTGCAATTGTGCGCGGGGGAGACGCGCGCTTCCAAAAAAGCCGTGGAGTGTAGTATTTCGATCACAGAACGGCGCCAACCCGGAGGCGCCTAATGGATCAGAACAGGTTTCGATGATCGCCTCATCGCGCCTGCTGCTGAACCATGAACACGCGCGGGTTGATGAAGCGTTCGCCGGGGATGGTGGTCCTGGGTGTCTGCGCACCCTTTGTCAGTTCCTTGACCCGGGCTGCCAGCCAGATTTCAAGATCGCTGACACGAAGCCAGGGTGGGGGGCGGTCGGACTTGCCGTCGAAAGCCTCAAGAAGGGCCGCCGTGAACGCCCCGTGGCCAAGCTCCGGGTACTCCATTGAGAACTGTTTGCCCGTGGAAGAGCTGAACACGACCACGCCGCCTTCGGCGCTCGCCAGATCAGCTGCCACCATGTCTATGTCGGGTGGCGCTATTTGCTTCGCGCCAGCCAAAACGTTGCCGGAATAGCATGCATCGAGGAAGAGCAAGGTTTTTCCCCGCTCTGCGAGGTGTACGAGAGTGTCACGCAGGTCTACATAACGAAGGGCGCTGCGGCGGAGGGTGATGTCGTCCTGAACGTTCACCTCATACGGCAGAAGGTAGAACTGTCGGCTTGCATCATTCGCCCCATGGCTGGAGAAAAACACCGCCGCCACGTCACGGGGGCTCATATTTCGCTCCAGCCATTCGAGGCCCTTCAGAATTGCCTCTACCGTCGCCTGCTCGTTCACCAGGGTTTGTGCTAAAACCCGACTGTAAAGCCCGTGCTCCTGTTTCATAATGCGCTCGACAAAGGCGTTCGCGTCAGCGTCCGCGAAATTGAGCTTGAGGTGTGAATGGTTTTTAAATTTGGCGACCCCAACCGCAAGCACATAGAGCGTCGGTTTGTGGGCCTCTGTGGTGGGATCGCGGCGGATGCGTACACTGGAGGGGTCACTGCTCCCATGTTCGTTCTCTGCGAGCAATGTTATCAGCGACTGCTCCCCTTGAAGCGGGACCTTGAACTCACCCGCCATCCGGCCATCCGCGGAAACCGCTTGATCTTTTTTCTCGGCCCTTCCATCAAGCATTAATCGGATGCGTTTGATCACAGTGCCCGGACGGTCCTCTATCGTGTAGGCCACGACGAGTTCGGGCCGCTCAATGAATGTTGCGTCCGCTGGATCGACAATCGCGACGCGCGGGGGAGTGGTTTCCGCAATTGACTTGATCAAAGTGCGTGTACGACCTGCCGCGTCATCAGCTGCCTCTAGCGCCTTCTTGGGATCGAGCGTATCGAGCACGCGTTCGATCACGTCTGGCCGGTAGAATTGATCGCGAAATCGCGATGCGGAATATGTAGCAGGTTCCTGATCGAGGCCGCGGTTGATCTGCCATTCGATCAAATCCTCAGCCCCTGGCGAGGCCGCGTAGTGGCCGAGGGGTGTCCACGCGACCCATCGCTTACGATCCGAGTGAGGATAAAAGGCCAGAAGTTCCGCGCCATCATCGCTCCGATACCAACGGATCGTGCCATCATCACGCGCAGCGATCACTAACCGATCATCAGCCGCGAGGTTTACAGCATACACAGTACCTGTCCCTTGGATCGTCCGGATCAAAGCGCCTGTGGCATCGAAGTGGCGAAGGCTCCAGTCGCTTCCAAGCCAGAAACTGCGAGCGTCGTGTGTAATGGCAAGGCTGCGGGAGATTTCGTACCTTTCGATTGCAAGAAGTTTTCTTTTAATTTTCGGCTCTCCGCTATTTCGCCAATTCGTGATTGGAAGTCCCTCAACGCGGGCGGCGATGAGCTCTGGGCGCTGCGCTGGAGATAGATCAAGTGCCCGCGTGCTAATGTCGAAAGTGGCCAGCGACTTGTCATCGTTGCGGTCGAAATGAAACAGAACTTGCTTTCCGTCCAGGCTGACTTTGAGAGTTGCGGCTTGATCAGAGAAGTCAGTACCCAGCGCGTCGTGTTTCCATAAGACCGAGCCCGTCCGATCAAAGAGCGATAGGCTTGGAGCCATGGAGGCGACGACGACGCGGCCATCGGAGAGTTCTCGAATATCTGCAATGGTGTTTGATGCCGCTGGAAAGACTTGACGGGCTCTCGAAACGAACGATTGCATCGGCACGATCGCGCCGATGGCGAGCAGCACGGCGATATGGTTAACGGACATGCGCGACATGGTCACCCCCTTGCGCTTTAAGTCCGATCGAACGCGCCACGCCCGCGGTCGGGCGTTGCAAGCGCGGTCGTGAGGCGAACGGTCGGACGGACAAAACCCAAGGCTATCCGGCCTCGACCTCAGCCAGCAACCACAGAGTGATGTCATGCGCGTGTCAGGCCGGGCAGCAGCTATGCCGCCGACGCAGCTCGCGCGCGCAATCCGTTACTGTGGAGGCGCAGGCCCCTTCCGCCCAATCGATCGAGCCGTCGGCGGTGGCGTTGTTGGCGGCGGTGCGAGACCATTTCCAGAAGCTCATTGTCGGACCTCAAAAACAAAGCCCCGCCAAGCGGGGCAGCCATGCGCGGGCAGCCGAGGAGTCAAATCCAACCGCGGGCGCGACGTGGTAATGTTTGCCCCGGCGAGCCGGTCAAGACTTGGCTGCACGACGGGAGGACAGCGATGGGCATCTTCACGGATACAACGGGGTGGCAGACGAAGATCTTATGGGCAGGGGTCGCCGTACTGGGTGCCGTTTCGTTCGCGATCGTAGCGCTCAATCGGGGCGAAGCGGTTAATGCTGCGTGGTTGGTCGTCGCCGCGGTTTGCATCTATTTCATCGCCTACCGATTCTACGGGCTATTCGTGGCCGAGAGGGCGCTCGGCGTCGATGGCACGCGGCCAACGCCCGCCTACCGCCATAACGACGGTCTCGATTACGTCCCGACCAATCGGTACGTGCTCTACGGCCATCACTTCGCGGCGATTGCAGGCGCGGGTCCACTGGTCGGTCCCGTGCTTGCCGCCCAAATGGGCTACCTGCCAGGCACGTTGTGGATTCTCGCCGGGGCAGTGTTTGCCGGCGCGGTCCAGGACATGACGGTGCTGTTCCTGTCGACCCGGCGCGACGGTCGTTCGCTCGGCGACATGGTCCGTGCCGAGATGGGACCGGTTGCAGGCACGATCGCCGGCGTGGGCATTCTCCTGATCTGCGTCATCGTCCTTGCGGTTCTCGCCCTCGTGGTGGTCAAGGCGCTGATCGGCAGCCCGTGGGGAACCTTCGCGGTGTTCTGCACGATCCCGATCGCGTTGCTGATGGGGATCTACAACCAGTTCATCCGCCCCGGCCATGTCGGCGAAATGTCGCTCATCGGCTGCCTGCTGCTGCTCGCGGCGCTGATCTACGGAAGGACGGTCTCCGAGACGCCTGCGCTCGCCGCCTATTTCGACTTCAAAGGCGAGACGCTCGCACTGATCATCATCGGATATGGGTTCGTCGCCTCCGTGCTTCCGGTCTGGCTGCTGCTGGCGCCGCGCGATTATCTCTCGACCTTCCTCAAGATCGGCACCATCGCGCTGCTGGCCGTCGGCATCATCATCGTTCGTCCCGATCTGCAGATGCCCGCCGTGACCAAGTTCATCGACGGCAGCGGGCCGGTTTGGGCCGGCAGCGTGTTTCCGTTCCTGTTCATCACCATCGCCTGCGGAGCGGTTTCCGGATGGCATTCGCTCATCGCGTCCGGAACCACGCCGAAGATGATCGAGAACGAACGCCAGATTGCATTCATCGGATACGGCGGGATGCTCATGGAGTCGTTCGTCGCCATCATGGCGATGATCGGGGCCAGCGTCATCCATCCCGGCGTCTACTTCGCCATGAACAGCTCGGCAGGGCTGATCGGCACCACCGCCGAGCAAGCCGCACAGGTGATCTCGTCCTGGGGGTTTGTGGTGACACCGAGCGAGATTGCCCAGATGGCAAAGGATGTCGGCGAGACGACGATCATGTCGCGCACCGGCGGAGCACCGACGCTCGCCGTGGGCATGGCGAGCATCCTGTCGTCCTTTCTCGGCGGGCCGACGCTGATGGGAATTTGGTACCATTTCGCGATCCTGTTCGAGGCGCTGTTCATCCTGACCACGGTCGACGCCGGAACACGGGTGCTCCGTTTCATGATTCAAGATCTGGTCGGCAATGCCCTGCCGCCTTTCAAGGCAACCACGTCCTGGACCAACAACCTGATCGGGTCCGCGCTGTCGGTGATGCTGTGGGGATACTTCTTGTATGTCGGCGTGATCGACCCCTTCGGAGGAATCTGGACGCTGTGGCCCCTGTTTGGCACCGCCAACCAGATGCTCGCGGCGATCGCGCTGACGCTGTGCACGGTCGTGCTGTTCAAGATGAAACACGAGCGCTTCGCGCTGGTAACGATTGCGCCTGCGACTTGGCTCGTCGCATGCACAACAACCGCCGGATTGGAGAAGGTGTTCAGTCCAAATCCGAACGTGGGATTCATCAGCCATGCGCTCAAATACGGGGACGCGATCGCAGCCGGTCAGCTGCTGGCGCCGGCAAAGTCGGCCGCCGAGATGACCCGGATCGTCGTCAACGACTACATCGATGCGACGCTTGCCGCGGTGTTCGTGCTGGTCGTCGTTGCGACCGTGATCTATGCCCTGATCGACATTTGGAAGGCGCTGGCCAGCCCGCAGGCGACCGCAGTGGAAATCGGGCTCGCCGGCGCGGCCGTGGGAGGTCGCCATGTCTGACCTGCAAAACTTGTTCGATCGCTCCGCGAGCGCGGCGGGCGCAACCGTCTACTGGGCCACACGAGCCGCGCGGCTGATGATCGGCGTTCCCGACTACGAAACCTACGTGGCGCACCGGCGAGCCAACCATCCCGACCAGCCAATCATGAGCTATGTGGAGTTTTTCCGCGAACGCCAGCAGGCGCGTTACGCCGTTGGCAAAGGTCGGTTCCGGGGCTGCTGCTAGGCACGAGGTGCTAAATCGGTCCCTGGCCGCGCTCCCATCCGAGCGTGCGCTCGCCCGGTTTGCCGATCATCGATCCTCCAGCGGGCGCGGTCCATTGCCGTAGCCTGTCCAGCGCGGCCTTCGATTTGGGCGAGAGCAGTTCGGGCGGCGCCTTGGCGCCGCGGGGGGTATCGCGCTTGCAGATCGGCAAGACGCGCATTCACGCGCTCGATGCCGCGGCCGATCACCGCCTTGAGCTCGTCGGCCGAGGCGGATGAATCGAGCGCGTCTTTCCAGGCGCGGATGTCGTCCTCGCCCATGCCGCCCGAGCGCAGCACGTGCGCCATGTCGTCGGCGACGGCGTCGCGCGCGCGAGCGACGTCCCCGCGCGCGGGCGTTTGCGGATCGGACGACGCGCTTGGAGCCGCAATGCCCGCGCGCTTGTCCGCGGCGATCATGAGATCGCCGAGACGACCGATGACGGCGTTGAGCGCGGCGACATCCTTGAACGGCTGGGGAGCGAAATAGCTGGGCGCGACCGCCTTCATGACCTGCGGGTTCAACGCGGCGGCTTTGGCCACGGGGTCGGGAACGCCGGCCTGCGCGAGCGCGCGATAGGTTTGACCGGGCGCGAGCCGCTGCTGATCGAGGCGCTCCCCCGTGAGCCATCCCGCCAATCCGTGGCCGATCGACTGGCCGAGATTGCCGCCTTGGAGCGCGCCGGCGAGATAGCCGAGAATGGCGTTGCGGTTGTCGTCGATGGGATTGGTGTTCGCGAGCGGCAGCACGCCGCCGCGCGGCGCGGCGCCGGTGAAATCGAGAATTCCCGCCATGGCTTTTTTCCTGTTGTGCGCAATCCGCCTGCCGTGACCTGACCAACTTATTACCCCCGGTTGAACGATCCCGGTCCCATGAATCCGTTGGACAGCGCGTTGAAGAGGCCGCCGCCGAGCGAGCCGAGGATGCCGCCGCCGAGCGAACCGCCGCCGGTCATCGGCAGGAACGCGAGCGGCGCCAGCGACCAGGGATTGAACGGCGTCGAGGTCGTCTGCGTGCTCGCGCCGGTGGTGTTGCCGATCTGCGTGCCCGTCTGCGTCCCCGACGTCGTCCCCGACGTCGCGCCGGTATTGGCGAAGGAGCTGCCGAGCCCGGCGATCGGCACGCCGAGCTGCGCCAATGTCTGCAACGTCTGCAGCGGAATGCCGCGTGAGCGCGCCGCCGCCGCCAATTGCTGTTCGTAGGGCATGTTGGCGAAGCTCTGCCCCGTGCCCGCCACGCCGAGCCCGGCTTGCCGGTTGGCGAGCGCTTGCTGGTTGAGGCTCGAGAGCAGCCCCGCCGTCGTGTTGCCGGCGCCGTAGAGCGATCCCATGGCGCCGAGCTGGTTGGCAACGTTCTGATTGTACTGGTTGGCGATGAGCTGCCCCTCGCCCTGGCTCAAGCCGCGCGCCAGCGCCTGCTGGTTGAGGCCCGAGAGGTCGCGGCCGGCGCCGGCGAACATGCCGTTCACCTGGTTGGTGATGTCGGCGTTAGCGGCGGCGAGCGCGTCGGAAAAGCCGGGCGTCGAACGCGGATCGAGGAAGCTCGTCTGCAAATACGGATTGAGCTCGCCGCGATATTGCTGGTAGGCGCCGCTGATCATCGGCGCCTGCGCTTGCGCGTCGCCGCCGGCGAGCAGCGCGTTGGCGAGATCGGTCGTCTGCGGCAGGAACTGGCTGATATAGTTCGAGCTGCCGGCAAGCCCGCCAATCGCGGCGTTCTCCTGCGGCGTGAGCGAGGTGTTGGCGATCTGCCCTTGCAGCTGCGCGAGGATGCCGGAGAGAAACGGCTGCGCCGGCGCCCACGGATTGGTCGTCCCGCTCGCGCTGGTGGCGCCGGTGGTGGCGCCGCTCGTGCTGTTGCTCGAATTGACGAGGCTGTTGACCGCCTGATTTTTGTCGACGGTTTGCGTGGTGCCGCCCATTGTTGCAATTCCCTTAATTTCGCGCTCGCGTATTTTCCGGCTCCTCGTCCTGAGGAGCGTCGCGTGGTTCGAGGCTCGCCCTCGTCCTGAGGAGCGTCGCAAGCAAAAGTGCGTCCACGCGCGTCTTCGCGCGCTATGCGACGCGTCTCGAAGGACGGCCCGAGGCTCATGCGCGGCTCCTCATGC
>Ga0318506_10000120_pt1 | contig 12790 bp, 12 predicted proteins | sample GRESIP084b2f19_FD_203660 | JGI IMG/M metagenome (GOLD analysis project Ga0318506, IMG submission 203660) | Tropical soil microbial communities from Luquillo Experimental Forest, Puerto Rico - GRE.SIPMG.084b2f19 | ecosystem: Environmental > Terrestrial > Soil > Tropical forest > Bulk soil... | reverse complement strand
CTCATGAAGTTCACTAAATTCACTGACAACCCGGAGACCGCGGTGCTGGACGCGGCCAAGGACATGCTGCGCCGGGGTCTGGTCGAGGGAACCGCCGGCAACATCTCGGCCCGGCGCTCCGACGGCAATATCGTCATCACGCCGTCGTCGGTCGACTATCGCGACATGCAGCTCGACGACATCGTGCTGGTCGACCCGGAAGGCGCCGTGCTGCGAGCCGCCGATGGTCGAGCGCCGTCCTCGGAGATGCGGCTGCACCTGGCTTGCTATCAGGCGTTCGACGACATCGGCAGCGTGATTCACAGCCATCCGGTGTGGGCGACCATGTTCGCAATCGCGCACGAGCCGATCCCGGCCTGCATCGACGAGTTCGCCGTCTACTGCGGCGGCGATGTTCGGTGCACCGACTATGCCGCGTCGGGCACGCCCGAGGTGGGCACCAACGCGGTCAAGGCGCTCGAGGGCCGGGCCGCCGCCCTGATCGCCAACCATGGCCTGGTGGCCGTGGGGCCGCGGCCGGACAAGGTCCTGCACGTCACCGCCCTGGTCGAGCGCACCGCGCAAATAGTTTGGGGCGCAAGGGCTCTCGGTGGCCCCGTGCCGATTCCTGAGGACGTGAACCGAAACTTCTCAATGGTTTACGGCTATCTGCGTGCCAACCCGATGTAGGCGCGATGGGTCGGGTCCGGTTTGGCAACGCGAGCATCGCGCGGGTGCAGGAATTTCAATTCGACCTGGCCACCCGCCTTTTCAGTGGAACGCCGCAGTCGGAGTGGCGGGACAACGCCGACCTGCTGGTGCCGGATTTCTTCGACCCCGAGACCGATCAGTGGCACATCGCGATCCAAACCTGGGTCATCGAGGTCGACGGGTTGACCGTCATCGTGGACACCGGCGTCGGCAACGATCGCCAGCGCCCGCACATGCCACCCCTGGATCACCTGAACACCGGATTCCTGGCTGCGCTGCAGTCGGCGGGCGTCGACCGTGACGCCGTGGACGTGGTGGTCAACACCCACATCCATTCCGACCACGTCGGCTGGAACACCATGCTGGACAACGACGTTTGGGTGCCGACGTTTCCCAACGCCCGGTATGTGGTGCCGGCCGCCGACTACCACCACTTTCGACCCGATGGGGTCGCGGCGAGGCAATCGCCGCGCACCGAAGAGGAAGAGGCCCAGCAGCGCGGTAACCAGCTCGTGTTCGCGGACAGCGTGCGACCCATCGACGAGGCGGGACAGCTCGTCCAATGGTCGGATGACTTCCAGATCAGTCAGTCACTGCGGCTGCGGCCCGCGCCTGGACACACACCGGGCAGCTCGGTGCTGTGGCTGGATGCGGGTCTGCCGGCGATCTTCGTGGGCGATCTCACCCACAGCCCGCTGCAACTGCGCCGACCCGCCGACGCCTGCGCCTTCGACGTCGACGCCTCCGCTGCGGCGATCACCCGCCGGCGGATATTCGTCGAGGCCGTGCAGGCAAAAGCCGCCCTGATACCCGCGCACTATCCCGGTCGCGGAGGCGCAACGATCCGCGCCGTCGCGGACCAATTCGACATCGACCGCTGGCTGGACATCGAATCCCTCTAGCAGACAACAACTCTGAGCCAGAGATTCAGCCGTCCTCTTGTCCGCCGGGGACTGCTCGAAGGCCGCGGAACAGCCTCATGCGATGGGTATTGATCCGATAGAACAGGCCGGGAAACCGGCGGTATAGGTGCCAGATGACCTGAACCACAACGGGAAACACAATCAGCGGCCGATTCCGGTCCACGCCCCGCAGGATCGCGCGGGCCGCGGCCTGGGCGCTCATCTGGGGCATCAGATAGTGGGTGCGCCGGCTTAACGTCGCCACCTGCTCGCGCGGCATGTTGACCACGACCATGTTGTCGTAGATTTTCGTTTTCATGTCGCCTGGACATGCTGCACTTACTTTCACGCCCAGGTCGGCTCCCTCAGCCCGCAGCGAAAGCGAAAGCCCGACGATCCCATGCTTGCTCGTGCAGTACGCAGCATTGCCCGGCTGGGGAATCAGCCCAGTGAGCGAAGAGATGTTGACGATGTGCCCATGGCCCTGGCGCGCCATCATCTGGTAGGCGTGCACGGTCCCATGCACCACGCCCAGCAAGTCGACATCGAGCACGTGACGCCACTGCTGCAACGAGAGGTCGCGGGAATCGCCGCCGATCGCGATGCCGGCATTGTTGATCATGTAGTCGACGCGTCCGTATTCGGCGACGGTGTTCTCAATCAGCTGCGCCACCTCGATCTGGTTTGCCACGTCGACCGGCACAGCAACTGCCTGCGTGCCGGCCTGCGTCAGGCGACCCGCTACCTGTTGTGCGGCGCCGCCGTCGATATCGGCGACCACGACCGTCGCGCCCCGGCGTCCGAGCTCCTCACACAGCGCCTCGCCCAGACCCATTCCGCCGCCGGTGACGATCGCGACCGCGTCCTCGAACCGTTCCATGACCGGCTCCTCTCCGGCGAGTTGCCTAGACTTGGTTTACATCGACTATAATATTACATCGGATGTAAATAATTGGAAAGGGACAGCAACGGCAAACGAGATGAGCCTGCGCGAACGCAAGCGACAGCAGACCAGGCAGGAGCTGATCAGCGCGGCCATGCGGCTGTTCGGGGAAAACGGCTACGAGCGGACCACGGTCGCCGAAATCGCATCCGCCGCAGGGGTTTCCACGAAGACATTCTTCAACTACTTCGCGAGCAAGGATGAGGTCCTTTTCCCTCACCTATCCCGCCGGATCGACGTCGCAGTGGCCCTGATCGAGCAGCGCCGGCCCGATGATCAGATGGCTGATGTCCTCGTGGCCGCGATGCAGCACATGCTGGCCGACGCCCTGACCGAGGAAGTCGATGGTGGCCTGGCGGCAGTCCGGCTCCCCATGGTCATGTCCGTGCCCGCGGTCCAAGCGGCCACCCTGCACCGCTATTTTCTGGCAGAAACCCAGCTCGCCCGTGCGCTGCAGCGCGCCTACTCCGACACGCTCGACCTGGCAGCCGCAGCCGCCGTCATCGGCTCAGTCATGGGTGCGGCGATCGCCGCCGCACTCGTCTGCCTGCAGGAAGGCGATGCCACCGAGCGACTACGCGTCGCAGTCGAACGCGCCATTGCCATAGCAATCGACGGGGTGCGCAACGTGCCGGCCAGCAATTAGCGCAACCGTAGGTAGCGCCGGGAACCTCGGCGACGCGATTCCTCCACTGCTACGTAAGGCGGGGTTCGACTGCACGACGGTCGCCACGCAGCGGCACCGCTTCGTTGGCCGACTCACCTCCTATCGCGCCACGCGCCCCGCCTAGCGCTGATCGAACGCGACCTCGACGGCGCCGCCGTCTGCCGTCAATGGTTTCCCCTCATATCGCGGTTACGGTTGATGCCATGGCACCCTACCGCGTGGTTCAGTGGTCAACCGGCAACATCGGAAAGCGAGCCCTCGGTATCCTGCTCGACCGCGACGACTTCGACGTGGTTGGCGTCCATGCCTTGGGCGCGGAGAAGGTAGGGCGCGACGCGGGGGTACTCGCGGACCGGCACGCGACCGGAGTGACCGCGACGAACGATGTCGACACGTTGCTCGACCTAGCGCCAGACTGCGTGAACTACATGCCCCGCGTCATCGACTACGACCTGGTGACCAGGATGCTGCGCTCCGGTATCAACGTGGTCACCACGGGAGACTTCCTGACCGGCACGCACCACCCGGCCGAACTCCCGACGCTCGAGGAGGCGGCGCAACAGGGACGCGCGACCTTCCTGGGCACGGGATTCGAGCCGGGCTTCATCAACGTCGTCGCCGGCTTCCTCACAGGTGCCTGCCCGCGGGTTCACAGCGTCAAACTCGTCGAAACATTGGACTGCACAACCTATCCCGTACAGGACGTGTGGAAGGTCCTCGGATTCGGCAAACGACCCCGTGAGCGGGTGACGCATCTTGACCCGGAGGCGCAACGATACGGCCTGGGCTACTTCGAGACGCTGGACATGATCGCCACCATGCTGGGTACCGAGCTCGACTCCAAGGAGGCATTCGTCGAGCCCGCCGTGCTGACCCGGGATCTGAATCTGGGCTGGGTGGACTACGCCACCGGCACCGCCGGGGGCCAACGCCGAACCTATCGCGGCTATCGCGGCGGCCGCCCAGTGGTCGAGCTAGCCATTTGCTGGACCATGAGCGACGACGCGCTCGACCCACAATGGGTCGACCCCAAGGGTTTCAGCGTCGTGATTGAAGGCGAACCGTACGTCGACGCGACGATCCGGTTCGGCCATCCCGGACAGGACGTGATGACCGTATTGATGGACAGCACCGCCGTCGCGGCGGTCAACGCCATACCGTTCCTTTGTGACGCGGCACCGGGCGTCATCACCCCGATTGACTTGCCTATCACCGGATCCCAAGGGGCACTGACGGTCTGAGTTGCCCCCGACTCCTGGCCTAGCGCTGGTCGATAGCCACCTTCACGGCGCCGCTCTCGCCCTGGTTGGCGATCGCGAGAAAGGCGTCGCGCCAACGCTCCAGCCGGAAGGTATGGGTCAACATGGGCCCTAGGTCCACCCGGCCCGCCGCGACCAGGTCGAGGTAATGGGCGATGGCGTGCTTGCGCTCGCCATCGACCTCCTCGATGCCGAAGGCGTTGCTGCCCACCCAGCTGATCTCCTTGAAATACAGCGGGCTCCACTCCCACCGCCCGGGTGCGTGGACACCGGCCTTCACCAACGTCCCCCGCGAGCGCAGGACCCGCACCCCGACTTCGAACGTCTCGGGCTTGCCCACGGTGTCGTAGACGACGTCGACCGCCCCGGGATGGGCCATCGGCAGGCCCAGCAGCGGCTGGCGCAGCCGGCCACCGCCCCAGGCGACCAGCTCCTCGATGACGGCCAGGCGGGGTTCGTGCGCCACCACTAAAGCTGCCCCGAACCGGTGGGCCAGCTCCGCCTGCGCCTCGAAGCGGGCCACCACCGCCACGGCCACGTCGGGGTAGAGCGCCCGCAGGATCGCGACCGCACACAACCCCAGCGAGCCGGCCCCGTAGACCAGGACCCGGCCCGAGCGGGGCGGCGGGTGGCGGGTGATCGCGTGCAGGGACACCGAAAACGGGTCGGCGAACACGGCCAACTCGTCGGTAATCGACTCGGGAACGGCAAACAGCATGCTGTCGTGGGCCGGCATCAATTCGGCGTATCCGCCCGTCACGTCGGCGGACACGCCGGTATGGATGCCCGGCTTGATGTCGCCGTCGGTGAAGCTCCAGCACAGGCTGTAGTCGCCGCTTTCGCAGGCGGGGCAGCGCGGCTCGATACCGCGCGGCCCGCAGGACAGCCACGGGTTGAGCACAACGCGCCGCCCGACCTCCAGCCCCCGGGCCCGGGGCCCCACCTCGACCACGTCGGCGACCACCTCGTGGCCCATGACTTGGGGAAACGAACAGAAGGCGGCCATGGCGTTGTCCGCATCGTCTTCGCCGAAATCCATCAGGATCTGCTTGGAGTCCGACCCGCAGATGCCGGTCAGCCGCGGCCGGGTGATCACCCAATCCCCATGGGGCAGTTGCGGATCCGGCACCTGCCGGAGCGCGGTCGGGCTGCGGGCCAGGTTCTTGGTCAGCGTGTTGGCGTCATCGGGAGCCGCGAAAGGCTCCGGAGGCACACCATAGACGAGCGCCTTCATCGCGGTGCCATGCCCGCGACGCCGGCGATGAACGTGTCGATGTCGGCGTTCTTGGCGTCGACCACCGCCTTCATGTCCGGGACGTAGTGCTCGAACTTGTCGCTGCTCAGCGCGTCGATGATCCCCTCGGCGACCACATCGGCGGGCACCTTGGGCCCCTGGTAGAGGGGCTCCTCGCTGCCCGGCTGATCCCAGATCTCGGTGTCGACCGGGCCGGGCTCGATCAGCTTCACCGAGATCCCGCTGCCATGGAGGTCCACGGCCATCGCCTCGCTCCAGCCGCACAGTGCGAACTTGCTTGCGCAGTAAGCGGATTCGTGGATGATCCCGAGCCGGCCGCCGACGCTCGACACGTTGACGATCACGCCCCCGCCGCGCGCCAGCATCCTCGGCAACAGGGCCAGCGTCAGCCGCATCGGTGCGAAGAAGTTGACCCGCATGACGTTCTCCACCTCGTCCGGATCCAGGGCGGTGACGGGCCGGCGCTTCGGGATGGCGGCGTTGTTGATCAGCACATCGATGCCGCCGAGAACGTCCCATGCCCGCAGCGCCAGGTCATGCAGCTTCGAGGTGTCGGCCAGGTCGGCCACCAACATCGCCGACCCCGGCGAGGTCCGCCGGCAGTCGGCCAGCACCTCGCCCAGGCGATCTCGCCGGCGCGCGACCAGCCCCACCACCGCTCCGCGGGCGGCGAGCTGTCGAGCCAGGGCGGCCCCCAAACCCGACGAGGCACCCGTGATGAGCACCCGCTTGCCCGCCGCCGCGTACGCCATCAGTCAAGGTTGCCGCGAATCCGCCGAAGCGTACAGTGGGGGCGAACAGCTTGTTATACTATCTAATTATTAGCCGAGATGGCCTAACTTCATCCGATAGGGGCAAAACATGACTTCCACCAGGTATGAGGGAGACACCTGGGACCTCGCATCCAGCGTCGGCGTGACCGCGACGATGGTCGCGGCGGCCCGCGCGATGGCCACCCGCGCCGATCGTCCGCTGATCAACGACCCGTACGCCGAGCCGCTGGTCCGGGCCGTCGGTGTGGACCTCCTCACCCGGCTGGCGACCGGCGAGGTCAACCCGAACGACTTGAACGACGTTCACGACGGCGCGACCGGGTCCGCCGGGGCCATGTCCCGCATGGCCGACAACATGGCGGTGCGCACCAAGTTCTTCGACGAGTTCTTTTTGGCCGCGACGAAGGCCGGCATCAAGCAGGTCGTGATCCTGGCCTCGGGGCTGGATTCCCGCGCGTACCGGCTGACGTGGCCCTCCTCGACGGTGGTCTATGAGGTAGACCAGCCACAGGTCATCGAATTCAAATCCCGCACGCTGGCCGAGCTGGGCGCCGCGCCGACCGCCGAGCGGCGGGTCGTGGCCATCGATCTGCGCGACGACTGGCCCGCCGCGTTGCGTGCCGCCGGGTTCGACCCGGCGCTGCCGACGGCATGGAGCGCCGAGGGCCTCCTCGGCTACCTGCCCCCGGATGCACAGGACCGCCTGCTGGACACCATCACCGAGCTCAGCGCCCCGGGCAGCCGGTTCGCCACCGAAAGCGCGCCCAACCCGGAGCCCGGTCACGAGGACAAGATGAAGGAGCGCATGCAAACCATCTCCGAACGGTGGCGCGCGCACGGATTCGATCTCGACATGGCGGGGCTCGTCTACTTCGGCGACCGCAACGAAGCGGCTCCCTATCTGGGCGACCGCGGTTGGGCGCTCGACGGCATCAGCATCCGAGACTTGTTCGAGGCCAACGGGCTTGCGCCGCTTACGGACGACGACATGCGCATGGGCGACCTGCTCTACGTCAGCGGCACCCTGGGCAAGGGACGCACCGACGGTGACAGCTGGGGGCCGGCATCCAGCGTGGGAGCGACGGCCACCATGGTCGCGGCGTCCCGCGCCGTTGCCTCGCAGGGGCCCGATGCGCTACTGGACGATCCGCTGGCCGATCCGCTGGTCCGCGCCGTGGGGTTGGAGCCGTTCGTCCGCATCATCGACGGCGAGCTCGATTTCGAGGATGACCCGCTGTTCGACCGCAAAGCCAGGGCTGAGCAGATGGCAGTACGCACAAGGTTTTTCGACGACTTCTTCACCGGCGCCGCCAAAGACGGCATACGGCAGGCGGTGATCCTGGCTTCCGGACTCGACACCAGGGCCTACCGACTGCGGTGGCCCGCGGGCACGGTGGTCTACGAGATCGACCAGCCTCAGGTCATCGCGTTCAAGACCAACACGCTGGCCGATCTCGGCGCCGACCCGACCGCCGAACGCCGTGCCGTCGCGATCGACCTGCGGGAGGACTGGCCCGCGGCGTTGCGGGAGGCCGGGTTTGACGTCACGCAGCCGACGGCATGGAGCGCGGAAGGGCTGCTGCCCTACCTGCCGCCGGAGGCTCAGGACCGACTGTTCGACAACATCACCGCGCTCAGCGCGCCGGGCAGCCGGCTCGCCACCGAGCACGTGCCGGACCCCAACGCGTTTTCCGGTGACCGTTTGCAGCGCATCTCCGAGCGGTGGCAGCGCTTCGGCTTCGACCTCAACGCGGCCGACCTGTTCTACCGCGGCGAGCGCAGCGTCGTCGTCGACTACCTGACGGGCCAGGGCTGGCAGGTGACGCCCCATCCCGCGCGGGAGTTGTATGCGCGCAACGGTTTTGAGTTCCCCGAGGATGAGATGGCGGCCGCGTTCGGCGACATGAGCTACGTGGCGGCGACCCTTAAATAGCGTTTGGTTAGGGTCTTCCCATGCCACGCACTGACGACGACGATTGGGATCTGGCCTCCAGCGTCGGCGCCACCGCGACCTTCGTCGCGTCCGAGCGCGCCATGGCGACGAGGGATCCCCGAGGTTTGATCAACGATCAGTTCGCCGAACCGCTGGTGCGCGCGGTCGGGTTGGATTTCTTCACCAAGCTGCTGGACGGTGAGCTCGATCTGGCCGCGATCGAGAACGCCACGCCGGAGCGCCTTCAGGCGATGATCGACGGAATGGCGGTGCGCACCAAGTATTTCGACGATTACTTCGTTGAAAACCTGGAGCGAACCGGCGGCGCGGTGCGGCAAGCGGTGATACTCGCGTCGGGTTTGGACGCGCGTGCCTACCGACTGCCCTGGCCGGACGGCACGGTGGTTTACGAGATCGACCAACCACAGGTGATCGAGTTCAAGACCCGCACCCTGGAGGACCTCGGCGCAGCCCCGGCCGCCGACCGCCGCACCGTGGGGATCGACCTGCGCGACGACTGGCCGGCTGCGCTGCGGGCGGCCGGGCTGGACACGACGGCACCGACCGCCTGGTTGGCCGAGGGTCGGCTGATCTATTTGCCGCCGGAGGCCCAGGACCGGTTGTTCGACAGCATCACCGCACTCAGCGCGCCCGGCAGCACGGTCGCCACCGAATTCGTGCCCGGCATCGTCGATTTCGACGCCGAACGGGTTCGGGAGATGACCGGTTCCTTCCGCGAGCACGGCTTCGACATCGACATGGCGTCGCTGGTCTATGCCGGCGAACGCAACCACGTGGTCGACTATCTGGGCATCACGGGGTGGGATGTCGAGGGAGTGACGCGGACGGAGTTGTTCCAGCGCAACGGCATCGAGGCGCTCGCTCCGGAACACGACGATCCGCTCGGCGAGATCATCTTCATCAGCGGCAGGCTTGCCGGCTGACAACCGGTCAGAAGCGCGACTTCCCTAGCCACAACACGCTCGCACCGCTCAACGTCTGCTCGACGTTGTCCAGGATCCCGGCGATCGAGCGGCCCAGCAGGGCCCCCAACGCGTCCGGCAGCGACGCCGCGGCCGGCTGCGACGAGGCTCTGGGTCGCACCATGTCAAGCAGCGAGGAACTCGGGTAGTTGACGATGCGGACTTCGGTGTCCTCGTCCAGGCCGGCAAGGACTTTGGCTCGGCGCACCGCGGTGCGGAACCCACCGAGTTCGTCGACCAGGCCACGCTCCAGCGCATCGGCCCCGGTCCAGACCCGTCCCCGCGCAACGACATCCACGGCTTCGGTACTCAACCCGCGGCCTTCGGCGACGCGTTCCACGAAGTCGGTGTAGAACAGGTCCGCCTCGGCCTCCCGACGTGCCCGCTGCTCCGGTGTGAACGGCGCGTCGATCGACCAGGCGTCGGCATTGGCGTTGGTGCGCACGGTATCCGACACGACTCCCAGCCGGTCCTTCAGGTCGCGAACCACCAGCTTCCCGGTGAGCACACCGATCGAGCCGGTGATCGTGCCAGGATTGGCCACGATCGCGTCGGCGCCCATCGAGACGTAGTAGCCGCCGGAGGCGGCAACCGCACCCATCGACGCCACCACCGGCTTGCCGCGTTCGCGGGCCCTTATCACCTCGCGCCAGATGGTCTCCGACGCGGTGACCGATCCTCCGGGACTGGCCACCCGCAGCACGATCGCCGACACCGCGTCGTCGGCGGCGGCCTCCCGCAGTGCGGCGGCGATGGTGTCACCGCCGGCGGCAGAGGGGCCGAACGGCAGGAATTGCGGGCCACCACGTCCGTTTACGATCGCGCCGTCGAGGGTGACCACCGCGAACGTCGGCTTGGGCCGGCGGCCGGGAACCGGCGGCATGGGCGGGGCCAGTCGTGGCCGGGCCGCACCGGCGTAACGCGCCAGGAAGAGCCGGGGCGGTGCTTCCTCGTCTGAAACATCCTCCACACCAACCATTTCCGCTATGCGGGCATAGGCCTCGTCGCGGTATCCGATCCGGTCGACCAGGCCGGAGGCCACTGCGTCGTCGCGCAACAGCGGGGCCTGGTCCGCCCACTCATCGAGCGCATCGGGATCGGCCTTGCGCGATTCGGCGATCGCTTGCCACACCTGCTCTTGCATGCTTTCCAGCATCCGAGTCACGGCCTCGCGGTGGGCCTCGGTGAAGCCATCCTCGGTGAAAACGTTTGCCGCCGACTTGTATTCGCCCCGCGCGACGAACTGTGCTTCGATCCCCGCCTTGTCGAGCGCGTCCCGCAGGAACGTGGCATTGCTCGCGAAGCCGATCAGCCCGACGCTTCCCGAGGGCTGCATCCAGACCTCGCCGAACGCCGAAGCGAGGTAGTACGACAGCGTGCCCGGATAGTTCTCGGCCCAGGCCAGCGACGGTTTGACGGCGCTGAAGGCGGCGATGGCCTCCCGCAGCTCCTGGACCGCCGCCGGCGGCGACGCCCCAAGCTGCACGCGGGCGATCAGCCCGGCGACCCGCGGGTCCTCGGCGGCACGGTGGATCGCGGCGATGGTGTCGCGCAGCGCCATCAGTCGGCTGCCGCCGGTGATGAGCGCCAGCGGGTCGAAGCCCGGCGTCTCCGGTGGCACCGAGCGCAGGTCGAACTCCAGCACGCAGCCGTTGGGTACGCCGTGGTGGCGTGCGGTATCGAACCGGTTGACCAGGCCGCGCACATCATCCCCCAAATTTGGGAAGCCGGGAACAGAGGGCAGAAAACCAAACATATTCGCAGCCTACCGATCGGCCCCCGTACGGTGGACGGGTGAGGTTCTCGATCGCGATTCCCCAACTGGACTACGATGCGTTCGACACTCCCGGCCTGCGCGCCTACCTTGCCCGCGCCGAGGAGCTCGGGTTCGAGGGTGGATGGGTGCTCGAGCAGGTCATCGGCGAGGCACCGCTGCTGGCGCCGTTGGAGCTGCTGGCGTATTGCGCCGCCTGCACCGAGCGACTGCGCCTCGGGGTCGCCGTGCTGGTGACGTCATTGCATGATCCGCTTCAGTTGGCCTCGGCGGCGACCGCCGTCGACCGGCTCAGCCACGGACGGCTGGACGTTGGCGTGGGAACCGGCGGTGGCTTCCGCAACTTCGCCGCCTTCGGCGTCGACAAGGCCACTTACATCTCGTATTTCACCGAGGGCCTGGAACTCATGAAGGCGGCCTGGTCCGACGAGCCGAGGGTGACGTTTCACGGCCGGTTCCGCGACATCGACGACGTTCCCATCCAGCCCAAGCCGGTGCAGCGGCCGCATCCGCCGATCTGGTTCGGCGGCCAAGCTCGTAAGGCGCTGGCCAGGGCGGTGCGACACGGCGACTCGTTTTTGGGCGCGGGCTCGTCGACCACCGAAGCTTTCGCCGCAGCCGCGACCGTTGTGCGTAATGAACTTGACGAACAGCGGAAAGACCCCGCGCACTTCACGATTGGCAAGCGCGTCTATTTGATGGTCGACGACGACGCGGCGCGGGCCCGTGAGCGGGTGCTCGCCGGGCTGGGGCGCATCTACGGCCAGATGCCGGGCATCGACTCGGTTCCGGTGTCGGGCACACCCGACGACGTCGCCCGCGGGCTACGTGCGGTGATCGACGCCGGCGCGGAGATGCTCCTGCTCAACCCGGTCGGCGCCGACGTCAACGAAAACCGCGAGCAGATGGAACGCCTTGCCGCAGAGGTGATCCCGCAGCTGGGTTAATGGCGCGAGCAGCGAAATCTACAGCTCGGTGACGGAACCGCCTGCGGCGGTGATCTTCTCGCGTGCGCTGCCGCTGAACTTGTGCGCGGACAGCTCGACCTTGACGCTCAGCTCGCCGTCGCCGAGGACCTTCACCAAAGAGTTCTTGCGAACCGCACCGTTGGCCACCAGGTCGTCCACCCCGATGGTGCCGCCCTTGGGGAAGAGCCGGTTGATGTCACCGACGTTCACGATCGCGTACTCGGTGCGGAACCGGTTGCGGAACCCCTTGAGCTTGGGCAGCCGCATGTGAATCGGCATCTGCCCGCCCTCGAAGGCCACCGGCACGCCCTTGCGGGCCTTGGTGCCCTTGGTGCCCCGGCCCGCGCTCTTGCCCTTGGAGCCTTCACCACGACCAACCCGGGTGCGCGGGGTCTTCGATCCGCGCGCGGGCTTTAAATCGTGCAGCTTGATCGTCATTTGGCCTCCTCAACCTCGACCAGGTGGCGCACCACCGCGATCAGGCCGCGGGTCTGTGGGTCGTCCTCGCGGATCACCGAATGCCGAATCCGACGCAGACCCAGGGTGCGCAGGCTCTCGCGCTGTTTCCAGCGGGCTCCGATCGTGCTGCGCACCTGGGTGATCTTCAGCTGGCTCATGGCTGCGCCTCCCGGGTCGCGCTCGC
>Ga0318506_10000115_pt1 | contig 13189 bp, 11 predicted proteins | sample GRESIP084b2f19_FD_203660 | JGI IMG/M metagenome (GOLD analysis project Ga0318506, IMG submission 203660) | Tropical soil microbial communities from Luquillo Experimental Forest, Puerto Rico - GRE.SIPMG.084b2f19 | ecosystem: Environmental > Terrestrial > Soil > Tropical forest > Bulk soil... | reverse complement strand
GATGGTGTTGAGCACAGGCACGTATCTCGACAGCCAGCGATTTCGAGTTCACCTGGGCAAGCGTTTCGGTGTCGATCCCGGGCATGTCGAGGCCCAGGTCATTGGCGACCACGGGACCTCGCAGGTATTTCTCTGGTCCTCCGCACGCATCGGTGGCGTTCCCGTCGCGGCATTGCTCGCCAGGCGCGGCGAGCGGATTGACGAGCTTCGGCACCAGCTCGAGCGAGACGTGCGCTATGCCAACATCGCCATCATCGAGGGCCATGATGCCAGCCAATACGGAATCGGCATCGTATCGGCACGGATCGCCGAGATGGTGCTCAATGACGAACGAGCGATGGTTCCGATCGGCAGCTATCAGAAGAAATTTGGCGTCACGCTGTCGCTGCCGAGCGTCGTCGGCCGTCGCGGCGTGATCGAAGTTCTCGAGCCGGAAATGTCGGACGAAGAACGCGAGGGCCTGCGCAAGAGTGCGGAGGCCCTCAACAAGGCGCTCCAACGCGTGCGGACCAAGCTGACGGAAAAGGCGGCGTTCGGCTGACGACATTTTTTGCCCCTACCCCTTTTCCTCTCCTCGACGGAAGGAGGAGCGCACCGCGATCGTTGCGTCGACCCTGGTTCCGAGGCCCGTTTCAGTGAAGCGCAGATGAGGGTTGTGCGTGGGCGATCGCGATTTTCGCAGCGTGCTGCACCTTCTGGAAGGCGCGCACCTCGATCTGGCGTACCCGCTCGCGCGAGATGCCGAACTCGGCCGCAAGTTCGTGCAGCGTGATCGGCTCCTCGGCAAGCTGCCGTGCCTCGAAAATGCGCCGCTCGCGCTCACCCAGCACTGAGAGCGCCTCGCCGAGCGCGTTCTTGCGGTTGTCCGACTGCTCGCTCTCGGCGAGTTGCGATTCCTGGTCGGAACTCCCGTCGACCAGCCAGTCCTGCCATTCGTCCGAACCGCCGTCCTCGCGCATCTGCGCGTTGAGCGATACGTCGCCGGCGAGCCGCCGGTTCATCTCGACCACGTCCTGTTCCGGGACCGCGAGGCGCTGCGCGATCAGCTTGACTTGATCGGGGTGCATGTCGCCGTCCTCGAGTGCAGAGATCTTGCTCTTTGCTTTGCGCAAATTGAAGAACAGCTTCTTCTGATTGGCGGTGGTGCCGATCTTCACGAGCGACCACGAGCGCAGGATGTACTCGTGGATGGCCGCCTTGATCCACCACATGCCATAAGTTGCAAAGCGAAAGCCTTGCTCCGGATTGAAGCGCTTGACCGCCTGCATCAGCCCGACATTGCCCTCCGAGATCAGCTCGGACATTGGCAGCCCATAGCCGCGATAACCCACGGCAATCTTGACCACCAGGCGCAAGTGACAGGTGACGAGCTTGTCGGCCGCATCCCCGTCGCCGTGCTTGCGCCAGCGCTTCGCGAGCAAAACTTCTTCCTCGGCGTCCAGCATCGGGAAGCGGCGAATTTCCTGCAGGTAACGGGTCGTCTCTCCGGAAACCAGAGTTGCGGTTTGCATCATAAACCTCCGCTCCGGTGGGCGACGGGGATGACGACCAACCCGCACCAGCGAAGGACTGCGCAACGGTCCAGCATGATCTCGCGAAGGTATGCGTCTTTGCACCGGCGTCTGCAGAATTTGCTGCCCCACCAGCGGTGCGTCACCATCCCGAACGGCCCGCCGCAATGGTCACAGACCTGGCGGGACCGCACTGCACCCGTCGCAGGGGCGCTCGCATTTTTGTGGCTGATCATGATGCCCTCGCCCGATCCTTGAGCGCTGACATGGCGAGCTTGCAGTGACCGAGATAACACTCGTAACTGCAGTAGGAGAGACGCGTGGCAAGCTCCCGCAGGTAGGTTTCGCCGATTGCCTCGCAGCACAAAGCGCAGAAACTTTCCGGACGGGGCGTCCTGCCGTTGACCCAGACGAACTTCATATGCCGCCTCCACCAACAACGAGCCCCTTCCCTCGTTCGCGATTAGGTCACTGACCCGCAAGCTTCTCAATCGTACGGAGGTTGATGCAGCTCACTCTGTGGTTTCGGCCGCGCATACTCGCGTTTTGTCGCGCTCAATATCTCGGTTACTCGGCTCATACCTTGGTTTACAGCGCCGATCAGTGTTTCCCGTGATTTGCACGGCCTTGCGCCATCCCCACGCAACGAAACGCTGCGCCGTGACTCGATCCCCGTCTATGTTCGGTTGGATCAATAACGTTGGAAGCGATCGGAATAATGCGGCGAGCGGCGTCCGCTTCGCCCCTAAAGCAGACCATGTAGCAGACCATTTCGCTCGGTCCGCTTTGTGCCAAGCGGAATCATGCGCCGCAGCAACTGGCGCCTATTCGATCTCAGGCGTCACCGCGACTATTCTGCCTGCACTTGCACCGGAGCGCCGAGGTTTCCGACCGTACCGGGCGCAATCAGCAGATAGCGGCGCTGCACTTTGTCCTCACCGCGCACGAGCTGCCGGATCGGTCCGATCGCGTTGACGACCGCCGCGCCGGCTGGATTAGTCATGAAGCCCTGTAGCGGCTGCAGGGCGCCGCCGCCCGACGCCTCGTTCGACAGCGCCAGCACGTAGGGCTTGCCCGGCTCGAGCCCGGTGACTGAAGCCTCCAGCACCTGCACCAGGCCCTGGTCGGAGAGCGACACGCTGGTGGGCGCCTTGTCCGGCTTCTGTCCCGGCGGCGCGAGCCACAGCTGCGTCGACAGCCCGGCGACGCCGAGTGGCTGCAGGTTCTCCGTTCCCGCACGCTCGGGGGCCGTAGGCATCATCGTCATCGCGGCGTTCCCGTTCTCGCTCATGACCGGGATAGCGTTGGGCACGTAGACGACCGCCTGTCCCGCCTGTCCGATCGGGCTCGTCGCGATCACCTTGTTCGTCAGCGTATCGATCGCGGCGAGGCGGTCCTCATTCTCGAGGCCGACATAGACCCGCGTGCCGTCGCCGGACGGCCAGATGCCATGGGGTAGCTTGCCGACCGGAATGGTTGCCACCTTGGAAAAATCGTTGGTGTGATAGACCTGGACCTCGTTGAGGCCGCCGATCGTGACATAGCCGAACATGCCGTTGGCGTTACGCACGAAGTTGACGTGGTTGGTGATCGGACCGGTGTCGAGCGTCTTCAAGAGCGCGAATGGCGGCTGCGCATCGAACACCTGGACCTTGCCGGTGTCCTTCAACGTGAACCAGACCTGGCCACCGTCCGGCGTGGCGGCAATGTTGGGGCGGCAGCGGCTGACCGACAGCGAGGCGCATCACCGCAATCTCCTGTTGCTGGGTCACGATGATCTCCTGGGCCAACCGCCTGATCTGTGGATTGCGGCCGTGGCGGGTAGACCCGGAGATTTGCGCGACGCCGATCTCCGATGTCGGTGCAGAAGCCTCCTTCCTGGCCGAGAACGCCGCCGCCATGAAAAAAATGATGAGCGGTATGGCAGTGAAGCCGACCGGCGATGTTGTTGACGTAGCGGTCGAGGCTCTCGTCGAGCCAATTTGGGACGAGCCGCAGCTCATTCGCGGGCGCCGCATCCGACTCCGCGTCGATCAGACGGCCATTCACCACGGCCTCGGTGATGACGCGCTCACCGTCGATCGACTCGACCTGTGCGGATTGTGTCAGCGGCGGACGGGCGAATGCGGGGGAAGCCAGCAACGTCGCGGCAGCGAGCGCTGGCGACTCGATTGAGCAAGGCGCAGCGCTAGCAGCGACAGCCCCGATCAGGGTCCGGCGGTTCATCATAGTCTCCGATTGAACTATCGGCGATTTCGCATCCGTAATGGGAAATTCTTCCCTCGTGCTTTTGCTGCGCGCTAATGAGCCCACGGCCCTGTACGGCCGGCGCAAGGGCCGGCCGTACTCTCAAAGCAACATTAGGTGCGGGCTACGAACGAATTCTTCGCCCAATCGCCGAAGTCGATGACCGCTAGCTGTTGTCCGGAATCCCGGGGCTTGCCAGCGATACTGCGCGCTTTGACCGCAGGCGCGCCAAGTGGCCTTACGGATAGCAGGGGGAGCTTGGTCCAAACCCCTGGCCGTAACAGTTCGCCGCACTGTTCCCGGCGGGCGCCGTCTGCGCGAACGTCGGGCTGGCAACGAGGGTGGCCAATGCGAGAGCAGCGATAAGTGCCTTCATGATCTCTCTCCATGTGTACGGACGATTGTCCATGGTTTCCTGCAACAGCCTCGGCCCGACGCCCCGTGCCTTGCAGTTACCTTGGAGATAGCCTCGTAGCGGGCACGGGATGAACTATATTCTGGGTGTTGCGGCATAACCGAAGGATCGACGCGCACATACTTTGGTTTAAGCTTTCGCCGAAATTCATGCGCGAGGAGGAACGGAACAGCCGTCGGGTTTGTTGTCGCGGAGGTCCGCTGACCGGCTCGCTAATCCGTGCGGAAGTGCTATCTATTGTGGCAAGGCTTGCCCGGAGAGTACGCCGTGATAGAGCGTCCCGCTCGTCAGCCCGCTCCTAGCGAAGAGCCGATCGTATTCGTCGTCGACGACGATGAATCCATGCGCGAAGCGCTCAGAAGCCTTCTTCGATCGGTTAGGCTCAGGGTCGAGACGTTCGGTTCCACCGCGGACTTGTTGCGAAGCAAGCTTCCCGATGTGGCGAGCTGTCTCGTGCTGGATGTCAGATTGCCGGGGCTGAGTGGGCTCGATTTCCAAGCCGAGCTCGCCAAGGCGAACATACGCATTCCGATCATATTCATGACCGGCCATGGCGACATCCCCATGTCGGTCCAGGCCATGAAAGCGGGGGCGGTCGATTTTTTGACCAAGCCTTTTCGCGATCAGGACATGCTGGATGCGGTCGCCGCCGCACTCGAGCGCGACCGCAACCGGCGAAAAGACGAGCAGCAGCTTTCGGACCTGCGGGCGCGCTTCGAAGCGTTGACCGAGCGCGAAAGCGAGGTGATGGGCCTGGTCACCGCCGGCCTGATGAACAAGCAGATCGCCGGCGAGCTCGGGCTGAGCGAGATCACCGTGAAGATCCATCGCGGGCACGTCATGCGCAAAATGGCCGCGCGCTCGCTTGCGGACCTGGTGCGGATGGCGGAAGCGATAGGTGTGCGGCAGGCCAAGCCGGAGAATAGATAGGTCGGCGGAATCTATTTCTCGGCAAAAGCGGACCAAACCCGGCAAGCCGCCACAAGCAGCAGATCTGATCATCGCTACATCGACCGGTGCGGCACCTGTCCGCTGGCCGATCAATTGCGCGCAATGAACGCACAAACCAGCGAACAGAGGGAATCATCGGCCGCATCTTTGGCGAAGGAGCAAAATCATGGCTCGTCACATCAATACCAGCGAAATCGAAATGGAACGCGCGCCGATTGCCGGTACATCACTCGAAGTGTCACGCGTTGCGCTAGGAACGTGGGCGATTGGCGGTTGGATGTGGGGTGGAACCGATGAGGCGGAATCCATCGCGACCATCCGCGCAGCAGTCGAGCGCGGGATCAACCTCATCGATACCGCCCCGGCCTATGGATTTGGCCGTTCTGAAGAGATCGTCGGCAAAGCGATCGCCGAGGGTCATCTCCGCTCGCAGGTGCTCATTGCGACGAAGACCGGACTGGCGTGGGAAGGTGGACGCGTATTCCGCAACGCCAGCCGAGCGCGAATCCTGCAAGAGGTCGAAGATTCGCTGCGCCGGCTACGAACCGATCACATCGACGTCTACCAAGTCCACTGGCCCGACCCGCTGGTGACGATCGAGGAAACCGCGGAGGCCATGCAGAGCCTGTTCAAGCAGGGCAAAATCCGCGCCATCGGTGTCAGCAATTTCTCGGTGCGGCAGATGGAGCGCTTCCGCCGCGTCGCGCCGCTGCATGTGCTGCAGCCGCCCTATAATGTGTTCGAGCGCGGCATCGAGGCCGACATACTGCCCTATTGCCGGAAGAACAACATCGCGACCTTCGGCTACGGCGCACTCTGCCGCGGCCTTTTGTCCGGACGCATCGGGTTGGACAGCAGATTCCAAGGCGACGATCTTCGCCGCACCGATCCAAAATTTCAGCAGCCGCGCTTCGGCCAGTACCTCGCTGCAGTGGAACGGCTCGATCAGCTCGCGCAGCGGCGCTTCCGCAAGAGGGTCATCCATCTGGCGGTTCGCTGGGCGCTCGATCAAGGAATCACAACCGCATTGTGGGGCGCGCGCCACGCCGACCAGCTACAACCGGTCGACGAGGTGAGCGGCTGGAAACTCGATGCCGCCGCCAAGGCGGAAATCGACCGCATCCTGAAGACTACGATCAAAGATCCGGTCGGCCCTGAATTCATGGCCCCGCCGGCGAGCAACGTTGCGGCGTGAACGCAGCGCTGAAACCATACGTTCAACTTTTTTGCAGCGCGGGCCCGTCTTGCGGCGGGCCGCAAACCCGAGAATTCCAAGCTGATCTAATACCTTGATATGATTCTTGTGATGAGCCCGGCGACATATCTTCCTTGCATGCAAGCCTTCTCAACGGCCGGGAATTCCTCTCCATTGCGTCTCCATATTGAGGATCAGCAATTGCAGACCCCCCCGCTCATCTCGATCATTGATGACGATGAATCGATGCGCTGCGCGGTGAAGAGCCTCGTGACGTCGCTCGGACTCAATGCTTACACGTTTGCATCGGCGGAAGAATTCCTGCGATCGCCGCATGTCGAGCATACGTCATGCCTAATCTCCGATTTGCAAATGCCGGGGCTCAGTGGCGTCGAACTGCAGAATACGCTGTTGGCGCAGGATCGCCGCATTCCCATTATTTTCATGACCGCGTTTCCCGAGGAGCGGATGCGCACCCGCGCGATGAAGGATGGGGCCTTGGGCTTTCTGAGCAAGCCGTTCGAAAGTCAAATGCTGATAAATCTCATCGAGAAGGCGATCGGGATCAGTCGGAAAGAATGAACTTGCGCGCGCTCGCTCAGAACATCTCCAGCGACTCGCAAGCAGTCGTGCTGCCGGACAACGTCGCTCCATAGCCGAAAGGCTCGGCGTCGCTTCCGAAGTCCCGCATCCTCATCGAATCCGTCTCAGCTTTTTCCGGTGACGCACTCCCGTCGCACCCGCCAACGACTCAACGGACATTCGCGACCGGGACACTTTCGCCCAAGCCATGGCAAGGCCGCCTCATGCCCCAAACCAAGGTATAGGTCGCGCAAACCAATGAGATACGCGTCTCAACCTACGTACGATGGAGCTATTCACCCTGCTCCACTTAGGTTTACGGCAGCCGGGGAGGACACGGCTGCTGGTTCTACAACCGAGCTGCCAAGATGCAAGGTGCAACGTCATGCTGAGCCAATCCCTTCGCACCAATTCTGCTCGCACCAATTCTGCTCCAGGTCCTCGCTTTCACAACGGCGTGCCTTACGGCCGCCTCGGGTCGTTCGTGCTGCGCAACGCGATGTTGCGCTCCGTGGACGAGCACGCGCGCTTGAACGAAGGCGAGCTGCGCCCCTATCTGCCGAGCAAGCTCTCCCATTTTCATTCCGGCGCCGTCATGGATCAGGCGGTCGGAATCTTTCCCTCCGATGCAGTCGCACGCCAGGGGCTTGCATGGGGCGGCATGGCGGTGGAGGTCGTGCAAGCGATCACACATGAGAGGGTCGAGTTCCGCTTTCGCGGATTTCAACACTTGCTCGTCGTACATGAAGAGGGCGTTCGTGCAAGCGGCGAAACGCTGATCGAGGGTTTACCCCGTTCCACATTGAGGGACGTCAAGCGCAAGCTCGCCTTTGTGCCGGCTGGTCACGAATACCGCGAGACGCAGGAGCCCCGCACCCGCAGCCGCGTGGTGTATATCTATTTCGATCCCGCCAAAATGCGCCGCAGTCCGGGACCGGTCCTAACCGAGAGGCCGTTGGCGCCACGCTTGTTCTTCGAAGACAAGGCGTTGTGGGAAACAGCGGTCAAACTCGGCAGATTGATCGAGAGCGGCACTGAAGACCGACATTATCGCGAGGCGCTTGGAATCGTATTGGCGCACGAGCTCGTGCACCGCAACGACGGCGCGCAGCGCATTGAGCCGCCAGCACGCGGTGGACTGGCCGGCTGGCAGCAGCGGATCACGGCGGCGTATATCGAAGAACATCTCGCCGAGCCCATAGCGCTCGCCACCTTGGCGCGCTCCGTTCGGCTGAGCGCGTATCATTTCTGCCGAGCGTTCAAGCGATCGTTCGGCGTGCCGCCCCATCGCTACCACAACGCCCGTCGCATCGAACACGCCAAAACGCTCTTGGCCGAGCCCACCTGCTCGGTGACCGGGATCGCGCTCAAGATCGGCTTTAGCGAAACCAGTTCGTTCACCGCCGCCTTTCGCAAGGCGACCGGGACGACGCCGACCGCATACCGCCGCAGCCTTGCATCACTCGCGAGGCCGTCATGACCCGCCGGCTGATCACCATAGCGACTGCGATCTTGTTGGGGTCGAGCTGTGCTTATGCGCAAGGCGGCGGAATGACGCCCTTGATGCCGAGCGCGGGCATGGGCATGACTTCGCCCTTGGGCATGAGCAGCTCCGGGACGGCGATTGCGCCAACCGGAATTCCCTTCGGAGCCGCCCCGCTGGCAACGCCTGGCGTCAGTTCGGGCTCATCCAACGGACTCGGCTTATCCACGGCGTGTTCCAGTCCCGGCACGGCAGGTGCGATGACGACCACATCGACCTCGACCGCGCCGTTCGACAACAGCGGCGTGGGACTCATGACGGGCGCGACGCCGCCGGGTCCAATCGCGACGAGCTGCGGGCCGGCTTCTGCGACAGGCAGCATCACGTCCTTCCAGTCGAGCACTTCGACGCCTGCGAGCTCGCAACTGGGCGTTCCCACCATTCCGATGGGGTCGACCGAACTGAGCAATCCGGGTCTGAGCCCAGCGCCGTGTCGGGCAACGGGCGTCACTGCACAGTCTTCCGGTGCCTGCTGATGCGCAAGCGCCCAGTGGGGAGCATCCGATGCGAAGCAAGGTGATCATTTCCACGATTTCGGCAGTCGTCGTCGCCGCGATCGTCGGCGCGTTAGTCGTGACGCATCGGTTTCCATCCAAGGCGGCGTCGGCGAGCACCCCGGCAGTCCCAACCGCTCCCGTCGTTGCGGGCGCCGTCACCAGCCAAGACGTGCCTATCTATCTGCAAGGGGTCGGCACGGTGATCGCCTACAACACAGTGATCGTGCGCAGCCAAATCCAGGGGCAGATCACAAAAGTCAATTTCACCGAAGGGCAGGCCGTAAAGACCGGCGACCTGCTTGCCGTGATCGACCCGCGCCCTTATCAGGCGCAGCTCGATCAGGCGACGGCGAACCGCAGCCGCGATCAGGCGCAGCTAACCAACGCCGAATCCAATCTCAAACGCTATACCACCTTGGGAAACCAAGGCTGGGCCACGCCGCAATTGGTCGAGACCCAGACTGCGCAGGTCGCGCAACTCAACGCCGCGATTAAGGCCGACGAGGCGGCGATCGAATGGGCGCAGACGCAGCTCAGCTATACGCAGCTCACCTCGCCCATCGATGGCGTCACCGGCATACGGCAGGTCGACATCGGCAACATCATTCACCCCACCGACCCGAATGGCCTGGTCGTGGTGACGCAGGTCGAGCCGATCTCGGTGATCTTCACGCTGCCGGAGACGAGCCTGCCGCAGATTCAACAGCAATTAGCCGATGGGTCGCTCAAAGTGGAGGCTTACAGTCAGGACAACACGATGAAGCTCGATGAAGGCAGCCTCGATTTCATCGACAACGAAATCGTGCAGACCACCGGCAGTGTGCGGTTTCGAGCCAACTTCCCCAACAAAGAGCATCACCTGTGGCCGGGAGAACTCGTCAATGCGTGGCTCCTGCTCGACACGCGCCATGACGGCCTGACAGTGTCCGCGTCGGCGGTGCAGCAGGGGCCGCAAGGGCCGTACGTCTACGTGATCAACGCGGACAACACGGTCGCCGTGCGGCCGGTCAAAGTCGCCCAGGTGAGCGGTGGGCGGGCGCTCATCGATTCCGGCCTCGCGGCGGGCGAGCAGGTGGTCGTGGACGGCCAATACAAGCTGCAGCCTGGCATCCACGTCACAATCTTGCACGGCAAGGCGGCAGAGGAGGCTGCGGCGCAAGAAGCGCAGCAGACACCGATCCCATGAATATCTCCGCCCCATTCATCGCACGCCCGATCGCGACCGCGCTGCTGATGGTCGGCCTGTTGCTAGGCGGCCTCGCCGCCTATCCACTGCTGCCGATCGCGGCGCTGCCAAACGTGAACTATCCGACCTTGCAGATCACGGCCCAGCTGCCCGGTGCCGATCCGCAGACCATGGCGTCTTCGGTGGCAACGCCGCTCGAGACGCAGTTCGGGCAAATCCCGGGCCTCACGCAGATGACCTCCGCGAGCGCGCTGGGCTACACGCAGATCACGCTGCAGTTCGATTTGAGCCGGCAAATCGATGGGGCCGTGGCGGATGCGCTATCCGCTATCAACGCGGCCAGTTCCTATCTGCCGCCCAACCTGCCGTACCCCCCAACGATCAACAAAGTGAACCCAGCCGACACGCCGATCCTCGTGCTAGCACTCACGTCGGACACGCTGCCACTCACGACCGTGGATGCCTACGCCGAAAACATTTTGTTGCAAAAGATCTCGCAAATATCAGGAGTCGGCTTGGTCGGAATCGCCGGACGGCAAAAACCGGCAATCCGCATCCAGGTCGATCCTCAGGCCCTGGCGGCGCGCGGGCTGAGCCTCGAAGACGTCCGCAGTGTGATCGGCGTGGACAACGTCGATCTTCCCAAGGGCACGCTCAACAGCCCGCGCCAAACCTACATCCTCAACACCAATGACCAACTGTTCAAACCGGAAGCCTATGCCGACCTGATCATCGCCTACCGCAACGGTTCGCCGGTGCGGGTCAAGGATGTGGGAAAAGCGATCAGCGGCCCGGAAAACAACCTGATCGCCGCCTGGTTCAACCAGAAACGGGCCATCATCCTTCCGATCCAGCGCTCGCCGGGGGCGAACGTCATCGCCACGGTCAACCGTATCAAAGCCATGATGCCGGTGCTGCAGGCTTCCATCCCGTCGGGCATCAAGATCGACACCGTGTCCGATCGAACCGAGACCATCCGCGCCTCGGTCACCGACGTGCAATTCACGCTGGTCCTTTCGGTCGCGTTGGTGGTGATGGTCATCTTTCTCTTCCTGCGCAACGTCTGGGCAACGATCATTCCCGCGGTCACCGTTCCGCTGTCGTTGATCGGCACCTTCGCTGTGCTCTACGAGCTGGGCTACAGCCTCGACAATCTTTCCTTGATGGCCCTGACGATCGCGACCGGCTTTGTCGTCGACGATGCCGTGGTCGTGATCGAGAATACCGTGCGCCATCTGGAAGAAGGTCTGTCGCCGATGCAGGCCGCTATCAAGAGCACCGGCGAGATCGGCTTCACCATCATATCGATCACGCTCTCGCTCATTGCCGTGTTCATTCCGCTTTTCCTCATGAGCGGTTATGTCGGCGCGCTATTCCGTGAATTCGCCGTCGCCGTCAGCGTCTCCCTTCTCCTCTCGCTCGTGATCGCGTTGACGCTGACGCCGATGATGTGCTCGCGCCTGCTCAAGCCGGAGAGCAAGGAGCATGGCCGCATCTACCGTCTGTTCGAACGCGGCTTCGATGCCCTTCTCGGCGCCTATGAGGCCGGCCTGAAGGTCGTGCTCCGCCATCGCTTAATCACGCTGATGGTGATGCTCGGTACCCTGGCGCTCACCGGATACCTGTTTATTGTGATCCCCAAAGGCTTCTTTCCGCAGCAGGACACCGGATTGATCATCGGCTTTTCCGAGGCCGCGCAGGACATTTCCTATCAGGCGATGGCCGAGCGGACGCAGGCGTTGATCAAGGCTGTGCTGGAGGATCCGGCAGTCGCTTCGGTCGGCACCGGCATCGGCGCCGGCGGCGGCAACTACACGACCAACACCGGCCGCATGTTCATCTCGCTCAAGCCCAAGAACCAGCGTGACGCCAGCGCGGATCAAGTGATCCTGCGGTTGCAGCAAAGGCTCGCCAAGATCCAGGGCATTGCGCTTTATATGCAGGCGGCACAGGACATCACGATCGGCGGCCGGCTGAACAAGACGCAGTACCAGTACACGCTGGCGGACTCCGATCCGGGCGAGCTCAATCATTGGGCTCCGCTGTTTCTCGAGAAGATCAGGGCGCTGCCAGGCATCACCGGCGTCACCACCGACCAGTTGAATGCGGGCCCGCTGCTCGACATCACGATCAATCGCGATGTGGCCTCGAGCTACGGCATCACTCCCTCAACCATCGACAACATCCTCAATGATGCCTACGGCCAGCGCATCGTTTCGACGATGTACACGCAGATGAGTCAGTACCACGTCGTGATGGAGGTCCCGCCCAAGTATCAGTACGACCCGGAAGCGCTCGGCCAGCTGTACGTCAGTTCGTCGAGCGGCCAGCAGGTGCCGCTGCGCACCCTCATCACTAGCGCCGTCAAAGTGTCGCCGCTGGTGGTCAATCATCAGGGCCAGTTTCCGTCGGTGACAATCTCGTACAACCTATTTCCGGGGACGTCCCTCGGCGAAGCCGTCGCCTCCATTCAACAGGTCGAGAAGGAACTGGGCAAACCTCTGTCGTTGCAAACCAGCTTCCAAGGAAACGGGCAAGCCTATCTGCAATCGCTGTCCAGCACGCCGATCCTAATCCTCGCTGCGCTGGTCGTCATTTATCTCATCCTCGGCATTCTCTACGAGAGCACGGTCCACCCGATCACCATTCTCTCGACCCTGCCATCCGCCGGCATCGGGGCGCTCTTGCTATTGATGGCCTCCGGCTTCGATATGAGCGTGATTGCGATCGTTGGCATCCTGTTGCTTATCGGAATCGTCAAGAAGAACGGCATCATGCTTGTCGACTTCGCCATTCACGGCGAGCGCAACGAGGGCCTGGGACCGGAAGAGGCGATCTACCAGGCTTGCATCAAGCGCTTCCGCCCTATCCTCATGACGACGATGGCGGCGATGCTTGGGGCCGTGCCGCTCATGCTCGGCACGGGAACCGGTTCCGAAATACGCGAGCCGCTCGGCTACGCCATCGTCGGCGGATTGGCATTGAGCCAATTCCTCACGCTCTACACCACACCAGTCGTCTTCCTTTATCTCGATCGTTTGACTAGACGACACCCCCGGAGG
>Ga0318506_10000104_pt1 | contig 13551 bp, 9 predicted proteins | sample GRESIP084b2f19_FD_203660 | JGI IMG/M metagenome (GOLD analysis project Ga0318506, IMG submission 203660) | Tropical soil microbial communities from Luquillo Experimental Forest, Puerto Rico - GRE.SIPMG.084b2f19 | ecosystem: Environmental > Terrestrial > Soil > Tropical forest > Bulk soil... | reverse complement strand
ATCGGCCCCAATCCCAAGGCGATCGCCGCCATGGGCGACAAGATCGAGAGCAAGAGGGCGGCGGCGAAGGCCAAAGTGTCCACTGTTCCCGGTCATCTCGGCGTGATCGCCGACGCCAAGCACGCGGCGAAGATCGCGGACGAGATCGGGTACCCGGTGATGATCAAGGCATCGGCGGGCGGCGGCGGCAAGGGCATGCGCATTGCGCATTCCAAGGCCGAGGTCGCCGAGGGTTTTGCGCGCGCGCGGTCGGAGGCCAAATCCTCCTTCGGCGACGATCGCGTGTTCATCGAGAAATTCATCGTCGATCCGCGCCATATCGAGATCCAGGTGCTCGGCGACAAGCACGGCAACGTCATTCATCTTGGCGAGCGCGAATGCTCGATCCAGCGCCGTAACCAGAAAGTGGTCGAGGAAGCGCCGAGTCCGCTCATCGACGCGGCGACGCGCGGCAAAATGGGCGAGCAGGCGCTCGCGCTCGCCAAGGCCGTCGGCTACGACTCCGCCGGTACCGTGGAGTTCGTCGTCGGGCAGGACAAGAGCTTTTATTTTCTCGAAATGAACACGCGGCTGCAGGTCGAGCATCCCGTCACCGAGCTGGTGACCGGCATCGACCTGGTCGAGCAGATGATCCGCGTGGCGGCGGGCGAGAAGCTCAAGCTCAAGCAGCGCGACGTCAAGCTTTCGGGCTGGGCGGTCGAGACTCGCGTCTATGCCGAGGACCCCACGCGCAACTTCCTGCCGTCGATCGGGCGCCTGGTGCGCTACCGGCCGCCGGCGGAGCGCAGCGCGGGCGGCGTCACCGTGCGCGTCGATACCGGCGTCTACGAGGGCGGCGAAATTTCGCTCTACTACGATCCGATGATCGCCAAGCTCATAACCCACGCGCCAACGCGCAAAGCGGCGATCGTCGTCCAGTCCGACGCGCTCGATGCGTTCGACGTCGAAGGGTTTCGCCACAACATCCCGTTTCTCGCGGCGCTGATGCAGCATAAGCGCTGGCAGGCGGGAAAGCTCTCGACCGCGTTCCTGGCGGAGGAATTTCCCGCCGGCTTTCATTCGATCGTCGCCGATCAAGCCACGACGCGCGTGCTCGCCGCGGTCGCGGCCGCCATCGATCATGTGCTCGGCGAGCGCAAGCGCCGCATTTCCGGTCAGCGGCCGGGAACCGCGGTGACGCGAGAACAGCGGCGAGCCGTGCGGCTCAGCGAAAGCGAGATCGCGCTCGACATCATGCGTGAGGGCGACGCGCTCGCGGTGCGTTTCGACGCCGCCGGCAAGGCGCGCCGATCGGCGCACGTGCTGGCATCGGCCTGGAAGCCGGGCGATCCGGTATGGTCGGGCACCATCGATGATCGGCCGATCGCGGTGCAGGTGCGGCCGGTGCTCAACGGCTTCGATCTCACCCACCGCGGGGTCGAGACGCGCGCCTACATCTACACCGAGCGCGAGGCGGCGGCGGCGCGGCTGATGCCGCCGAAGAAGGTCGCGGACTCCGGCAAGGCCGTGCGCTGCCCCATGCCCGGCCTGGTGGTCTCGATCGCGGTCAGCGAGGGGCAGGAGGTCAAGGCGGGCGAGACGCTCGCCGTGGTCGAAGCCATGAAGATGGAGAACGTGTTGCGCGCGGAGCGCGACGGCGTCGTGAAGGCGATCAAGGCCAAGCCCGGCGACAGCCTCGCCGTCGACGCGGTGATCATGGAGTTCGCGTGACGCGCGCTCCGGCGGGGCCGTCATGGCATGCGTTGCTGCGCAGCCAGCCGTGGCGGGGTGAATTCGCCATCGCGCCGTGCCACGATCGCTCGGGATGGAAACGCTCGCCTTGTTCTTCTCTACACGCGGCCGCGTTGCGCCGCGCGCCTTCGCCGTCGCTGTGGTGGCGGTTTATGGCGCGGCGTTTCTCTCGCAGCTCTTGATCTCCGCGCCCGTCATGTTGCATGCCGGGCTCGTGCCGTTCGCACTCGTGCAAGCGATCGCGACCTGGTCCTGGTTTTGCCTTCACGCCAAGCGCCTGCGGGATGCCGATCGCGGAATTGGCGCGGCGGTCGCGATCGCCGTGCTCTATGCGCTGGCGGTGATCCTCTTTCTCCTCCTCGTCGCATTGATCATGCCGCTGGGCGACGCCGCGCAGCCGACAGGCGCCGGCAATGTACTCGCCTTGTTTTTGCCGATTACGACGCTGATGGCCGATCCCGGACTCTTCGCCTATGTGGCCGCGGGGATTTTCGTGCTCGTTTTCGCGCCCGTGCCCATCGCCGTCGCTTTCTCGATCTGGGCCGCGACGCGCCCCACGGTGACGAGCGCGCCGCCGTCGTCCGCTCGTGCGGCCGCGCCCTGCGTTGCGCCGGGTCGCAGTTCTGCTAATCGGACGGGATGACGCTGCATTTCGCCTACGGATCGAACATGAGCCGCGCGCTCATGGGCGCGCGCTGCCGGGGGGCCGAGGCGATCGGCACCGCGACGCTTTCGGGCTGGCGCTTCGTCGTCAATCCCGAGGGCTTCGGCTCGATCGCGCCGCGGCCGGGTGGGCGCGTCCATGGCGTGCTGTGGCGGCTGAGCGCGCGCGACCTTGCCGCCATCAACGCCTACGAAAGCGTCGACTCCGGCCTCTATCTGCGCCGCCGACTGCCGGTGCGGTGCGGCGGCGTGCAGGCGATGGCGCTGGTTTATATCGCGCGGCGGCAAGGTGAGGGCACGCCGAGGCCGGGCTACATCTCGCTGGTGGTCGAAGCCGCGCGCGAGTGGCAGCTGCCTGAAATCTACGTCCGCTCGCTGGCGCGCTGGGCGCCGTCGCGGTGGTGCGGCGCGCGCGCCAAGGACACCGGGGAAGTGGGATGAGCGCTCGCGTGATCCGCCACGTCGTCATCCGCGGGCGCGTGCAGGGCGTGGGTTACCGCGCCTTCGCGGAATATACCGCGCTCGATCATGGGCTCGCGGGCTGGGTGCGCAACCGGCGGGATGGCGGCGTCGAGGCGGTGCTGGCGGGGCCGGCGTCGGCGGTCGCGCAGGTGGTCGAGGCCTACCGCCGCGGTCCGCCGGGCGCGCGCGTCGACAGCCTCGACGAGCGTGAGGGCACGCCCGACGAGCTTGCGCTGTGCGGCGGCGCGGAGTTCGCGGTGTTGCCGACGGTTTAGCACGGGCTGCGGCTTCCGCGAATTGACGCAGGAACGCCGCTATGTCGAGGGCAAGCTCGCAACCAAGGTGTCGACGGCAGCCTGATTGCGAGCAACCGGCCCGAACAGCTGCTCGAATTCGCGCCGCAGCGCCACGTCGATCTCGGTGAGGGTCACGGCGCGGCCGAGATCGGCGAGGCTGGTGAGGCCGTAACGCGGGTCGCGGACCCCGCAGGGCACGATGCCGGTGTAATGCGAGAGATCGCAGTCGATATTGAGCGCCACTCCGTGCAGCGTGACCCAGCGCTTGATCCTGATGCCGATGGCCGCGATCTTGTCCTCGCAGGCGGCGCCCTTGTCCGGCCGCCGCACCCACACCCCGATGCGGTCTGCGCGCCGCTCGCCTGCAACGTCGAAGTTCGCCAAGGTGCGGATGATCCATTCCTCCAGCGTGGCCACGAAGCGGCGCACGTCCGGGCCGCGGCGCTTGAGATCGAGCATCACGTAGACGACCCGCTGTCCCGGGCCGTGATAGGTGAACTGCCCGCCGCGCCCGGCCGAATGGACCGGAAAGCGCGCCGCAATCAACTCGTCCGCTTTGGCGCTGGTCCCGGTGGTGTAGAGCGGCGGATGTTCGAGCAGCCAGATGAGCTCGCGCGCGCTGCCGTCGGCGATCGCCGCGGCGCGCGCCTCCATGACCGCGAGCGCGGCTTCGTAGGCCACAAGGCCCTCGCTGATCTGCCACTCCACCGGGGTCGAACCCGGATCGAGCCCGACCATCACATCGTTGCGCGCGCTGATCATCCTGCAACTATATGGTGATGGCTTGGAAACGCTCCAGCCGTGCGTCGCAAGGAACATCCCGCAGTGCGGTAAAAGTCAAGAAACGCGCTCGGTCACGCGCCCAAACGGCTTGCAGCGCGTGGATGCGTCCGCGATCGGGCGAGCGCGAAACACCGCGCCGCGGGTCTTGTTCGCTCGGGGTTGATTTGTTACATCGAGCGCCGTCGCTTCGGCGCGCGGCCCCGCGGCCCGCGTTCATTTGCGGTCGTGGCGGAATTGGTAGACGCACTAGCTTGAGGTGCTAGCGGGGCAACCCGTGGAGGTTCGAGTCCTCTCGACCGCACCACTTCCAAAATTTGGCGTTGATTTCATTGCTGTTTCCCCGCTGCGGCCCGCACCACATCATCAGGTGCGGGAATAGATGTTGCCGAATCGTTCGCGAGCTTGTGCATGGCCTGCACCGACATGCGCGCGCGGTTGGCTTCCCGGTGTACTCGCGCGACATGGCACCGCCGCGCCAGCCGAAGATGGCGTCGAGCTCGTGCTCGGTCGCGCCCTTCTCCGCCGCTCGAGTCGCTGCGAGCTTGCGGATACCGTGTGCGGAGCCCGGCACGCCCGCGGCGTTGCACGCCTTTCGGAAGGCGTTGCCGAATGACTCCTTCTTCAGCGGTCCACCCCCGGCGCCCACCACGTAGGTCAGGTCGCCACACGGCCCCGCCGCCCAGGTCGCGGCGAGCGCGGGCAGCACCGGCAACGTGACGGTGACAGTTTCCGCGTTGCGATCGAACCTAAAATTGAGTCTGGGGGCGAAGAATGATCGAGCTATTCGCAAGTTCTGATCGCTCCACCGGAGATTGTTTCTCAAATTGGACAAGACAGCGCGTCCGCCAGCGCGCAATCATCAGACCCCTTGTTCTCAGGGGCCGCGAAGAAATTTGCAATTCATTAATTATGTCGGCGCACCTTGATCACCACGACTCGGGTTATGGCACTTGGCGACAGGGAGGTGGAGTCGTTACTTGAGCTCATACGCGCCCGGGAGGAGAAGAGCGAGCGTCTGATCGACTGGGTACAGCTTGTGATGGTGGCGATCTTTGCAACACTTTACGTGATTGCACCACAGCTGCTCGATGCGGTGATGAGCATGCTAGGTTAAGGAGGAAGCAGCAAAAGAGAGCCTGTGACCGCCGTCACAATTTGGTTGAATAAGAAGAAGCTGTAGCGCCAGAAGCTCTACTGCAATATTTGCAATTCGTTAACTATGTCGGGCCGAGAAAATGGATACGGTTGTCGCCGAGCTAGTGAGCTTTTTCCAAGCCCTGAAAGGCGGCAGTCTGTTTGTCTTGGCCTTTATTCTGATCGGTTTGGCGCTGACAATAGCCGCGGTAGCGTACCAAGTCATCGCAATTAGACGATTCCAGGCGGCCTCGAAGGCAACACAAGAGAACTTCGAAACTATAGCGGCAGACCTCAGAAAACGTGCCTTGGAGGTCAAGAAGCAGGACGAGGGCCTGAGGAAACGCGATCTGGGGGCGAAAGAGCGAGATGAATTGAAGGGCTTTGTCAAAGATGCCAATGCCGAACTCACGGAACAGCCTCAACGTTCGCAGCAACAACAGGTGCTAAAGGGATCACTACGGGCGCTGAAGGAGAGCGTCAGTCAAATCATCGTGGTCGGTCTTGAGGACATTCAAAACAGTATGCTCCAAACAGATTTCACAGGGATGACTTCAGTAGTCTTTGACAATTCAAAAGCGGACCTTCAACGGAAACCCGATGAGGGCGGCCTTAAAAACGATCAAGAATCTGGCCGGCAAGATTCCGGCCGAAAACGCTCCTTGATGAACCGCGCGGATCGTCGAGTATACGCGTGGCGTTCCACCGCTACGTGGACCGGATGAAATAGCGCATTTTTTGCGCATCTATTTTTACGCGCGCGGTCGGCATTCAGCGGCTGGGCGGCAGACCGTGGCAGGAGCTCATTGGCATCTTGGGTTGGCAGGGCCTGCACGGCAGTGAAGCCGGAGGAAGAGGAGGATTGGGGGCGATGACTCATCGCGACCACTTAGCCCAAGCAGATCGGTTCATTGCCGAATGCAAGAACCGTATTGCGCGCCAACGCGAGATCATCGCGACCGCTTATGAAAACGGTCACTCTACAGATATTCCTGTGTCGATGCTACGAGCGCTGGAGGAAAACCTGCGTTCCTTCGAGAGACACCGTCACCTGATCCTCGATCAGCTAAAAAACGCGGACCGGCAACGACTGGCAAGAACCGTATCACAATCTTCGGTTCGAAACTGACGGCACTTCCCTGGTGGTGCGGTGGCCCTTCTGGCAAGCGGGATGGACAGCGGACAAGTGGCTCTGCGAGTTCGCCGTGCACCGCCTGGCTACACCAGGCCGGATTCTCAAGGGCGAGAGGCCCGCATGCGGCAGCCAGGTCCGGCCCTCGGCCCGCTTCGCCGCGGGCTGCGCCGTGTCAGCTCTAATTGAAAAAGAGCCCCGGGTGCGGCGTGCCGGCAGCATGGGGGCGTCATCGGAGAGATGTTTCAGATGACATGCTGTGGCTGATCCTGGCCGAGATGGAGCCGGGAGAGGGGCTCTTCGGACAAGTGTTTGGCGCAGAGTAACAAGTCCCCGGACGGTAACGTGGGATAAAAATCACTCGATCGTCTCAAACTAATTGATCACCATCAACACCGGTGCACGTGACAATCCTGACGCCCAGCACAAGCGCCTGCCGGCGTTCCTGTATGCCGCGCGCTCGATCCCTACACTTGGCCGCCGGCCCAAAAATAGCCGCCACAGCCAGCGAACCTGTTCGCCCGCCCGCATCGCCGGGTGGCCCGCCGGCCCCGTTTCCGTTCGTGGCACCTACGTGAGCGGCCTCACACACCGCCGACCCCACCCGTGCTATGCTTTTACGTGTTGGTGGCCCGGAGACCCTGGGATCGATCGAGGTGCTGCCCGGGGGTGACCTTGTCTGGCAAGGGCGCAAAAAGCCGAACGCACGGTCGCAAGCTTCGTTCGACCGGAACGAGGTTGAGATCGCGCGTGGCTCACGGGCGCGGTTCAATCGAACGATTGCAGCAGCAACTGGAAGCCCGGACGCACGAGCTTGCGGAAGCAGAGCGTCACGCTGAGGAGGCACGGCGGCAACTTGCCGAGGCACGACGGCAGGCTGCTGAGGCGCTGGAGCAGCAGACTGCGACATCCGAGGTTCTTGGCGTCATCTCGAAATCGCCCGGCGATCTGGAGCCCGTGTTCCAGAACATGCTGGAGAACGCCACGCGACTATGCGAGGCCAAATTTGCGACACTCTATCTCCGCGAAGGACAGGCCTTCCGCCTTGTCGCCCACCATAATGCGCCAGCGGCGTATGTCGAGGAGAGACGAAAAAACCTACTCCTGTGTCCCATACCTGGGTCCGCGCTCGGACGCATGGTGGCGACGAAGCAGCCAGCTCAAATTGCCGATGTCCAAGCCGAGCCGGTCTACCAAAGCGATCCCGTGCGCGCCCGTTTCCTCAAACTGACTGGCGCCCGGACTCTTGTCGACGTCCCGATGCTCAAAGAAAACGAGTTGATCGGTGCGATCCACATCTATCGCCAGGAAGTTTACCCCTTTACCGATAAGCAGATTGAGCTTGTCAGCAATTTCGCCGCGCAGGCGGTCATCGCGATCGAGAACACGCGCCTGCTACGCGCCTTGCTCGCGCAGCAGACCGCCACCGCCGACGTGCTCAAGGTGATCAGCCATTCCACCTTCGATCTGCAGACGGTGCTCGACACGCTGACCGAATCGGCGGCGCATCTATGCGATGCGGAGATGGCGGGCATCGTCCGGCCTCGCGGTGGCGTGTACTATTGGGCCACAAGCTACCGCTTTCCGCCCGAATATACCGAATACATCATGCATTATCCGTTAAGACCGAGGCGAGATACTTTGGTCGGACGAGTCCTGCTCGAAGGCGCCATTGCGCACATTCCCGACGTCCTGGCCGATCCTGAATACCGCTTCTTCGAGAGCCAGAGGCTCGGCGGTTTCCGTACCTCGCTGGGGATTCCGCTGCTGCGGGAAGGAACGCCGATCGGCGTGCTCGTCCTGGCCCGCCCCACCGTGCGGCCGTTCAGCGCCAAGGAAATCGAGCTGGTGACCACCTTCGCCGACCAGGCGGTGATAGCGATCGAGAACGTGCGGATGTTCGACGACCTGCAGGCACGCACGCGCGAGCTCACCGAATCGCTGCAACAGCAGACTGCCACTGCCGAGATGCTCAAGGTCATCAGCCGCTCGACCTTCGATCTGCAGGCGCTGCTGAAAACGCTGGTCGAATCCGCTGCGCATCTTTGCGACGCATACGACTCTGCCATTTGGCGTCCGGACGGCGACCGGCTCCTCCTCGTCGCCCATCACGGTCCGATCCCTGCGGAGACCCTCCCCCTGATCCGCGGGACAGTGGCGGGCCGAACGGTTCTCGATGGGCGGGCCTTCCATATTGCCGACCTGCAGACCGAAGATGCCGAATTTCCTGAGAGCAGTGAAAACGCACGACGCTGGGGCTTCCGCGCACTACTTTGCGTCCCTTTGATGCGAGAAGATGTCACGATTGGCACGATCGCACTCCGCCGCAGCGAGGCGCAGCTCTTCACGGAGCGACAGGTCGCCCTGCTCCAGACCTTTGCCGATCAGGCCGTGATCGCCATCGAGAATACGCGGCTGCTCAACGAGCTGCGCGAATCACTTCAGCAACAGACAGCCACCGCCGAGGTACTCAAGGTCATTAGCCGCTCGAGTTTCGATCTCCAAGCGGTGCTCGACACACTGACGGTGTCGGCGGCGCGACATTGCGAGGCGCAAATGGCCGCGATTGTGCGTCAGAAGGACGCCGGCTCGTATTACTACGCGACGAGCTATGGCATCAGCGCTGACTCCAATAACTACTTTAAGAGCGTTGCGATTAAAGCAGGCCGTGGGACCGTGGTGGGGCGGGCTTTGCTGGATGGCAGGACTGTCCAAGTCCCTGATGTTTTGGCTGATCCGGAATACACATGGAGTGAGGCCCAGGAAAGAACTGGCTTTCGTTCTGTACTCGCGGTTCCGCTGCTGCGCGAAGGACACCCGACCGGAGTGCTCGTGCTGTCGCGTTCAGTCATACGGCCGTTCACCGACAAGCAGGTCGAGGTGGTCACTACGTTCGCCGATCAAGCGGTGATCGCGATCGAGAACGTGCGGCTGTTCGACGAGATCCAGGACAAGAACCGTCAGCTGCAATTGGGGAGCGAGCACAAGTCGCAGTTCGTCGCCAGCATGAGCCACGAGCTGCGCACGCCCCTCAACGCCATCATCGGGCTCACCGAGATGATGGTGAAGAACACAGCGCGCTTCGGCACGGAGAAAGCGCTTGAGCCGCTCCAGCGCGTCAATCGCGCCGGTACCCACTTGCTCGGCCTCATCAACCAGGTGCTCGACCTGTCGAAGATCGAGGCCGGAAAGCTCGAGCTCAACCCACAAACCCTGCAGCTAACACAAGTGATCAATGAGGTCATCGGCACCGCTGGACAGCTCGCCGAGCAGAACAAGAACCGCCTCGTCGTCGACGCCCAAGAGAACCTCGGCGCATTGACCGTGGACCCCATGCGGCTGCGGCAGATACTGCTCAACCTGTTGAGCAATGCCTGCAAGTTCACCAAACAGGGCGAAGTCGCGCTGCGAGCGCGAAGGGTGGTCGATGGACGCGATTGGATTGAGCTCGCCGTGGCCGATACCGGCATCGGCATGACGGCTGAGCAGCAGGCAAAGCTGTTCGAGGAATTCACCCAGGCCGATTCCTCGACCGCACGGCAGTACGGCGGCACCGGCCTCGGCTTGGCCATAACGCGCAAGCTCGCGCGCATCATGGGCGGCGATGTGACCGTGACCAGCGAGCCGGGCAAGGGCTCGGTCTTTGCCGTGCGTCTGCCGGGCGGCGTTCCTAATAATAAGGACGGAACGGTTCCGCCGACGCCGGCGCCAGGTGGGCCAGGCTACCGAGGCGATGATGCGCGGACGGGGCCTTAGATCGAGTCGCGCAGATAGCGGAGCGCAAGTATTGCCGCCCGCACGCGCGACCGTTCCGGCTGCAAACCCGCTGAAGTCCTTCGCAACCATCGTGATCCCCACCACGGCGTGAAGGGTAGACGACGAGCGCTGGAAACGCGCTCGAATGAGCCTCCTTTTCGCGCTCGATTTCCAGAAAAAGCAGCCCCACCCGACTTCAAAAAAGCCGATAAAGCTCGCCGTTGTAGGTTTGACTTTGACGAGCAAAGTGCGCGGCCAGCCCGAAGAGGCTCATGATGACTTAGGGTCATCAGAACTCGCGACCCCATACCGCTCCCGCAGTGCCTTTGCCTCCTCAGTGCGGCCAAGCCGGTCGAGCGCATCGGCAGTGACGCGGGCGCTTTCCTTGGTCCAGGCGTGGTCTGAGCCAACCGTCTTTTCATCAACCGCAAGCGCAACCTCGCTGACCGCGAGCGCTTCGAGTGGTTGGCGAGAGGCGAGGAGCACACGGGCTAAATGAGCGCGTGTGCGGTTCGCCCCACTCCCTTCGACATCAGGATCATTAGCCCGTAACTGCTCGAAAGCCAGTAACTGCTCGAAGCGTAGTTTCGCCTCGGCAAGCTTGCCAACGCGCTCAAGCGCAATGGCAAAGTTGTTGAGCCACATGTTTTTTAGCCACCAGTCTGCTTCATCTTTGATGAACAATTTCTCCACTTGTTCAAGGCCCCCCTCATAAAGCGCGAGCGGGCCGGCAATATCCCCGTTCCCGCTCAGCTCAAATGCAAGCCGGTTAAGGTGGTAAAGGGCGGCCCTCGTCCTCTCTTCATCCGTCGAAGTCGATTGGAGCAGTATCGCGATTATTTCCGACGGAGGTCTCGCCAGCAGATGCGGCTTTAATTGCGTGCCGTTCTGACCAAATTGGTCAGCCGTGAAATCACCTATATCATCTAGGGACTGGGGATATAGATTTGCGAGCCGCTTTTTAATTCGCTCGACGGCGGTGATCGCGAGACGATCGTATGATCTCGAGGTTCGTGCAACCGCCTGAACGAGGCGATGCACCGTCAGCGCCTCTGTGCCATTGTCGAAAGGATCGTGCTTAACGAGCGATACCTCGGCAAGTGCAGCAACCGCCTCTAGCCGCTCACGCTCGTCGTCGATTGCGCCCTCAATCAGCAGCATCGGGATACGCCAAGGCGCGCATTGCGCAAGAAACGCCATCAACTCTTCAGCTGCCTTGCACTGTGACGTTGCCTGGGAAATCGCGAGGTCAAAGGTTGCAACGACGCTCCTCGGATAGCGATGCTACCGGTATCCGCCCTGACCTGAGCATAGGCAGCGGAAAACGACGCGGAGAACCACATGCCCAATGCTGCAACGAAGGACAAATGCCGCTTCATGGCGGGGCACCTCACCGTCCGCGCAGCCGCGCGACGATAGCGCGTGCCGCGGGAAGCAGCTGTTCGTAATGCGCCGCGTTTGGGGCATGGCCGCTATCGCGCATCGTTTCAAACGCCGTATTGATCTGGCTGAGTGCGGTCTCGGCCATAGCGGCGTCCTGGCGCCGCACGGCAAGGAACATCAGTGCGATACCTTGGTTGCCAAGGCTGATGCCCCATTGAAGTGGCACGCGTTCGCGGGTTCGTTCCTTCAGCGCCTCCCGATAGGCGGTGACCGCCTCTTCGAGCCTTTCCGTCCCGCTCTCTCGTTGCCCGAGACTGAAAAGGGCAAGGCCCAGATTGTTCTGGGTCATGGCCCAGTCGAGCGGCCCGCGCTCGCGGGTCTGCTCCTTCAACGCCTCGCGATAGGCGGCAATCGCCTCTTCAAGCTTCTCAGTGCCGCTCCCGCGCCGCCCTAGACTGGATAGCGCAGTGCCGAGATTGTTCTGGGTCCCGGCCCATTGAAGCGGCACGCGTTCGCGCGTCCATTCCTTCAGCGCCTCGCGATAGGCGACGACAGCCTCTTCGAGTTTCGCCGTTCCGCTTTCACGCTCCCCGAGCGACGATAGTGCACTGCCCAGGTTGTTCTGGGTCCTGGCCCAGTCGAGCGGCACGCGCTCGCGGGTCTGCTCCTTCAGGGCTTCGCGATAGGCGGCAACTGCCTCTTCGAGCTTCGCCGTCCCAGTCTCCCGTTCGCCGAGCAACTGAAGCGCATTGCCCAGATTGTTCTGGATCGTGGCCCATTGGAGCGGCACGCGCTCGCGAGTTTGTTCCTTCGATGCCTCGCGATAAGCGGTAACTGCCTCTTCGAGCTTTTCCGTCCCGCCCTCTCGCATTCCAAGAGCGCGAAGTGCAATGGCCAAATTGTTCTGGGTCATGGCCCACCGGAGCGGGACGCGTTCGCGTGTCCATTCCTTTAGTGCTTCGCGATAGGCGACGACGGCCGCTTCCAGCTTCGCCGTCCCATTTTCGCGCTCCCCGAGGCGGGTTAGCGCAAGGCCCAGATTGTTCTGGGCCACGGCCGAGTTGAGCGGCACGCGCTCGCGCGTCCATTCCTTCAGCGCCTCGCGATAGGCGACCACGGCCTCTTCGAGCTTCGCTGTCCCGCTCTCGCGCTCACCGAGGACGGAAAGCGCATTGCCCAGATCGTTCTGGATCGTGGCCCACTGGAGCGGCACGCGCTCCCGGGGCGTTAGCTCGACTAGCCGCTTGTATCCCTCAATCGCCGAGAGTAGGGCGCCATTGTCACCATATTCGTCTCCCTGCTGGTAAAGGGAGCTTGCTTCTTTTTGCAGGTAGCTCGCTCGCTTGTCCTCGTTAATGCTGCCCGGTGGAAATACAGCAGCCGCATTAGCAAAATGCGCGGCGGCTTCGGCATAACGCAATCGGGTGAGCGCAATCTCACCACGTTGGGCTGACGTTTCGGCCGCATTGACAGCGAGGCGGTCGAGAGCACGCCTCTGCTCCGTCTCCACATCCGCGAGCAGAGCATCCGCCTTCGCCAATTCGCCTGCTTCGATGGCTTTCTGCGCATCAGTCTTCAGGGCAGCGATTTTAGGATCGTCGCCGGGCTGAGCCGATGCCGTTGCCTGAAGGTTCTTGAAGCGCTCTGCGATTTCGGTGAGCTTGGCCGCCAACCGCTCTGGGGGGATGTCGTTCTCTCCAAGAATACCCAGCGCAGCGCGCACCTGACTTACATTGAGGTCCAGTTTTTCCTTGAGTAGAACGATGTTCTCTCGCTGTTGAGTGGTCAGTTCTTCCAGCGGGCGTTTCGCATCGCGAACAAGCTCGTCCACCTTCTCTTGTGGGATGCCGATGATGACAGTGGAGCTGGTGACACTGCCGCCGATAGCGATGCTACCGGTATCCGCCCTGACCTGAGCATAGGCAGCGGTCATAGAAGCGAAGAAGCCCATCCCCAATGCTGCGACGAAGGACAGATGCCGCTTCATAGCGGGGCACCTCATTGCTCGCGCAGCCGCGCGACGATGGCGCGTGCCCTGGAAAGCTGCTGTTCATAATAGGCCGCGCTTGGCGCATCGCCGCCATCGCGCATGGTTTCAAACGCCGCATTGATCTGGCTGAGTGCGGTCTTGGCCATGGCAGCGTCCCCGCGGCGCTCGGCAAGGAGTATTAGCGCGACGCCTTCACTCCCAAAACTCATGGCCCATTGGAG
>Ga0318506_10000094_pt1 | contig 13829 bp, 12 predicted proteins | sample GRESIP084b2f19_FD_203660 | JGI IMG/M metagenome (GOLD analysis project Ga0318506, IMG submission 203660) | Tropical soil microbial communities from Luquillo Experimental Forest, Puerto Rico - GRE.SIPMG.084b2f19 | ecosystem: Environmental > Terrestrial > Soil > Tropical forest > Bulk soil... | reverse complement strand
TGGTTGATTCTGTGAGCCAGAACGGCGTCTCGCCGGGCGGCTTCAATCTTGCGAACACTGGCAATGTGAGGCCGGCCGGAGTCATTGGCGGTGCACAGATTGGCGCCAATTACGAGTTCGCGCCCTGGGTTGTTGGCCTCGAAGGTTCATGGACCGATTCTGCGATTAACGGAAATACCTTGATCGGTTGCACAAGCCCTTGTGTGGTCGGAACAACGGCCATCGGGCAGGAACGCTTCACGTCTCAAGCCCAGTGGTTTGCCGCTCTGACCGGACGGGTCGGCTACGCCGCGAACGATTGGCTGTTCTACGCCAAGGCCGGCGGCGCCTGGATGAGTGCCAGATATACCGAGGATCTTCTTACCACTGGCGCGCCTGTTACTGCCGCAACTCAGGTCCTCACCGACAATCGCACCGGGTTCACGGTCGGTGTTGGCATTGAACTCGGTCTGGTAGAAAATCTCTCGGGCAAGATCGAGTATGACTTTTACGACTTCGGCAGCAAGAATTACAATTTCAACGCGATTACACCGGTCAGCGTAAACTCCAATCTCCACGCGATCATCGTTGGCCTCAATTACAAGTTCAATTGGTCGGGCGGTCCCAAACCATAGCCCGAAATGGTGAGGCCCGAAAGAAGCGGAGATTGGCGCATTCCCATGCCTCGTGAAGTGAAACAGAAAACAATGCTTCCATGCCACACAGGCCGCTTTGCGGAGATATTCGAGGAAGATGATCTTGCTCGCTTACTAGAAGCTGCTGTTGGACGCGAGGGCGGGCAAGCCGCTTTTGCGAAGCGCTATGCGGTCGATCGTAGTCGCGTAAACAGTATCTTGAGCCGCCAGCTGCGCGCTAGCGAGGCCATTGCAAAAGTACTGGGGCTCCGACGAGTTTACATTGCCGATTAGTTTAACGAGCAGAACAGCGGTCTGTTTAATCGAAATAAGCTTAGTAAGTGAAATACCTAGCTACTGCTTTGCCGCTCCTAGTCCCGCTTTAATAGCTCCGGCATCTTGGCGATATTCGCTGCAATCCTTCGCGCCTCATCCTCGCTGAGCAACTTGGCTGCGGAGCGGCGACCGGGCTCACATTCATAATAGACGTAGCTTAGCGCCTGACCGTTGGCGTCAGGCACGATGAAACAGTTGGGCGTGACTTCGGCTGTCCAAGGCGGCGGGAAGCGGCGATTGCGCCTTGGCCGGATGTACGCCGGGCACGGCCTCAAATAAAATGCGCTGCATGCGGTATCCTCAACTGTTGCTCATAACAGGTGTCCTTTTTAGTGCCTGCGGCTGTTCCGAAGGAACTCATGATTTGGATGTCAATTTGTCGAAATCAGATCAAATCAGGTGCCAAGCTGGACCCGATTGCGAGTCGAAATGGGAGAGGGCTTACAAATGGGTGCTTGAAAGCTCGGGTTTGAAATTGCGGACCAAAACAGATGGTCTCATCAAAACAGAGGAACCTCCGGGGGCAAGTCGAACACTGGTTATCATTGTCTCCAAAAACCCTACGTCGCACCCGAGCATTTACGAGATTAACTTCATTGGAAAATGTTCGAGTATACTCAGCTGCATCCCTTCCGTCGCGGAATCCCGAACAAGATTTGCAAATTTTGTGTTGGGAGCTGACTAGTGAGCAGACTAGCTCTGTCGTGGCACAACACCCCAGACAGTAGATGGAGAATGTGCCGAGGTCCCGTTACCGGCTGGCCTCAACCTTTGACCTCTAATCAGCGCCGACCCGACCTTGATCAGGACAATGAATGTCTGAGGTACCAATAGTCCGAGGTAGACGCCACTTCTCATGCGCCCTCGCACTGGCATGCAGAGCGCAACGACTACTGCAAATGATGGTCGCGTTACGCTCAAGCATCGCGAAGACAACAACATTAAACAGTAATGATAAATCTACTGCTTAGTGCTCGTGGCAGGGGGAGCCGCGACGCCGGCCTCTCCAAGGTAAGTGGACTGTCGTGCCTGACGATGCAGTAATTTTAGGTCCAAACAAATTTGGTAGAGCAATAGACGCGAATGTTTGCGCGGATCGTGCGAGGGCGAGCGCGGAAGTAATCGCTGCAAGTGCTAATCACTTTCCACAGTAACGACCTGCAATAAAAGTCGATATAGGATTGCCATCGAGCAGCAACATCGATCGATCTTGACCCGATGCACGCGGTCAGCCATGCGCCAGCGAGATCGTTAACCCATAATCGACGACGTCATTTATTACCGGGCTGTAGTTGAGCGGACACGTATTGCAAAATTAGCTCCGCCGCCAGTGCGTTACCCGCGATGTTCCAATGGGAGTCGTTTGGACGGTAAAGCCTATCGTTGATCGAGTGGTTGGAGAATTCAGTGGTCAAATCTATATAGTCTATCTTGAGCTCCTCGAAACTTGCATACAGCAATTTGTTGGGTAGGGTGAAGTCGAAAGATGCCGGAGCAAGCCCGGACGCTACGACGACCCGTGTCTGCAGCGGCTTACTGACCTGCATCTCATCCGGTATCAGCACGATCGTCAAACCAATATTCCGACTGTCGCACAATCGCTTTATCTCTGAAATGTACGACAGAACCTCCGCGAAGCGCTCTTCGAATCGCCGAAATCCCGTGGCCAACATTTGCGATCTAGTAATCTGGTTGCGCACAAAAATGATGCTCTTTTTGAGCTCAAGCGCCAAATAAGCATCGTCGGTGAATGTAGGCGCATTATCGTCATATGTCCCCACACTGATTGGTCCTTCGTATTTTCTCCAACGTTCTAGAACATATGTGATCAAGGATGCCACGTATGAATAGTCGAGGAGTTTTCTTCGTCGGCTCTCCGAAAAAGCAGCGCCGATAGAAAAAGAAAGGAGAACTCTGTCGGCTTCGAGCGCAAATCCCTCATTGACCAAGAGAGACAGATACTCTTTTGGCCCTATGCCCGGAATACCCATGTTGATCAACTCGACATTGTGGCCGCTTTCCTTCAGATACTGCTCCACCAAGGTCAGGTAATTGTATTCGTATGGTACGACGCCAAAGGCGAAGCTATCTCCGATGCCGAGTATACGAATTGTTCCTGGAGCTTTATGCGTGCTGAACTCGACGTCGTTGAAACCTCTGGAGTTGAGGTGAAAATTCCAAAATGGCGCAAACGCCCTGCCCCGGAATCGATCGGGGTTACCACTATAAAAAATCGGCAATGGATCGATAGAATTATAAATCCTAAGGCCCACTTCTCCCAACGCGACTGTAATCAATACAATGATCAGAACGTCTCGACCGACTCTCAAGAGGCCTCTTGGTGCCGTCATGGTCGTTAAGATGCTCACCTTCAACCTGTGCCTTGGTTCTGCACGACTGAATCTTGCTCCTAGCTGCGACAATCATTTCCCTAGTGCCTGCGGAGGTTGTGGTCATTGCCCGAATGGAATTCAACGAGCTGAGCGGGCTGACTCAGTGCTGCTAGCGGTTTCATCGACAGTAAGTTTTTCCAGAGCCTGGAATATCCCTTCCGCAAATAGTTTATGCGCAAGACCATTTGGGTGTGGATCGGGCGCTGTCACCCACAGCTCCCGTGATGGTACCCCTTGCAGATATGGCAGCAGGTCGACAAAAGCTACGCCGTTCTCGTCAGCTGTTTCGTGTACCAAATCGGTTATTTTCTGTAGGCGATAGTGCTCAACGTCGTGCAACTCCGGCAGGTTAGCGATAAGCAACTTCGTGCCATGCGTTTTGGTAAATGCCGCTAGCTTTGCAATGTACGCCTTCGCATCGCGCCATCCTTTGGCCTGTCCATCGTTGCCATATAGACTGAGATAGTAATCGGCCCAGTCTTTTTTGGCGAAGATCTCCCGAAATAACGAATCGACTTGGCCCGCAATGAAAACACATGAATAGCAAATCCGCAAAATGGCCGGCGGTGGATGAGCAGCCGGTACCGGTTCGGCGTCGTTGACGAAAAAGTTCAGCACGACGATGTCGGGACCGTATTTGTAGCCCTCGGTAATATAATACTCGACCTCCTGAATCGTATTGTAATTACCAACCCCAGTATTGATCACTTGGACTGGAATACCCCGATCCGCATACAAGCGTTCGATGCGCTTCGGAAACGTCTCCTCGAATTTTGCTCCCCATCCGACAGTGAGTGAATCGCCAAGCATTAGGATGCGCAGTTTGCCGGGCGGCTTCTCATAGGAAAACTCACCGTCGCGCAAACCCTTCGAATTGGTATCGAACTGCACCCCCATTAGGAAGGCGTGACGACTCGGCCGATGATTGTGACCGATCAGCGGATCCGAGGAAATACCTTTCACTTCAAGGGCGTATTTCCACATCTCGAGGTCGTATTGCATCCCGTCATCGACGAAAGCACGGACCGCCACCTCCGTGCTCAGCGCCGCAATGACGATGCTTATCAGGAGCGCGAGCAGGTCGAAGATTTTCTTTCGTTTCATGATCATATCTCGAAGATCGGCATAGCTGCCGTTCATTGGGTTCGGCATAGAGAACGGGAACGGCGCGCACTTTCGCTGATTGGCGAATAACGTAGTCCACGGCGCGGCGTCAACCCGCCTTGGGCTACTCGCTCTCATTCTTTGACGTTTCTGAAATTCTTTGACGTTTCTGGAATTCGCGCTTTTCCATCTTCCCGCCATCATTTCTCCTTAGATGGGCTGGCGGGTGTTTTGCTCTTAAATTTTCGTATATGAAGCCAGTTCGGAGCCCGGTGATAGGCATACGGCCAAGCTGGGTCGCTAGATTAGAACGCCAGACAAAGAGATTAGAACGCCAGACAAAGCAGCAAGCAGGCAATAATCCAATGACAAAATTCCACGAAAGCTATTCTCGCGAGGACACAATAGCTCGCGGCTCGGAACGCTCATTTGGAATCGTGATGACCGTCGCTTTCGCAGCGATATCGTTACTCAAGTGGTGGCATGGCGGCCATTCGTGGGGCTGGACCGGCGGAATAGCAGTCTTTTTCCTTGCGGCCGCGGTACTCTATCCACGCGCGTTGCGGCCGCTAAATCAGCTCTGGTTCAAGATCGGGATGTTGCTGCACAAAGTGGTGAATCCAATTGTCATGGCGCTTATCTTCTTCGGCACTGTGCTGCCGACCGGTCTGATCATGCGAGCATCCGGCAAGGATCCGCTGCGTCTCAAGCGGCGACCCAACGCTAACAGCTACTGGATTGAACGGCGCCCAGCCGGGCCTGCCCCCGAATCCATGAAGGACCAGTTTTAGGGGAAAGCATCATGGACTTCCTAGCTGAGCTTTGGCGTTTTATGCGGGTTCGCAAGAAATTCTGGCTACTGCCCATCCTCATCACGATGGTGGTATTCGGCGGACTGGTGCTGCTGAGCAAAGGCTCCGCAGTCGCGCCGTTCGTCTATACGCTGTTTTAGAAGCTGCCGATGCGCGTGCTCGGTATCTCAGCTTTCTACCACGATAGCGCGGCCGCAGTGGTCGAGGACGGCCGCATTGTGGCCGCCGCGCAGGAGGAGCGCTTCACCCGCAAGAAACACGATTCATCGTTTCCAAAAAAAGCCATCGCCTATTGTCTGAAGGAGGCCGGCGCCAAACTCGATGAGCTCGATCATGTCGTGTTCTACGACAAGCCGTTCCTTAAATTCGAACGACTAATGGAAACGTACCTGGCGATGGCGCCGCGCGGTTTCCGTTCATTCCAAATGGCAATCCCGCTCTGGCTAAAAGAGAAGCTGTTCCAAAAGAATCTGCTCAAGAGCGAGTTGAAACAATTTGCCAAGGGTTTCGACATTGCCAGACTATTATTTTGTGAACACCATCTTAGCCATGCCGCATCGGCGTTCTATCCTTCGCCCTTTGAAGATGCCGCTGTGCTGACGATGGACGGCGTCGGCGAATGGGCAACGACCTCGGCGGCGATAGGTTGTGGCAAAAATCTCGAAGTATTCCAGGAGATTCACTTCCCGCATTCGCTTGGCCTACTGTATTCGGCCTTCACCTATTATACCGGTTTCAAAGTCAATTCCGGTGAGTACAAGGTGATGGGGTTAGCGCCTTATGGTAAACCGAAATACAAAAACCTTATCCTCGACAATTTGATCGATCTGAAGGCAGACGGCTCGTTCCAACTCGACCTGTCGTATTTCGATTATTGCACCGGCCTGACAATGACCAACGAGCGCTTCTCGGCGCTATTCGGCGAGCCGGTGCGCGCCCCCGATAAACTACTCACCACTTTCCATATGGATGTTGCAGCCTCCATCCAGGCGGTTCTAGACGAGGTAGTGCTCCGTCTTACACGCGGTCTGGCCAAGAAAGCCGCTGCGAAGAATTTGTGTGTGGCTGGTGGCGTTGCGCTCAATTGCGTCGCTAACGGCAAGGTTTTGCGCGATGGCGCGTTCGAAAACATCTGGATTCAACCAGCGGCGGGCGACGCCGGCGGCGCGGTGGGCGCGGCACTTGCGGCCGTCCATATCTTCAAGGGCCAACCACGCAGCACAAATGGTGGTGACGGTATGTTCGGGTCGTTCCTTGGGCCGAGCTTTCCTCAACTAGAGATCGAACGGCGGCTCGCGGCATCAGGCGCGCACTTCACGGTGCTAAGCGAAGACGAGATGATTGAGAGGACCGCCCAGGCTCTTGCCGGCCAGGAGGCCGTGGGATGGTTCCAGGGCCGTATGGAGTTTGGTCCGCGCGCGCTCGGTGCGCGCTCGATCATTGGCGATCCGCGCTCACCGACTATGCAGCGCAATCTCAATTTGAAAGTCAAATACCGAGAGAGTTTTCGGCCCTTCGCACCTTCGGTGCTCCGTGAGGATGTGTCTGAGTGGTTCGAGCTCGATTCCGACAGCCCATACATGTTGATCGTAGCTGACGTGCGTGAGGACCGTCGCCGTAGCATGACTACGGACGAGCAAGCCCTTTTTGGCATCGACAAGCTCAACGTTGTGCGTTCTGAAATCCCGGCGGTGACGCACGTTGATTACTCAGCCCGTATTCAAACCGTGCACGCCAACACCAATCCGCTGTTCCATCGTCTCATCACCCGATTCAAGGAGCTGACTGGCTGCCCCGTGCTGGTCAACACCAGTTTCAACGTACGGGGTGAGCCGATCGTTTGCACGCCGGAAGATGCATTCCGCTGCTTCATGGGCAATGACCTTGAGTTGCTCGTTGTCGGCCGCTCAATATTGTATAAATCTGCGCAGGACACCCACTTGAAGAAAGATTACAGCTCGGCGTTTGAACTAGATTGATCATAGGCGTTCAGGCGCTACTGCATCTCCTTTATCAAGGTAAAACTGCCCCGAACGCAAAACTGCTAACCGGAAAGCCGTTATCATGAGCGCTCGACAGCTATTGACGGCATTTAAGAATGCATCGCTCACGCTATGCCGGTTCAATCGCCTTTATAGACCAAGATGATGACTCGCCCACCGATTTATGCGATGGGGCCGACAAGATCGTCGCAGCGCTTGGTGCGTGGGTCGATGAAGGCGCTCTACGGCTTCAACAAACCATACGACTTTCACAAGATCCTTCCCTTTCTCGCAGGTCTCTTTCTCTTGCTTACTATACTGGTTGTTTCTGGGGCACGGTTTGCTGCCACTCGGCATCTGTCGTGGGGGGCGCTAAGAGAAGCCTATTTGCTCTACGTTATTGGGCTTTCGCTGGCGGGGATGTTGCTCAGTATCTTTCCACGGATCGCTTGGCTTGTTCTTACAATTTGCTTCACCGAGTTTCTTATCGGTGTCGGCGGCTATGCGTTGACCGCAATCCATGTATTACCGCGGCCGCTTTTTCCCCCAACCGCAACTGCAAATGTCGGGCAGTTCCAATATCATCCACTTCTTCAGGTAATTCCTACTCCAAATTACTCCCGTCTCCATCCATTCGCTATCTCACATGACTCCAATGGGATCCGTGGGCCGGAGCGCACGAGTACGGAGCTAAAACAGCAGGTGGTCATTGCGACGGTCGGATCAAGCACGACTTACGATGTGGCCGTTCCAAACGGCCAAACGTGGTCGGACGATCTCGAACAGCAACTCGGCCGCGGATACGCTGTCATTAACCATGGCGTTCCCGGATATTCCTCTGTCGAGAACCTTCTGCAAACGCTTTTCTATCTGGACACCTACGGCGTCCGGCCGCACTGCGCCGTCTATCTTGGGTGGAATGACATTCGCAATGCCCACCTGCCCAATCTAGACCCCGCATACGCAAACTTTCACCTACTGAGCCAATTTGACATTATGAATCTGAGAAAAAAACCGCTTGAAGTTAGCTTTTCGCCGCTGGCGCGCGTCATGAATCGATCGCTTCAAGCGGCCTTCGACCCCGTGCCCTTAGCCCCGAATTTCCTCAACGATCCGCCGGTGCCCGGCACGGATGTGCGGCTCGAGCAGATCTTTCGCCGCAACCTGGAAGCAATTGCCGCCATCAACAGGGAACGCCAAATCATCAGCATTTTTATTGGGCAGGTGTGGAGCCGAGCAAAATTGCAAAGCAGAGAACGCTACGGTTTTTTCCCACTAGTCCGGGATGTGGATATCTGGCCGCTGGAAGACCATTTCAACAGCATCGTCAAATCCACCGCCAACTCGATCGGGGTTTCAAACTTCATTCCCGCGATCGACCAATTTCATGATGACGACTTCGCGGACAGGGACCACTTCTCCGCAAAAGGATCAGCCAAATTCGCGCTCATGATCACGCCCATCGTAAAGTCCTCGTGCAAATGATCGGAGTGCGTCTCAAAGGGAAAAGTAAGAGGAGATCCAGAAGGTTGCGACAGCTGAATTTACTGTTTATGGACACCGGTTCGAAATTCATGGCTGCGTCGGATCGGCAATGCTATATTAGCAGCCGCCAAGCCTCGGGGGGCTAAATGCCTAGTCTCGAAATCACAACAATGGTCGGGTGTCCCCTCAAATGCACCTATTGTCCGCAGGACCAGCTGCGCGGGACTTATGGCCAGAACGAGAAGTACCTTTCCTTCGAGAACTTCAAGCTGATCTTGTCGAAAGTTCCGCAGTATGTTCGCATTGATTTTTCCGGAATGGCGGAGCCTTGGGCCAATCCTGAAGCCACCTCGATGCTCGCGTACACGCTGGAACAGAACTTCAATGTTGCGATCTACACGACACTCTATGGGATCGAGGTAGAAGAGGCCGAGCGGATCATCGCGCTCATTACCAAACATGCGGAGCAGGTTGAGTTTTTGTGCCTGCATCTGCCAGATCAAAATGGAAATATGCGCGGCTTTCGCTATTCGGCGGAATTCGAAACTGTGCTCCGCGCTTTTATCAAACTCGGAAAAAGCGGCGTGCTCCGCAAGTTCGAAGCCATGACGATGGACAAAGGCGGCACCGTTCACCCGCAATTGCGCAATCTCGTCCGCTCGCTGCCGCTCGCCCGATCTCGCAGACTGCGCGGTCTATTCCGGTCGCGTCTGTTGCAGTCGCTGCCGAGGTGGTCCGGCCACACGCGCGCCGGCTCCCTTGACACATCCGCAATCGGCAATCAGCCGGTTGAGCAAGCCCCGCGCCATGCGACGCCGGTCAGCTGCAGTTTCACGCCGTTTTACGATCACAATGTCCTTCTGCCCAACGGGGACGTCGTGATTTGCTGCATGGATTATTCGGTCAAGCACAAGATCGGCAACCTAATCGAAGGCGATTATTTTTCGTTATTCTCATCGCGTGGAATGGCAGAACTGCATACCGAAAACACCAAGCCTGGCTACAGCGACAAAACGATCTGCAAGAGTTGCAATCGTGCGATTAGATACGAGATCGCTCCCGATCAAAGGCTACATTGGCGCGCCAGCCGAGGATGAGCGATGGCGATACCACCGCGGAGATGGTCCCGGTCGTTGTCCTGAACTTGAAGTCGAGTACGGCGCGCCGGCAACAAATTGATGCACGTCTACAAAATCTCGGAATTGATTATCACTTTTTCGATGCCATCGACGGCCATTTGTTGTCAGCGAAGGAACTCGAACGCCTAGCGCCACCATCCTCACTTCTATTCGATCGATCGCTGACCTCGGGTGAAATCGGTTGCGCAACGAGCCATTTTGCCGTGATCCGCCAATTCGTCGGCGAGGAATATGATTTTGCCTGCGTCTTGGAAGATGACGTAATACCTTTGTCCGACAACATCCGGCATTTTCTACAACCGCAAACGCTTGCCGCGCTGCCAGAATTTGACGTGTTGCGAATGATGAGCGACCCGGCACGCTGGCGAATGCCGGCATGGCAAGTGGCGCGTGTTCATGATCGCTGCATTTATGCAATGGCACGCCCGGGATTTGGTACCCAGGGAATGATTTACAGCCGCGCCGGCTTGCGCAAGCTGGTTGGGCAAATCGGCGCGATCAAAGCGCCGGTCGATTTCATGTTTTTCCATGACTGCCACATCGCGGGTTTGCGCGTGCTGGAAATCCGGCCCGGCTTGTTCGAGCACGATCAGCAGTTTCTGCACCCCGAGTTTGTGAAATCGAGCGACATAGGGATCCGGCCAATCGCAAATCGACGATCGATGTCGCTAAACGACAGGATTCGCCGAAACTTGCTGCGGCAGCGGCGCAAGCGCATGGCCGTGAGGAGCTTTATTCAGGCATGGGGGTTTCGCAGCCTGCTACGGATATTGCTCCAGTGGCTGCCCGGCCCATATTTCCGCTAAGTCCTGTTACCCTCGGTGTGGGGCCGCGCAACTTTCCTATGTGCGATGCCCGATGTGTTACCCGCGACGATTTCCAGGGTGATATGTTTTGGCTAAGTCATGGAGCGGGTGAAGGGAATCGAACCCTCGTCATAAGCTTGGAAGGCTTCTGCTCTACCATTGAGCTACACCCGCGCCGGACCCGAAAGCCCGATCGCCGCGAAAATAGCGTATCGCGGCCCGCCGGCAAGAGGTAACCAGCCCGAGCCAACGTCACAGCTCGCCACGCGCCGCCATCGCTTTGATCCGACCGGCGGTGCGGCACGCGATTGCCCGGATGGTCAGCGACGGATTGACCCCGCCGACTGTCGGAAAAACCGAGCCGTCGCAAACCCATAGATGGGAATGTCCCATGACCGGCAATCGGCATTGACCACACTGCGGCGCGGATCGTCGCCCATGCGCGCGGTGCCGTTGAGATGACAAGTGTCAACCTCATCCCAGATCTCGGTCGGCACCTACCGCATCAAGCGCCTGCCGCCGGCACCTGCGGCGAAAAGCCGATCAGCGCGGGTGGAAAATGTTGCCGATGTGCCGCACAGTTTGCAAAATGAGCGAGTTGCTTTACGCGCCGCTAGGGTTTGTCGGAAGGCAGATATATCGTCATGAAGTCAATGATAGCGAGCCTTGTCGTACTACTGGCGAGTGCAAGCGCAGCACGCGCCGCCGACGAGATTCAAATCTACAACGCCCAGATTGCCGCAGTCGGACAATGGACCTTCCAACAGCATCTCAATTACACGTTCAACGGCCGCAAAGAACCGGATTTTCCGGGCGGATTAGTGCCGAATCACGCATTAAACGGCACACCTGAATTTGCCTACGGTATGACCGATTGGTGGGAGGTCGGTTTCTATATACCTTTTGCGGTAAGCGGCAGCGGCGTCTTCCTTTCCAATGGCGCAAAGATTCGCAGTCTCTTCGCCGTGCCGCACGCCGGCGAGCGAAATTTTTTCTACGGCATCAACTTCGAACTCAGCTACGAGACGCCGCCATTCTCACAGACCCGTTTTGCATCCGAAATCCGGCCGATCGCCGGCGTGCGCAATAAGGAATGGGAATTCATTGTCAACCCGATTGTCGATATCGGATTCGGAGCTCTTGGCGAGGCTGATTTCCTGCCTGCGGCGCGGCTTGCGCGCAATCTCGGCAATGACCGCTTCATCGCCGTCGAATATTACACTGACCTCGGCAAGATCGGCGATTTTCTACCGTTCGAGCAGCAGCAGCATGAGCTCTTTGCGGTGATCGATTTCAAGCTCGGCGATTTTGATATCGAACTCGGTCTTGGCTACGGCCTAACGTCAGGCTCTGATCGCCTGATCGGCAAAGCCATCATCGGCTATGATTTCCCGGTCCCAGGCAGTACGAACAAGTCGAATGGCACGAGCCTCAAACCGCCTTTGGCGATGAAGGCTCGCCCCCGGCAGAGTGGTTTTGATCCACTGAACCCTGCATTCGCGGCATCGCAATAGATGGAAGCTGTCTTAGTGCGAACAGGTCGCTAAGCTCGGCGCTACGACCCGCACGGAGGCTGCGATCAAAGCGGCGACCGGGAAGCTGATCGAGCCGTAACGTGAAGGGGGAGCTACTTAGCTAAAGTAGCTCGCACAGAGGGCCGCCCCCACTACTTCCACTAAAGTAGTGAATTTGCGAGCGGTGCGGCGGCGCTCTTCTATTCTTCTAAAATAGAACAAAAGTAGAGACCCTCTAGCCAGCGATGAACTTTGCTAAATACCGAGTAACTCTTGAAAAAATAGCGCGAAACAATTTAAGCGCTTAAACGAATACCCTAACAACCCGCACCCGGAAAGGCACTGTATTGTGCGTGTGCACTATGCGCAGGGCTTGGCTATGGAGCGATATTCAATCTATGCGGGGCGCCACCGTGTGCAGATCCTCACTTTGCGCATGGCTCGATTGAGTAACGACCGTCAATCTCGGCAAGGCGGTACGGCTGCACTGCACTGTGTAGAGATTGATATTGATACTGTGTAGAGATCCTCATTAAGCGCAGGGCTCGGCTATGGAGCGATATTCAAAATGTGCAGGGCGCCACTTGTGGAGATCTGCAGTGCGCGCAGGGCTCAACTATTAAACGGCCTTCGGTCTGTGCAGCGCCATACCGCTTCGCTGTGTGACACGAGGATCGTACCCACAGCAAAGACAATCGGGATCGTGGTGCTTGCCGCCTTGGCGGCCAAGAGTCGCGGCCGTTCCGCCGAAAGTCACAACGAGCGCAACATTGCGGCGAACCAGCTCCTCGGCAAAACCCGGCAAGCGGTCAAATTGTCCTCCTGCCCAGCGCCTTCACCCGATGTCCGCTTTACCCCCCAAAAAGGGACATCACGAGCGTCATTGGCATGTCCCGCTTTGTGCCAAAAGCGGACATCCTGATTGAGTTTTGGGTCTGAAAGAAACGCCCGGAATTTTTATTAACTCGTCCGTCGTTCAATTCTTTGATGACCCCGTAGCAGCCTCACGCCGTCGAGTCCGAGAAACAGCCACGCGATTGATCCCCAGTGCGAAGAGTGGCAACCCAAACCCAGCTGGCCCAAGTGAGAAAGAAACAGCGCACGTCCGGCACAGCGAAGCTTGCGGCGCCGGTTAGTAAGCGTCGAGTTTTGATATTTTCCAATCAAGAATTGAATTAGACTTCGACAGCAAGACCCGTTTTTCATCCGGCCGCTTGGTAACGTATGAATGTCCTCACGGTATCCGGGATTGTCGAATCTCATCGAAACGGCCTGGTTACGCCTTCAGAAACCGTTCGCCACTGCTACGAGCGGATCCGCCTGCTCGACGACCCCGGTATCTTCATCAGCCTGCGCGATAAAAACGAGGTTCTCGCCGAGGCCCATTCGCTGAACGATACCGGCGATCTTTATGGCGTGCCGGTCGCTATTAAGGACAACATCGATGTCGCGGGAATGCCAACGACAGCCGGCTGTCCTGCTTTTGCATATAAGGCCAAAGAGGATGCCGAAGCGGTTACGCAGCTCAAGCGTGCTGGCGCGATCATCATCGGAAAGACCAATCTCGATCAATTCGCGACCGGTCTCGTCGGACTGCGCACGCCCTACCCGCCACCGAGCAATGCGCTCCGCCGCGATCTCATT
>Ga0318506_10000088_pt1 | contig 14041 bp, 27 predicted proteins | sample GRESIP084b2f19_FD_203660 | JGI IMG/M metagenome (GOLD analysis project Ga0318506, IMG submission 203660) | Tropical soil microbial communities from Luquillo Experimental Forest, Puerto Rico - GRE.SIPMG.084b2f19 | ecosystem: Environmental > Terrestrial > Soil > Tropical forest > Bulk soil... | reverse complement strand
TGGCATGGATGCCCATGCCCGTGTTCACCTGCTCGGAGGTGAGCACCAGCTCGGAGACGCAGTCGCACGGCAGGATGACCGAGGCGGTGCCGTCCGGGTTCAGCTTCACCAGCATGTAGCCGACGTTCAGCGGGGCGGTCACAGCGCCATGCCGATCAGCTTCACTGCCGAGTAGATCACCAGCGCGGACAGGCCAGCGGACAGGCCGATCGAGGCCCAGATCACGTCCTTCTGCCACTGGTGCTCCGCCTCATCCAGGACCTGGGCGTAGCGCCGGATGACCGGCAGCCGGGCCAGGCGCCTCATCCGGTCACCGGCCGCAGCCGCATCATCGCCATCGCCTCGGCCTCCCTCAGGGCGCGCACCCGCCCATCGGCCTGCTGGTAGTCGTTCAGCAGGTACTTGCCGAGGGGGCACAGGGTGGTGCAGTGCGTGTGGCAGTAGCCGCACCAGCGGCGGTGATCCCACCAGGCCGCCCCGGCCCGCTCACGCTCGGCGTTCAGCTTCCCGGCGAGGTTCATTCCAGGCTCCCGCGTCGATCAAGTTACCAAGGGAGCTTATCATTGCCGTGTGGCCGGCGGGACTTGATTTGGCGCCGGGCTCCTCTTTAGGTTCCCCGTCCTCTTCCGTTCCGCCGCCCACCTGGTCATCCCCGCTCTCGCCGCTGGCCTGCTGCAGCTGCTGGAGCTTCATCTCCTGCTCGCGCTTGCGCTTCATGATGTCGGCGGTGGACTCGGGCGCCGGGCACCGGGAGGTCGGCTGGTCCTGGCCGGGCCCCCACTCCTCGGCGCACTGCGGATGGGTGCACCGGTAGGGGTCGCCGGGAGTGGGGGAGCTGCGGACGAACCGGTGCGAAGGAGTGACGGCGGCGTGGTTGGTCAAGTACGGATGACCGAGCGCCGCCGTCGCCTCATGCGTGATGATGGCGGTCCTGGTGATCGCCGAATGGTGCGCCAGGTAGCTGACCGAGCCGATGTCCTCGGTGTGGTTGCGGTAGGGGAAGATGTGATAGCCCTCGCCGCTGGGCAGGCCATGCTCGGCAAGCAGGCGCCCCGCCTGGTCGTACCCGGCGCCGCTGATGTCATTGGCCATCTCATCGCTGATCACGCGCGGGTAGACCTTACCGGACAGGCGCACCGCGTAAATGGATGAGCGCGTGCCCTCGGGCAGCCCGTAATGCTCGGGCTTCACCGCTGCCGCCCGCTCTTCCGCCGCTTTCCTGGTGCCGACGTGCGTCCAGTTGTCGTAAGGGAATTTCCCAGAATACGGCGTGGCATGATATTGCGTGTGATGCGGCGGATTGGTGTTGATAAAATCATCAGGCGGCAGCTCCGACGCCTCCAGGTGCGGGCGCACATACTGATCGTATTGCTCATGGGTCATGTGGCTAAATGGCTCGCCGGGAGCAGGATAGGAACGGGCGGCGGCGAAGTGGGCGGTGAGGGCGCCAGGGGGCAGCTTCGAGCGGACCCCGGTGAAGGGCATTACCCGCTCTGGTGGTCCTGGCGCCGCTGGCCAGCCTACCCGGGCGAAATGCTCCGTGAGGTGATCATCGCCACGATCCAGGATCCGGTGCTCGCGGATGTGCCGGCGGGCGAGGGACATCATGTGCGGGTCAGGCCGGTCGTCATTGTGGTTGCGGCGGCAATCCGGGCAATAGCCGAATTGCGGGTTCACGTCCAGGACCACCCGGTGGCCCATCGCCTCATTATGCTCGGGCGGGGTCCAGTCAAAGGCGGCCGAATCCCAGACGCGGGGCACATACGGCAGCGGGTGGGCGCCCCGGGAGTCGTAGGCGTGGGTGTCGTCGTGGGCGAACCAGTGCAGCGCGTGGCCTTTGGCGGGATCGCTGTGCGGGCCCGCGACCGCGCCAAGGCGCAGGGACGGGTCGGCCTCGCGCAGGGCATCGGCGTAGACACCGCAGTCGCGGTGCTGCCAGTGCGAGGGAGGCCAGGGCATCAGGACTGCCGCTTGCCCTCGATGCCGTGCTGGTGCAGGAAATCCCGGTCGGACAGCGGCAGCTGCTCGCCGGCCAGCTCCTCCTCGGGCCAGCGCTCCAGGTCGGGGTGGCGGTGCTCCAGGGGCTCGTCGGCGTGCTCGTCCTTGTGCGTCTGCTCGATCAGCCAGTCCGGGTCCTCGGGGGAGTCCCAGAACCCGTGCCGGTCCCGCATGTGGGCGCGCAGCTCCGCCTCGCTCATGTCCTCGTGATTGACCGCCACGGTTACCAAGCTACCTTGGCTGCGGCGGCGGCGTGCCTGGATCCCGTGCTCGCCGAGCCAGCCCCTGTCCTCCGGGGTGAGGCTGGGCTGATCCTCATCGCAGCAGTACCGCTGCACATGGGAGATGCCGTCCGGGCCCGTCACCAGGATGGCATCCAGGTCATGGCCGGTGCGCGCCCGGTGCCCGGCCTTCATCCGCCGCCAGTACGCATTGTCCGGCAGCGGCTCGCGGTGCACCTGCGCGGTCTTCGAGGGCTGGCCCGCCAGTGTGCAGCCCGGTGCTTCGTGCTCTTCGGCGGGGCAGGTGAGGCTGTGCCACTTGGGGCGGTCCACCGCATAGTCCAGGTAGCCGTCATACCAGGCGTCCGGCTCGCCCCTCAGGTCGGCGCGCTCCAGCGGGGAGGACTCGCTCTCGCCGTAGCTGTGGCTGGCCCGCCAGCCCCGGTTGTAGTGGCCCCGGTACTCGGGGGAGTCCTGCCGGGCGGCCAGGGGGCGGCTCAGCCTTTTGGGCGCGCGGCCCCGAACACCGGGTCGATGGGCCGGTCCCGGTCCTCCGGGTCGTAGTGCATGCTGTACGGCTCGTCCCACTGGCTGGGATCGGTGGGAGAGGTCTCGTAGTGGTGGCGGCCAGGCTGGCGGTAGTGCCCGGGGACCTGCTGCTCGGGCCGGCGATAGGGCTCGTGCAGGTGGTCGGCGCCGCCCCCGGGCTCGTGGTACTCGGCGTGCTGGTCCTGCAGGTCGGCCCAGGAACTGTGGCGCAGGCCCTCCAGCGGGCTGTCGTGGCGCTCGCGCAGGTGCCCGGCCAGCTCGTGGTAGTCCTCGATGTGCGGCTCGGCCGCCCTGTAGGGATTGGGCCCGCCCCGCTCATAGTCCTCTATCTCATACCCGCGCGGCGGGCGGCGGTAGCCGGGCATGCCGCGCGAGGGGCGCTGCTCCCAGGCGCCCCGGTCGGTCCGGACGGGATGGCTGGTGGAGCCGCCCTGGAGCGCGGCGCGGTAGAACTGGCTCGCCTTGAAGCGCGGGTTCAGCTGCTGGAAATGGCTGCCGAAATGGGTGGCCACGTCGCGCAGCTGGTCGGGCTCCAGGCCCATGCTGTTCAGGGTGTGCGCCACGTGCCGGTAGTGCTGCTCGGTGTAGTTGGGGCGCCCCCTCGTGCGGCGCGCTTGGTAGTTCTCCTGGGAGGCCGCGTCGCGGAACCGCTGCGGGTTGTAGGCCCAGGCCGAGTTCGGGTTGCTGCCCACCAACGAGTGGCTGAACGTGTCCGCCAGGCGCTCGCGCAGCGGGTGCCTGCTGATCAGTGCGGCGAAGTCCTCATAGTGCCGCTGTCCCCAGTCCGCCATCTTGACCAGGCTACCCAGGTAGCGGCGAGCGGCCAGGGCGGTCTGGCTGGTGCGGCGGTCCTCGGCGAGGGTGGCGCCCATCTCGCGCAGCGCCCCGGCGTGCTCGCGGTAGTGGTGGCCGCACCAGTCCAGGGCGTGGCCCGAGGGCAGCTGGGTGCGCACCAGGGCCGGGGCGCCGCAGCGCTCGCAGATGTCCTCATGGCCCAGCGGGGCCAGGGCCACCGGGGAGGCGGCCGTCTTCGCCGCGATGATCATCTGCAGTGCGGCCTGCGAGCGCAGCTTCGCCAGGACCTGGGGGCTGTTGCCCGAGTGCAGGCAGGCCAGATGGCGCACGTAGGCATCCTCGGTGAGCCGAGCGCCGGACAGGGTGAGGTAGGTGCGCGGCGGCGCTTTCACCGATAGCGAGTAGGGCAGCAGGCGCTCGGGGCCGTAGCGGTCGTACTGGCCGCTGTGCATGTGCGGGATGACCCCGCCCGGCAGCACCCGGGAGGAGCCGGGGATCATCGCCGGGGTGTACTCGCTGTGATCCCAGTCGTGGTGGTTGGCCAGGTTCGCCTCCTCCCACGGGCCGCTGTTCCCGGCCATCGCATCGCGGAGGTCCTCAGCACTCCAGCCGTGGTGGCTCATCAGGTGCGCCTGCAGGTCGTCGGAGGCGACCGGGCCCACCTGGCGGAAATCGGCGGTGCGGCGGCTGGACTTCTTCTTGGACTTCGGCGGCGGCGGGCCCTCTTCCTCGGCCTCGTCCTCGCCGTCGCTCTCCTCGGCCCAGGGCGGCCCTCCCTCGTCCTCAGCGCCCTCCTCGCCGTCTTCCAGCTCGTCGCCGGGCTCCAGTGGCTCCCCGTCCGGGCCCAGCTCCTCTTGCCCTGGGGCCAGCTCGTCGCCGGGCGGCGCCTGCAGGCCCATGCCCATGTCGCCGGCGACGTCGGTGGGCGCCATGCCCTCGCCGGGCGCCTGGGGCATCCCGGGGTAGGCGGGCTGGACCCGGATGAGGAAGTTCATCCCGCACATGTCGCAGGCGATCGTGCCATCGGAACGGCCGACGATGGCGCCGGATCCGCAGAACGGGCAGTGACTGGCCACCTGGGGGTCGCCCGGATCATGAGCGTGCTTGGTCAGGCTGGCAGTGGTCATGGCGCCCTTCCAGGGTCCGGCTTCGAGGCTTCCGGGCTTAACCTGCTGATCACGGCCAGCTCTCGCCCCCATATCCCGCGAATCCCCAGAAATAGCCGCACCAGAAATGAGCGAAGGCTTTGTCCTCGTCATTCAGCTCGCTTTCGTGAATGACCAGCTGCGCACGAGCGATGCCCTCGGCATTGGGGACCAGGGGAGATTTCTCGTCCTCCGGGTTCTTTCGCACGTGCAGCGGGATGCGCACGATTTCGCGCTCGGTCCCTTCCTCGAAGACGATGACCTGGTCATTGATTTGCTGGACCAGCCACATCTCACTCGGCAGGCGTGCCATTGTCCTTCAGTCCCGTGAGGTAATGTGCATACCGGTGCCCGGACGGGTATTTCGCCACAATGCCGTCCAGGAGCACTTGCAGGACCTGCACCCAGCCGTACAGATCGTTCATGGCATAGAGCATCATGAGCAGCATCTGGTCGGCCTGGCGCACGGTGCCGTTGTCTGTTTCGAGCTGGGCGCCTTTCTCGGGCAGGCTGCCCAGTGTCAGCTCAGCCATCAGCCGGTCTTGCGCTGGTGCTTGTCCAGGGCGTCCAGGGCGTCCTCGGCGCTGTCGCCGTGCAGGGTGACGATGGTGGAGAAATCGGGATCGGAGGTGGACAGCTTCACCTCACCGTCCGGCTCGGCCCAGACGTGCACCGGGCCCTCCAGGACGATGGTGCGGTCGCCGGTCTCGGTGGGCTTTGCCATGGTGGTTTCCTTTCGGCCGAGCACTTTGCAGGCGGCTGCCTTGTCGGGGCAGCCGGGGAACAGGCAGAGGATGAAGCCGTTCGGCATGCGGTGCAGCTTGGGCTGATGACAGGCCGGGCACCAGCCGTAGACATCGAGGATGGGCATCAGCGGTCCGGGTGCTCGTGCCACCAGGGGCCATCGGCGGGGGCGCGCAGGAAGGCGACCCAGCGCCGGATCCAGGCGATCATGCCGAGGGCCTGGGCGGCGCGTAGTCTCTCGCGATCTGCTCGGCCCGCCTGCGGCGCCGGTTGTGGCGCCAGGTGCGGGCCGCCTGCACCGCGCACCCGATGGCGAGGGCGCCCAGCACCACGCTCCAGAAGATCATGTGCTCCCCGTTCCTGGTGTGGCCGGCCCCGCGATCAGCAGCTCGGCGGCATGCCGGTAGGGCGCCGCCGAGGCGTCGGGCAGGGTGGCCGCGTAGTTGAGTATCTCCGTCACGCAGGCCGTCCGGGTGTCGTGTGCCACCTTCGCCTTCACCTGGTTCAGCGGCTCACCGAAGTAGAACTGCATCTTGACGCCGTTGCTCATGGCGTGCTCCTTTCACCGGATTGGACATCCCACCCCAGCATGAGCGCCAGGGCCCGGAATTCGCCAGCCACGAACTGCCGCTCGCGCACCCGGAGGGAGTGATTCAGCTCCTCGGCAGCGGTCGTCTCCCCGAGCCCACGGGTCACCAGCGCCGCCGCCTCGGCCATCAGCTGGCTGGAGCGCTCGATCAGCACCCCCGCCATGGCGCCGCGCAGGTAGGCCCGGAGCGCCTTGGCGGGAGGCGCATTGCGCTCGGCCTGCTCCAGGGAGATGTAGGTCGGCTCGCCACGGAGCATCTTCACGGCGTCCATGGCATCGGCCAGGCGCTCGACGGTGACGCCCAGGCGCTCCGCGATCGTGCCCATGGACAGCTCTGCCTCGGCGCCGCTCAGCGCCTGCACCTCTTCGACCAGCTTCTCGAACGGCTTCCTCATCACGGGCCCCGGTGGAGGTCGCGCAGCCGGGGGCTATCCTCCTGGCTGGTGTCGGTGAGCGCCATCGCGGCGATGGCCATGCGCAGGCGCCGGTCGTTGGGGGTCTCCTTGGGCGGCGGCGCCAGGAGCCGTGGCTGGCGCCGGGGCTTCATCGCTTTACTCTCATGTTGCTTAGGCATTAGGTCCTCACTACCAGGGTGCGTCTCAGCCCAGGAGACTTCCAACGATTTCCGCAGGTCATCGGCCACTTTACTATGACTTGACCTGTTTTCTCATCAGTCACGTGGGTCACTCAGGTCACTAGGGCCTGGTGGCCGGTAGGTGGGGATGCGGCCGAAGATGCGCTCGGTCTCCCGGGCCGCCTCATCCATCGGCTCCAGGTAGCCATCGGGCACCCAGCCTGCGGCGATGATGTCCAGCTCGGCCTCCTCCGCGCGCCGCTTCTGCTCATCGATCGGGAGCGGATCGTAATCATCACCGTGTGTGACCATCTGACTTCGTCTCCCGTTCTTTTACCGATGTCGTACAAAATTACTTAATTACAGATGCCATGCCGCCAGGTCGTCGGCCAGCTCACGGAACTGGGCGGCCAGGGCCACATAGAGGTCGTCCCCGGCATAGACCGGATCGCTCCCGATCGCCTCGGCCCGGGACCGCAGCACCTCGATCAGGGCCACATGGCTCACCGAGGCGATGCGCGGTCCCTGATCAAAGGCCGGGGGCAGCCAGCCCTCGGATTCGGCCTGCGCGGCCGGGAGCTGGCGGGCGGCAGCACCCTGGTCAGGCTGCTGTTGCCGCAGGTCAGGGGGCTGGATGGGCTGCTGATCGGTCCAGGCGTCGCCGGCCCACCAGCCGGCCCAGCGCCAGCCAGCCGGGTCCAGGACGTCCCAGGAACCATCGACGCGCTGGTTCACCTCGGTGGTGCCGTCCGGCCACTGGCTGGCCTGATCCGGCCGCGAGAAGGCGCTGGCCGGATGCTGCGGCCGGACAGCAGCCGGGCCGGGCTGCTGTTGTGCCTGGTCAGGGGCCTGCTCGGGCTGCCATTCGGTGCGGCCGTCCGCGCTGTGCCGGTGGAGGGGGTGCCCGTCGTGGGCCAGCCACCCAGGATGCGCCAGGCTGCCGTGAGAGGCGTGCATCTGGCCGCTGTGGTAGTGGCCATCGGTGCGCCTGAGCGCGGCGCCGGGCAGGTGCTCCTCCAGCTGCTCGCGGAACCGCTCCCGGTCTTTCTCGTCCCAGCCGCCCTGGGTGATGGTGGTCTTCAGCAGGGGGTAGGCCGCCTCTCCGGGGCCTTGCGCCAGGCCCGTCCCAGGCATGGCAGTGACGGCACCGGCCAGCTCGTCGATCATCGTCTCCAGCCGGGGGTCAGCGGGGTCCTCGGCATGACGGCGGACCACGCCGGCGATGAGGTGGCGGGCCAGCTCGGCGGGCAGGGCAGAGACCGGGCCGGGAGCCGGGGGAGTGTCCCAGCCGGTGACGTCATAGGTGTTGCCCCGGGTGTCGGAGACGGTGATGCGGACATCGTCGGCGGGGCCCAGGGGCACGGCGCCAGGACGGGGGGTGGCAGCGAAGTAGACGGTGCCCGATGGCAGCAGGACGTCGATGGGCACCTGGCGGCCGGGCAGGGACTCCTCCAGCCGCTCCCGGAACTCCCGGGCCTGCTCATCGGTCAGGGGAGCCTCGTCGTTCCAGGGGACCAGCACGGGCATCCCCAGGCACCAGCCGCCCTCGTGCTGATGCGGCTCGTGGTCCCCGGTGCTGTCACACGCCACCGGGACCTGCGATCCCTCGTCCTCAGTCACGGTCCTCCGCCTCCTTCTGCTCGTGGGCCTGGCGCAGCCGGTACCCGGCCACCATGCCATCCAGCCAGGCGCCGGCCATCGCGGTGACAGCGCGCTCGTCGGTGATGCCCAGTTCCCTGGCGGCCTTGGCGCTGCGCTGCACGGCGAAATGCGCAGCGGTCTCCAGGTCGGCCACCTCCTTCACCAGGTCCAGGACCGTCGCGGCGCCAAAGCCGGACATGGCATCGGCGGTCATCACCGCCTCGGACAGCGCGCCGAAGTCCGGGTGGTGCGGGGGCCGCCCGTAGGGCTCAGCTGACATGAGGCTTCTCCAGGCCCAGGACCCGCTGCAGGCAAACCAGGGCCATCTTGGCGAAGTCGCCGAGGGCCTGCTCGTCCTCAGGACCATCGGCGGCCTCAGCCATCTCGGCCATGACCTCCCGCCGCACCGCCGCGATCAGCTCCTCACCGGCCAGGGATCCGGGCATCAGCACGGTCAGCTCCTGATCGGGGCCGGTGCGCAAGGTGAAGATGCCCCGGTAGCGGGTGACCCGCTGCTCGAACACCGGGCCGCCGCCCAGGGTCTGGCTCACCAGGTAGCCGCCATCAGGACGGACCAGGGCCACGTCGGCATCCGAGGGGACGGGCAGCAGGCCATCGGACCCCACGACCGCCCGGGTGTGCCGGTGGCCAGGCTTTTCGGTCATATCGATCCTCCATGAAGCACGTGCAGGGCTGAGTAGGCCAGCAGGGCCGCCTTGGCGATGGTGATGATGAGGGCCCAGGCGCAAGCGTGGGCCTTCTCGCAGTTGCCGCAATACTGGACCTGGATCCCGGGACCGCTGGTGTTGGGGCGCCCGCACCGCTCACAGGCCCCGGCCAGGTCCTCGCGGAACGGCGGCAGCTCGCTCACCATTGCTGCTCCCCGTAGTAGTCCACCAGGAGGCTCCCCCAGGCAAGGCAGGCCCGCTCGATGGTCCTGGCCTTGGTGACCATGTGCTCGGCACAGCCCTCGCCGTCGTAGCCGTGACACAGCCAGCCGGTGACATCGCCTGGCTCACCTGGGATCCGGTGCATCGGGAACTTGTGCACCGGGCACGGCAGGCCCTCGACCACATAGCTGAGAAGGCCGACCCTCTCACTGCTGCTGGTGCGGCTGCACCAGCGGCGGTGGGGGGTAAGGGGACTCGCGCATGACACGCTGGCGAGGTACTTGGCCGTGCGGCTCAGCCGTAGGTTCATTCCCCGTCCCGCGCCTTCTGCCGCTTCTCCAGCTCCTCGGTGAGCGCCCTGAAGATCAGCGTGCCGAACTGGTGGATGTCCGCCTTGGCGTACAGGTGATCCTCGCCATCGGCGATCGACGCCTCCAGCAGCGGGCTGCCCACGCCGGCGCCTGCGGTGATCGACAGCTTGCGGTCCCGGGCATCGGTAGAGTCCACCCAGCCCTGCTTGAGGCCGCCGAAGCCCAGCTCATTGACCGTGCCAATGTCCAGCTCCAGGTGGATGATCACGCGGGCCGGGCCGCCCGCGCTCAGTGAGTCAGTCATGGTCCTCACCCGCCGCCGCCACCAGGTCCTCGTGCTGCATCTCCCTGATCACCGCAGTCATCGCCTCATGGATCCGGGCGATGCCCTGCTGGATGGCCGACTCGGCGAAGCTGGTGCACAGCCTCACGATCCCATCGAGCGCGGGCTCGGGCACGTCGTGGTGGCCGTACTCGGCCAAGATGGCCACAATGCCGTTCTTGAGGCCGTTAAGCGTCATCGCTGGCCTCCATGGGCCCAGGCCGCTGCGGGGGCATCAGCACCACCGGGCGGGCCAGCCTGCTGCCGAAGTAGTAGCCTGCCGTGCCGCCGATGGCCAGGCCGGTGACCAGGCCGCAGATCAGCTTCACCGGGATAGCCTCCTCGAATGTCGGTACGGGGCGCTAGCATAGCCGAGTTGGTTGCAAATTACCAAGCCAGCTTGGTAACGTCGGAGTCCCGGCCCCAGGAGGAACCATGGCCCAGTACGTGCGGGTGGTCATGGATCACTTCAAGGACACCGAGACCGGCAAGAAGTGCCGGTATGTGGCCCGCCGCCCCAAGACCAGGGCGGTACAGTCTGACGCTTACCTGCAGACCGAGCCGATGGGCCACCTGGAAGGCGGACTGCACCCGCCGACCATCACGGTCTTTATCTATGGAGGCGCCCATGAGTTCCCCCCAGAGTGACACCGCCGTCATCGAGTACCCGTTCAGCCTTGGCCAGAACCAGCTGGCCGCACTGAGCAGGGAATGGTCTGCGGGCCGTGAGCTGACCGGTGACTGGACCGTCGATGACGTCTTCGCTTCCTTCACCGACCCCGAGCGGCAGCTCGCCGATGACCAGGCCGTGTACACGGCCCATGAGGAATTCTGCCGTGAAGGCGCCGTTTACCTGGCGAAAACGCATGACAGCTGCGACCAGGGTGATGTGCACACCGCCAAGCTCGCCGAAGAAGGCCTCAACGAGGTGGCCGATGGCTATCAGAAGGCCGTGGGCCCGCTGCACATCGCCAGGCAGCTGGATCATGCGAAGAAATGGGCCCAGTTCCAGTACCTGTCCTGGCTGTTCGACGGCCAGGCAGCCCCGCCCACATTCACGGCGGTCGCCATCACCCAGGTCGATGCGATCGTCGCCATTCCCCCTCAGCCAGCCATTAGCCATACCTATGTGCCGCCCGGTGAAGACGAGACGCAGATCGGGGAGTTCGAGGACTACATGCGGTCAGGCGACCCGGACACCCTCACCGGCACCGACATCATTCCTCCCCTGAATGAATGATGGCTTACACCAGGCGCACCGCGCCCGTGAACTCAGGCGTCATGGGCTGGGTGATCACGATATGCCTGGACGAGCCGATCGGCGGGCCCAAGCGCTGCACGCTGCATCTCCCCGGCTGGCAAGAGGGCTGCAAGACCTGTCCCGATCATCCGCCCAAGCCCACGCAGCGCTACTACCACACCATCGCCCGGCACTGGACCGGGTGGTGCGAGGCTGACCGGCTCGACGCGGTGCTGGCCGAGCTGGCAGCCGGCACGCACTGCAGGATCGCGCGCAAGGCCAAGGAACTGGGCATCGGCTTTGAGGTGGTGCTGATCAGGCGAGGGGACAAGAACCTGGAACGCCATCTCAAGCGCCATGGCGCCGCCAAACGGTGCAGGCGGTGCCAGGCCGAGCGGGCCGCTGCCCGTGAATTGCAGGCAGCGGCATGAGCGGCTACACAATGGTGAAGCGGGCAGCCATCGGTTATGGCTGGACCGAAAGGGCCGAACTCAGAGGCAATGAAACCTGGATCATACTCACCCGTAACGATGACCGGGTGGAAATCCAGCTCGACACCTCCCCCGCTGGCCCTTTGGACCGGCGCCCAAAGAATTCCGTCCTGCGCGCGGACATCTACCAGGGCGAGTCGAAAATAGGCCTGGTCACCGGCAGCGGCAAGGTTGACCAGCTGCGCGAGTACCTAAGGGACGGGATACTACCCTGAGGTCATGGCTCATCGACGGGGGCAACCGGATCCCCCTGCGCACAAAAGCAGGCTCCGGGGACTCGGCTTGACCCGTGTCCGCATCGTGAGCCTGGTGGTGCTCTGTCCCATAGCAGCAGTCGGCGGGTGGCTCATCGGGCTGTCGATCGCGGACTGGATCGGGCCGCCGCTCATCGCGGCCATCTACGGGCCGCCGATCGCCGGCACGCCAGCTCACCACACTCCTGTGCCCTCCCCTGCGCACCAGAGCCCGCCCCCGATCGTCATCAGGCACCCGCATCATCATCACCACCGGGCCCCGGCCCTGGAGCCGCGCTACTTTCCCATCCCGGTCAGCACCCCGGCCTACGTTCCGCCGCCCACGCCAGCTGAGACCTTCCCTCCTCCCTCCACGGCGCCGCCCTCACCTGTCCCGACCACACCGCCACCGACGCCTTCACCCTCGCCGGCAACACCTTCACCGACGACACCGCAGACGTTCCCGCCCTGATTTGGCATTACCAAGAAAGCTTGCTAATCTGGTGTCTACCAGCAAGCGACAGCCACAGGAGGACACCAGATGGGCAAGAACCTCGGCGAGATGGACCCCCAGGAGCGCGCGGCCATCATCAGGCGGGCCAGCGAAGCGTTCCAGCGCGAGCTGACCGCCAACGCCGACTCAATCAGCGCCGTCATGGACGCGGTCGATGTGCTCGATGCGCCTGTGCCCGCCACGCCGCGCGAGGTGGATGAGGAGCTGGCCGGCCTGCACGCCAAGTCCGAGCGGCTCAGCACCGAGCAGGAGCGCCTGCGCGACCAGATGCGGGCCTACCTGGGCCAGCGCAAGGTGCGCGATGGCAGGCGCCTGGCATGGGCCCGGCCGTTCGGCGAGACGCTGGAGGCCATCCAGGAGCTGGCGCGCGGCGAGAACGCCCCCAAGCCCTGGGCCTCCCGGATGACCCCGTCCCAGATGCTGGAGCTGGACGCCACGCTGATGAACCAGCAGGCCCGCGCGCAGCTGCGGATCGGCCAGCTGGACGATGCCTATCGCGCCAGGCCCTGGAGCCGGTTCTTCCCCTGCACCAACACAGGCGGCCACATCCACAGCTCGCTGCACTGCTCCACCCTGCACCCGACCACGCAGATGGCCTGGATGCCCTCGCTGTCCGGTAAGTCCGAGGCTGACGCCGTGGCGCAGCTGGGCCCGATCCTGTGCAGCGTGTGCTTCCCCTCCGCGCCCGTCGAGTGGCGCCAGGACCCCAAGGACGTGCCGACCCCGGAGAAGGCCGCGCGCCAGGCCGCCAGGGAGGAGCGCGAGCGCGTGAAGGCCCGCAAGAACCTGCTCCCCGGTGAGGTCATCACCGTGGGCCGGGGCCAGTGGTACGACCGGATCACCACCGTGGCCGCCGCCAAGGACGCCCTGCGCAAGGAAGTCGAGTTCCGCGACTACTACGGGCACGGCCCGCACGGCGACCACCCAGCATGGGCCGAGGCTGCCCAGCTGGCCGCCCAGGTGCTGCTGGAGCGCGAGGCGCGCGAGGCCGGGACCGGCGCCACCCAGGAGCAGATCGACAAGATCATCGCCAATGCGGTCAAGAAGAACCGCGCCGAGGGAGCACGAATCTGATGAACGCCATCCTCATGCCGGGCGACCCGGACCGCGAGCAGCTGCTCCGGGCCAACCTCGGCAAGATCGTCAAGACCTACAAAACTGCGACCGCTGAGCGGGCTCCTAGCCTGGGCGCACGCCTCCATATCGTGGAGTGCGAAATCATCCCCAGCATCTACCTGGGCCGCGTGCTCGGCAATCCTGTCGCCGCCAGGAAGGCGCTGTGCGGAGTAGTGGTCGCCACCCACATGATCAGTGACAGGCACATCGAGCTGGTCAACTGCCCCAAGTGCCGTAGCCAGTACAAGATCGTCACCTGCCCGGCCTGTGCCAGTGGCACCGGCCAGCACGCCTGCGGGCTGAACGGGCTGCAGGCCATGCTCACGATCGGAGGGCGCTGATATGGACTGGCTGCTCTGTGATGACGCCAAGGATTACGACGAGCGCGTCATCCTCAGGGGCGATGAGGCTGTCGTGAAGGCCGCGCACCAGCAGCAGCCGGGCAACATCGCCGCCTATGTAGAGGACCCGGACGGGCGCCAGTACGACTACAACTTCGGCACGGGCGAATGGGACGTGATCGGGTAATGACCAGAGCCCATAACCGCAAGAAGGAATACCGGATTTATTCCAAAGAGCCGGGCGGGTCGCACTTCACGTTCCGCGCCTTCACCGGATCCTCCGGGAGCGACCGCGAGCGGCTGGTCAAAGTCATGGAACGCGAGGCC
>Ga0318506_10000078_pt1 | contig 14279 bp, 10 predicted proteins | sample GRESIP084b2f19_FD_203660 | JGI IMG/M metagenome (GOLD analysis project Ga0318506, IMG submission 203660) | Tropical soil microbial communities from Luquillo Experimental Forest, Puerto Rico - GRE.SIPMG.084b2f19 | ecosystem: Environmental > Terrestrial > Soil > Tropical forest > Bulk soil... | reverse complement strand
GGCGGAGGCTGCGGAGGACGTGTCGGAGCGAAGCCCTTCTTTAAGCTTGGCCTCGATCTTCGCCAGGTCTTCCGGTTCCGGATTGAGATCCTTGGCATGCGACCATTGGAAGTGCGCTTCGAGTGTGCGCCCGACCCGCCAATACGCATCGCCAAGGTGATCGTTGATCGTCGGATCCTCGGGCTTGAGCTCCACGGCGCGTTCCAGATTCTTCACCGCTTCCTCGTAATTGCCGACCCGGTAATGGGCCCAACCGAGCGAGTCGACGATATAGCCGTCGTCCGGCCGCTGCTCGACGGCGCGGCGGATCATGTCCATGCCTTCGTCCATATGGACGCCCTGGTCGATCCAGGAATAGCCGAGATAATTGAGCACCAGCGGCTGATCCGGATAGAGGCTAAGCGCCCTCTTTAAGTCGGCTTCGGCGGCGGGCCATTGATGCGAGCGCTCGTAACAGATGCCGCGGAAGTAGAACATCACCCAGTTGCCTTTTTCTGGGTTCGGCACGGTATCGATCGCTTTGCCGTAGGTCTCCGCGCAGTCGGCGAAATCCTTTCGCGCGCGCTGGATATTGCCGAGTTCGACGATCGCTTCGGTATCCTTCGGATGCTCGGCAATCACGCGCTCAAGAAGCTTCTTGGCTTCGTCGGTGCGATCGAGCGCATCGAGATCAACGGCCATCTGGATCTGGGCGTTGCGCGCGAGCACCGAATTCGCGGGAATTCGTTCATAAGCCTTGATCGCCAGATCCGGCTTTTTCAGCTGCTCATAAAGATCGCCCAGCGAAAGCAGTGCCATCGGATGCGTCGGCTCGAGATAGAGCGCAAGCTGCAGATAAATCAGCGCGAGGTCTTCGCCGCCGCGCCGCCCGATTGAAGCGCCGAGTCCGTAAAGCGCCTCGGCGGCGCCCGCTTGCGGCGACTCGACCAAAGGCGGCAGCTTCACGCCGGCCGAAACGTCACGGACCTCCTGGTTGATCACCGGATGATCCGGCAACAGCTTGGAGAAATCGGCGTAGATCTTGAGCGCATCATCCTTGTTGCCGGTGCGCGACAGATAACGGCCATAGGCCTCGACGGTTCGCAGCGCCTGAGAATCGGCCTTGTACGCGCTGGCGAAGCGCTTACCGGCGCCCTTTTTATCGTTGGCCGCATCCAGAATGAGTCCGGCATGGAGATCCTTGAAGATGCCGTACCAGTCCGGCCCGGACAGTTTGTCCAGCGTGTCAACCGCGGCGCGGCTGTCGCCGGCGCCGGCTTGCGCCCAAGCCGACAGCATTGCCGCGGTCAGGTCAGTGACCGGACCGCGGACTGACTGCGCGAAATTCTGCCGCGCTGGGGCATAACGCTTCAGTTTGAGATCGCGTACGCCAATTACCAGACGGGAAATACGGTCGTTACGATCCATGGTGAGCAGGCGTTCGCCGAGCTTGCTCGCCTCATCGACATTGCCGTCCGTGAGCACTGAGAGAAATGTGCGGCTGAGCAGGTCCGCGTTGCGCGGATCGAGTTTGAGCACGTCGCGGTAGTAGGCCGCGGCCCGGGCGGAATCCCGTTCGGCGCCGGCGTGGCGCGCCGCCAAATAGCTGCCGGCGGCGTTTTCTGGCGCAAGCTGTTCTTGCGCCGGCACCTGCGCGGCGAGGGAGGGAAAGCTCAAGGCAAGGGCGATGCCGAGAATGGCGGCATGCCGAGGCAGCAGCGAGTGAATCACGACATCTCCATAGGCAAACTGGACCGGCGAAACGGGAATCAAGCGCGCCTGTTGTGCTCGGTCGTCGCGAGAATGTACTTTTTGCCCCAAGCCCGCAAGCACACAAACTCGGCAGTGCCGAGTAGGTATTCTCCCGCCGCACGGCTGCCTAAGCCCCAACGGCGGCAAAATCGGGGCGCAAAATTGGGACGGTGCGTGCCGCGGCTGCAACGGCGATCTCGCCGCGCGCCGTTCCGGTATTTCGCCATTTCGAAGCGCCGATCCACGCCACGCGTGGGCGCGGCGATCACATATTCGGATAATTGGGCCCGCCGCCGCCTTCGGGCGGAACCCAGGTGATGTTCTGGTTCGGGTCTTTGATATCGCAAGTTTTGCAGTGGACGCAGTTCTGGGCGTTGATCACAAAGCGCGGCTGCCCGGCTTCCTCCACCCACTCATAGACCGCGGCCGGGCAATAGCGCGCCGAAGGCCCGGCATAGATGTCGTGCTCGGACGACTTTTGCAGGGCATTGTCGCGCACCAAGAGGTGCACCGGCTGGTCTTCCTCATGGTTGGTGTTGGACAGATAGACCGATGACAGTCGATCGAAGGTGATCCGGCCGTCGGGCTTGGGATAGGCGATCGGGCGGCATTTCGCTGCGGGCTCCAGCGTCGCAAAATCCGGCTTGCCGTGCTTGAGCGTGCCGAGCAGCGAAAAGCCGAACATATTGGTCCACATATCCAGCCCGCCGAGCGCGACACCGCCGAGCGTGCCGAATTTGGACCATAACGGCTTGGCATTGCGCACCCGCCACAGGTCACGGCCGATCGGCGAGGAGCGCCACGCCTGCTCGTAGCCGGCAAGCTCGTCATTGGCGCGCCCCGCCGCCAGCGCCGCGGCGACGTGTTCCGCCGCCAGCATTCCGGACAACATCGCATTGTGCGTGCCTTTGATCCGCGGCACGTTGACGAATCCGGCGGCGCAGCCGATCAGCGCCCCGCCGGGGAAAACGAGCTTCGGCACCGATTGCCAGCCGCCCTCGGTGATGGCGCGCGCGCCGTAGCAAACCCGCTTTGCCCCGCTGAACATGTCGCGGATGAGCGGATGGGTCTTGAAGCGCTGAAATTCCTCGAAGGCCGACAGGTACGGATTGCGATAGTTCAGATGCACGACAAAGCCGACCGCGGCGAGATTGTCGCCGAAATGGTAGACGAACGAGCCGCCGCCGGTGCGATTGTCGAGTGGCCAGCCGAGCGTGTGCTGCACCAGCCCGCTTTTGTGCTTCTCGGGCACGACCTGCCAGAGCTCCTTGAGTCCGATGCCGAATTTCTGCGGCTCGCGATTCTGCCGCAGGCCAAATTGCTCGATCAGCGCCTTCGATAGGCTGCCGCGCGCGCCCTCGGCGAACAGCGTGTATTTGCCGCGCAGCTCCATACCGCGCGCGAAACCCGATTTGTGATGGCCGTCCTTGGCAAGGCCCATGTCGCCGGTGGCAATGCCGACCACCGCGCCGTTTTCGAACAAAGTTTCGGTGGCGGCGAAGCCCGGATAAATCTCGACGCCGAGCGCTTCCGCCTTGCGCGCCAGATAACGGCAGACCTCGCCAAGCGAGACGATGAAATTGCCGTGATTGCTCATCAGCGGCGGCATCAGCGCGATAGGAAGCCGCAACGCGCCAGAAGCGCCAAGGATGTAAAAGCGGTCGGCGGTAACGGCGGTCTTGATCGGCGTATCCTCGCCACGCCATTCGGGAATAAGGCGGTCGAGCCCGATCGGATCAATCACGGCGCCTGAGAGAATATGGGCGCCGACCTCCGAGCCCTTTTCCACAATGACTACTGACTTTTCCGGCGCGAGCTGTTTGAGCCGGATAGCGGCGGAGAGACCTGCCGGTCCGGCGCCGACAATGACAACGTCAAACTCCATCGCTTCACGCGGAGGAAGGTCCAATGTATTCATGGCCAGGTCTGTGTTCCGGATTCTGGTGTTCTGGATGCCGTTATTCGGGATATGGCGCCGATTGTTCACGAATCTGCTGCGCTGACAATCACCGCGCGTCCTGCAATTCCACCATCGCCGAGATAGCTTGGTTCAATCTGCCGCATGATGACCAGACCGAAAGCCGCGCGTGAATTGATCGCGTTCTACCTCGATGCCGGCGTTGACGCGCTTGTTGGCGAGACGCCGATCGACCGCATGGGCGATGATATCGCGCCGCAGCGTGCTACCGTGGCCGCCTCGCCCTCGCCGCTCGCGGACCAAGCGGCGCGGCGGGGGAGACGTGAGGTGCCTCCGGCGACGGCGAAGTCATCATCTGCTCCAACAAGCGCTCCGCCTGCCGCGCCGGAAACGGCGGTGATGGCGGCCCGCGAAGCGGCAGGAAATGCAACGACGCTCGACGAATTGCGCGCACTCCTTGCCGCGTTCGAGGGCTGCACGCTGCGGGCGACCGCGACGCAACTCGTATTTGCCGACGGCAATCCCCAAAGCCGGGTCATGTTCATCGGCGAGGCGCCCGGCTACGACGAAGATATTGTCGGCCGCCCCTTCGTCGGCCGTTCCGGCAAATTGCTCGATCGCATGTTGGCGGCGATCGGGCTCGACCGCACGTCTGCCTACATCGCCAATGTCGTGCCATGGCGGCCGCCCGGCAACCGCACGCCGACGCCGCAGGAAACCGCGATCTGCCTGCCGTTCATCCGCCGCCAGATCGAACTCGCCAATCCGGACTTTTTGGTTTGCCTCGGCGGGCCGGCGATGCAGACGCTGCTCGGCGTCAAGGACGGCATCACGCGCTCGCGCGGGCGATGGTTTTCCTATGATAGCGGGCGCCGCGAAATCCGTGCGCTCGCGACCTTTCATCCGGCCTTTTTGCTGCGCAGTCCGTTGCAGAAGCGTTTTGCCTGGCGCGATTTTCTCGCGCTCAAGAAAGCGCTGGCGGGTTGACTATCCCAGCGCGAATTTCACCGCGAAGATGAGCGCCAGCACCAGGACAGCGGGTTTGGCATCGGCGAAGCGGCCGGCAATCATCTTAATGAGCGCATAGGTGATGAAACCAAGCCCGATGCCGGTCGCGATCGAATAAGTCAGCGGCATGGTCACTGCCGCGACCACCGCGGGCACGGCTTCGGTCATGTCGTCCCAATCCATTTCGGCCAATCCGCGCGCCATGACGCAGGCGACGTAAAGAAGCGCCGCCGATGACGCATAGGCGGGCACCATGCCGGCGAGCGGCGCAAAGAACAGCGTCGCCAAGAAGAAGATCGCAACAAAGAATGCGGTCAGCCCGGTGCGGCCGCCCGCGGCAACGCCGGCGGCGCTCTCGATATAGCTCGTCGTCGTCGAGGTGCCGATCAGCGAGCCGAACATGGCAGCGAAGCTGTCGGCGATGAGCGCCTGCTTCATCCGCGGCAGATTGCCGTCGGCATCGGCCAGTCCGGCCTGGTGCGTCACGCCGATCAAGGTGCCGGCATTGTCGAACACATCGACGAACAAAAAACTGAAAATGACGATCAGGAACGACGGCTCGTGCAAGCGCGAGAAATCAAGCTGCAGCAAAGTCGGGCTAAGCGACGGCGGCATCGACACGACGCCGCTAAAGCTGGCAAAGCCGAAGGGAATGCCGATGGCGGTGACGGCGAGAATCCCAATCAGCGTGCCGCCAGTCACGCGGCGGTAATTGAGCGCGGCGATCAGAACGAGGCCGAGCAGGCACAGCACCGCCGCCGGATTGCGCAGATCGCCGAGCGTCACCAAAGTTGCCGGGCTCGCCACCACGATTTTGGATTCTTCGAGTGCGATGATGCCAAGGAACAGCCCGACGCCAGCCGATATCGCGAGCTTCAAGTTCCGCGGAATGGCATTGATGATGTATTCGCGAATGCGAAAAATCGAAATGAAAAAGAAGACCACGCCCGAGCAGAACACGGCGGCGAGCGCCTGCTGCCAGGTATATTTCATCGCCAGCACGACGGTGAAGGCGAAGAAGGCGTTGAGCCCCATGCCCGGCGCCAGCGCGATAGGATAATTGGCGTAGAACGCCATCACCAGCGTCGATACCGCGGCGGCAATGCAGGTCGCGACGAACACCGCGCCTTTGTCCATGCCGGTATTGCCGAGAATCTGCGGATTGACGAAGACGATGTAAACCATCGTCAGGAAAGTGGTCAGTCCGGCGACGAATTCGGTGCGCGGATTGGTGCCGGCTTTGGCCAGGTCGAAAATTTGCTCCAACAATATATTGGAACGTTTCCCGCCCGTGCTGATTTCATTCATGTTGGGCCCTGTCCCGAGCTTGCATAGTACAAGACTTTATCTTGGGCGCGGACCTAAATTGATCGCTCGATGACGCTCGATCCGATTCTGTTGTCGCGCTTGCAATGGGCTTGGGTGATTGCCTGGCACATCCTGCTGCCGGCCTTCACCGTGGGACTTGCGTCCTACATCGCGGTTCTCGAGGCGCTGTATTTTCTCACCGGCCGTGAAATCTGGTTTCGCATCTCCGGCTTCTGGACCCGGATCTTCGCCGTATCGTTCGGCATGGGCGTGGTCTCCGGCATCATCATGCCGTTCCAGTTCGGCACCAATTGGAGCCGCTTCACCGATGCTGCCGCCGACGTGATCTCGCCGCTACTCTCCTATGAAGGGCTGATGGCGTTCTTTCTCGAGGCGTCGTTTCTCGGCGTGCTCCTGTTCGGACGGCGGCTCGTGCCGACCTGGGCGCATTTTTTCGCAGCCATAATGGTCGCGTTCGGGACGCTGCTGTCGTCGTTTTGGATTCTCGCGACCAATTCATGGATGCAGACGCCGCAGGGCTACAAAATCGTCGATGGTCGCTTTGTGCCGGTTGACTGGATGGCGATCATTTTCAATCCCTCGTTTCCGTATCGGCTGTTGCACAATGTCACCGCCTTCTACATCACCACCGCTTTTGTCGTGATGGGCGTTGGCGCCTGGTTGCTGCGGCGCGGGCGGACCGCAGATGACGCGCGCATGATGATGCGGATGGCACTCAACCTGCTGATCATTCTCGTGCCGCTGCAAATTTTCCTCGGCGACCAGCACGGCCTCAACACGCTCGAATATCAGCCGGCCAAGGTGGCGGCGATCGAGGGCCGCTACGACACCGTGCAACCAACGCCGCTGACGCTGTTCGGCATTCCGGACGACGCGGCGGCGACGATGCACGACGCCATCGAGATACCCTATCTTGGCAGCCTCATTCTCACCCATTCTTGGAACGGCACGATCAAGGGCTTGAAGGAATGGCCGGCGGATCAGCGGCCGCCGGTCGGACCGCCGTTCTTCGCGTTCCGGATCATGGTTGGCATTGGTGTCATCATGCTGCTCGTGGTCGTAATCGGCCAATTGCTGCAGCTGCGCGGCCGGCTATGGGATTCGGTGTGGTTTCTGCGCTTGTGCCAGTTGGTGGCCCCGCTCGGCTTTGTTGCCGTCGTCGCCGGCTGGATCACAACCGAGGTCGGCCGCCAGCCATGGACGGTCTACGGATTGTTGCGCACCGCCGATTCGGTCTCGCCATCGCTCACCGGCGCCAATGTGGCGTGGTCGCTTGCCTTCTACGTGCTGGTCTATCTGATCATGTTCCCGACCGGGATTGCGTTCATGGCGGGTCTTGTGCGCCGCGGCCCGCAGCGGCCGGATGCTGAAGCGCCCCCAGTCGAAATCGAGAGTGGTCGGCCGCACGAGCCTTTCGAAAGCGCCGCCCGCGCGGCGCGGCAGCTGTGACGGGGAACGCGATGGTGCTCGATCTCGTACCATTGTGGACCATCCTCATCGCGCTCGCGGTTTTCTATTACGTGGTGTTTGATGGCTTCGATCTCGGCGTCGGCATGCTTTACGGCCTGCTACGCGGCGACGCCGCGCGGGCCACCGTGATGAATTCGATCGCGCCGGTGTGGGATGGCAATGAGACCTGGCTCATATTTGGCGGCTTGGGCCTACTCACCGCCTTCCCGCTCGCTTTCGCAATCATCATTCCCGCGGTTTATTTCCCGATCCTGATGATGCTATTGGCGCTTGTTTTCCGCGGCGTCGCGTTCGAATTCCGGTTCAAGCATCTAGGGCTGCGGCGCTTGTGGGATGCGGCGTTCTGCGGCGGCTCGTTGATCGCGACCTTCGCGCAAGGCGTCGTGCTTGGCGCGTTTATTCAGGGGTTCAAGGTGGACGGCCGGCAATTTGCCGGCACGTCGTTTGATTGGCTGGCTCCATTTCCACTCGCAACCGGGCTCGCGCTGATGTTCGGCTATGGGCTTCTCGGCGCCTGTTGGCTCATTTTGAAAACCGAAGGCGAATTGCAGGACTGGGCGCGGCGCGCCGCCAGCATTTGCCTGGTCGCGGTTCTCGCCGCGATCGCCGGCGTGAGCATTTGGACGCCGCTTGCGCATCCTGATATCGCGCAACGCTGGTTTAGCTGGCCCAATATCGCGTTTCTGTCTCCGGTGCCGATCATCACAGCCTTGATTGCGATCGGCGAATGGGAAGCGCTGCGCCGCCGCCACGAATTGACGCCCTTTCTTGGCGCCATCGCGCTGTTTCTGATGTCGTTCATCGGCATCGCGATCAGCCTGTGGCCGCTGATCGTGCCGTACCGCTACACGCTGTGGGAGGCGGCCTCGTCCCCGAGCACGCAGGCTTTCCTCCTGATCGGCACGCTGTTCCTGCTACCGGTCATCCTGATGTACACCGCCTGGTCATATTGGGTGTTCCGCGGCAAAGCCCGCGCCACTGTCGGGTATCATTGAGTTTTCGCCTCGGACTAGTCCGGCGCCGGCTTTTCCTGGGTCATGCTCTTCGGAGTAATCTGGGTGTCATTTCCCGATCTGACAAATTGGATTTCGCGCTTCGGACATCTGGGCCATCACCGTCCTCGGCTTGGCCTTCCATGCGCAGCGGTCGCGGCAATCTGGTCCAGCCGGTCTACTGAGGCGGGCCCTGGGAGCGCTTGTTAGCGCGATCCGTGGCGAGTGTCCGCTTCGGTCTTGAACATCCTGGCTACTACAAAGTGCTGTTTGAGGGTCGCGTTGTACCCCGGCTCAACAATCCGCGTATCGCCAACTTCGGTCGTCCGCTGCTCGTACGTTCGATCGAACTTATCCGTGAAATTCCATCCCACCCAGACCGCGTCTCCGACGATCCCGAACAGCTGTCGCTTTTGCTGTGGGCTGGCTTGCATGGCATCATCTCGCTGCGCATCAATAAGCCGACACTGGATTGGCCGCCCGCGATCGAGCTGGCCGAGCAGATCGCGCGTGCGATTATTCAGCCTAAGGTCCAAAAGCAAAAGCCGCTGCGCTTGTCAGCAAAACCCTAGTGCGATGCGGCAGCGGCGGTTGCCGGCGCGGGCGCCGCGGCGACGCTGCCCGGTCTGATCACGGCCCAGCCTATCCGCAACGGCGGCATTCGCCCCTGGATCGGGCGATCGAATGCGCGCGGCACCTCCGGCACGAGATCGGGGAAATAGGCCTTGATGTCAGGCGGTGGCGTCGGCGTTGTGTCGTTGGTGAGCCAGACAACGATCGCGCCTTTGTTGCGGATGTCGGCCGCCGTCACCCAGGGCGAGCGCTCCGGCGCGGCATCATACAGCACGCTGGGCCGGCTCGGCGCGCCGAGTGCGACCAAAGCCGCGGTGCGCGGATCGCCGGTGACGATCGCCAATGGCTGGCCGGTGCGGCGTTCGAAATTCTCGGCGAAGAAACGGCCCATCGCTTTCGCCGGCTGTGCGACTTTCAAGTCGACGCCCGCGGCCCAGGGCAAAAGCACGATCAACAACGGCACGAAAGCCGCCGGCACGAGCAACAAGCCAGCCCAGGCGAAGCCGAGCACTCGCTGGTGGTAAAGCGCGATGGTGTCGCCCGCCGCAATGACGACGGCCAATCCCGAGAGCACAACGAGCGACGGCGCGCCGCCAATCGGCACCGAATGTCCGATCACCACCGCGACGATTGTGGCGAGCAGCGCCGGCACCACGGCCAAGATCGTGACAAAGGTCCGGGCAAACGCATCAACCGGCTGGCGCGGCAACGGCGGCGTCGGCGCCGCGTGGCTTTGCGGCCAGCCGCCGGCGAGCACGACCAGGATCACAAGCCCGGCATGAGCGAGCACGAGCGCGATCAGAAGCCGCAGCCAAGCCACCGTATTGTCACCGGCAGAGGCGGCATGCCGCAGCTGCTCCAGGGTCACAGTGAAACTGTCGCCAATGCCTTCGAGCCAGAGTAGATGCACGAACAGGAAAAAGCTGAGCGCGACGGCAACGATCCAGGGCTCGGTCGATTGCAGTGCGGCGCGTCCACGATCGGTGAATACGGTGAAAGCGGCGAGCGTGCCTAATAGAATCAACGCGGCGTCGGTGGTGAGGAAAATGAGCGCCGCCGCACCGCCGGCCACATACCACGATCGCGTGTTTTTCTGGACAACAGCCTGCCAATAATGCAGCAGCGTCACCGCCCAGAGCGCCATGGCAAGAATGCCTGGCCCAAAATCGGGCGACGGCACCGTCAATAGCGCGATGCCGACCATCAGCAGCACCGCGATCGCCGCATGAGCCGGCCCGACAATGGCGCGACCGAGCGCAAACACGCACCAATAAGTGACAACCACGCAGATTTGCGAGAGCAGATAGACCCCAAACAATCTGCCGATGCGAAACGCAATTTCGCCGAGCCAATAAGCGAGCGGCGGACCGACGCCACTGTCGAGCCGGAATTCATGGCCGACGGCAAGCAATTGCGCCAAATCGCCGGGCGGCGAGAAGTAAAAGAACGCGGGGACCACAAGCCAAATGAACGCCTGCGTCAGCGCAGCGAACCAGAATATGAGCTGCGGGCGCGAGCGCAACAGTTCGAGATAAAGCGGAACGTAGAACATTGCGGAGGACCCGATCGCGCCGACTAAAGCGAAATGATTTTAGGTTGGTGCGGTATTTAGCTTATTGTTTGAGCGTCCACTTTTCGCGATCATGCTTTAAAACATTATAGCGGCAAAACGTCGGCAATCGCTTCGTCGCCATCGGCTCCCAATTCGCCAAGCGCGATCGCCACTGGTGAAAACGACCGGCGATGGTGAATCGTCGGGCCGAGCCGGTCCAAGGCTTCGAAATGTTCCGGCACGCTGTAGCCCATATGCCGCTCGAAACCATAGCCGGGATGGGCGGCGCCGAGGCAGGCCATCAGCCGGTCACGCGTGACTTTGGCGACGATCGATGCGGCGGCGATCGAGGCGACGAGCGCATCGCCGCCAATCACCGCCTGGCAATCGCAACCAGCATCGATGCGGTCGCGGCCATCAACAAAAACCAGCGCTGGCCTCACCGGCAGCGCCACCACCGCCCGTGCCAATGCCCATAGTGAAGCGCGCAGAATATTGTCACGGTCGATGCGCGCCGGCGGCGCCAGCGCCACGGCGACCTGAGCGCGTGCGCAAATGCGCTCGTAGAGAACGGCGCGGCGTTCCGGCGTGAGCCGTTTGGAATCGTCAAGACCGCGCGGGATGTTGTCGGGATCAAGAATGACGGCGGCGGCGACCACCGGGCCGGCGAGCGGCCCCCGCCCTGCTTCGTCGCATCCGGCGATCGGCCAGACGCCGCGCTTGAGGGCTGCGCGTTCGCGCCGGAAAGTTGGCCGAGTGATTTCCTCCTCGGCCAGCGGCAGGCGCGGCGCCGCCTCCTTGCCGGCGATCGGCTTGGCTTTGGCTTGTGTGCGATCGGAACCGTCGCGACTTTGGCGATTCATGCCCGCCATGATGAGCATGCACGGGCACGGTGCGCAATGTGCGATTTGCAGGTAATCGGCCGCGGCGGCTCTATGCGCAGTTAGAACAATGCAAGCTGCTCGGATACCGGGCGCGGCGGCCGGAAATGCTCTGTGGTCATTTTCACGCTGGTCAAATTGAATCCGAGCCTTTCGCAGGCAACTTCGAAACGCCGGCCGATCATCCATGCGATCGGACCCGATCCGGTCTGGCGCTTACCCCAGGTCGAATCGTAATCCTTGCCGCCACGCGTCTCGCGAATAAGATTGATGACATGGCGATAACGATCCGGAAAGTTCTCGATCAGCCATTCTCGGAACAAATCCTTCAGCTCAAACGGCAGCCGCAACAGCACGTAGCCGGCGTGGCGGACACCAGCTTGCGCAATCGCTTCCAGGATGCGCTCGATTTCGGCATCGTTGATCGCCGGAATGATCGGCGCGACCAAAGCCGAGGCCGGCACGCCGGCTTTGACCAATTCGCGTAGCGCACCGAGCCGGCGCGGCGGCGTCGAGGCGCGCGGCTCCATGACACGAGCGAGATTGGCGTCGAGCGTGGTCACCGAAATAGCCACCTTGACCAGGTCGCGCTTGGCCATGCGCGTAAGAATATCGAGATCGCGCAGCACCAGCGCCGATTTGGTGACAATGCCGACCGGATGACCGGCGCGGTCCAGAACTTCGAGGATGCGGCGCATGATCTGATAGCGCCGCTCGATCGGCTGATAAGGATCGGTATTGGTGCCGATTGCAATTGTCTTCGGCGAGTAGCCGGGCGCCGACAATTCGCGCTCGAGAAGCTCGGGCGCATTCGGCTTCATGAATAATTTGGATTCGAAATCGAGCCCCGGCGACAGGCCGAGATAGGCGTGCGTCGGCCGGGCGAAACAATAGACGCAGCCGTGCTCGCAGCCGCGATAGGGATTGATCGAGCGATCGAAGGAGATGTCCGGCGAATCGTTGTGGGTGATGATCTTGCGGGTGGAATCGACTGTTACCGTGGTCTTGAACGGCGGCAATTGCTCGAGCCCCTGCCAGCCGTCGTCGAAGGCGACCCGCGCCAGCGGTTCGAAGCGGCCGGACGCATTCGACACCGTTCCGCGGCCGCGACGGCGTTCGCGGTCGACGGCGGTATCGATTTCGCCCGCCGGCGCGGAGGGCAGCGGTGCCGGCGGGCGTCTCAACGCGGATGCGCGACTCATGGCGACAGCTCCGATCGAGACACTAACGCGGGACTTAGAACGAAACAAGAACAAATATTCGTGATTTTCCCAAGTTTGGTGTCCGGCTTTGAGGGCGACGTCCGGAGCCAGCACCGATCAGGATACGGATGCTTGACTTAGTCAACTATCTGGCTGACGCTAATGGCTATGACAACGTCCTTGGCAACAGCGCCAGATAACGAGCAGCAAATCGCCGCGGTGCGGCGCTTCAATCGCTATTACACGCGGCAGATCGGAGTGTTGCGGAAAACTTTTCTCGATAGCCCCTACTCGCTCGGCGAAGCGCGGGTGCTCTACGAGATCGCAAGCCGCCGCGCGCCGACGGCGAGCAAGATTGCGCGCACACTTGACCTCGATGCCGGTTATCTCAGCCGCCTGCTGCGCAATTTTGAAAAGCACGGATTGATCCACCGGCAGACCTCGCCAAAGGACGGCCGGCAAAGCCATTTGACGCTCACAGCGCGCGGGCAAAAGTCTTTCATGCCGCTTGACGCGCGCTCGCAACGCGCCACGGCTGCCATGCTGGCGAAGCTTAGTCTTAAGGATCGCGCGCAACTGATCGCGGCAATGGGCGCGATCGAGGGGCTCCTCGACGGCGCGCCTGCAGCGGCAGCGGAGCCGCAGCGAAGTTATATTCTGCGCGAGCCGCGGCCCGGCGACTTTGGCTGGATCGTCAAGCGCAATGCCGAACTCTATGCGCAGGACTATGGCTGGGTCGCGCCGTTCGAGGGCGTGTGCGCGCAAATCGTCGCCGATTTCGTCAACAAGTACGATGCCGCCCGCGAACGCTGCTGGATCGCCGAAAGCGACGGCGAAAATGTCGGCGCGGTGATGCTAGCCAATGACGGCGACGGCGTTGCGCGCTTGCGCCTCCTTTTGGTCGAGCCCAAGGCGCGCGGCCTCGGCATTGGCGCGCGGCTGGTCGACGAAGCCATTCGCTTCGCCCGCGGCGCCGGCTATCGTAAGATCACGTTGTGGACACACAGCGTCCTCACCGCGGCGCGGCACATTTACCAAAAAGCCGGCTTCATGCTGACGCGTAGCGAAAAGCATCAGAGCTGGGGCCAGCCGGTGGTCAGCGAGCACTGGGATTTGGAGTTGTAGTGAGGCTCCTTCTCCCCGCTTGCGGGGAGAAGGTCAGGACGAGGGGGCATGCCTTCTTGACTCAGATTCTCGGATAGGCCCCCTCGCCCGGATTGCTGCGCAATCCGACCTCTCCCCGTGCAACGGGGAGAGGTAAAAATGCAAGTCGCCGCTGTGATCGATCCAGCCACCACGGATCGAATTGCTAGATCGCAATTACAGGCCCTAAACCGTCGCGCCTTTTGCTTTCGGACGACGCAGATGTTCGTCGAGTCGCGGCATGATCTCCACGAAGTTGCACGGGCCGTGCCGGTAATCGAGCTGGTGCGCCAGGATTTCGTCCCAGGCGTCCTTGCAGGCGCCGGGCGAGCCTGGCAGGCAGAAAATATAAGTCGAGCCGGCGAGACCCGCGGTCGCGCGCGACTGGATCGCCGATGTGCCGATCTTCGGGAAACTGACGACCAGAAACAGCGCCGAGAACGCTTCCATCTTTTTCTCGAACAGCGGCTCGATTGCTTC
>Ga0318506_10000061_pt1 | contig 15227 bp, 15 predicted proteins | sample GRESIP084b2f19_FD_203660 | JGI IMG/M metagenome (GOLD analysis project Ga0318506, IMG submission 203660) | Tropical soil microbial communities from Luquillo Experimental Forest, Puerto Rico - GRE.SIPMG.084b2f19 | ecosystem: Environmental > Terrestrial > Soil > Tropical forest > Bulk soil... | reverse complement strand
CTCGCTCGAAGCCATGGCTATCGCAGTTTGTCAAACGCGATCGTCCTCCTCTTCGAGGGAGGCTGGCACGGAGGCTGCGGCGCGGCCAATCGCAAATTGACCGACCGGGCCTTCGATGTGGAAGTCGATCCCGGTCATCTTTGCGAACAGATCGATATTTACGCTGCCGATCGCGCATCCGCCGAGCCCCATGTCGGTCGCCATCAAATAGAGCGTTTGCGTCAAAACGCCGACATTCTTCAGAATAAGAGCATAGGCGAGCGAGCTGTATTTCCACGAAATCCGGCTGAAGCGCGCAGCAATCGTGATCAGGATCTGCGGCGCAGCAGGGGCACTCATGGCAAATGCGGCATCCGTCAACAGCGCGTCCAACTGATTCGCCCGGACGCTGATCGGAACCAGCGCGTGTGCGCCGGCATCGTAATGATAGAATCCACGCACAAGCCCCTCGCATGTGTCGACCGCCAGATAGAGCTCAAGCTCGTAGTCGGCGCCTGCCGAGGGGTACGGCCTAGCAGCGTATTCGACCTCGGGGGCGTCATCCCCGAAGTCGATCTTGCTTCTCCATCGCGAGTGGACACGCGACGTGGCGTCGAGAAACCGCGCCAGCTCCGCGAGCGTGATCGGTCGCTGGTCGTCGAAGACACGGCTCGAATGCCGCTCCCGCAGGAGGTTGGCGGCCGGAAAGATTGCCTGTGAATGGGCAGCCGAGAGCTTGCGCAGATCGATTTTCTTGCCGGGCCAGCGCGGACGCACCGCCGACGTCGGTGCGATCACGCCGACATAGGGATAGACGCCTCCGAGCGGGTTGGCGTGCCGGCCTTTGGTGCTTCGAGCATGGAACAGAAGATCGTGAAAATCCCAGAGCACCAGATTGTCGTCGCCCTCCGACGGTCGCAATCTGCTGTCGCGCGCGCGGTCGAGCTTGAACAGGATTTGGCAGTCGACCAGCAGGGCAAGGAGTTCGAGCCCCGGAAAACCCTCCTGCCGACGGAGTCCTGTGACCGATTGCGGGGCCGCCAGCACCGAGAGCGTAGTCGCAATCTTCGGATCGCAGATTCGAAACAGCGCGCCGGCACGCGGCGATTCCAGGACCATCTCGTTGCCGCGCCGGCGCAGGTAGGCGAAGCGGGACAGCACGAGAATGTCGGCCTTGGAGAGCTCCGGCATCTGCGGCCAATACTCGGCCATCTGTGGCTCGACGACCACTCGGTCCTCCCCGTCGCGTGCACGCGCCAAGGCGTACTCCAACAGACCATGCCCGGCCAATCGGCGGACCAAGCGATGCATGTCCTTTTCGATGTCCGATCCATCGGATGCACACGAGTCGAGTGGCAGGCCCACGCGCAGACTCTTCGCGCGATCCGCGACGCCCGCACTGAACGGCCCCAAGCCAACCGAATTAACGCCGAAGCAGGCGACGAGGTTTCCGTCCGCGTCGGTGTCGAGCGCCACGTGATTGCTGAGCCGGACCAATAGCCCCCCTTCGCGTCGGAGTGAGACGGAAGTCCGGCGCCCTCCTTTGGTTGCAGAAGCGCGCAAGCCGGCTGACCCTCAGGTATGGGGGTGAATGGCATTGAGCTCGTGCTCCGACAACGGCCGGTCGCACCATCTGAGGTTCACCGGGACATTGTAAACCCGACCGGGTGCGAAGCCGCGATAGAAATGCCGCAGTCCCGGCACGATCACGCGCACCAAGGGGGCCTCGATCGCGGGCCGGGTCTGATCGAGCACCAGAAAATCGACGCCGGCCTGCTGGGCAAGACGCACACAGGCTACCTGCTCGCGCATCGAATGGCCGAACTTCGAGCCGAAGCCCGGCTGTACCGCCGGCTGGCTGCTCGGCGCCAAGAACGAATGGACGCGTAGACGCACCGGCGTCGTGCCGTCCAAGCTAGATTTTTCTCCGCTGCCGCCGCCCATGAGACCGATCTACGAAACTGGTGGTACAGCATGCGCCGCAAGGCGAGACGGCTGTCAAAGTGCGCGCCGGAACCGAAGTGGATACGTTCCTATCTTTTTTGGATCCAGTCAATATCGACGCGAAGGTCGGAAATCACAACATGATCGCCGAATGATTTGCAATCGGCCTGTTGTTGGTCCGCATGCTGTCGCCGTGCCAGCGGCTCGTTCAATCCGGCTTCTGTGAGGTCGCTCACCTCGGCGCTCCGGACTCCGTCGTCCCAGCGACCTCACAGAATCCTCAAGATTGAAGGAAGCCGCTATCGCGGCATTGAGCTTGTTGCAGAGACTGGGAGTCCACTAGCATTCTTGTCGGTAGCCGACACGCTTGGAATGAATAGACCGATGCAGTCGGATAAGTGGTAATAGCGAGCAACACGATCTCGAAACATCCGCAGAGCAGCATGGCGACTTTCCCCAATTTAGTCGCACGGGTTTGGCCTCTGTGTCTCGAAGGTCGTTGTCAGGCTTCTAACGTAAAGGTTGTCGTAGGTGATCTTTTTGCCACACCTAACCTTTTGAAATCACATACGGAGAGAAATCTACTTTCCCCATATAGCAACATCCGTGCCGTAACGTCCAAGTTGTGCGCGCGTCCGAGTCTGGCGATTGTCGCAGACCATTGGTCTTGAATTTTTTTTCGTCGCTCAGCGCCGTGGCAGCGGCTTCGTTCAATCCGGCTTTTATGAGGTCGCACTCACGACCTGTGCTCCGGGCCCGTTCTCCACGCGACCTCACAGAACCCTCAAGATTCAAGATTGAACGAAGCCGCTGTCGCGGCATTGAAGTTGTTGCAGCAGTGGGAGTCCCCGCGGCATCCTCGTCGGTGGCCGGCGCGCGTGGGTGGAATAGACTGGTGCAGTCGGATCAGCGATGATGGCGATCAACATACGATCTCGAACATCCAAGGACGATAGGGCGGGGGCTTTCCGCGATTCAGTCCCACGGGTTAGGCCTCTGTGGCTCGAAAGTCGTTGTCCGGCTTCTAACGTAGAGGTTGTCCCGGGCGATCTTTTTGCCACATCTAACCCATTGACATCACAGACGGAGAAAAACCTACTTTCCCCATTTAGCAACATCCGTGCCATAACGCCCAAGTTGTGCGCGCGTTCGAGCCTGGCGATCGTCGCAGACCACTGGCCTTGAATTCTTCGTGGCTCAGTGCTGTGGCAGCGGCTCGTTCAATCCGGCTTCTATGAGGTCGCGCTCACGCTCGTGTTCCGGGCGCGGTCGTGCCACGCGACCTCACAGAACCCTCAAGATTCACACCGGCGCGCGAATGTGATTCAAGATGTGGGCTGGGTTAGAGGCCAGCCCGAATGGCACGAGCTTACTCTCTCGACCTGCGTGAGCGCGTGGTGGCGGCGGTGGCGGATGGCCTGTCATGCCGGGCGGTCGCCGATCGGTTTGGAGTGAGCGTCGTCGCGAGCGTGGTGAAGTGATCGCAGCGCTTGCGGGCGACAGGCAGCGTGGCGGCCAAGCCGATGGGCGGGCGGCGTCCCTCGCTCTTGAAGGCGAGCGGGACTGGTTGCTGGCTCGAGTTGGCAAAGCCCCCGACCTGACATTGCGCGCCTTGGCGGCCGAGCTGGCGGCCCGCGGTATCCTTGAGCCCCTACGCGGTGTGGCACCTGCTGATCCGGGAAGGCATCACCTTCAAGAAAAAGCCTGCGCGCCAGCGAGCAGGAACGAGCCGATGTGGTGCGGCGGCAGGCGCAATGGAAGAAGTATCAGAGCAGGCTTGATCCCACACGTCTGGTCTTCATCGACGAGACTTGGGCCAAGACCAATATGACACGCACTCACGGCCGCAGCCGACGCGGCGCGCGCCTGGTGGTGCACGCGCCGCAGGGCCGTTGGCGCACGCTGACCTTCCTCGCCGCCCTGCGTTGCGACCGGATCGATGCGCCTTGCGTGATCGACGGACCGATCAATGGACAGAGCTTTCTGGCTTATGTCGAGCAGATCCCGGTGCCGACGCTGCGGCCAGGAGATATCGTGATCCTCGACAACCTCGGAAGCCACAAGGCAAGGCGGTCAGGCAGGCCATCCGCGCGGCTGGCGCCAAGCTGTTCTTCCTGCCGCCCTATAGTCCCGACCTCAATCCGATCGAGCAGGTCTTCGCCAAGCTCAAGACATTGCTGCGCAAGGCCGCAGAACGCAGCGTCGAGGCAACCTGGAAACGCATCGGCGCGCTGCTCCAGTGCTTCACCCCCGCCGAGTGCGCCAACTATCTCAGAAACGCTGGATATGCTTCCGCCTAAAACAAACGTGCTCTAATAGTGCGACATCAGCTCAACCTGCCGCAGAGCGCATGTCGCGCCGTCGACTGCATCTGCGTTGGGCCGACCGCGCCCTGTTCATCTGGCTCTATCGTCGATCGGCGCGGCACGAGTGCACGGACTGCACACGCCCGATTGAGCGGGTTGGAGACATCATCGCGCAGCCGATCCTTTGAGTTCTCGAAGGCGCACCTCGCTCCACCGGCTCGGTCGGTCATTGGGGTGATGGTGTCCCGCGGAATGAAGCGCCATGGAATATCGGCCGCGAGCGGTGCGACCTACTCCGGCTTGATATTGGCCGCGCGGATCAACTTGCCCCACTTCTCGGTTTCATTCGCAAGCAGCTCCCCAAAGTCGGCGGGAGAACCCGGAAACGTTTTGCTACCAAGGTCACCAATCCGTGCTTCGATTTTGGGATCCGCGAGTGCTGCATTGATTTCCTTGTTGAGCTTGTCGATGATTTCGTCGGGGGTGGCTCTCGGCGCCACGAATCCGTTCCATTGGCTCGCCTCATAGCCCGGCACGAATTCGCCCACAGACGGGATGTCAGGCAGTGCTTCTGAGCGGGTTGCCGTGGTCACCGCCAGCGCGCGCAGCTTGCCAGCCCTGATGTACTCGATCGATCCAGCCAGGGTGCTGAAGTAGAGTTGGACCTGTCCCCCAAGTAGGTCTGAGAGAGCGGGTGCATCGCCCCGGTACGGCACGTGAGACATATTGACGCCGGTCATCACCTTGAACAGCTCGCCAGCGACGTGGGGCCCGCTTCCAGTGCCGGCGGACGCCATGGCCACTTTGCCTGGGTTGTCCTTGGTGTAGGCGATGAATTGGAGAACTGTCGTCGCCGGAACCGAAGGATTTACCGCCATCACGAAGGTTCCGCGGGCAATGCCCGAGACCGGCGCTGTGTCGCGGATGAAGTTGAATTTGAGCTTTTCATAGAGGGTCGCGCTGATTGCGTTGCTGACAGTGGCGACGAGAAGGGTGTAGCCATCCGGTACCGCGTTTATGACCGCCTCAGCGGCGATATTGGTGTTGGCACCCGGCCGGTTCTCGACAATGAACGGCTGGCCGAGCCGCTCTGCCAGCCAATGACCCATTAGACGCGCGACGATGTCGGTCGAGCCGCCAGGGGCAAAGCCGACGATTACGCGCACCGGCCGCGTCGGATACGTTTGCGCCCTTGCGATCCGCGAGAGGGCCGGGAGAGCGGCAGCGCCCGCTGCTAGATGCAGAAATTGACGGCGCCGAAATTTCATTGCATTCCTCTCAAAATGCTCGTGAGCACGGGATGATTGGTTTACAGAACGCTAGCCTGCCGATGGCACCGTCGCCGCCACTGAAAGAAGCGGGAATTCGGCGCATCCCGCGCGGGCGGTTCCGAATTAGGCTACATCATGTTCGGGGATGTGCATAAAGGTTCCCGAGCAGCTCAAGTCTCACGCGGCGGTCGCAACTGCCGACGTCCGATTTTGGAGCAATTCGGCCTTCGCTATTGCGCCGGCGGATGGCGCTGGGGTGGAGGAGTAATAACCGTCCAAGGCGGTGCGCAATCGAGTCTGCGGCCCGACACAGTGCGGGATCATCGCTTTGACTACGAGTGTGTACGAAGGGCCGATGCAACCTGGACGACAGACGGCGTATGCCGGGAGCAGGCTTAAGCTGCTGACGATCCAGAAAGGCCCCCCTTGGAAAGCCAGCCTTCCAGTCATACTGGGGAAAACCCGCCGTGCGGAATGATAGGGGGTCGAGGAAACGTCGGCATCATTCGAAGCCCGCTCCGCGCCTCGATCTACCCGCCTCCCATTAGCGACATGTGCTACTCAGACCGGTCTGTACTCCCGTCAGGCGAGCGACCGATAGCGATCGGTTTCTCCATGGCAGGAACCACGAACGAGTTGGTGCCGGTCCGCAAACGAAGATAAATTGAGATGAACTTCCTGGCCGAATCCGCCGGGGAAGACAACGAGTAGCTCGAGTGCATCGCTGCCGATGTATTTCTCGGCTGACTTGTAATTAACTTGCCGGCCTCGAACCTTTTGCTTATTGCATCTGTAGCGGATATTTTCTCTTTCGAAGTTGGGGAAGTCGGTCTAAGTGCGGAGCGCGGACCAAGAGTGGCATGCCTTGCCGGTCACCAGCGACAAAAAAGGGCCGCTGTCGATTGCACGGCGGCGCACGCGGTAGCGGTGCCCCTTCTGGCGAGCGCAATGGGCAACACCGTCACGGCGAGCGGACCAAATGGGCAATTCCGGCACGGCGAGCGGACCAAGGCCGCGATTGCGCAGCGGCAGAAATTAAGCGCGTTGCTGAAAATGCTCCGCGCTGGCCTGAGATGAATGCGTCACGCCGAAACATGCGTGACCGTCCCAGTAGGTGTCGCGGGCGAAGCCGCCGATCTCTAATAAACTGTTAGGCACCGGTACTGTAAAATTCCCATCCCGCTCGTCTCCAAGGCGAAACTGGGGGCTCAATAATGCAACATCTCTTTGCAGTGCCCTTGGCTAACCCCAAGCCGCCGGACTCTGCTCGGAATTGCAGTCGTGGCGATCCTTGGGGTTCGGCTTCTTCGCGATTCTAAAAAGTACTAGCGGCGGGAGAGAGGCTCCCGCCAAGGAGCTAGTTACAGGTTCGATCCCTAGAGCTGCCTCTGTTCCTAAGCCCCCGCCCAACGATCCAATGGCCGCTTTCCTCAGTCCAGCCTCAACCCAACTTACCAGGCTCGTGCAAAGCGTGGCGGTGGATCGACGCGCCGTTCCGTTGCCGCGCCCGCGACCAAAACGGCTGTGACCTCCCGCTATCCCCGCGGTAGGGAGAGCGCCGAAAGCGCGCATCGTCGATTACCTGACCCGCCGCGGTCACGACGGTCTTGAAGCCCACCCCCGGCACAGTCGGCCGTCCAGCAACATGGCGGACCCGCCATGTGCTATCCTGGTCTAAGTTGGAGGCGCTTGAGGGGCCGCCAACCCCTCGATTCAGAACATTTCAGGTTTGCCCCAAGGACTTGCACGCCGGTCCTGCGGCAGGCTGGAGGTGCGGAAGACTGAGCGCACGGGCCAGTCGGCGGCGCTGATAGCGCGTCGGGGAGGAATTCCCCATAAAATGACCTGAGAGCGATCCGGAGGGCGTCGTTTGGTTGACGAGCGCGTAGAGCGACGGCTTACGGCCATTCTGATGGCCGATGTTGCCGGCTACAGTCGGCTCGTTGAGGCTGACGAGGAAGGCACCCTCGCCCAGTGGAAGGCGCATTGGGACACGGTCATCGAGCCACAGATAAAAAATCACCGCGGTCGGATCGCAAGGGTTACAGGCGATGGGATACTGGCCGAGTTTGCGAGTGTCGTCGATGGGGTACGCTGCGCCGTCGAGGTTCAACGCAGCATGGCCAAACGCAATGCGGACGTGCCGGAGCACAAGCGTCTCGAGTTCCGCATAGGCATCAACTTCGGCGAACTCATCGTTGAAGGAGTCGGTTCCGCTGGTTTCTGGGGTGATGGCATTAACATAGCGGCACGTCTGGAGGCGCTTGCGCAGCCGGGCGGAATCTGTGTTTCCGGCCGGGTGCAGGAAGACACGCAGGGAAAACTCGACATCGCATTCGAGGATACGGGCGAACACCAACTCAAGAATATTACGCGGCCGGTGCGAGTCTATCGGGTTCGGTTTGATGGGGCTACGAAGTCGACGCCGGCCTTGCCGCTCCCGAGCAAGCCGTCGATCGCCGTCCTGCCGTTTGAAAACATGAGCAGGGATCCGAGCGAGGACTATTTCGCCGACGGCGTAGTGGAGGAGATCACCACTGCACTATCGCGCATTCGTTGGCTATTCGTGATCGCACGCAATTCGAGCTTCACTTACAAGGGCCGGGCAGTCGACGTGAAGCAAATAGGGCGCGAATTGGGAGTGCGTTACGCGCTTGAGGGTAGCGTTCGCAAGGCGGCGAACCAGGTGCGCGTCAGCGCGCAACTCGTGGACGCGGTCGACGGGCATCATATCTGGGTCGAACGCTATGACCGAGAACTCGCCGACGTCTTCGCGCTTCAAGATGAGATAACTGAGCGGGTCGTGTCATCGGTTGAGCCTCAGCTTTACGCTGCCGAGGGTATGCGAGTAAGGCGCAAGCAGCCTGACAGCTTGGACGCTTGGGAGTGCGTCGTGCGCGCGCTCTCCTGTGTCAATACTCGCTCGCAGAGCAGTTATATGATGGCCCTGCGGTTGTTGGAGCGAGCAATTGAGCGGGACCCCGCATACGCGCAAGCCCACGCGCTAGTTGCATACGTGACTGGTTTGGAGGTTTTGTACGGGTGGAAGCCCCGGGAAATTGCGCTGGCGCGAGCATTTGATGCGGCGCAAAATGCGGTCGTTCTGGATAGCGACGATGACTGGGCACACTTCGCGCTTGGGTTTATCTACAGCGTGACCCGAAGAGCCGAAGAAGCAGTAGTGCAGTACGAGAAGGCACTAGCTCTTAATCCGAACTTTGCCATCGCCTATACGTACCTCGCAGCGGTCCTTGCTTATCTGGGACGGCCCAAGGAAGCGTTGGAAAAGATCGACGCGTCTGAACGCCTTAGCCCGCGAGGTTTGTTCCAGGGGGTTAACAATCACTGTCGTGCCTTGGCGCACTTTTCAGCGGGGCAATATCTTGATGCGATCTCTTGCGCGCGGAAAGCCGTCCTGGAAAGCCCCGGTATTGTCACGAGCCACCGCATGCTCGTCGTGAATTGCGCCTTGGTTGGTCATATCGACGAGGCCAGAGCAGCACTCGAGATCGTGAAACGTCTTCAACCTGACGTCTCCCTGAGATGGATTGCGGAATTCGTGCCATTTACGCGCGAGAGGGAGCGGCGAGATTTTATCGAAGGCTTTCGTCTAGCCGGGCTGGAATAAGGCGGGTTTTAATTTCTGATCTGGATGAAGTTATCAGGCACGATTTGATTCTCTCTAGGTGCCGGTCGATGACCGCGGCCGATGACCATGGCGATGGCCGGTCACCCCGGCCGCAGGGGCATCGCTCAGCGATTTCGGACGTCGGCCGTATCGCGGGCGCATCAGTGCCGACCCCAGCTCGCCTTCGCCCATCGCCTGGATGAATTCGCGCACTCGGTCGCGCACCCCGGCTTCGATCGGATCGAACCAGTCGTCGAACAGATAAACTGCCGTTTCGGAGGCAAGCTGCGAGGAAGCAAGCTTCGTGGTAGTGATGCTCATGGCGTGGTCTCCAGTCCGACGCTTCAGCGTCGGACGATTCGAGGTTGATCACCCCGGAGACTACGCCACCCTAATTCCAACCAATCCCGCGACGGCACCATGACGCGCGTATCGAAGTTGTGAAGTGCCACAATAGTCTGATAATGAATTCTACATCAGAGGCTCCGAAGCGGGCACACCATAGGGCCTGGCGACAACGCATAGTACCAGCTGCTATTCGATCTAGCCATGCTGTCGAGGTTGTGAAGGGTGGACATGGCGGAAAAGGTAGAAGTCGTCTTCAATGACGCAGTCGCCTACGAGCGGTTCATGGGGCGCTGGAGCCGCGCCGCCGGTAAGCTTTTTCTCGATTGGGTTGTGCCACCAAAAGGCGCACGATGGCTCGATATCGGCTGCGGCACTGGCGTTTTCACCCACTTGGTGCTGGAAACGTGCGCACCTGAAGCAGTCGTTGCCATCGATCTTGCGACGGCGCAAATCGATTTCGCCCGCGAGACACCAGTCGCACGGTTGGCAGAGTTTCACGTCGCTGATGCGCAAGCACTGCCGTTTCCCGACCGGTCTTTTGACGTCATAACATCAGCTCTAGTCCTCAATTTCATTTCTGACCGACGGCGCGCCCTTACTGAAATGCACCGAGTGGGTCGCCGACGCGCCGTGGTCGCCGCCTACGTGTGGGATTTTGCAGCGGGGCAATCCACGTCATGGCCATTGGCTCGCGGCATGCGCCAGATTGGCATGGAAGTGCCAAAGACGCCGGGCTCTGAGGACTCTAGCATCGAAGCGCTCAGATCGTTGTTTGAACAGGCCAATTTCGAAGCGGTAACCGCTCGTCCAATTGACGTCTTATTGTCCTACACCAACTTCGAAGATTTCTGGCAATCCCAGGTGTCGCCTTTCACGCCAAATGGCAAGGCCATTGCGACTTTACGACAGGCCGACCGTGCCAAATTGGTTGAAGCAGTCAGGGCAATATTGCCAGACCATCCTGACGGCAGCATCGCTTATTCAACCCGGGCCAATGCCGTCAAGGGTCGAGTACCTGCGTGATTTGGATGCAGGTCTGGTTATGATGCTGTGGACTGCTCAAGGTGATCAGCCGCTCGCCTATCAGCGCCGCACCCTTGCAGCTGACGCATTGATCGCGAGCTGCTACCTGGCCGGCATCAACACGCGCCGGGTCCGCCGCGCGCTGAAGGCGCTGTTCGGCGGCGCCGTAAACAAGGACACGGTGAGTCGGGTATGGCGAAAGGTGAAGGGTGACTGGGATGCTGGAACACCCGTTCGCTCGCCGAAGAGCCGATTGTGCGCCTGATCCTCGACGGCACCGTGGTACGCAGTCCGGCTTGATCGGAAGGCCACGTCAATCTTGCTGCTTGTCGTGATCGGCGTCCGCGAGAATGGCCAGAAAATCCTGCTCGCGGTCAAGAACATGGGCGGAGAGACCACCGAGGCCTGGCGAGCGGTGCTCGATGACCTGATCAAGCGTGGCCTGCGACGACCGCAGTTCCTCATCAATCTGCCGAAGTCGCCGTTGCTCATCACCGAATCTACCGATGAATTTGATGCTGAGAGTTTGCGCCTCATCTTCCACGTAAGACCGAGCGGTTCTCAATCTTTTTCGATGCGGCCAAAATGAGCCGCCAACAGCTCCATCGTCTGGGAGATCCTGCCTTCCGCAGCGCATTGGAAAATCTTCTCAAGCAGCTTTTAGTGCGGGATGCTTTTGAACCGGCATCGTCGCCGAGGAGTCGATGGATTTCGGAACGATGAGTCTACCGATGTCAAATCGACACTGACCTTTGCACGCGTAAACAGTCCCAATCTCCGTGTCTCGCGAGCTCGAATGAGAACTGCGCGGCCTGTGCCCGCAGCAAGTCAGCCGTTGCGCAATGCTCGTCGACGAGGCGAGCGGTCCACACGTGGATTTCACCGATCGCTAACGCCGGACGATCTACGCAGGGATGCGTCATATCTACGATCTCGCATCTGGCGCGTGCATGCCCACGGATGCAAGCACGTCCTGGATGATCTCCTTGGCGAGAGCGGCTGCCGCGGGAGAGAAGTAAAAATGCCCTCCAGAGAGAATTTCCGCGGGTGAAGTCTCGCCAAGACTGCAGGGAACCGGAATGAGCGACATCGTCGGCGCCGGCAAATGCGGTGATAGGACAAGTAATGCGATCCTCCGGATCGACCGCATACCCCGTAACGAGCGCGAGACCTGCTCTTAAGGCCGGCAGTAGCGCAGCTATGAGTTCCGGTCGTTGCATGACTGCTGCAGGCGTGCCGCCAAACCGGCGCAGAATTGCAAGCAAATCGCGGTCCGACGGCGGGCGTGCCTGGGGCGATCGGCGGAAGCGAATTTGGGACTCCCGCGGCCGGAAACGAACAGAAGCACGGCGTTGCGGCCCTCGACCGCGCGCAGTTGCCGGGCAGCCTCAAAGGCCATGCAGACGCCCACGCTGTGGTCAAAAAAACCGAATGGCACTTCCATGAGCGGCTGGAGTACATGCTCCAGCTTCTGGACGTGAATGGTGGCTCGTGAAGACGCGCGGCACGCCCCGGCAACTCCACGGGACAGAAATCCACCTCGGGAGGCATAAAACGCCGCAACGGGCGGTAAAACGTGGCATTCCCCGCAGCGTGCGGAAAGCAGAAAAGGCGGCAACGTACGACTGAGCCTTCATTCCGAAATGGTAGCCATTTGTCGAGCGTCATTGCGTTCATCGTTGTGAGCGAGCAGCGTGATCGACAACGGTGCCGGACCAAAAGACCGCGCGCAAAACTCAGTTTCACAGATGCGCACCCTGACATCGAGTTGCGGCGGCCGACGCCGCACGGTACAGCTTTCGCGCGTATGAATGGAGGGGATAGGTGCCGACATTCAAGGCAATTGTGATCGAGAAGAGCGACGGCGGGCAAAAGGTCCGCCTCACCGATTTCGACGAAGCCAATCTGATGGAGGGCGATGTCACCGTGCGCGTCGAATGTTCGACGGTGAATTACAAGGATGGGCTCGCGATCACCGGCAAAGCGCCCGTCGTTCGCCGTTTTCCGATGATTGCCGGCATCGATTTCGCCGGCACGGTGGAATCCTCCACGCATCCGCAATGGAAGCCGGGCGACAGGGTCATCCTCAATGGCTGGGGGTGTGGCGAGACCCATCTCGGCGGCTACGCGGAAAAGGCGCGGGTCAAGGGCGATTGGCTGGTGCGATTGCCCGCGCGCAATAGCGCGCGCGGCGCGATGGCGATCGGCACCGCCGGCTTCACCGCCATGCTGGCGGTGATGGCGCTCGAGCGTCACGGCGTCACGCCGCGACACGGGCCCGTCATCGTCACCGGAGCGGCCGGCGGACTGGGCTCGGTCGCGGTGGCGCTGCTCGCCAAGCTCGGCTTTGCCGTCATCGCCTCGACCGGACGCCCGACCGAGGCGGATTATCTGAGAAGCCTGGGCGCCCGCGAGATCATAGAACGCAGGGAGCTCGTCGGCGCAGCCAAACCCCTTGGCCAAGAGCGATGGGCCGGCGGCATCGATACCGTTGGGTCGACCACACTGGCCAACGTGCTGTCCATGACCCGCTATGGCGGCGCGGTCGCCGCCTGCGGATTGGCCGGTGGGATGGATCTTCCGGCGACGGTCGCCCCGTTCATTCTGCGCGGGGTGTCGCTCATCGGCGTGGATTCGGTGATGTGTCCGCTGGAACGGCGGCGGGAGGCCTGGAAGCGATTGGCGTCCGACATGGACGCGGGCAAACTCGCCGCGATGACAAGCGAAATTGACTTGTCAGGTGTGATGGAGGTCGGCCGGCGCATCGTCGAGGGAGGGGTACGCGGCCGGGTCGTGGTCAAGATCGTCCAGTGCCGGTGAACGCGTGGCCGCCCGGCGTAAATGCTACCCATACCCCCTACCATCCGCCGCCGCCCGTCAGCGCCGGCCACATGCCGCTTGAAGCAGCAAAATGCGTTCGCTACTCCAGTTGCCCAGCGGCAGCGTGCGCGAGTTGCTCTGCCTTGTCGCTGTGGCAGCGCAGCGCGGCATCGGCCGGCATGAACGAAAATCTCGCGTGCCCATGATGACCATGCCGATCGATAACAACCTGGTGCTGGTCGCTGCGCTCATGTTGCGGCCATACTTTGCGTATCGATGCTCGCGGGCGCCCAGCGGGGTCTTCTTTCGACTCTCGTCTGTGATCCTGTGATCCAGTGATCCAGTACGGCGGAAGCTGGAGCCTCTGCCATATTTTATTTCCGTTTTTTCGACTTCCGGAAGCGGACGCCTTCTCCGCCGCCGTTGCCCTCGATGAATTCGACGCCGGCGGCCGCCAAGGCCTGCTTAATCACAACCAGCGTGGCCGGCCGCGGGTCCACTTTCCCGGCCTCAAAGTGACGGACGGTTACGATACCGACATTAGCCGCATCAGCGAGCTGCTGCTGGCTCCAATCAAGCAGCCCCCGAGCAGCCCTGCACTGCGACGATGAAATCATTTTCTAAGAAAAAAGTGATTTGACCAAAAAAATCAACTGAATCGAAAAACCGGTTGACATCTAGTTGCATCTTATTTAGATATGAATATCGAAAAAAGATAGGAGAGCCAAATGTCCAGGATTGTGGGATTTGAACGCCGCTTTTTCATCGGCGGCTCGGACGCACGGATCATCATGGGCAACGATGAAGCCGCCTTGGTTCGGCTCTGGCGCGAAAAACGAGGCGAGGCCGAGCCGGAGGACCTCTCGGGGAACCTCATCGTGCAGCTCGGGAGAGCAACCGAGGAGGTCAATCGCTCCTGGTATGAGCGCAACACTGGCCGACAGGTCCGCGACGTACAGCGGCGGGTTAGGCATTCGGCCATTCCTTGGATGGCGGCCACCCTGGACGGCATCGTGGAAGGCACGGAAGCCGTGTTCGAGGCCAAGTTCATGCTGCCCTGGTCATTCTCCGAAGAGGCGGCCGCCGAAAAGTACATGGCGCAAGTCCAGCACAACATGTGGGTGACCCATCTGAGGAGCTCGGTGCTCTCCATCATTACGGGCGGCGGCAAATGGGTCGAAATCGCCATACCGATGGACCCGCTCTATCTTATCGTTCTGGTGTCGGCGGAAAAGAAGTTCTGGCGCTGCGTCCAGTCCGGCGATGTCCCGCATCTCATCATGGCCGAGCCGCCAAGGCCGCGCATCGAGGCAATCCGCATCGTCGACATGAGCTCGTCGAATTCGTGGGCCGAGTTCGCAGCGCTCTTCCGCAACACCCGTGAAGCTTTTCTCGACCACGAGCGCGCGAAGAGTGAGCTGAAGGCTCTGATGCCGGAGGATGCCAAGGAGGCGATCGGGCACGGGGTGCGAGGGAAGCGTTCCAAGTCAGGGGCAGTCAGCTTCGACGTCCTAACGACGGAGGCGGTTCATGCACCGGTCCAGTGAATCAGTGGCGGCGCTCGCCTCGGCCTTGGCCAAGGCGCAAGCCGAACTCGTCAATCCGGAAAAGTCATTGGTCGCCACGATACGCACCGGACGGCCAGGGGATGGCGAGCGCAGCTTCCGCTATGCGCCGCTCTCAAGCGGCCTTGACATCGTGCGCAAGACGCTCGGCCAACACGAGATCGCCACGATGCAGACGACGGCCGTCGACCAGGCGGGTGGCTTAGTCAACCTGACCACCATGCTCGCTCACGCCTCTGGCGAATGGATTGCCTCGGACTGGCCGGTCTGCCCAATCGCCGAGATGGCGAACCCCCAGCGCATGGGCGCCGCGCTGACCTACGCTCGCCGATACGCCCTATTC
>Ga0318506_10000056_pt1 | contig 15870 bp, 16 predicted proteins | sample GRESIP084b2f19_FD_203660 | JGI IMG/M metagenome (GOLD analysis project Ga0318506, IMG submission 203660) | Tropical soil microbial communities from Luquillo Experimental Forest, Puerto Rico - GRE.SIPMG.084b2f19 | ecosystem: Environmental > Terrestrial > Soil > Tropical forest > Bulk soil... | reverse complement strand
CCCTCGATCCCGGCAACCTCGTCTGCCGCGCCGCAACGGCGCTGAAGAAAGCGCTGCCGGAGCTCGGCGTGCTGTGCGATGTGGCGCTCGACCCGTTCACCTCGCACGGCCATGACGGGGTCATTCGCGACGGCTATGTTGCCAATGACGAGACCGTTGAGATTTTGCGCCGGCAGGCCGTGGTGCAGGCCGAGGCCGGCTGCGACATCATCGCCCCCTCCGACATGATGGACGGGCGCGTCGGTGCGGTGCGCGCAGCGCTCGATGCGGCCGGGTTCGAGCGGGTCCGCATCATGTCTTACGCAGCAAAATACGCCTCGGCCTTCTATGGGCCGTTTCGCGATGCGATCGGCTCGAAGACGGCACTCGGCAGCGCTGACAAACGCACCTACCAGATGGACCCCGCGAACAGCGATGAGGCGTTGCGAGAGGTGGCCCTCGACCTGCAGGAGGGCGCCGATATGGTGATGGTTAAGCCCGGCATGCCCTACCTGGACGTGGTGCGCCGGGTCAAAGAGGCGTTCCGTGTGCCGACCTACGCCTACCAAGTCAGCGGCGAGTACGCGATGCTCCACGCTGCCGCGCAAAACGGCTGGCTCGACGGCGAGCGGGCGGTGATGGAGAGCCTGATCGGTTTCAAGCGCGCCGGCGCCGATGGCATTCTCACCTACGCCGCGATCGACGCAGCCCGCCGGCTGAAGAAAGGCTAAAGCGAACAAACAGAGAGGAGGTTCGGATGGGTGACGAGAATTGGAGACCCGGAACCCTTACACGCCGCCGGGTGCTCCGGACGATCGCGGCGGGGAGCGCTGTCGGGATTAGCGCGGCGGTATTGCCGGTGCCGTGGCAGATCGCGTTTGCCGAGGCGAAGCCTTACAAGCTTGGCACAGTGCAACCGTTGACCGGTGTCGCCGCCTATGGCGGCAAGACGTCGCTTGTCGGGGTGCAGATGGCGGTCGACCACATCAACAAATCCGGGGGCATCATGGGCCGCCCGGTCGAGCTGGTCGTCGGCGACGACGAGTCGAAGCCCGATGTCGGCCGCCGCGCGGTCGAGAAGATGGCCACCGAGGACCAGATCGATGCCCATGTCGGCGGCTTTCTGTCCAACATTTGCCTGGCCTGCACGCCCGTCTGGGAAGAGCACAAGATCGTGAACATGATCGGCGTCTGCCTCGACACGACGCTGACCACCACCAAGTGCAGCCGGTACACGTTCCGCACCTTCGACTTCGCGCCGGCGCAGGCGAAGGCGTTCGCCCCTTATATGGTCGCTCAGCTGGGCAAAAAATGGCACCTCGTCTATGCCGATTACGCCTGGGGCCAGTCGACCCGCGATGCCTACACCGCCGAAATCAAGGCCAATGGTGGCGAGGTCGTCGGCGGCACCGGCATCCCGCTCGGCACCGCCGACACGACCTCATTCCTGTCGAAAATCGGCGGCGATTTTGACGCCTTGTTCCTGATTCTCTTCGGCAGCGACGCGATCAACGTCGTCAACCAGGGCTATGATCTCGGCTTCGCCAAGAAATATAAAATCGCGGGCGACGGTGCCGTCGCCACATCGACCCAGCTGCCGGCGCTAGGCACGAAAATCGAAGGGTTTGTCGGCATCGACCGTTATGTGCCGGTGTTCGACGCGCCGCTCGATACCCCCGAGCTGCACGGCTTTTTCGACGAGGCGGTCACCCGGCTGAAGAAGCTCGACCCGAAAGGGCCGCTGCCCGACCGCTATGTCCAATCAAATTTCGAAGCTGTTAACGCGCTGAAGCTTGGCATCGAGAAGTCGGGCTTTCAGAGCCGCGCCGACACACCCAAACTGATCGACGCGCTCGAAGGCCTGTCGATGAAAGCGGGCCCCGATTTTCCGACCGGCGATAAGCTGCTGCGCAAGGACGATCATCAGGTGTTCATGCGCGAGCTGGTCTTCGTCCTAAAGGACGGCACCTATCATCTTAAGCAGACCATCCCGTGGGAAAAGACGACGGTGCCGCCGGCCTGCAAATTGCCCGCCGCCTGAGTGAGCGCCGAACATTCGCCGGGTGACGCAGTACCGATCCTGCGCACCGAGGACCTGACCGTCCGTTTCGGCGGGCTTACCGCCCTCAACCAGGTCAATTTCGCGGTCCAGCGCGACGAGATCCGGGCCATCATCGGACCGAACGGGGCGGGGAAAAGCACGTTCTTCAACTGCCTGACCGGCATCCTGCGGCCGTCCTCCGGGCATATCCTGTTCAACGGTGGCGAGATCACGGGGCTTTCTCCCGACCGGATCTCGCACCGAGGCATCGCGCGATCGTATCAGATCACCAACATCCTCCCCAACGCCACCGCGCTCGAAAATGTCCGGATCGCCGCGCAGTCGCGCCGTCACAGCTGGAGCCTTCTGGCCCATCATCGCGCCTATCGCGACATCGTGGAGAAGGCCGAGGGAGTGCTGGCGGCGGTAGGTCTCTCGACCAAGGCGAACGATCTGGCCGCCAATCTCTCACACGGTGAGCAGCGAAATCTCGAGATCGGCATCGCCTTGGCAACCGAGCCTCAGCTGCTGTGCCTCGACGAGCCGACGGCCGGCATGAGTGCTGCCGAGACTCATGACACGATGGAACTGGTGCGCTCGATCGCCACGGACTTGACGATCCTGATCGTCGAGCACGACATGCAGGTCGTCATGGAGCTCGCGCACCGCGTCACCGTGCTGCACTACGGCGAGATCCTGGCCGAGGGAACCCCGGTGGAGATCCAGCAGAACCCCAGGGTGCTCGAGGTCTACCTGAAGACATGAGCCTCCCACCGGCGGCGCCTCTGCTCGAAGTCGAGGAAATCCACACCTATTACGGCAAGAGCCATATTCTGGACGGCGTCTCGCTCGAAGTAGGCAGAGGCGAGGTGGTGGGCCTCCTTGGGCGCAACGGCGTCGGCAAGAGCACGACGCTGAAGGCGGTGGCCGGCCTCGTTCATCCAAGCCGCGGCGAGGTGCGGTTCGAGGGTCGGTCGATCACCCGGTCGCCGGCCCACCGGGTCGCGCGCCTCGGGATAGGCTATGTTCCCGAGGAGCGGCGGATCTTCCCATTGCTGACGGTAGTCGAGAACCTCCGCACCGGGCTCGACCGCCAGGGTGTCACGACAGCGAGAAAAAAGGAGCTGCTGGAGAAGGTCTACGCGTATTTTCCGGTGTTGGCCGAGCGGCGAGGTCAGGCCGGCGGCACGCTCTCGGGAGGCGAGCAGCAGATGCTCGCGATCGCCCGCGCGATGATGCTGGAACCCAAGATCATCCTATTGGACGAGCCGACTGAGGGCCTCATGCCGCGCATGGTCTCACAGATCCGGGAGATCATTAATGTATTGCATCGCGAGCGTGTGGCCGTGCTGCTGGTCGAGCAGAACGTTCCGCTGACACTCGAGGCGTCTCAGCGGATTTACATTCTGGAGAAAGGTGTCGTCCGGCATCACGCGCCGGCCGCCGAGCTACAGGTCAACGATGCCGTGATCCATCAGTATTTGGGTGTGTAGTGTGGCGTTCCTGCAGACCATTCCGTTCGATCAGCTGCTGATCCAGACGATTAACGGCATCGTCACCGGCATGATCCTGGCATTGGTGGCCTCCGGGCTGACCCTGATCTTCGGCATCATGGACGTCGTCAATTTCGCCCATGGCGAGCTGTTCATGCTGGGCGCCTATGTCGGTGTCATCGTGCTCGCCGCCACCGGGGATTTCTGGATCGCGCTGGTGGCGGCCAGCTTGATCATCGCGCTGCTCGGTGCGGCGATTTACCTGATGACCTTGCGCCCGCTCTTGGGTCGTGACCCACTGACGACGATCCTCGCCACTTTTGGCGTCTCTCTGGTGCTGCAGAATTACGCGCTGTGGCAGTTCGGGCCGGTCGCCCGCAAGATCCAGGAACCGTTCACCGGCCACTTCACGATCTTTTATCTCGACTATCCATGGTACCGGCTGGTGATCGCGCTGCTGGCGGCGGCGATCATCGGCGCGCTCTGGCTGTTCCTCAAATTCGGCACCTACGGCATTTGGATCCGCGCAACGACGCAGGACCGCGTGATGGCCCAGGCGATGGGCATCCCGGTACCGTGGGTGCTCACCGTAGTTTTCGCGATCGGCGCCGGGATGGCCGGCGCCAGCGGCGTCCTGTTCGGGCCGCTCGTCGGGGTCAACCACACGATGGGTCTCGATTGGATCCTGAAGGCCTTTATCGTCGTCGTCGTCGGCGGCATGGGCAACCTCGCCGGCTCGATCGCCGCTGCGATATTCATCTCGCTGTTGGAGGCCTACGCCGCGCTGTGGGTCAGCCCGGCCCAGGCCATCATCGTATCCTTTGTCGTACTGATCCTGACCTTGTTGTTCCGGCCGACCGGGCTCTTCGCTTCGACTCCGAGATGAGGGTTCGCCACACCGTCGTCTATTGGACCGGATTTTCCGTCATTTTGGCGCTGCTGGTCATCGCACCGGTGGTATTGCCGGAGTTCTGGCGCCGTTTTCTGACCGAGATCCTGATCTGGGGCCTGCTGGCGATGTCTTCGGACATCCTGATCGGCTACACTGGGATGGTGTCGTTTGGCCATTCCGCATTCTTTGGTCTCGGCATGTACGGAGCGGCGACCGCATTGCTGTCGGTGCAGCCGCCCAATTTGTGGCTGGCGATGCTGTACGGACTGGTCGGGGCCGCTGCCGTCGCCGGGTTCGTGGCCTATTTCTCGACGCGTCTGCGCGACATCTACTTCGCGATCACGACACTCATCTTCTCGCAGATTTTTTATGTGGTCATCTTCACCTGGACCGAGGTGACGGGCGGCGAGAACGGGCTGACCTTTAGCCGCCCACCGCTGGCGATCCCAGGACTATTTTCGGTCCCTTTCACTTCGCAGACATTGCATTGGTTTGTCGTCGCCGTCGTCACATTGTCCTATCTGGTGCTGCGGCGGATCACCCGGTCGCCGTTCGGGATGGTTTTGCAGTCGATCCGCGAGAACGAGGCGCGCACCCGGGCGATCGGCTACCCGATCGAGCGCTACAAGATCGTCGCAGTAATGCTGTCCGGATTGTTCGCGGGGCTGGCCGGGGTGCTGTACGCGGTCCAGAACCGCTTTGCCGCACCCGACTTCGTGTTCTTTTTGGTCTCAGGCGAGGCGGTGATTTACAACGTCATCGGCGGCATCGGCACCTTGGTCGGGCCGATCCTCGGCGCCGCATTCTTTCTGTTGCTGCGCGAGGGGCTGTCGCGGTTCTTCACCGAATACTACCTGATCCCGGTGGGCCTCATCTTCATTGCCATCGTCATTTTCATGCCGCAAGGACTGCTCGGCTTCGCGCGGCGCTGGTTGAACGAGTAGGTTGGGCAAGAGCGGCGAGGAGTGGTAGAGTCTCCCGGACCATCTTTCCCGCGAGGGGCGGCAACAAGCGAGGGTGCAATGAGCAAGCGACCGATGTATCTGCAGCACGTCAACATCTATGTCCGTAACGCCGAGCGGTCAAAAGAGTGGTACGAGGACCTGCTCGGACTGCACACCTACGAGTACCGGCCCGGCTGGGCGGCGTTCATGTCGGCCGATACCGAGCAGTCACATGAGGTGGCGCTGATGCAGGTCGGCGAAGACGCGCCCTTGCAGCGGAAGGGCCAGGTCGGGCTCAACCACATGGCTTGGCGGCTCGAGTCGCTCGACGATCTCGAGGATTTCTACCACCGCATCAAAGCCAAAGGTTGGCCGATCGAGCACATTTCCGATCACGGCATCTCGCTCGGCATCTACACGCGTGATCCTGACGGCAACGGCGTCGAGGTTTTCTACGAGATGCCGCGCGCCGAATGGCCGGTCGACTATCACGTCTTCTCGCGCGACAAGGTCGGCCGTGGCCGTTTCCCCGGTCCCTGGGACGCGGAAATTAGGCCCGATGGGCCGCCAGTCGCGCAGCCAGCCGCAGCGGAATAGGCGCGTTCACAAAGCGGGGCGGCGGTTCGAGCCGCTCCCGTGACCGTGTCGATCGAGCCGTCGCGCAGGCGGAGAGGCCGCAGGCGAGGAGGGCGGGCCTCGTATTAATAATCGGCCGCTCGAATCGATGGCGTCAAACGCTGCAACATATGCGCGGCGCGGCTATGAATTGATTGAGTCATCATGACCGCGTGCCGCTCCGGCTGCCGCCAGCGTTTTCTTCGGCGCGGCCTAGCCCCGCACGCCGGCGAATGCGCGCATTTTACAGGCCAAAGGGTCTGCTTTCGGCATCCGCCTATAACGCTCGCGCTCGGGTTCATGCTTTCCGTAAGGTTGGCCATTCTAAGGTTTTTGCCTTTGCTCGGCGCGGATGCCAGGATGGTCCCCAACGATTCTGGCTTGGCCATCGAGGAGCATTGCCGATGACTCGACCGTTCGAGGGCATTCGCATCATCGACATTACCCATGTGCTCGCGGGGCCTTTTGCTGCTTATCAACTCGCTGTGCTGGGAGCGGATGTAATCAAGGTCGAACATCCGGAGGAGCCCGATCAAAGCCGGGAGGGCGGCACTGACCGGGCGCTCAACCGCCGCAACATGGGCACGTCCTTTCTGACCCAAGGATCGAACAAACAGTCGATCACGCTCAACCTGAGGACCGAAGAGGGCCGCGAGATCCTGAAGAGGCTGGCCGCCCGCTCCGACGTGCTGGTGGAGAACTACCGGCCCGGCGCATTCGAGGCGCTGGGGCTCGGCTACGAGGCGATGGCGAAGATCAACCCGCGTCTCATCTACTGCTCGATCTCGGCCTTTGGGCAGGACGGCGTGCGGCGCGAGCAAACGGCCTATGACCATGTCATCCAGGCCACCTCCGGCATCATGGCCTCGACCGGCACCGAGGAGGTCAATCCGATCAAAATCGGCGCGCCGGCGATCGATTATGCGACCGGCACGATGGGCGCCTTTGCCCTTGCCAGCGCCCTGTTTCAGCGCGAGCGCACCGGCAAGGGGCAGCATATCGACCTCGCTATGCTCGGGGTTGCGATGATGATGCAAGCATCGCTCGTGACCGGCTATTTCCGCAACGGCACCGAGCCGAGGCCTCACGGCAACAAGCAGCCCTTCGCCACGAACAGCGCTTACGACGCAAAGGAAGGCATGGTCATGATCGGGGCCAGCAACATCCGCCAGCAGGCGCGGTTCTGGCGAGCGGTCGAACGGCCGGACATGATCAAGACCGACAACGAGAGCCGGCTCGACGATCGCGCGAGCGAGGCCGCGATCATTGCCGACATCATCAAGACCAAGACCGCGGACGAGTGGGAAATCTACTTCCAAGCTCGCCACGTGCCGGCGGCGCGGGTGCGGACGATGGCCGAAGCCATCGCCGACCCGCATTTCAAAGATCGGCGCGTGGTTCACCATTTCGCGGGTCTACCGGCTATCGATGGTCCGGTAGGCGTGCCGCTGGCCGCGTTCAAGTTCGCGCATGGAGGACCATCGATCGAGCACCCGCCGCACGAACTGGGGCAAGATACCGGCCGCGTACTCGCGGAGCTCGGCTACAAAGATGCTGAGATCTCGCGGTTGCGCAAATCGCGCGTTATCTAGCTCCTTGCCGTTGTCGGGACCGCCGGGAGACACAGTCGCCGCAGCGAGCCGCTGCCGGTCGGTGCCGCGCAACACCAGCGCTCCGCGATGATCACGCGCTTCCGCTCCCGGACCCAGGACGGCATCCGATCCGTCTGGCCCATTCGGGACGGTCCTGCTCGGAAATGATCGGCGTATCGGGTTGCCATGTCATTTCGCCGGCCGCGCGCATGCATTTTCGCGTAAATTCATGAATACCGCCCAATGCACCGCATAGGGCTGTCGTGTGAGTCGAACCGCGATGGTGTCGACGAACTGCCCCGCAGTGGTCGCCAACTCCATCGACTACCAAGTCTAGCAGGCCGCGGAAAAATCGGTTAACTTTGGCTTCGCTACAGCTACAATGGTAGGGTATGTCTATAGCCCATTGACTTATCGAGATCGGAATTCTCGGCACACAGCCTGTTTCATGTCCGTTTTTTTTCAAATCGAGACTTTTTCTGCACCCTGCTAAGCTCTTTCGATTGGATCGAGATGAGGTAAGCTGGTCGCACCGAATTGTCGTTGGGGAGACTGACATGTTCGGCACAGCCTTTAGAATCCAGCGCGCCGCGCCGCGGCGGCATCTGCCTGCAGGTGAAGATCCCGACATCAGTTGTCGCTCTCTTTGCATCGGGGAGTGACGTGATCTCGGCCAGGTCACGTCGACCCTCTGGAGCGCCCGTCGACTACTTTGACACCGAGCCGCACTATACCGCTCTTGCAGGCCGCATCATCGCCGCCTTGGGCGGCAGCCGGAAATTTGTCGTTGTTACCGGTGATCCCCCGGCAAGCCCGCACCGGCTTTCCGAGGCTCTCAGCGCGTTGGGGGCGGCGTCCCGCGCAGTGATAAACGTCTGCTGCGGGCCGCAGCTGACGCGCGACGAGGTTTGGCGTGCCACAACCGCAGCCGCACCGTTACCCGGAACGCTGAGTTTCCAAACATCGCAACTCCCGGCGGTGTTGTTTGTCTTCGATAACGCGGGCCGGCTCTCCAACGGCCAAATCAAAGGTATCTACGAAGCGATACAACACCGCGATAGGGAAGACGCAGCAGGAGTGCTGCTCGCGCGCTCAGGCTTCCTTTTCCGGCTGGCGGCGCCGGGACTGATGTTTCTGAAAGAAGAATTGGCTGGGCAGTTCAACTTTCAGGACATTGGCAAACACGAAAGCATCGAGTTCCCCCGCTCGCAGCGCGCAAATCGGGCCCGCAACCCTGATGCGCGCGGTGCGCCGCGCGGCGTTATCCGTTTGTTCATAGCGATCGCGGGTGCTGGTAGGGGCGGGGATCGGGGCTTTCGTGATGTTTCGCTCGGCGGACCAGGCCGGCGCACAATCTCCGCGCGCCGCGGGCGGGATTTCATCGACAGCAGAGGCCTCGTTACCGCAATCGATGCCGAACGAAATGACAAACGAGCCCCGGCCAGCTGCGACAGTGCATTCCTCGCAGCAAGTCGCGCAAGCGCCGGACCCGACCTCGCCCGTAGCTGCTGTGACGCTGTCCGCGCAAGTCACTCAACCGATATCGACCGTCGCCGCGCCTGATCCGGTGCAGCCCGCGCGGAAGGGGGAAGCGTCCTCGGCCCTGACAATTCTGCAGGCGAGACCTCCAGTCGCATCGTCTCCTCCAAGCGAATCCCCGGCGGAAATCGCTGGGCTGGTGGCTCGCGGCGATAGCTTCCTCGGCACGGGCGACATCGCGTCAGCACGGCTGTTCTACGAGCGCGCCGCCGATGCTGGCGACGGGCCTGCGGCGCTCCGGCTCGGAGCGACCTTCGACCCTGTCTTTCTTGACCGCGCCGGCATCCACAACATTCGTGCCGATCCCGACCGGGCTGAGTCATGGTACCGCCGCGCCCGTGAGCTCGGGGATGCCGCAGGAAAGCCGCCGAAGAGCGTCGATCAGCAACGTTTTGCCGATCCGAGTGCTCCGGCGCGTTGAGCCAATCGGGGAGCGGAGTTCCGACTCCCGGTCAGACAAATGCCGCGCCGCTCTCTCGTATCCCCGATGAAGCTTGCCCACGCGTACCGATCCCACTCGCCCTAATCCGCGGCCGGCTCCCGGCGAGGGCGGGACCGGCGCGCGCCCGACCGCTGACGAGAGCCGCGGGAGGCCAAAGCCGCCACGATCTCAGGCCGAGGGCCGGCGCCTCCGTCGTCCATAGCCGCTTTCGATCGCAGACAGGCGATCATGGCATCCTGCGCGGGTCCGAGAAGGGGCCTGCCTGACATTGGCCGAGCAGCATGGTCTCAGCGTCAGTTACGCGTCGCTTTGGTTGCGATACGGTTGCCAGATCAATCACATGGAGCAAGACAACTGTTAATCGAATTCTCCAACCCATCGAGGTTGTTGGTGCGGACGGCGGGACTCGAACCCGCACCGGGTTTCCCCGAGCAGATTTTAAGTCTGCTGCGTCTACCGTTTCGCCACGTCCGCTTTGGCGATCACCCCTCGCTCAGCCCTTCCTGTGGGTCGCCGCCGAGGCGGCTGATCAGTGCTTTGAGCTCTTCGGTCGCCGTCGCGAGCCGCTGCCGGTCGGTGCCGCGCAATACCAAGGTCACGCCGAAATCGCCGCGGCGAAAATAGGGGTAGGAGCCGATTTCGAGATCGGGGTAGCGGTCCTGCAGCGCGCCGAGATCTTTTGCCAGGGCCCCTTCGGAGAGGTGACAGCTGACGCTGCGGCTCAGCACCTTGTCGCCGCCGGCGAGGCGATGCTTCAGCTGTTCGAAGATTCCCTGCATGATACTGGGCACACCCGGCAGCACGAAGACATTGCCGATCTGAAAGCCGGGCGCTCGCGAGATCGGGTTCGGCAACAGCACCGCGCCCTCCGGAACCATGGCCATGCGCAGGCGCGCCTCGTTCAGCTGCCCTGGCGGATAATGGGTTTCGAGCACACGCTTGGCCTCGGGATGCAGGATCAGCGCCACTCCGAAGGCGCCGGCGACGCACCGGGCAGTGATGTCGTCGTGGGTCGGCCCGATCCCGCCCGTCGTAAACACATAATCGAAAGTGCGCCGCACTTCGTTGACGGTGGCAACGATGACCGCGGCGTCATCCGGGATCACCCGCGCTTCGCGGAGCCGGATGCCCACGGCGTCGAGCCCGCGGGCGAGAAAGGCGAGGTTAGCGTCCTGCGTGCGCCCTGATAGGATTTCATTGCCGATGATGAGGACGCAGGCGGTGACGGTCCTGGGCGTGGTTCCGCTCGTCGTCATCGCCTCCTCTGCTCGTCTGGATGCGGGTTCATTTCCTTTCATAGGCATATGGACATCGCGGCACAACCCGGTGAGGATTGCCGCGCGGCGACGAAATCCTTACCTTTAAGCGCGACAGCGATGCGCACGATACCCGCCATACCGCAGCACGTGATGATGGGGCTCGCCCCGGCCGAGGCGCGCGACGGGCACATCAAGATCCACGGACCCGAGGCATTCGACGGGATGAGACGGGCTGGGGCGCTAGGGGCTGCGACCCTCGACTTCATCACTCCCCATGTCCGCCCCGGAATTACGACCGGCGAGCTCGACCGGCTGTGTCACGGCTTCATCGTCGATCACGAGGCGATCCCGGCGCCGCTCAATTACCGCGGCTTCCCGAAGTCGATCTGCACCTCGATCAATCATGTCGTCTGCCACGGCATTCCGGGAGACCGGCGGCTGATGGAGGGCGACCTCCTCAACATCGACGTCACCGTGATCCTCGACGGCTGGCATGGCGACACGAGCCGGATGTTTTTTGTCGGCGAGCGTATTCCGGTGAAGGCGAAGCGGCTCGTCGATGTCACCTACGAATCGATGATGCGCGGCATTGCGGTCGTGCGTCCGGGGGTTCGCGTCGGCGCGATCGGTGACGCGATCCAGCGCTACGCGGAGAGCCACCGCTTTTCGGTCGTGCGCGACTTTTGCGGCCACGGCGTCGGCCGGGTGTTTCACGATGCTCCTTCGATCCTGCATTACGGCCGGCCCGAGGACGGGCCGGTGCTGCGCGAGGGGATGTTTTTTACCGTCGAGCCGATGATCAACGCCGGCCGTTATGAGGTCAAAATCCTCAGCGACGGTTGGACCGCGGTCACCAAGGACCGCTCGCTGTCGGCGCAGTTCGAGCACACGATCGGGGTGACCGCGTCCGGCTACGAGATCTTCACGATCTCGCCGGCCAGTCTGCACCGCCCGCCCTACGCGACGGCGCCTTCTCCCGCGTGAACAGACCGGAGGACTAAAGCCGGGTCGACAGCCAGATCGCGATGCGCGAGCCGGTCTTGACGAGGCTGGTGATCAGCTCGTAACCGGCGGTCTCCTCGGCGCCGTGCGCGATCGCGAGGTCGCGATGTGCGATCTCGTCGTCGCGGAACGAAAGGATTGTCTCGCACAGGGCGGGATCCTCGCCGACAAGCCTTTCGGCTTGGGCGCGATAATGCTCGTCGATGACCTCTTCGACGGCGACGGTGCAGGCCATCGCGGCTCGCTCGCCCAGCAGCGCTGTAGCGGCGCCGACGGCGTAGCCGGCGACCGACCAGAGCGGCTCCAGGACCGTCGGCCGCACCCTGCGCTCGCGCAATAATGCCTCGAAGCGGGCGAGGTGACGCTGCTCGGTCTCGGCCATATGGCGGATCGCCGCCACCGAGCGGCCACGGCGGAGGACGTCGAGTTGGCCCTGATAAATCCGTGTCGCTCCGTATTCGCCGGCATGATCGACGCGCAGCATGCGCGCGATTTCCTCGGCCGGTCCCGGGTCTCCAGGCAAGCGGTGCGGCAGTCCGTCGGTCATGCCGTCCCTCGGCGGGTGCCCCCTTGCCACACCGGGTTGCGCGCCTGCAAAAACGCCGCAATCGAGCAGCCCAGCATCACCAGCGAGGCAATAAGGTTCCAGCCGGCGAGCGAAATACCCCACAGCGACCAGGCGATCTCGTCACAGCGCACCGGCTGCTGGTGCAGGATCTGGGCTTTCAGCGCCTCCAGCGTGTCGGCAGCGGCGCCGGATGCCGTGCAGGCGCTGGGGCCCGCGAACCAGTGCTGTTCGATGCCGACGTGATAAAGGGCAAGGCCGCTGCTGACGGCGAAGACCGCGGAGACGAGCAGCGCCACCCATGGCAGGGCCGGCCGACTGCCGACCATCGTCGCAACGAACGAGATCACGATCGCCACGCCCCAGGGCCAGCGCTCGAGCAAGCACAATTCGCACGGCGCGAGGCCGCCCAAATATTGCGAGACCAGCGTCACGCCGAGCACAACGGCGCTCGTTACGAGGACGAAGGTCGGAAACCCACGGGCCGGTTCCATCATCCCGTTCATAGATAGCGCAGCACCAGGAAGCCGCCAACGAGCGCCGCTGCAATCGCGCTCGTCACCAGCATCAGCCGGCGCTCGATGAAGTCACGCACCGGCTCGCCGAACCGCCACAGCAGCGCGGCCAACAGGAAAAACCTGAGGCTGCGAGAGACAAGCGAGGCGAGGGTGAAGGAGAGCAGGTTGAATTCCGCGACGCCGCTGGCGATCGTGACAAGCTTGAATGGGATCGGCGTCAACCCCTTCAAAATGATGATCCAGGCGCCCCATTGCGCAAAGCCGGCCTTCAGTGCCTCGTACCTGTCCATCGCGTGATAGAATTCGAGCACTGGTCGGCCCACCGCGTCGAACAGGAAATACCCGATCGCGTAGCCGACAAAGCCGCCGAGGACCGATGTAACGGTGCAAACCGTCGCGATCAGCCAAGCGCGCCGCGGCCGCGCCAGGGTCATCGGAACCAACAAGAAATCGGGCGGCAGTGGCAGGAACGAGCTCTCGGCGAACGAGATTGCTGCCATAGCCAGCATCGCATGGCGGCTGGCGGCCAGCGTGAGCATCCGGGAATAAAGGCGGTCGATCACTGATTTATCGGGGTTGGCGGACGGTCATCTGCTTAATTGCCGACTTGGGCATCTCTTACCATAAGCGCTACTCGGCGGCGGCGAAGCTTTGCACGGCGAGCGGATCGAGGAACCCGCCCGACTGCCGCCGCCACAGGCGCGCGTAGGTGCCGCCCGAGGCCAACAGCTCGGCATGGGTGCCTTCCTCGACGATGTTGCCGTGATCGAGCACGACGAGGCGGTCGAGGCGGGCGATCGTCGACAGCCGATGGGCGATGGCGATGACCGTGCGGCCCTCCATCAGTCCGTCGAGCTGCTCCTGGATGGCCGCCTCGATCTCCGAATCGAGCGCCGAGGTCGCCTCGTCGAGGACCAGGATCGGCGCGTCTTTGAGGATCACCCGGGCGAGCGCGATGCGCTGGCGCTGCCCGCCCGACAATTTGACGCCGCGCTCACCGACATGCGCGTCAAAGCCGCGGCGCTCGTGGAAGTCTTCGAGCCCCTCGATGAATTCGAGGGCCTGCGCCTGCGTGGCGGCGCGGCGGATCTCCCATTCGCTTGCCTGCGGGCGGCCGTAGCGGATGTTGTCGCGGATCGAGCGGTGCAGCAGCGAGGTGTCCTGCGTGATCATCGCGATCTGTGCGCGCAGGCTCTCCTGCGTGACCGTCGCGAGGTCCTGCCCATCGATCAGGATGCGGCCTCCCTCGGGGTCGAAAAAGCGCAGCAACAGGTTGACGAGGGTCGATTTGCCGGCGCCCGACGGCCCGACTAGCCCGACGCGCTCGCCGGGTGCGACCGCAAGGTCAATCCCGTGCAGGACGCCTCGGGCGGTGCCATACCCGAAGCGCACGCCCTCGATATGGTGCCGACCGCGATGCGCCCGTCATTCCACAGCCAGATCGCGATGACGCCGGTGCCGACGACGAGGCTCGCATTGGCGGCGGCGAGGCTCAGCCCGAGCAAGGTGGTCAGCCGCAGCTGGTCGCGGTGCGCCTCGGTGAGATCGTCCACTGCCGCGCGGACAAACTCGTCCTCATCGCGCGGGCGCGCGAACAGTTTGACAGTCGCGATGTTGGTGTAGCTGTCGACGACGCGGCCGGTGAGTTGCGAGCGCGTCTCGGACATGCGCCGTGAGCGCGTCCGCAGCCGTGGCACGAAATAGCGCAACAGCGCTGCGTAGCCGGTGAACCACGCCAGCACCGGGATCGTCAATCGGAGGTCGTTCGATGCCAGCAGCAGAATGGCGCCGGTGCCGTAGACGAGGATGTACCAGACCGCGTTCGTCGCCGAGACGACGCTCTCCCGCAGCGACGGGCCGGTCTGCATGACCCGCTGCGCGATGCGGCCGGCGAAATCGTTCTGGAAGAACGCCCAGCTCTGGCGCACGACGTGCCAGTGGCTCTGCCAGCGAATGAGGTTGGAAAAGCCGGGCACGATCCCCTGATTGGTGATCAAATTCTGCAGCAACAGGGCCCCCGGCCGAGCGACCAGCAGGACCAGCGCCATCGCGACGAGCTGCGGCCAATGGTCGTGTATCAGCGTGCCCGGCGCGTGGCTCGACACCAACGTTACGACGTGGCCGATGAATACCGGGATCGTCGTGTCGACAATCGCGGCGACAAACCCGGTGATGAACAGCGCGGCGACGAGGTGGCGGGCCTGCCGCGCATAGTGCCAATAGAACGCGAGCAGCCCCGGCGGCGGCGGTGGCCCCGGCGGCAGCGCGGTGGGCTCAAGCAGGGCTTCGAAGAACTGAAAAACACGCATGACCGAGATCGGCTTTTACGATCCTCTTTTGTGGCGGTGAGAACCAGACGGCGGCGGGCCGCTCGCCGATTATGTTAGCACATTTACGGTCGCGTCCCGCGGAAGATCCCCGGTTTCGCATCGCAACACCTCGGCCGGTTTGCGCTGGGCCGACTTCGCGATTCGCAGCTGGCCGAGGCGTCGGTTCGCCCGCGGACGGTTGGCCGAATAATTTTTGTGAAACTTCACCCTGTCAGCGCGATTTTTATATCGACAGCACCTTGAGAGCCGCGGCAGCGCTGAATTGCTCCTCGACGACGCCTTTGCACTGTTCCAGCGGCTCGGGGTCGACGCCCGGTCGATCTCTCGCAAGGAGTTCACCGCGGCCTATTTCGTGCTCGCCAAACGCTATCACCCCGACCGCGGCAACCAGAACACGCACGAGCTGATGGCCAACATCAACGCCGCCCGCACGATCATTCTGAAGTGCAACAGGATCAGCTAAACTCCTCGCCGGGACCGTCTGCGACAGGAGGAAACGCGTGGCCAAATTCGTCATCGAGCCGCATTTCCGGCTGCAGGAGTGGATAGCCGAGGAAAAGGGCTATTTCATGGCCGAGGGCCTCGACTACGAGTTTCACGAGCACGTGCGCGCGACCGGCGGCCGCCACCACGACATGGGCGGGCAAAGGGTCGGCGCC
>Ga0318506_10000046_pt1 | contig 16476 bp, 17 predicted proteins | sample GRESIP084b2f19_FD_203660 | JGI IMG/M metagenome (GOLD analysis project Ga0318506, IMG submission 203660) | Tropical soil microbial communities from Luquillo Experimental Forest, Puerto Rico - GRE.SIPMG.084b2f19 | ecosystem: Environmental > Terrestrial > Soil > Tropical forest > Bulk soil... | reverse complement strand
TCTACCAGCTGTTGCGAGAGGGCAAAATTACGGATGAGGCACGCCGGCGCATCGAGCGCGAGCTCGATCTGGAGGAGGCGAGCATCGCATGTAAGAAAGAGGGCGGAGCGGAACCTCCACTCTAGGATTTCGGCAGGCGGTCGCGGCCGTGATCCTTCGGCACGCGGCATGTGACCTTCGCGCTTATCGTAGGGCGCCCTTACGCCTTGGCGGCGGATACTCGCTCTCCGTCCACTGGTCGAACTCGTCGATGAGCTTGAGGTGCAGATTCTCAACTTTGACCGCCAGATCATGGCCTGGCACCGATCCAATGAGGCGAGCAGGCGGCTCGATGAGATTCCCGGCGTTGGTCCCGCGCTCGCCACCGCTCTGGTCGCCAGCGTCGCTGATCCGAAGGCTTTCCGATCTGGACGGAATTTTTCCGCCTGGATTGGGCTGGTGCCGAAGCAACATTCGAGCGGGGGCAAGGACAAGCTCGGCAGCATCAGCAAACAGGGCCGATCGCTATCTGCGCGGCCTGTTCACGGCAGGCGCGCTGGCCGTCATCCGCTATGCCAAAGATCCTGTCCGGCCGAACCAAGGACCAGAGCATCGGCTATATCGCGGAATATCTGACGGCGGGAGGGAGCGATCGTCGACGCAGTAATGCGCTCCGGCGTCACTGCACCTATGTCTTCACCACCGGTGGGATCGGGCCGACCCACGGTGACACGCCGATACTGCGTGGCGAAGGCGTTCGGCGTGCCGATCGACAGCGATCCGCGCGCGCTCGCCATCCTGCACGAATGGGTGAAGACGACCGGCGCCGAGATGAACGAGGCGCGCCTGCGCATGACGCGCATTCCCAAGGGCGCGGATCTCATCCTCAACAAGGTATCGGGGGCATCCGGCTTCTGGATCGGCAATGTAATCGTGATGGCTGGTGTGCCCTCGATCATGCAGGCGATGCTCGATGAGGTGGCGCCTGAGCTCAAGATCGGCGTTCGCATGTTCTCGGAGACCGTGCGCGCGGATGCGCGCGAGGGCGACATTGGTATGCAGCTCGGTGAGATTGCTAAAGCAAATCCCGAGGTCGCGATCGGCAGCTATCCGTTTTTCGATCCGCAGCACGGGGCCAACACGAATGTGTGCTGCGCGCCCGCGATGCACAGAAGCTCGCGCAGGCCAAACACGCTGTCGACGACATGCTGGAGCGAGTCCGGCGGGCACAATCAAAGAGTGCTTGAGCCGCACCCGTGCGAGCGTCGTGAGCGCCGCTGCCCACTAGATCCTGGAACTAGGTTTCGAGCTGCGTATCCCCAACGCCGCAGCTCAAACGCGAATAGTCTCCGTGGCCAGAATCCGGCTGGATCGCCGCAAATCTACACGACTTTTCAAAGGGATAATTTGCGACGACATTTCGGAGTTCGAGTCCTCTCACGCCAGCCAGCCAGTCCGGTCTCCACCACCTAACATGGGAAGACCGCAGAAAACGGCGTGGTACCGCGGCATTTCGCAGATATCGCTTGGTCTCCGTGTACGTAGTTGGGTGACGGCAGCGCCATGCTCGACTGGCAGACAGCGCATGCCACACTCGGAAAAGCTCGCCGTTCGTCCGCGGCGCATCTATGAAGAACCGGGCCGCTCTGATGACGAGTTGCTTGCGTTTGATAACGTGATCCTGACGCCGCACTTAGCGGGGCACCACGTTTTAATGGACTCAGAGACATCGAAGATCTGATTACAGGGCTTGCGCAAGCGATCTTCGATTGAGGTCGGCCGGTACAGTTCGAGCTTGTTGATACTGCTGCGCTTCCTTTCGCAATAATTCAAGAAACTGTTGATGCAAAAGGGTCGGCTGCCAATCTGCTCGGCTTGCTACACCATCATTTCTCTCCAGCGCGGAAGAGTCGAAAGGAAGGATCGTCAAGGCCTCGCCGAGCTGCGCTTCCACAACAGTCGAGAGCAGCGCGATCATGTTGCTTGTCGCAAGAATGGATTTGTAGATCTCCAAGGAGGTGGTTTCGATACGCACAGTCGGGCAATGCGCCGAGCCCGCAAAAAGACGCTCGAATGCCTCCCTGCGTGGAGCTCCACGAGTGGGCAAAATCCAACCGTAGCGGGCCAACTCTCGTAACGTTATCTTCCGAACGCGGGTGAGCGGGTGCTGTCGGCCGACGAAAACGGCGTAAGGATTCGAGAACAAAAATTCTTCCCTGACGTCGGTCGCCCAGGCGGGGCGTCTGAGTACCCCGAACAGCAGATCGAGATCGCCGGCCCGCAGGGTATCGAGCAGCACCTCGTAGGGGCCATCGACGACGTGAACAGATGCGCGCGGATAAATGGCAAGAAACCGGGTGATCGTCGTCGACAGCAGGTGGGTGCCAGAATGGGGTATGTTGCCGACCGTTATTCGTGACGTAAAAACACCCTGCGCTGCCCGAATTTCCTCGATCCCATATTCGAGCTCCCTGAGAGCGACCTTTAGCCGGCGCGCGAACTCGCGTGCCTGATCGGTTGGCGCCAATCCCCGCGCTATTCGCTGATACAGGCTTCTGCGAACCACGCGCTCGAGATCGCGAGCCGATCGATGCAGCGCCGGCTGGGATATGTTGAACCTGCGCGCCGCCGCCTCGAACGAGCCGCTTTCTGCGATCGCGGTGAGAGCGCGGACATGCGTGTCCGTAATCTTATTCTCCACCGATTTGATCGTTTCACGACCTGAAAGCGATGCGCCGATAGTTGGGTCGCACAACGCTGATTGAATATGTGCGAACAGCCGCTGAACCCGCGGTAAAAGCACCGATCCGAGCGGTGTCAGAAACGATCCGCTTCGGCGACGCTCCAGCAAGCTCACGGCGAGCACGGTCTCGAGTTGGGCAATCATTTGCGTCACTGCGGGCTGCGACAAGCCAAGCTCCTTCGCGGCGCCACCAATGCTAGTGCAGCGAGCAACCGCCTCGAATGCCCGAAGCTGGCGCAGTGAAGGAGAATCGGGTCGTGTGCGCATGGGGTTCGCGCTCAGCGGACTTTGCGTCAAAGAATAGCAAAAACTTATGGCTCCGTGCGCGGTTTCAATTGCGCGGGAAAGCCCGCACTGTGCGACTATGAGATAAGGAACAGGGCGACGGTGTCATCCCCCCGGCAGCCCAGCGCAGCGAGACAACCAACGGCCTATCCTTGAGGGATGGCCTGTGGTTACGGGTCCCGGCTCGCCCTCCCGTCGGATGCCCGCCGATCGCTTTGGCCTGGATTGGCACCGTGGTCGTCATCTCTCCGGCGAGCTTACAAAGCCGGTGGCGTAACCCGGCGGCAAGCAAAGAAAGATCAGGGAGGCTTTGAGATGTGCGCGCATCGCCTGGGCTTCAAGAATGGCAGCCTGCGACTCTTGCGGCTGCCCATTGTCCTTTTCTTGGCGGCAATCGTCAGCACGATCGCGCACGATCACGCTCGATCACAGTCAAGTTTCCCCACCAAGCCGATTCACATCTTCATCCCGTATGGTGCCGGAGGGGTGGCCGACCTGACCATGCGGCTGCTCGCGCAGAAACTGACCGAGAGAACAAAGCAGCAGGTCGTCATCGAAAATCGTCCGGGAGCCGCCGGCCTGCTAGCGGCAAAGGAAGTGCTCAAAGCGCCGCCGGACGGTTACACGCTTGATGTGATCGGAAACGGGCAGGCGATCGCTATGTCGCTGTTCAAGACGCGGCCCTACAATGTGCTGACCGACTTCACGTTCGTGTCGATTACGGCTCGCTTCGAGATGTTGCTTGCGGTCAAGGCGGATTCGCCACTGAAGAACCTACAGGACGTGGTCGCCGCCGCCCGCAAAAATCCGGGAAAGCTCAATTTCGGCGCCATCAATCCCGGCAGCACGCAAAACCTGTCGGCGCACCTTCTGAAGCAGGTGAGCGGCGTGGACGTCGCGATCGTTCCCTTCAAGACAACGCCCGACCTGGTGACGGCGGTGTTGCGCGGCGACATCGATATCGGATTCGATTTCTATGCCGGACTGCAATCGCTGATCTCGGATAACCAGGTCAGAATTATTGCGACCTCCGGCGAGGAACGTAATCCGCTCCTGCGCGACGTGCCGACCGCGAAGGAAAGTGGTTTTCCCGACTACATCGTGACCAGCTGGAACGGCCTCGCTTCGGCGGCCGGCATGCCGGCCCAAACGCTCGGCGTTCTCAGTCAGCAAATCAATGCCGCGCTCGCCGATCCAACCCTCCAGGCCACGGCATCCGCGCTCGGCATGGACGCCCGCGGCAGCACGCCCGAGGAAATGCGCGACCGCATGGCAGCGGACGTCAAGAAATGGGCGGCGGTGATCGAGAAGGCAGGCATCGAAAAACAATGACACAGCCGCCGCGACTGAAAATTGCAATCGCCACCTACGGGCACACCAAGGCTATCAAGGACGGGACGGTTGCCATCGCAGGAGTGGAGCGGGACTTCGTCGAGGTCGTACCCATCATAGGGGCATTCCGGCGCATGGTGCGCGATGTCGAGTTCGATGTCTGCGAGATGGCGCCCACCACCTACATGATCGCGCGTGCGCTCGGCGCTCCGTTCATCGCGCTGCCGATTTTCCTGATGCGCCGCTTTCATCACGGCGGCTTCGTGGTCCGCCCGGATTCGGGCATCAAAGTGCCCAAGGACCTGGAAAGCAAAAAGGTCGGAGTACGCGCTTATTCGGTGACCACCGGAGTGTGGACGCGCGGCATCTTCATCAACGAGTACGGGCTCGACTCCTCAAAGGTGACCTGGGTGGTCGATGATGAGGAGCACGTCACGGCGCTCAAGCTGCCGCCGAATGTGGTGCACGCGCCAGAAGGCAAATCACTGCAGGGCATGATGAAGACGGGCGAGATCCAGGCCGGATTTACCGGGCCTGCCGGTGTCGGCCGTGCCGGTCCGCCGATCAGTGGTTGGGATAAGGCCAGCGAGGCCGCTGCCGCAGCGGATACCTATCCGGAATTGATTACCAATGTCGAACAGGTCGAAGCCGATTGGTTTCGCCGCAGTGGCATCTACCCGATCCACGGTCTCATCGTCGTGAAGGACGAGCACATCAAACGCTATCCCTGGCTGGCGCGTTCGCTCATGGACGCCTTCGTGGCAGCAAAAAAGCCGTATCTCGATGAGCTCAAGCGCGGTCACGGCGACAGTCCGGAAGACAAACGCTATTGCAAATTCCTGTCCTTGATGAGCGATCCGCTGCCCTACGGCATGACGGCTAATCGTCCCAGCATCGAGGCCCTGATCACCTACAGCCTGCAGCAGAAGCTGATACCGTCGCGTCCGCAACTCGGTCGGGTGTTTGTCGATATCGATCCAGTTCCTATAAACCGCAACGCGGAGTGAAACGTCCATGCCTGTCATAGATATACATCCGCACATCGTCTCGCCCGATACTCAGCGTTATCCGCTGGCCCCGCTTGGCGGCACGCAATCCACCTGGTCGAGCGAGCGGCCGACCACCTATCAAACGTTGATCAAATCAATGGACGAGGCTGGCGTCGACAAGGCGGCGATCGTGCATTCCTCCACTGCCTATGGCTACGACAACAGCTATGTGGCGGACGCAGTGACGGCGGTGCCGTCACGCTTCACGGCGGTGTGCTCGATCGACGTCTTGGCGCCCAACGCGGTGAAGACGTTCGATTACTGGCTCGGGCGCGGCTGCACCGGCATGCGGCTCTTCACCACCGGCAGCACCTTGCCGGATCAGGCGACCTGGTTTGTCGATCCGAAGACCTACCCATTCTGGGAGCATGCGGCGGCGAAGAACATTCCGGTCTGCATGCAGATGAAGCAGGAAGGCCTCCCGCTGCTGCGCCAGATCATGGATCGCTTCCCCAAGGTCACCATCATCCTCGATCACCTGGCGCGCGCACCGTTCGCGGATGGCCCACCCTACCAGGCGGCAGCGGAATTCCTCGAGCTTGCCAAATACAAGCAAGTTTATCTGAAGATCACGCCCGTCAATGTAACGCCCAAGAGCTGGGGGAGGGGTGCGCCGGATACGTTCTTCGGCAAGGTCGTCGATATGTTCGGCGCTTCCCGCATCGCCTGGGGCTCGAACTTTCCGAACTCGGTCGGCACGCTGTCCGAGATCCTCGGCGCCGCGTGCAAGGCGTTTGCCTTTGCCAAGCCTTCCGATCAGGACTGGATCTTTGGCAAGACCGCGCTCACGCTCTATCCCGCTTTGGCAAAGTGATAAGGAAACGCTCTCATGGCGACTGCAACAAAGCTCAAGCTGCACACGATGCTGGGCAACTATCCGATTACCAAGCCGCTCAAGAGCGGTGCGGTTCGTTCGGACCTGGTTGATTTCGATTTTGTCGAGGTGAAGGTCGCCAACAATCTGTTCAAGCAAGTCGTGCGCGATGCCAGATATGACGTCGCCGAGCTTGCCATCGTGACCTACTTGCAGGCCAAGGCCTACGGCAAACCCTATGTGTTGTTGCCCGCGGTGGTCGTGAGCCGCGGCCAGCACCACACCATCGCCTACAACCCGCAGCGCGGTGCGCTCAAGCCCTCCGAGCTCGAGGGCAAGCGTGTCGGCGTGCGCGCCTACACGGTGACGACAGGGACGTGGGTTAGGGGAATTCTGGCAAGCGATTACGGCCTCGACATCAACAAGGTGGAATGGATCACCTTCGAAGATCCGCATGTGGCGGAGTATCGCGATCCCGCCTTCGTGAAGCGCGCGCCGCAGGGCAAGGAACTCACCCAGATGCTGCTCGATGGCGAAATCGCCGCCGGGATCGTCGGCGACAAGCTGCCCGACCCGAAACTCAAGCATCTTATTCCCGATGCCGAGGCGGCCGCTCAGAGCTGGGCGCAGCGCCACCACGGCGTCCCGATCAATCACATGGTAGTGGTCAGGCAAGGGTTGTCGCGCTCCCGGCCCGACGTGGTGAAGGACATTTTCCGGCAGTTGCACGCAAGCAAGCGGGCCGCCGGCTTGCCCGCCGGCGGGGAGCTCGATCCCTATCGTTTCGGTGTCGAGGCCTGCCGGCCGATTTTGGAAATCATCATCGACTTCTGCCACCAGCAAACGCTTATCCCGCGCCGCATGTCGGTTGACGAACTGTTCGACGACACGACGCGCGTGCTGGCTGCAGCTTAGATGGGGAAAAGGTGATGATGATCATCGATGCCGGCGTTCACGTCTGGCGGCCTGAAGCGCCGGACCGCCCCTGGATGCCCGGTCGCAAGGCGCATCTTCCGGAGCCGCTGACATATGAGAAATTCAGCGCGATGATGAAGGAGGCCGGCGTCGAGCACGCCATCCTCGTTCCTCCTTCATGGGAAGGTGACCGCGTCGATTACAGCCTCGAAGCGGCGCAAAAATATCCCGATCGGTTCGCGGTAATGGGTCGTTTTCCGATCAATAAGCCGGAGGAGCGCAGCAAGCTTGAAACCTGGCGCGACCAGAGGGGCATGCTTGGCGTGCGGCTCACGCTGCATCACGAATGGGATCGCACTTGGATGCAGGACGGCACCGCCGACTGGTTCTGGCCGGCGGCGGAGCGGCTCGGCATTCCGGTGATGCTGAATGCGCCTTATACGCACAAGGAAATCGGCGAGGTCGCGGCACGGCACCGGCGTCTGCGCATCATCATGGACCATCTTGGCGCGCGCACCACGCAGAAGGATGATTTGCTCAAGGCCGCCTCGGAGAGCACGGCGACTTTGGCCAAACATTCCAATGTCTACGTTAAGCTGACCTTGGTGCCGGTGTTTTCCACCGCGCCCTACCCCTACAACAATATTCATCCCTACATCCGCCATCTGGTGGAAGCCTTCGGACCTAAGCGTTGTTTTTGGGGAACCGACGCGTCAGCGATGCTGGAGCGCACCACTTGCAGCTATGGCAACTGCGTGAAGCTGTTCACCGAGCACATGGATTTTTTGTCCGCTTCGGACAAGGAATGGATCATGGGGCGCGGTCTCGCCGAATGCCTCCAATGGCCTCAATCCGAAAATCGGCAGACGTGATCGTTTGCATGCTTCAGCAATTGATAATGTTAAAGCGTCTTCGCTGGGCTGCGTTGCTAGCGATGATGCTGTGGTGCGGCACGGTGGTTTCCACCCCGGCAACCGCTCAAGCGTCCTATCCATCGCGCCCAATCCGCATTGTAACGCCTTTGGCTGCAGGAGCGGCATCGGATATCGCGCTTCGTATTCTCGCCGAAAAATTGGCTGCTCGCTTCCGTGTCCCCGTGCTTGTGCAAAACCAACCGGGCGCAGCGGGTGTCATTGCGGAGCGTGCGGTCACCAATGCGCCAGCTGACGGCTACACAATCTTATGGGCTGGCAACAACACCGCTATCGGCGTGAGCCTATTCAAGGAGCCGGTGGACCCACGCAAGGAGCTGAGACCGATCGTCGGAGTAAGCGAGTTTGCCTATCTCTTCGTCACAAGCGAGAACTCGCCGTTCAGCACTCTGCGACAGTGGATGACAGCGGTAAAGGAAAAGCCCGGCACCCTGACCATCGGCACATCGGGCCCAGGTACGACTAATTATCTCGCCGCGCTGCTAATGCGATCGATCTAACACCTGGATTTCACCGTTGTGCCTTATCGCGGCCCCTCCGAACTAAGTGTCGCTTTGCTGCGTAATGAGGTAGACGTGGTCATCAACGCGTATGGCGGATTGCGATCTCAAATCGGCGCCAAACAAATTCGCGCACTTGCCATAACTTCGGCCAGCCGAGATCCCGACTTACCCGACGTGCCAACGATGCAGGAAGCCGGCGTTCCCGATTTCGTAGTGATTTCTTGGAACGCGCTTTACGGTCCGAAGGACATGCCGGTAGCGGCTGTAGACGTACTCGGCCGGGCAGCAACGGAAATTCTTGAAGAGCCGGATGTAAAGGCGAGGTTCAAGGAGATCGGATTCGATGCGCGCCCGATGGCGACAGAACCGCTCGACCACCGTATGCGCTCCGAAATTGAGCGATGGGCCCGCGTCATTGCGGAAGGGGGCCTCGAAAAACAATAGGCGACCACGGCGCAAGAAAGCCTAAGCGATGTGGTCAAGAGGGCGCGCCTCGGGCAGCAGTTTCTTCGCGGAATTGCGGTCTAGACGTTGAAACGATTTTGATTTGATCCCGCTACAGAACCTCTGAATTGAAAGAGACTCGCGATGAACTCGACGACGGCAGCCGGAGAGGCGCGCAGCACGAAGCCATTCTATCGCGACATGTCGGTGCAGGTTTTCGCCGGCATGGCTTCGGGAGCGCTGATCGGCTGGCTGTGGCCGCAATCAGCGGAATGGATGCGCACCCTCGGCGATCTGTTCATCCGGCTGATTGCGATGTTCGTCGGGCTGATCATCTTCTGCGCGGTGGTGCATGGCATTGCCACAGTGCGGGAGGCGAAGAAGGTCGGCCGGATAGCGATCAAGGCCCTGATTTATTTCGAGGTTGTGACGACCTTTGCGCTCGTCATCGGTCTAGCCATGGTCAATCTCCTCGGACCAGGTCGAGGCATGCACGTGGATCTACAGTCAATTTCCGGATCCGCGATCGATCTTTACCTGAAGACCGCGCAGCAGATTAGCGGCAGCGGCTTTCTCCTGAGCGTCGTTCCCCATACCGCAATCTCGGCCTTCACTGAAGGCAATGTGCTGCAGGTCGTGTTCCTTTCGGTGCTGTTTGCTTTCGGCCTACACGCCATCGGCGCGGATGGAAGCCCGATGATCGAGATGATCGAGCTCACGAAGCGCATCGTGTTCAAGATTATCAGCTACATCATGTGGCTCGCGCCGATCGGTGCCATGGGCGCGATCGGCTTCACCGTCGGTCGATTTGGCATCGGCTCGCTTGTGTCACTCGGCGCAATGGTGGCCGAATTCTACCTGACGTGCGCTTTGTTCATCTGCATCGTTCTTTGGCCGATCGCCTACTGGAACGGGATCAGGTTGTGGCGTTTGGCGCGCTACATTCGCACCGAGTTGCTGATCGTGCTCGGAACGAGTTCCTCCGAATCGGTGTTCCCCCAGCTCGTTGACAAGCTCACCAATCTCGGCTGCGAGGAATCGGTGGTAGGGTTGGTGCTGCCGACCGGCTATGCCTTCAATCATGACGGCACCTGTCTCTATTTTGCAGCCGCCTCGCTCTTTCTTGCTCAGGCGGTCGGTCTTGAACTTTCGCTGGGACAGCAACTCGGTCTGCTGGGAATTCTGCTCGTCACATCTAAAGGAGGTGCCGGGGTCGCGGGGTCGGCGATCGTGGTGCTGGTGTCGACTCTGGCAGCGACCGGCACGATACCCGTAGCTGCCGTGGGAATTATTCTCGGGGTGCATCGCTTGATGTCCTCGGGATTTGTTGCCGTCAACATTCTGGGCAATGCGCTTGCGACAATCGTGATCGCATCGTGGGAAGGAGCCGTGGATCGAAAGCTCCTGATCGAGCGACTCGAGCTCGGACCCGCATAGGTGCGCCTCCATCCGATTGTACCCGAGTCCTACATTCATCCACCCATCCGCCGTGCTGTGATAGGACATGACGCTGCTCATCTGGCAAGGGTGCTGCTCGATGAGCTTGCAACCAATGCGAAGTATCCCCAGCCGTGTCACGTCCTTGCGATGAGGCGATACGAATAGCGGCAATCATGAGCGGGTCCTTCCTGGTGGCAAAAGCGGCGCGGGTGGCATCCGTGCGAGGGGGCGCCAGCCGCGCATCTCGAAAAATAAGGTTTACCGCGGTTAACACGTAAAACAGGGGCAGGTTAACAGGTTGACTGACCTTCAGGCGGCGCAGGTTGACAGACGACTACCCTGAGGCCGATCCGGAGGGTCGTTCGCAGATCGCTGCGCTTCGCGAAGAGCTTGTGAAGCTGGGTGGCACGGTCGCATCGCCTGACGAGGTCCGCAAGACAGGCAATCAGGGATTTTTCGGAAGCCGGCTTTTCAGGTTCTGCCAGGGTCGGTCCACGTCGAAGACTTCGACCGGATGCATTTTGAGTTCGTCTTCGTCGAGATGGATGACCTGACCGCCAAGCGCGATCGCGTCCATCTGCACCCGGGCATTGAGCTGTGTATACACCGCCCGCAACACCGCCCATGGCAAAGAGGCGCCAGCCACGGCATTGCCGTGTCCGCGGATAAGAACGACGGAATCGTTTCCCAGTGTCTTCGCCAAGCTAGCGCCAAGCTTGGCATTGTTGACCATCAGCTTGCCGCGCAGGCTCGAATCATCCTTCGAAAGATCGCGGTGATCGAACACGGGAACGCGAGCGGGAAGAAATCCGGCCATGTGCAGCACCGGTCGAAGGGGACGGTCGGGCGAAATGCTGAAGGGAATCACGGCTGGCGAGTGGCTATGCACGATGGCCCCAACGTCGGGGCGAACGCGATAGATCTCTCCGTGAATGAATCGCTCGCCGTTCGTCCGCGGCGCATTGGCGTCGATCGGCACGCTATCGAGATTAAGTTCGACAATGTCCTTTGCGGTCACAAGCGCAGGCGGCATCGCCCGCGGCATGAAATAGTGGTTCGGGTTGTTCAGCGAGCGAACCGTCACATGTCCAAAGCTGTCCAGCACGCCTTCTTGGACGAGAATTCGGCTCGCGACAACAAGATCAGCAATGCGCTGCTCATCGGAATCGGGTGGGGTCGGTCGATGCTCTGGCGTGACGCCCGGCTGCGCCACGGCTGCGCTCCACAGGGCGACGATCAGAGATAGCAACATGAAAGCTTTTCGCGCGCGCCACATGGTGTGTCGACTCCTGGCTTCGATAGATTCGCATTACTCGGCCTTGAGGCCCGTCGCCTCTATCAACTGACCCCATTTCTTGTAGTCCGCTGCGATGATGCTGCGCATCTCACTCGGACTGTTGGGGGCAGGCTCGAGGCCCGCGACGAACAGGACCTTTTGCGCTTCGGGCATTGCTGCGATCTTGGCGATCTCGGCGTTGAGCCTAATGACACGGTCGTCCGGCGTGCTGCGCGGGGCGAATAGCGCCAGCCACGAGGGGGCGCTGAAGTTAGGAACGCCGGACTCGCGCAGCGTCGGAATGTTCGGCATGGAGTGCGAACGCACGGGCTCTGCCACACCCAAGGCGACAACCTGGCCGCTACTGATCATCGGCAAAATCGAAGCCGTGTCGAACAATCCCAAGGGGACCTCGCCGGAGGCGATCGCAACCGCCGCCGGTGCGCCTCCGCGATAGGGTACGGCTTGCATCGTGATCCCGAGTTCACGCTGGAGCAACTCAGCCGCCAGGTGGGACGCCGAGCCGCGAGCCGCAACGGCGTAGCTCAAGGGCTTGGCTTTCGCGGCCGCTACAAGATCGGCAATCGATGCTATCCCCGCCTTGGCGTTGGCGGCCAAGATGATTGGGCTGCTCACTATCTTCGTAATCGGCACCAAGTCGGTAAGAGGATCGTAATTGAGTCGCGACAGATGCACGTTGATCGTGACTGGACTATCCGAAAGGATAGCGAGCGTATGGCCGTCCGGATCGCTTCGCAGCAGGGCTTCGATGCCGATGGCCGCATTCGCACCTGGTTTGTTTTCCACGATGACGTTCTGTCCAACGCTATCCTGCAGGTTCTTGGCGATAACGCGCGCAGTCAGATCGATGCTGCCGCCGGCGGGATAAGGCACGATAATTCGGATTGTCTTGTTGGGGAATGTCTGCGCATGCGCCGGTGCGGCGATGGCGACGACAGCGACCAAAGCGACCAACGAACACTTCATTAATATTTGCCTTCGACGTCGGGGCGTCCGCTCCGATGATGGACGGAACGCGGCAGAAGGAGCAAGCCCAGAAAGCTCGGATTAGCTTCGCTCCATCCGAGCTACGCGCTATGCTCCAGCAGTCGTGTTGGGACGGTGGCGGCCAGGGGTGTGGAGGGACGAATGTCGTCAGGCTATCGGATCGCGATTGTCGGCGGCGGGCTCGCCGGGCTCGCCGCTGCGCATGCGCTAAAGGCTTTTGGCATGCAGCCGGAGGTCTTCGAGGCCGCGCCAGCTTTGGGCGAGATCGGTGCCGCGGTCAACGTCAGTCCGCAAGCCTTCAAAGCGCTGCAAGCGATCGGTCTCGGAGACAAGGTCGCCGCGGTCGCGACCGCATCGCCCGGCATCTACACGCGCAACATGCAAACCGGCGAGTTCCTCGAATTCAACGATCGGCATAAGGCCGCGGCGCGGTATGGCGCTCCCTATTACAGCTTTCACCGCGCCGATCTGCTCGACGCGCTGGCCAGCGGGCTCGATCGTCACGCCATTTATCTGGGCCACCGCCTGACGGGACTGGAGGAGCGAAGCGACTGCATCATCCTCACCTTCGCTAATGGCGCTCAAGCCGAGGCGGAGGTCGTCATCGGTGCCGATGGCGTGCGCTCGGTCATCCGCCACTCGCTCTATGGCGACGACAATCCGACCTATACCGGCCAGATGGTGTGGCGTGCGCTCCTCAACGCCGACGATGTCCCCGAGGAGGTGCTCGAGCCCACGGGCCATATCCAATGGGTCGGGCCGGGTTGCCATCTCCTCGCCTATTACATCCGGGGCAAGAGGCTCGTGAACATCGTCACCCAAGAAGACACCGACAAATGGGTGGAGGAAGGCTGGTCCATCCGCGGCGATCCCGACGAGATGCGCATGAGCTTTCCCAATCCCGAGCCGCGCCTAGATAAGCTTTTGAGCATCGTGACCGAGTGCGCAAAATGGGGTCTGTTCACGCGGCCCCTCACGCAGAATTGGGGCCGCGGTCGCATCGAACTCATCGGCGACGCCGCGCATGCCATGCTGCCCAATGCCGGGCAAGGCGCCTGTCAGGCTTTCGAGGACGCCTACATTCTCGCGCGCTGGCTCGAGGCGTGCCGCGATCCGATCGAGGCATTTGCCAATTTCCGCCGCATCCGAATCCCGCGCGTGCATGGGGTGCAGCGGCTCTCGTCGGCCAATGCCCGCTTCAAGCACATGCATGACAGCGCGGCGCAGAAGAAGAAGATCGCCACCGGCATGGGCAGCGTGCATGGCAATTCCGACTGGGTCTGGGGCTACGATCCCGTTGGCGGATGGGACAAGGAGCCTTTTGTTCCCACCGGATATGCGGCATGAGGCTGGATAGACTGGAGCATCAATCGATCGAGATCCGGGCCGCCTCGATCAGACGCGACCAGCGGTGCTGCGCCTCGGCCAAATAGGACGCAACGTCATCGGGCGAGGCCGCTCGCACCTCGTAGCCCAATATCGCAAAGGCTTGCTGGACCTCGGGTGAGGCGAGCGCCGCAGCAGCGGCCTGGTTGATCTGCCGTCTGATCTGCAATGGGGTGCCGGGTGGCGCAACGATCACGTTGACCGAAGTTGTGATCAACTGATCGAACCCGCTCTCCACCATGGTCGGAACGTCAAGCGCCAGCGGGCTGCGCTTTTCCCCGGTCACGGCCAAAGCTCTGAGCCGGCTGTCGCGAACATGCGGAAGGATTTGCACCAGCGTCGAAAAGAGGAGTTGAACCTCGCCAGCCAACAGGCCCGTCAGCGCCTGACCGCCGCCGCGATAGGGAACATGGACCATCTCGATCTGGGCCGCCGTTTTGAGGAATTCGCCCTCGAGATGCGGAAGTGTGCCGACGCCGGCCGAGCCGTAGCTCAGCGCACCCGGCCGCGACTTTGCCAGTCTGACCAATTCCCCCACCGTGTTGGCCGGCATCGAAGGATGCAGCGCGAGCATTTCGCTGCTCTCCGCCACACGAGCGACGGGCGCGAAGGTTGCGGCGGTGTAACCGGCATTCTTGTAGATCAACGGCGCGATGAGAATGGAACTCGTGCTACCCATGAAAAGCGTGTGGCCGTCCGGCTCCGCCGCTGCGACCGATTTCGCGCCGATGATCCCGCCCGCTCCACCGGTTCGGTTCTCCACGATCACCGGCTGCCCGAGCGCGGCGGCCATCTTGTCGGAGATGAGCCGCGCGATCTGGTCCGGGGGGCCACCCGCCGGCGACGGCACGACAAGTTTGATGGGCCGATCCGGATAGGCTTGCGCGCTTTGAAAGACCACTACGCTAGATGCGACCAAGACGATGGGCAGAAGGGCGGAAAGCCCGATTCTCAAACGAGCCATGATCCTCCTCCGACAGATCGCTCCGAGCGAGTGTAGCGTCACAATGGATGCTTGCGAAACCATTCTGACAGGTGGTCGATGAAGCTGTGGACCTTCTCAGGCAGCGGAGCGCCTGGCGCAACCGCTTTGGCCCGCTGCTCGATCTCGCGCTGCGGGTTCGCCATCAGGAGCAGCGTCAGCGCGGGCCAAAGGTCTACTCGTTGCACGCGCCCGAAGTCGAGTGCATCGGCCGAGGCAAGGCACGTGCGCCGTACGAGTTCGGTTGCAAGGTCTCAATTGGAGCGGCGCCACTTTTGAAATCATAAAGAACTATCCGAGCAGCGAAGAGCTATGCGACGACTTCGCTAAGGTCTGCGACGACATAGAGATCCTGCTGCTTCCTCATTTCTGGGCCTTGAGCGCACGTGTGCGGGCCCGGATACCCGCTGACTGACGATTGCCAATTCGATATCCTGCAATCCGGACCTGGTAATTGGGACGGCGCGACTTCATCACGCTGCTCGGCGGCGCGGCCGCGTGGCCACTCGCGGCGCGCGCGCAGCAGGCGGGCAAGCTGCCAACCATTGGGAGATGCAAAAATGTCTGATGCAAATCGTCTGCTTTTTCTTCGCATAGCGCTGATCATCATCGGTCTAACTTTCATATTTGGCATATATACATTGGGTGTTTTCTGGCCTTCGGGCTGGGCTTGGGGACAGGGACATTCGCACTATCTGATGATGATCATTGGAGTGTATGCGACGCTGGGCGTGTTTTTGCTCATCGCCTCAAGAAATCCCTACGCTCACAAGAGCCTCATCTGGTTCACCGTATGGTCGAGCGTGGTTCACGGGGCGATCATGGGGGTTCAGGCCCTCAGCGATCCGGCCGAGCGCGGTCATTTGGTGGGAGATGTGCCCGCGCTTATTCTCGTGGCGATCATACTTGCAGTGTTAATGCCGCGCGGACTGCAGAAGGTTGAAAGTGGCCCGCGCACCGTCCCGACCTGAATTTGTCCGACTTTGAAAAATTCGCCCATTTCCACATTTGGGGCGAGCGCCGACGGCTGTCCGATACCCGCTGACTGCTCGCCGCCAATTCTATATCGTGTACTCTGGCCCTGGCTGGCGGGGACGGAATGCAATTTGATCAATTAAAACGGCGCGACTTCTTCACGCTTCTCGGCGGCGCGGCCGCTGCGTGCCGCCTCGCGGCGCGGTCGCAGCAGGGCGAGCGCATGCGGTGGATCGGCGCGCTCATGAACACAACTGCGGATGATCCGGAACAGCAGTCCGGCGTCGCGGTATTCCTGCAAGCACAACCTATCGTCTCGGGAGAGCGACCTAAGTGATCCGAGCCAACCTACTGCTTACCTATGCCCAAAAGCCGAGGACGGAAACCGAAGAAAAAGCGTGCTCCAGCGAGCG
>Ga0318506_10000038_pt1 | contig 17333 bp, 17 predicted proteins | sample GRESIP084b2f19_FD_203660 | JGI IMG/M metagenome (GOLD analysis project Ga0318506, IMG submission 203660) | Tropical soil microbial communities from Luquillo Experimental Forest, Puerto Rico - GRE.SIPMG.084b2f19 | ecosystem: Environmental > Terrestrial > Soil > Tropical forest > Bulk soil... | reverse complement strand
GCTCGGCAACAAAAATCTGTTCATGGTGATCACGTCGGCGAGCCATTATCTCTCCGGCGCGGTCGAGGCGCTGAAATCGAAAAATCCGCACGCCAAGATCGCCATGGTCTATTCCGACGATCCGTTCTCCAAGGCGGTGCTGACCGCCGCCAAGCAGCAAGCGGAAGCCGCCGGTATGCAAGTGGTGATGGATGAATCCTACGCGCCGTCGACCACCGATTTCGGTCCGATCGTCAACAAGATCATCTCGTCAAATGCCGATGCCTTCATGGGCGGCGGTCATTATTCCGACGGCGCCACCTTGGCACGGCAGATGTACGACCAGAAAGCCAATATGAAGTGGGTGTCGATCCTGGTGGCGCCTGGCGACGACAAATTCGGCGAGCTCGGCGCAGCCGCGCTCGGCGTGACCGTGCCATCGCAATGGGAGATCCAGGTCTCCTACAAGCCGCAGTTCGGGCCAACCACGCCGGAATTCGCTAAGGCGTTCGAGGACAAGTTCCACGCCAAGGCCGACTATCACGCGGCGTCGGGCTATGTTGCTGGCCAGGTCCTGCAGCACGCGATCGAGCAGGCGGATTCGGTCGAGCCGGAAAAAGTGGCGGCGGCGCTCAATGCGACTGACGTCACCACCTTCTTCGGCCATATCAAATTCGCGACCGATCCCGGCCATCACGGTTTGCAGATGGCGCACGAAATGGTGCTGGCGCAGTGGCAGAAGGTGAACGGCAAGCCGGGCCGCCAGGTGGTTTGGCCGCTCGAAGCCAAATCCGGCGATCTGATCTATCCGCTATCGGCCAGCCAGTAAGCAACTCGCATGATAGAGCTAGGGGCTGTCAATCACTCCTCCTGGAGGGGGGAGGTCGCGAGCGGGAGGGGGTAACTTTGCGAACAACGACCCCACCTCGGCGCGCATCTACGATGCGCCATAGCCGATGCGAAGCATCGGCGTTTTTTATACACGACGCCCTCCCCATCCAGGGGAGGGTAGAGTGACGACGTCACCTATCTAATGTTCTAATCGCGCATGTTCGGAATAATTGCTTCGATCATCGATGGCGTGCTGGTCGGGCTGGTCTATGGACTGGCGGCGATGGGGCTCACGCTCATTTGGGGCGTCATGGATGTGATCAATCTCACCCACGGCACCATGATCGTCGCCGGGATGATGGGACTTTATCTGTTGACCGGTGCGTTCGGCATGTCGCCCTATTTCACTTTGCCGCCGGTTTTGATCGGCGGCTTTTTTGTCGGCGTCGCGCTCTACTGGATCGCCGTGCATCGCATGATGGGCCGGCCGCCGCTGATGAGCTTGTTGTCGACCTTTTCCGTCAATCTCGTTCTGGTGGGGCTCGGAACCGCGGTCTGGGGTACCGCTCTGTTCAACGTCGATGTCTCGCTCCCCGGCCTGACTATCGACCGCTATACCTTTCCTGGCGCGCATATAGTCGCCGCGGTACTCGCCGCCGTGATCGCCGCTTTGCTCTACGCCTTTCTGCACTACACGCGGCTCGGCAAAGCGTTGCGCGCGGTCGCCAACAATCGCGAAGCCGCTGAACTCGTCGGCATTCCGACGACGCGGCTTCTCGCCATTGCGGTCGGCTGCGGCGTCGCGCTCGCCGGAGTCTCCGGCATGCTGATCGGCACTTTGTTTCCGTTCACGATTCTCTCCGGTGATGGCTATCAGCTCAAAAGCTTCGTCGTCACCGTGCTCGGCGGCTTCGGCAATCCGGTCGGTGCGCTCATGGGCGGCGTCGCGCTCGGGCTTCTCGAAGGCGCGGTGACGCCGTTCGTGCCGGTGAGTTGGACGCTGGTGATCGAATTCGTCCTGTTCGTGCTGGTGCTGATCGCATTTCCCGGCGGAGTGTTCGCGTCGCGTCGCGGAGCACTGTAGATGCTCCGCCGCCCATTTTTCTGGATCATCGCGCTCGTCGTTGCAGCCTTCGTCGTGTTGCCGCTGATCGGCAATAACGTGGAATTGCGCGAGAGCCTGGCGCTCGCCGCCGTCTACATCACGCTCGCCAGCAACCTCAATCTGATGCTCGGCTATGCCGGCTATATCAATTTCGGCAGCATCGTCTTCTTCGGATTGGGCGGCTACATCTGCATCTGGCTGGTCGATGCGCATCACTGGCCGCTCGCCGCGAGCCTTCTTGCAGCCGGCATCGGCGTGAGCGTGCTCTCGCTCATTTTCGGTTTCGGCATTTTGCGCCTGCGCGGGCCGTTCTTTGCGCTCTCCACAATCGGTATCGTCGAGGGCGTGCAGGCCTTCGCCGAGAATTTCAAGCCCTGGGGCGGCTCGTCCGGCATCTATATTTCCCCGGAAGTCTTTGCCCCGCTCGGCGGGCCGGGACCGGCGCTCTGGGTGATCTATTTTCTGTTCGTCGCAGTGATGGCGGCATCGCTTTATCTCAGCTACGGCATCAAGATCTCGAAATTCGGCTTGGGCCTTCTTGCCATCGGCCAGAACGAGGACGCCGCTGCGATCCTCGGCGTGCCGACGCCGCGCTACAAAGCCCTGTGCTATAGCGCCTCCGCTTTCCTGCCCGCGCTCGCCGGCGGGCTTTATTTTTTCAAGGGCGCCTTCATCCAGCCGACCGACGCTTTCGATCTGACACTGTCCACCGAGGCGATCGTCATCTGCATGCTCGGCGGGCAGGGCACGGTGACCGGCGTCGCGCTCGGCGCTTATCTTTACGAGGAGCTGCGCGGTTATCTGCTCACCTCGTCGACGTTTTCGAATTTTCAGCTGGTGATCGCCGGCGCGCTGTTGCTCGTGATCGTGCTGTTCTTTCCCTCCGGTCTGATGGGCTTTATCTATAGCCGCTTCCCGCGCCTGCAAAAGGTGCTGGAATGACGGCGCTCCTCGAGCTCGACCGCGTCACCAGGCGCTTCGGCGGCCTCCTCGCCGTGAACAATCTGTCCTTCGCGATGCGCGAGGGCGAAATCCTCGGGCTCATTGGGCCGAACGGCGCCGGCAAATCGACCTTGTTCAATCTCATCAACGGCGTGTTCGCGCCCAATGCCGGCCGCATCGTTTTTGCCGGCGTCGACATTACCGGCGAGCGGCCGTTCATGGTCGCGCGCCATGGCATCGCGCGGACGCATCAGATCGTGCAGCCGCTCACCAACATGACGGTGCTAGATAACTGCACCGTCGGCGCCTGCTTCGGCCGCGAGAACCTGCCGCTGCATCGCGCCACCGAAGCGGCACGCGCCGCCGCCGCGCTCGTCGGCCTTGACGATCGGCTGCACCTTGCGGCACTGCATCTCACCATTGCCGGCAAGAAGCGGCTCGAACTCGCTCGCGCGCTCGCGGCGCAGCCGAAGCTCCTTCTGCTCGACGAGGTGCTCGCCGGATTAAATCCGACCGAGATCGAGCACATGATCGCCGTGATCCGCCGCATCCGCGACAGCGGCGTCACCATTCTCATCATCGAGCACTTGATGCAGGCGATCATGAGCCTGTCCGACCGCATCGTCGTGCTCAATTACGGCGAGAAGCTCGCCGAAGGCGCTCCCGCCGAGGTCGCGCGCGATCCGCAAGTGATCGAAGCCTATCTCGGCGATCCCAAGCTCGCCGCCGAGCTCGAAGGCAATGACGGAAACGGGGGGCACGGGAGCGCCGCGCATGATTGACGCAAAGGTCGATGCCGCCTCTGACGCGCTGCTCTCGGTCGAGGGCCTGGAAGCCGGCTATGGCGAAGTCCAGGTGCTGTGGGGACTTTCGCTGAAAGCACGGCGCGGCAAGCTCACCGCAATCGTCGGCGCCAACGGCGCCGGCAAGACCACGACGCTGCGCGCGGTCGCCGGCACGCTCACGCCGTGGGGCGGGCGGGTGATGCTTGACGGCGAAGACGTCACCCGCGTCCCGAGCCACGCCAAGGCGGCGCGCGGGCTCGCTCTGGTGCCTGAGGGCCGGCAATTATTTGCGGCGATGAGCGTTGCCGAGAATCTCGAGCTCGGCGCCTTCTCGCCGCGCGCCGCGCGCTTTTATGCCGAGCGGCTCGAGCAGGTGTTTGCCCTGTTTCCGCGGCTTGCCGAGCGGCGGCGCCAGCGCGCCGGCACGCTCTCAGGCGGCGAGCAGCAGATGGTCGCGATTGCGCGCGGGCTGATGTCGGATCCGCAAATCCTCATCATCGACGAGCTGTCGCTCGGGCTCGCGCCGGTCGTCGTTTATCAGCTCTTGGCGACATTGAAGCGGCTCAAGCAAAACGGCCTGACCATTTTGCTGGTCGAGCAGAATGTGCATCTCGCTCTGGCGCTGAGCGATTACGCTTACGTCATCGCCGAAGGCCGCATCTTCACCGAGGGCCTGCCGGCACAGCTGACCGCCAACCCGGAAATTCGGCGCGCTTATTTGGGGCTGTGATGAATTTTCCCCTCCGCCCATAGCCGTTCGCAGAACGGCGCGGCTTCGCTCGCCTATGCGCAGCGCCTGGTGGGGAGGGGCGCAGGCGGCCTGCACCCGCCGTGTTTTTTAATCAACGCCGATGCGAAGCATCGGCCAGGGGTGGGGACCACTTCACTTTCGCCCCCACCCTGGCTCACATCGCTGCGCGATGTTCGCCATCCCTCCCCACCGCCGCTGCGCTGGGGGAGGGAAATAGAAGGCGCCACGAGAGCGAGATTCTTGTGCCTCTGCGCGCCGATTTATTTGAAGTGAATATGAGTCAACAAAGACGTGAATCAAAATGAATCTTGAATCTGTTTATCGTGTCCTCGCGAACACAGCCGCGCACGCGACGCTGTGATAGCTATTCAATTCATTGAGCGAAGGGGGCGAGCGTGCGCAAACGCAATTCGCGTTCGGCGGAATCTACAATCGTGTGTAATGCGAGTGCGCGGGCGCGGCGGTGCACGATGCTGAGATCCACTTTTTTGGCATCGACGTCGGCGCTCGGCTGTGCGGCGGCGCTGTCGTTGTTCGCTCTATCGGCGAGCTCACCGGCAGCGGCGCAATTCGCGTGTACGCCGCCGACCAGCAACCCGCTCACCTGCATCAATTCCGGTACGGAGCCTAACCCTTTCTTAAATACTGCTACCGGTGTGAATCAGGGAGCAACGACGAGCAATTCGGGATCGGCGGTTGGCTTTGAGTCGCTGACAACCGGCGGCGGCAATGCGATCGCTACTAACACCGGCAGCGATACAGGCGACGCCGCCATGGGCGTCGATCGCACGCTTGGCAGCAATTTGCGGCTCGGTGGTTTCGTGGGCGCTGGCGCGAGCCGCGAGGCGGTCGAGCTCAACGTGCAGACCATCGACGCCACTTATGTGTTTGGCGGCGCCTATGGCCGCTTCGATTGGATCTCGCAATATCTCGACTTTTCGCTCTACGGCGGCGGCATCAACAATAAGAGCACGCGCACCGTCGCCAACAATACCGTGGCGGGCGGAATCGAAACCGCAAGTGCGAGCTATGGCGGCTGGTTTATCAGTCCGGAAGTGACTTACGGCTACCGCATTCCGTTCAATGCCATCACCGTCACGCCGCGTTTGCGCTTGCGCTATGTCGGCGGTCAGCTCGATGGGTATAGCGAGACCGGCTCGATGCAAAATCTGAGCGTCGGCAGCCGCAGCATCAATGATCTTGAGGAACGCGGCGAAGTGGAATTGAGCACGGTCAGTGGTGTGTTCAAAGGCTCGGCCACGATCGGCATCATCGGGCTTGAGCGCCTCGGCAATCCCAACATCAATACCGTGCTGTTGGGTCAGAACCTGGCCTTTGTGACGCCGGGACAGGCGAGCGCCTTTGGCGGCGTGTTCGGCATGCGCATGGAATACCGCGTCATGCCGAATGCCAGTCTGTTTGTTGCCGGCGAAGCCACCGCCATGAGCGACAAGAGCGACAGCTTCGCCGTCACCGGCGGCGCAAGGGTGTCGTTCTGATTTTTACCTCTCCCCGTTGTGCGGGGAGAGGTCGGATTGCGTAGCAATCCGGGTGAGGGGCGTAACCGCGAATCCAAGCCGAGCGGGAATGCCCCCTCCCAACCTTCTCCCCGCACGCGGGGGAGAGCGTAGGCTCACGCAAGCCGCGCGACGACGTCTTCGGCGAGCGAGAGCGACGCGGTCAGGCCCGGCGATTCGATGCCGAACAGGTTCACAAGCCGCGGCAGGCCGTGTTCGAGGGGACCGGCTATCATGAAGTCGGCTTGCGGCTCGCTGGGACCGCGCAGCTTCGGGCGGATGCCGGAATAATCCGGCACCAGCGAATTATCGGGCAGGCCAGGCCAATAGCCGCGGATGCGCGCGTAGAAACTGTCGGATCGACCGCGTAGTTTTCTTCCGTAACCCACTCGACATCAGGACCAAACCGCATGCGTCCAGCCATATCGAGCGTGACATGAACGCCAAGGCCGCCATCGACCGGCGTCGGATAAATCAGCCGGGAAAAGACCGGCCGGCCGGCATAGCCGAAGTAATTGCCTTTGCCGAGCACAAGCCGTGGCACTTGCTCGGCCGGATAGCCGTCGATATGGCGCGCCAGCGCTTGCGCGCCAAGGCCCGCGGCATTGACGACCGCGTCAAACTCAAACGTGCCTGGCTCGCGCCCGCCAAATTGCACGCGCCACTGGGGCGCCTTCAAGCTCATGCGCTCGACCGGTGTTTGGAATGCGATCATGCCGCCGCGGTCTTCGAGCTCGCCCCATAGAGCCCGCATGAAAGCGTGGCTATCGATGATTCCGGTTTCCGGCGACCACAGCGCGCCGATGCAGAACAATTCGCCCTCCATCGCGCGCGCCGCATTGCCGCCGATCATTTCCGTGCCTTCGACCTCGTTAATTTGCGCTTGCGCATGAATAGTCTCGACCTTCGCCAGTTCGGCGGGATTAGTCGCCACGACAAGCTTGCCGCATTTGCGATGTGGCACGCCATGCGAAGTACAGAACGCGTACAGCATCCGCCGGCCGCGAACGCAATGCCGGGCGCGTAGCGAGTCGGTCGGATAGTAAAGCCCGGCATGAATTACCTCGCTGTTGCGCGAGGAAATGCCGTTGGCGATTCCGCCGGTCGCCTCGGCGACGGTGACGTCATGGCCGGCCTGCGCCGCCGTGCGGGCGACGGCAAGCCCGATGACGCCGGCGCCGATTACCAGAACCTGCATTGCGGCTCCTCACCCGTCGTTCCAGACCGCTGTCTTCGCGCGGCTCCGGAATGACTATATAAAGTTCCTTCGCGCGGCAACGCGAGGGCAAAGAACCGGAATGGCTTGGGAGGGAATCACAAGGTGGCGGACAATATCGTGCGCATCTGCGCGAAAACTGAGATCGCGCCCGAGAGCGTCAAGGCCTACGACGTCGGCGACAAGCGGCTCGCGGTCTTCAATATCGGCGGCCGTTACTACGTGACCGACGACGAGTGCACCCACGCTTCGGCGAGCCTCGCCGACGGCATGCTCGATGGCGAGGTGATCGAATGCGCGGTGCATATGGGCGCGTTTCACGTGCCGACCGGGGAGGTCAAGGCGCCGCCTTGCGCGGTGGCGCTGCGCACTTACAAGGTCGTGCTGGACGGAGACGACGTGCTGGTCGATCTCGACCGCGACGCGGCCGGCGAATTAGCCTGAATTGGGCCGGTTTCGGCAGGCGGCAGGACAAATTATAAACAAACATTATATAGAGACATTGTAAGCAAGTTTGGCCAATGGTCGACGCAACTGACGAAACCGGCGAGGAAAGATCATGTATGGCGGGCCCGGCGTGAAAACCAACAAGGATTTTCCTGTCCCTGAGACCATGAAGGCCTGGGTGCTCGGCAATCCCGGCGAGCTTAAGCTCACGCAGAAACCGGTTCCGGTGCCCAAGCGCGCCGAAGTCTTGGTGCGCATCGATGCCGTGGCGATCTGCGCCACGGATCTTGAGATCATCGATCATGGTTCGCCGGCTTTGATCCAAGGCGGCAAGCCGTTCAACAAGAACTTCACGCCGGGCCATGAATATATGGGCACGGTCGTCGCGCTTGGTCCGGGCGTTGACGAATATAAAATCGGCCAACGCGTCACCGTTGAAATCCACGCCGGCTGCGGCCAGTGCAAGCGCTGCCGCGAAGGCATGTACACGTCATGTCATAACTACGGTCTCAATTACGGCGATGTCGACAAGAGCCATCGCGCCAACGGCTTCACCACCGACGGCGGCTTCTGCGAATATCAGGTCAACAACATCAACACGCTGGTCGCCATTGCCGATGCGATGTCGGACGAAGAGGCGACGCTGGTGGTGACCGCGGGCACCGCCATGTATGGGCTGACCGAACTCGGCGGTCTCCTCGCCGGCGAGAGCGTGGTCGTCACCGGTCCCGGACCGATCGGTCTTCTCGGCGTGGCTGTCGCCAAGGCGATGGGCGCGCAACCGGTGATTCTGACCGGCACCCGCGACAATCGGCTCAAGATCGGGCGCGAGCTCGGCGCTGATCATGTCATCAATGTCCATAGCGAAAACGTGGTCGAGGCGGTCAAACGTCTCAATGGCGGCAAGGGCGTTGATTATGTGCTCGAATGTTCCGGCGCGCCGAATGCCGTGAACGAAGCGGTTTACATGGTCAATCGCGGCGGCAAAGTTTGTTTGGCTGCGTTTCCACATACCGAAACCCCGGTCGACGTCGCTCATATCGTGCGCAACAACATTTATCTCTACGGCATCCGGGGCGAGGGCAAGAGTGCGACGCATCGCGCCGAGGCATTCATGTCGCAAAAGCGCTTTGACGCCACCAAGATCCACACCCACACCTTCGCGCTCGACGATCTGCCGACCGCAATCCGTTACGCCAAGGATCGCGTCGACGACGCCATCAAGGTCGTGGTCAAGGCGCGCGGCGTTGCCGCGCACCGGGTCGCGGCGGAGTAGATGATTTCAACAGTCGCCCTGAGGTGCGCGGCGCCACCTGCGCTGCACCTCGAAGGGTGATCGCTTTGATAGCTTGGTCGTCATCCTTCGAGGCTTGGTTCACTCGCATCTCAGGATAACGGGCAGGAGCTACGTCAAACCTTCCGGATGCGAAACGTCAGTAGCTTTTTGTCCTTGTGGCTGTCTTCAAGCGTATCGCCTGTCTGTCGCAAAAGATTTGGAATATCGATCCCGGAAAGCGGATCGGTGCATTCGACGATCAAAATATCGCCTGGCTGCGATTGACTGAGCGCCTTGCGGGTGCGTAGCGCCGGGAGCGGGCATTTGAGACCGCGCAGATTAAGCGTTTTTTCTGTCATTGGCTGCGATTCGTAGAAGCTCACGAAGGCCTTTATCATAATTGCCATGACCGCGGATTCCACCACTCAGCGTATTGCCCGGCTGACGCCGCTTGCGGCGAATCTTACGCTTATTCGCTCACGCGTCGCCATTGTGCCGTCGCGCCGGGTCCGGCTTGTCGAGGCGCGCGGCGCGGTGCTTGCGGAAGACGTCCGGCCGGGGGAGCGCCCGGCGCGCGCGATTGCATTGCGCGACGGCTTTGCCGTCGCGGCGGCGGAAATCGCCGATGCCGGACCCTATGCGCCGGTGCCGCTGAGCCTGACGGCATGCCGCGTTGATGTCGGCAATGCCTTACCGAGCGGCACCGATGCAGTCGTACCGGTCGACGCCGTTGTTCTGCGTGGCGATCGTGCCGAGGCGATTGCCGCCGTCGCGCCTGGCGAGGGCGTCTTACCGGCCGGTGGCGACGCGACATCGGCGACCGCTCTGCGCCGTGCCGGCGAGCGCCTGCGTGCGCTTGATCTGACGGCTATCGCCGCGGCCGGTATCGGCGAGGTGACGATCCGCTCGCCGCGCATCGTGATGGCCCGAGCCAGTCCGGCAAAAAGCTCGTGGCTCGATGCCGCGCAGGCGACGCTTGCGCGTTGTGCAGCCGCAGCAGGCTGCGCTGTGCGTGACCCGCCGTGCACGCTGGCGCAAGCGCTCAGCGATGGCCAAGGCGACGCGGTGATCGGTATTGGCGGCACGGGCAGCGGACGGCGCGATGACGCCGTGCAAGAACTGGCGCGGCGCGGTCAGGTCGACGCGCATGGTATTGCGATCTCTCCGGGTGAGACGGCGGCGTTCGGCTTTGTGGGCGGACGGCCGGTGCTACTCGTTCCGGGCCGGCTCGATGCCGCGCTGGCAGTCTGGCTTTTGATCGGTCGCGAGCTTACGGCCAGGCTCGCCGGCGGCAGCGTCGATGACACGCCGGTTTTGGCGACACTTCATCGCAAGGTGACGTCGAGTATCGGCATTGCTGAGTTGATTGCGGTGAGCTGCCGCGACGGCATGGCGGAGCCGCTTGGGTCCGGATATTTGTCGTTAACGGCGCTTGGGCACAGTGACGGCTGGATCGTAGTGCCGCCCGACAGCGAGGGTTTTGCCGCGGGCAGTGAGGTCGCCGTGAATCGATGGCCATGAATTTATTTTTTGGAATCTCATGACTTCGAAGACGAAATCACAAGCGCGCGCCGCGATACTTAATGCAGTGCGCCGCGCCGCGCGGCAGGAGCAGTTTCTGGAAGTCGTCTCGGCGGCGGAGGCGCGCCGGCGGTTCGAAGCGCGAATTGACCGCTCGCCGCTTCCGGGCGAAGCACTGCCCCTTGCCGCTGCGTTGTCGCGTGTGATTGCCGCTGACGTAATTGCACCGGTCGACGCGCCGCCGTTCGATCGTGCCAATGTCGACGGTTTCGCGGTGCGCGCGACAGATACGTTCGGCGCCAGCACCGGCGCACCGAAGCGGCTCGTGCTCAATCCCGAGGTCATCGCCTGTGGCGTTGCTCCGGCGCTTGAGGTTGCGCCCGGAACGGCTACGGCCATCGCGACCGGCGGCGTCATTCCGCGCGGCGCCGACGCCGTGGTCATGATCGAGCACACCGAGTTCGTCGAGGACGATGCCGCGCCGGCGATCGAAATGCACCGCGCGGCGACCGCCGGCCAGTCCATCTCTTATGCCGGTTCGGATATCGCGCGCGGCGAGACTTTGCTGCGGCGGGGCACGCAGATCGGTTCGCGCGAGATCGGTATGCTCGCCGCGTGCGGCGTTGCAACAATTGAAGCTGTACGGCGGCCGCGTGTTGCCGTGCTTTCGACCGGCGACGAACTGATCGAACCCGGCCAGCCGCTTCGTCCCGGCGGCGTTTACGACAGCAACAGCGCCATTATCGCCGCCGCTGTCACCGAAGCTGGCGGCGAAGCAGTGCCGTTCGGCGCCGTGCCGGACGACGAAGCTGCACTCGAACAGACAATGCGTCGCGCGCTTTCTTCGTGCGACATGGTCGTGCTCAGCGGTGGTACATCAAAGGGCGCCGGCGATCTGTCGCATCGTGTGGTATCGCGCCTCGGCAGCCCGGGCATTCTCGTTCATGGCGTCGCGCTTAAGCCGGGCAAGCCGCTTTGCCTCGCGGTCATCGGCGACAAGCCGCTCATCGTGCTGCCGGGATTTCCGACATCGGCAATCTTCACGTTTCACACCTTTGTCGCATCGATCATCCGCGCGCGATCCGGACTGCCGGTCGAAGCCGCGCGCACGGTGAGTGCGCGGGTACCGATGCGCATTCCGTCCGAGCTTGGCCGCGAGGAATTCGTGTTGGTGTCACTCGTCGCCGCCGACGATGGCCTCATCGCCTTTCCGACTGGAAAAGGTTCTGGCGCGGTGACGGCTTTTTCGCAAGCGGACGGATTTTTTGCAATCGCTGCGCTTGCCTCCGCACTCGATGCGGGCAGCGAAGCTGAAGTCACGTTGATCGGCGCCCTCGAGCGCGCGCCCGATCTCGTAATCATGGGAAGCCACGATGTCGCGCTCGATGTCGTGGTCGGCGCTTTGGCGGAGCGCGGCTTGCGCGTGCGCACCATCGCGGTTGGCAGTCTCGGCGGCGTCAATGCCGCGAGTCGCGGCGAATGCGATATCGCTCCCGTTCACCTCGTCGATTCAGCGACCGGCATCTACAACAAGCATCTGCTGACGCCGGGCCTGGCGCTGATCCCGGGCTGGCGGCGGATGCAGGGTCTCGTATTTCGTCCAGGCGATGCTCGTTTCGAAGGCCGCAGCGCCGAGGCTGCGCTGCAAGCCGCTTTGGCCGATCCCGCTATTTTGATGGTCAACCGCAATGCCGGTTCGGGCACGCGCGTGCTGATCGACAATCTTCTGCGCGGCGCCAAGCCGCCCGGTTATGCCAATCAGCCGCGCTCGCACAATGCGGTTGCCGCCGCAATTTCCCAGCAACGCGCCGATTGGGGCGTGGCGATTGCGCCCGTCGCCCGCCTCTACGGCCTCGGCTTTCTGCCGGTCGCGCCGGAGCACTATGATTTCCTGGTGGTCGAGGCGCGACGCCAGCGGCCGGCGACCCAGGCCTTTATCGAGGTGCTGCGGGACGAGGCGACGCGCAGTCGTATCCGCGCGCTCGGCATGGAACCAGCCGGCCATGAGTCCATATAATGTACGCATGCGCATCATTGGCCTCGCAGGCTGGAGCGGCTCCGGCAAGACGACGCTGGTCACCAAGGTGATCCCGATGCTGATCAAGCGCGGGCTGAAAGTGGCCACGGTCAAGCACGCGCACCACGAATTCGACACCGATCAGCCGGGCAAGGATTCCTGGCTGCACCGCCGCGCCGGCGCCAGCGAGGTGGCGGTGGTATCGAGCCGTCGTTGGGCCATCGTCCACGAGCTCGGCGAGGAAGCCGAGCCGCCGCTCTGTGACGTGCTGGCAAAATTAAGTCCGGCCGATCTCGTGATCGTCGAAGGGTTCAAGCGGCATTCGCATCCGAAGCTTGAAGTCTATCGCGCCGCGGTCGGCAAACCGCTGTTGCATCCCGATGACGATTGCATCGTTGCGGTTGCGACTGACGCGCCGCTGCCGCAAGCGCAAGTGCCAGTCGTGATGCTCGACGATATCGAAACCATTGCCAATGTCCTGCAGGCGGAAGCATTGCCGCCCGAGCGGATCGGTCAAGCGGCCGCGGGGCCGCCAAGAACGAACAAATCGCGCCGGAGCGACGAATAATGGCGCAGCTTACCGACGACTGCTTCGCCTTCGACGGGCCGCTTCTCCCGGTCGCCGAGGCTGAACGGCTGATCAGCGCGCGCGTAACCCCGGTATCCGGTCACGAAATGGCGCCGTTGCGCGACACGCTCGGCCGCGTCCTTGCCGCGGACGTCGTTGCGCCGGTCGATCTGCCGCCGTTCGATAATTCTGCGGTCGACGGCTATGCGGTTCGCGGCGACGACATTAATGCCGTGGGCGAGCGGCGGCTTGCCATTGTCGATCGCATTGCTGCCGGTCATTCCGGCAAACATGCAGTGAAGGCTGGCGAAGCCGTTCGTATTTTCACCGGCGCACCAATGCCGGCTGGCGCCGACACCGTCTTTATGCAGGAGGACTGCAGTGTCGACGGCGACCATGTGGTCGTGCCGCCGGGACTGTCGCGCGGCGCCAATCGCCGGCTTGCCGGCGAAGATATCCGTGCCGGCGCAGTGGCGCTTCGCGCCGGTCGGCGGCTCTCGGCGCAGGACGTCGCGCTCTCCGCCGCGCTCGGCTTGACCGAGCTTGACTTGAAACGGCGCGTGCGCGTCGCACTATTCTCGACCGGGGACGAGATCGCCGAACCGGGCGCGCCGCTTGCCGGCGCCGCACTTTACGATTCCAACCGTTATCTGCTTGGAAGCCTGCTCGCGCGCTTTGGCGCCCAAGTCACCGACCTCGGTATTCTTCATGACGAGCCGAAGACGCTGGCGCAGGGAATCGCAGCCGCGGCACGTGGGCACGATCTGGTGCTGACCTCAGGCGGCGTCTCGACCGGCGAAGCCGACTATGTGCGTGCCGCGGTCGAGAGCGTGGGCCGCATCGTGTTCTGGCGGGTGGCCATCAAGCCAGGCCGTCCGGTCGCGATGGGAGTCATTCCCGGCGGCCAAACTGGCGAAGCCGCGGCCTTTGTCGGGTTGCCAGGAAATCCGGTCGCGGTGTTCGTCACTTTCGTTCGCGTGGTGCGTCCGCTCTTGCTCCGGCTTGCTGGGGCGCTCCCTGTGCCGCTGGTCGCCATGCCGGCGCGCGCTACATTTTCGTACAAAAAGCGCAAGGGCCGCCGCGAATATGTCCGCGTGGCTTTGCACACCGCTGCTGATGGGACGATCGAAGCAGTCAAATACCCGCAAGATGGCGCCGGCGTCCTCACATCGCTGACCGAAACCGATGGACTTGCTGAGCTCGGCGAGGACGTAACCGCTATCGAGCCCGGCGCGACAGTCGGCTTTCTGTCCTATGCGTCTTTGCTCGGCTGAAGTTCTGGAAGCCGGGCCGCGAGCGCTTGCGCTCGCGCCGCGTCTTCCGGCGTGTTGACGTTGAAGAACGGATCGATCGGCTCGGCAGGCCAATCGGCAACGGCGACGCCGTGGCGTGCGGTCCAGATTTCGATCTTGCGCGAGCCTTCATTGACGACCGCGTGGCGCAAGTCCTCACGCAGCGCGACCGGCCATAAACCGACCACCGGGTGCCGCCATGCGCCCGAGCGCGCACACGCGAGTGGGGTGTCGGCGGCGACGCGTGCCGCGTGCAGGCGGACCACCAGATCGCTCGGCAGGAACGGACAATCGCCCGGCACGCTGACGAGCCATTCGCATTGTTTTGCGTGTGCAGCCGCCCAATCCAGTCCGGCAAGAATGCCGGCGAGCGGACCGGCGAAATTCGGCACGCTGTCAGCGACCACCGGCAAGTGCGTGTCAGCAAAGCGCGCCGGGTCGCCATTGGCATTGATGAGGAGGCCCGCGCATTGCGGCGTGAGACAAGCGAGCACGCGCTGCAGAATAGTGATGCCGCCGATCGCGATGCGCGCCTTGTCGCCGCCGCCCATGCGGCGTGCCAAGCCGCCGGCAAGGACGAGGCCGAGAGTGGGAGGAAGACATGCGGACATGCTCAATCGTCATGCACCGCCGCTTTGCGCCGGTGTTTGGCGCTTTCTTCGGCGACATAGGTGAGATCCTGATCGAAGACGATGCGGTCCTCGCCGGATAGCGCAATGAACCGCTTGCCGCGGGCGCGGCCAATCAGTGTCAGGTTTGCCTTGCGCGCGAGCTCGACGCCCCAGGCGGTAAACCCCGAGCGCGAGATCAGGATCGGAATGCCCATGCGCACGGTCTTGATCACCATTTCCGAGGTCAGCCTCCCGGTGGTGTAGAAAATCTTGTCGGCCGCCGGCACGCGATGCTTGAACATCCAGCCGGCGATCTTGTCGACCGCATTGTGCCGGCCGACGTCTTCCATATAGACCAGCGGCCGGTCCTTGATCGCGAGCACGCAGCCATGGATCGCGCCGGCCTCGAGATAAAGCGATGGCGTAGTGCTGATCCTGTGAGTGAGCATATAAAGCCACGAGGTGCGCAGCACCGCTGCCGGCAATTTGACGTCCTCTAGCGCTTCCATCAGATCTCCGAATACCGTGCCCTGGGCGCAGCCGGAGGTCTGCACTCTCTTTTTGAGCTTTTTTTCGTAATTGGTCTTGCGCTTGGTACGCACGACGACGACCGCAAGGTCCTCGTCGTAATCGACCGACGTGACGACGTCGTCCGGTCTCAGCATGTTCTGGTTGAGAAGATAGCCGAGCGCGAGGTATTCAGGATGGTCATTGATGGTCATGGCGGTGACGATCTCCTGGGAATTCAGAAAGATCGTTAGCGCGCGCTCCACGATCACCGCCGTTTCGATCAGCGCGCCGGTCTGATCGACGCCGGCCACCCGCTCCGTCAGGCGCGGGTCCTGCGGATCCGGGCGAATGAGATAGTCGTCGTCCGATGCGCTCATGCCGTTAATGTAGGCTAACGTGCACAGCGGCGAAAGCACGCAAACGCACGCAAAGAGAAGGCCCGGTTCGGCACCGGGCCTTCATACGCGCTTACTACTCTTCTACTTCCGCTTGGCAATATCAGCCGTGCAGGCCGCCAAGCACCCATATTAAAATGATGATCGGATCGGAATACCGAGGAGCCATAACAATAGCCCACGACCCATGACGTCCTCCTGCTTCGCCTCCTTCAGGTCTGCCGAGATAACCAAATGCGCGCGGAATCGTTCCGCGCCGTAATTTGCCTTAAGGGCACGGCATTACGAAGCTTTGCTACGGCGGATCGGCTCTGCCTGATCGCCGCGATCATTAATGTATGCGCGCGCCAAGAACGGCCGGTTTGCCGCGGTGCGGCAGCACATCACGACGGGTTGTAACCCCAAAGTCCGCCGCTATAGTGCCTGCCGCTTTTCGTTCTGGAGGGATGGCCGAGTGGCTTAAGGCGCACGCTTGGAAAGCGTGTATACGGGAAACCGTATCGTGGGTTCGAATCCCACTCCCTCCGCCATCGGATAACAAAATTGTCGCATGAATCAAGGAATCGCGATTTTTACTGGACTTGTTGGGCAAAGAATGTACAACAAAGCGTACAACATTTCGGATAACATTCTTCCGCCAAACCATGCCTGAGTACTTGGTCCGACGCAACGGCTTCTGGCGCTTTGTTCGCCGCGTTCCGAAAGAATATGCGCAGCTTGATCCGCGCGGCATTGTGCAGCGAAGCACAAACGTGCGGGTTGCCGACGATCCGAAAGCAATACGGGCGCGACGGCGCGTCAGTGAGTTGAACGGCGCACTGGAAGCCTATTGGCGCGATCTGGTGGAAGGCGATTCAGCGCAAGCCCTTCGTGACTATGACGCCGCCTGCAAGAGTGCTCGCAAGTTGGGATTGTCAGCGCCAGTCGACGATGCCAGCAAGCGCACGATTGCCGAATTGCTCGACCGTATCGAAAAGCTGTCCGGCGACCGAGCGGACGATCGCGCTGCCGTTCTCGCCGTCTATGACGCGGCGCCGAGGCCCGACATCACGTTCCGCCAATGTGCCAAGCGGTACATCGAGGCGCATCAACCGGGATGGAAAAACGTCAAGCACGCCGCGCAGTGGCAATCGACCTTGCAGACATACGCCTATCCGGTCCTTGGTAGCGTGCCGGTAAAGACCATCAGCGCTAACGGTGACGGGACCGCTTTGGTTATGAAGGTGCTGGAGCCGATTTGGTACAGCAAGACGGAAACAGCGTCGCGTGTGCGCGGTCGCATCGAGGCAATTCTCGATTGGGCCAAGGCGCGCGGCTATCGCGACGGCGAGAATCCCGCCCGCTGGAAAGGACACCTCGATAAACTCTTACCCGGCAAGAGCAAGCTAGCCCCGGTGAAGCATCATGCGGCGTTGCCCTATTTCGACATACCGGAGTTCATGACCAAGCTGCGCGCCGCGCTAGGAACGGCAGCACGCGCGCTAGAATTCACGATCTTGACCGCCGCTCGCACGTCAGAGGTGTTGGGCGCGAAGCGATCAGAGATAGATTTCGAATCCCGCATGTGGAC
>Ga0318506_10000035_pt1 | contig 17818 bp, 19 predicted proteins | sample GRESIP084b2f19_FD_203660 | JGI IMG/M metagenome (GOLD analysis project Ga0318506, IMG submission 203660) | Tropical soil microbial communities from Luquillo Experimental Forest, Puerto Rico - GRE.SIPMG.084b2f19 | ecosystem: Environmental > Terrestrial > Soil > Tropical forest > Bulk soil... | reverse complement strand
TGGAAGTCACCAATCACCTCCGATCTCATCGCGGCGCAATCCATTTCGCTGTCCGAACCGCGCCTTAATGGCGAGCAGGTTTATTGGCTTGAAGGAAGGCCGCAGGAACTAGGACGCTACGTCGTTGTTCGGGGCAGTTCGCTGGGCGGTCAGGGCACGGACATGACCCCGAAACCGTACAACGCGCGCACGCGCGTCCACGAGTACGGTGGGGCTTCCTGGACGGTCGCCAACGGTGCCGTCTACTTCTCCAACTTCGCTGATGGATGCCTTTACTGCCAGAGGGACGGTACTTCGCACCCGGCACTGTTGACCCCAGAGCCAGCCGAGCGCGAGCGTCAGTGGAGATTTGCCGACGGCGTCATCGATGGCTTACGCAAGCGCTGGATCGGCGTGCGTGAAGACCACACGGCCAGCGGGGAGCCGATCAATACGATCGTTGCCGTCGATTTCCATCAGCCAGGCCGCGAGCCCGGGCGGGTGCTGGTCAGTGGGCATGATTTCTTCGCTTCGCCCCGTTTGTCGCCGGACGGCCGCTGGCTCATTTGGCTGGGGTGGGATCATCCCAACATGCCGTGGAATGGTACGACGCTGTATCTCTCCGAACTCGACGAAGCTGGCAACGTAACTGAACTGCTGGCCATCGCCGGCAATGTTTCGGAGTCAGTCTTTCAGCCCGAATGGTCGCCTGACGGTAGGGAAATCTTCTTCGTGTCCGATCGCAGCAACTGGTGGAATCTCTACCACTTCGATCTCGCGTCGCGGACATCTGAACCACTTGCGCCAACGGCGGCCGAGTTCGGCGTACCGTTGTGGCGTCTCGGTGCATCGACTTATGCGTGCGCTGGCCCAGATCGGATCGTCTGCACCTATTCCAGAGCTGGGCTCGGCCGACTTGCAGTACTTGACCTGAAAGACAAAGTGCTACGGCCGTTCGAGACGCCGTTCACAGAATTTAGCTCGGTGAGGGCTGACGGCAACGGCGCCGTATTTCGTGCCGGCGCGCCCAATCATCCGGCCAGCATCGTCATGCTCGATCTGACCTCAGGAGCGTATCGCGTCCTGAAAAAAGAAACCGATATTCTTGATCAATCAGAATTAGGCATTGCGAATTACCTATCGACAGTAAAATCCGTTGAGTTTTCGACCACCAACGGGAATAGCGCGTATGGTCTGTATTATCCACCGCACAATCCGGACTACGCCGGTCCTGCCAACGAACGGCCACCACTCCTGGTCAAATGCCATGGCGGTCCCACCGCCTCGGCCTCGAGCGTGCTCGATCTGACCACGCAATTCTGGACGAGTCGCGGGATCGCGGTGCTCGACGTCAACCACGGCGGCAGCACCGGTTTTGGCCGCGCTTTTCGTGATCGCCTGTACCTCAACTGGGGTATCGTAGATGTCGATGACTGTATCAATGGTGCCAAATTCCTCGTTGCAGACGGGCTAGTCGATGACAAACGCATGGTCATCAGGGGCGGCAGTGCTGGCGGCTACACCACGCTGGCGGCGTTGGTTTTTCGGGATTTCTTTCACGGCGGTGCGAGCTACTACGGAGTAAGTGATGTCACTACATTGGCGCGCGAAACTCACAAGTTTGAGTCGCGTTATCTTGACTGGCTGATTGGTCCCTATCCGCAGACCCAGGAGCGCTATCGTGAGCGCTCGCCGCTTTATCACGCGGATCAACTATCGAAACCAGTTATCTTCTTTCAGGGCGCCGAGGACGTCATCGTGCCATCGAATCAAGCGGAGGCCCTGGTTGAAGCGTTGCGCCGCAAGGGCAAACCAGTTGGTTATTTCCTGTTTTCAGACGAGCAACACGGCTTTCGCAAGGCGGCCACCATCCAGCGCTGCCTGGACGCGGAACTCCACTTCTATGCGGTCGAGGTATTCAAGATCAGCCTGACGTTCTAAAAATTGCAAAGCCATTCGTCGCATTTCGTTATGCTGGTGCTAGTTCTGCAGCGCATCCTCGCAAGCAGAAATCGCGTCGTCACAGCACATCGCGGCGCGCTCCAGCGCGTCGATATTGTCCTCCGCTCTTTGCCCTGTTTCGTCACTTTGGAGATCCTCGGGCATGTTGTCGAAATCGTCTTGTTCTTGGGTCGCCGCTCGAGAATGTCTTTGGCTTCCTCAATCAGGGTCCGAGCTCGCTGGATTAACTCGCGACGCACGTCGTTCATGTCCGCCCCTTTGCCGCCGGTCGGCGTGTGTAGCGTCAGGCAACCCCTTGCTGTGTACTGGCGCATCCGCCAAATGCGAACTGAAAAAGTCGGCAGCACTATAATCAGGCGTGAGCGTTGCCGTTAATCAAGCCGAGGAGTTTGATATGGCAAACGGTCAAGTTGTCCTTGTAACTACCGAAGGGCTAAGCGGCGGTCTACCCATGCGCACAGTCTACTACGTCGCCGAAGAGGACCCGACCAAAGCGCAGGCTATCATTGCCAAAATCATGGCCCCCAATGAGAAAGTGGAGGCATACGGACGGCTCCCAGAAGCCGCCGTTGAAGCGTTAGGCTTAAAGCCAGGTGAATTCAGAAGTGCTTGACGAAGTCTATGTACAACAGAGTTTTAGGCGAGTGCTCCCAAGGACTATAATACGTCTTTCTGTAGCCCGCAGGCAGCGTGGCGGGAAAAATGATCGACGAGCGAGTTGAAGCCTTCTTGGCAGACGTCCTCGCGCTCGAGGGCGAAGACGTTAATGCAATCCGTGAAGGAGTGCGCGGCGCGCTTGCCGACTACGAGCAACTGTTCCGGTCACAGGAAGTCAATAGACGAATGAAGGAAAAGGCGGCTCACGCATACCACGCGCTATGCCGGGCTCGCGTGGTTCAGGAGATACGGCTGCACAAGGGAACGCCGACCGCAGAGCACTTAAAGCTAGTCCTCAGCGTTATCGACGGACCGCATTTCCCATGAAGCGATGAATGCTGGCGACACATGGCCGAACTATCCGATTCCGACTCGCTAGAGCTGCGCATTGCATTCCATGCTGGCCCAAAGCGGACATTAGTCTGAGCCACCCGATCTATTTCGTTTTGTGCCATACGTTGAGACCGCCCGGACGTGCTAGCCTTTAATCGATAGCGTGGTCTTTGGCCATGGCGGCACATGAGGCGGCGGGAGTTGCCATGTTGGTGGGTGTGCCACGGGAGATCAAAGACAACGAATATCGCGTCGGCATCGTGCCCTCGACTGTGCGTGAGCTCGCGGATAAGGGGCATCAAGTCGTAATCGAGACTCACGCGGGGGCGGGCGCAGGATTCCTAGACGCTGATTATCAAAGCGCTGGGGCCGAGATCGTACCCAATGGCGACGCCGTATTCGGCCGCGCCGAACTGATCGTGAAGGTAAAGGAGCCGCTCGCCGCGGAGCGCAAAAAACTGTCGCGCGGGCAAGTACTGTTCACCTATCTGCATCTGGCGCCGGATCGCGCGCAGACCGAGGAGTTGATGGCGAGGGGCGTGACTGCGATCGCCTACGAAACTGTGACGTCCCAACAAGGCACGCTGCCGCTTCTCATCCCAATGTCGGAAGTCGCCGGCCGAATGGCACCGCAGGTCGGCGCCCATTACCTGGAAAAACCGAATGGCGGCCGCGGCGTTTTGCTTGCCGGTGCGCCGGGCGTCGCCGCCGCAACCGTCGTCATCCTCGGCGGTGGTGTCGCAGGGACGAATGCGGCGCAGATCGCTTCCGGCATGGGAGCCGATGTTACAGTGCTTGATCGCAATCCGGAGGCGCTACGCCGGATTGCCGCGCAATTCGACGGTCGCGTGCGAACATTGTTTTCGACACGCGACGTGGTGGAGCAGCTCTGCCGACGAGCCGACCTCGTTATTGCTACCGTGCTGGTTCCAGGCGCGACCGCGCCAAAACTGATCTCAGCACAGATGGTTAAAGCCATGAAGCCCGGTACGGTCATCGTCGATGTCGCCATCGATCAAGGTGGCTGCGCCGAGACCTCGCGGCCGACCACCCATTCGCATCCGACCTTTGTGGTCGACAACGTGGTGCATTATTGCGTGACTAATATGCCCGGTGCGGTGCCGCGCACTTCGACCTTCGCTCTGACCAATGCAACAACATCATTTATCCTCGCGCTCGCCGACAAGGGATGGCGGCGGGCGCTCCACGATGACCCACATTTGCGTAATGGTCTCAACGTGCACGATGGCCAGATCACCTGTCGCGCCGTTGCCGACGCGCTTAAGCTGCCTTACACGCCCGCCGATCAGGCATTGCACGTTTCCACCAATGATGACTGATCGCCCAACGGCCGCGGGAACGGATGACCATCAGGTCCCCGGAAATACAAACCGCCGCCGAGAACAACATATACTGATCTCGGATGGATATTCGCGGCTAGGACCGGGCCAGCAACGCTCCTAGCTGAGCCGCGAGCGGATGATCCCATCAATTCAAAGTCAGAGCGTATGACAATAGCGTGTACATCCTCCGGTTCGACGAAATCAGCGACCAATGGGAACTGATCATGTTCTGCGCGGTGTCGGCGCAGGGGTATCATGACCTGGCTCGTTCAGCCCAGTCTCGTCAATGAGCCGTTTTCCGATCCAGGGCATTTATCGACTTCCGATTTTGAGGACCCATTGAGCAAGATCAAAGGCCAGCCGGCTCAGCCACGACGAGGCTTTGCGGATCGCGTCGGACGGGACTGGCGCTTGGACGTCGACGCGGATCGAGTGCGCACTTGCTCGGTGCGCGCTCGCTTGGGCGCAGTGTCGGATAGAGCAGACGACCTAATAATCCGACCAACAGCTTTAACTGTGGCCATAGCCGCTGTCAGCGTAAGCATCAACAGGCCCCCTCGCACAAGCATTCGAGCGATCACCATTTGGGCCTCCTGAGAGCTGCAGCGATTGAACCCATGGAGGAGACGCGCTTTTTCCTAGTGCATCAGGTTGACCGTGACGTTCTTCCTCTGCGTGTAGCTCTCCAGCATGCCTTCGAGGGAAAACTCGCGGCCAATACCGCTTTCCTTGTAGCCTCCGTAAGAGTGACCAGGACTCTGACCAAGCCCCTGGTTGACCTGAACCCAACCTGCCTCGATCGCATGTGCCGTGCGCAGAGCCCGGCCGATATCGTGTGACCAGACATAGGCGGCAAGCCCGTAATGGCTGTCATTAGCCATGCGAATCGCATCCGCTTCGTCAGTCCAAGGAATGGCAACAAGCACGGGTCCAAAGATCTCCTCACGCGCCAATCGCCAGTCATTCGCCACGTTCGCGAAAATAGTGGGGAATGCGTAATAGCCCTCGCTAAGCGGTCCCTCCTTGGGCGGGAGACCCCCGATCACGACGCGCGCTTCGGGCCGGTTAAGTCCTTCCTCGACGTAGCCGCATACTTTGTTGAACTGCTTCTCGTTGATGATAGTGCCAATGTCGCTTGCCTCGTCGAGCGGATCGCCAAGCTTGAGTGTTTTGACCTTCTGACCGAGTGCATCAAGAAAATTGTCGAAGATGTCGCGGTGGAGGAAAAGGCGCGAGCCCGCGGTACAGGACTGGCTCTGCCGCGTAAAGCGCATCGCGGAAATGATGCCGTCGACGACCCAATCTTCGTTTGCGTCGGGGAAAACGATTGAGGGGCTCTTGCCACCGAGCTCGAGCGAGACCGGCACAACCCGGTCAGAGGCAGCGCGCATGATGAGCTTGCCAACCTCCGTGGAACCCGTGAACGAGAGCTTGCTTACCAGCGGGTTGTTGGCGAGTGGGGCGCCGCATTCCTCGCCGAGCCCTGTCAGCACATTAAGCACGCCAGGTGGCAGGAGCTCGTGGCAGACTTCGGCCAACAGCAGGACTCCGAGCGGCGCATCCTCTGCTGCCTTTAGTACGAGAGTGTTGCCGGCGCAGAGCGCCGGGCCGATTTTGAGGGCCGCAAGGAGCACCGGCGCATTCCATGGGATGATGGCGCCGACAACGCCGAGCGGCTCGCGTCGCGTATAACTCAAGACCTGCTCGCCCAAGGGAATCGTCTCCCCCTTAAGTTCGCCCCCTAAGCCGCCGAAGTAGCGAATTATGTCGACCGTCGACTTGGCCTCGGTGCGTGCCTGGGTGCGCAGCGCGTTGCCGGTCTCGAGGGCGATGGTGCGCGCGAGCTCCTCGACCCGCGCTTCAAGTGCATCTGCTATCCGGGCGAGTAGCCGTCCGCGCTCGCGAGGAACCGTGCGCGACCAGGCGGGAAAGGCATCGGCCGCGGCTTTCACCGCGCGCGCGACATCTTCGGAGCGGCCCCGCGGCACCTCGGCGATTGGACGTCGGTGCGCTGGATCTTCAACTTCGAGCCACTCGCCCGAAACGCTGTCGACCCATTTGCCGCCGATCAACATGCGCTCTTTCTTAGGCGTGGTCTTGTCTTCACGTATTTTGGTGACAGCCGGCATTGTCATCTCCATCATTTCTTCTATGGCCGCGATCCCCCCTAGCGGCGCTACCAGCTTTGAAGGCCACGTCGTGCTCGCGTGTGTAGTCGACCGACCGTGTTGAATCTTCCTGCGAAGTGTCAGTCGACGTAGGTTGCCCGCCGTTGGGCTTCAACCTCAATGACAGTCTTGGGTTCTGCCGGCAATTGAAGAACCGTCGCTTGCTGGCCCTCATCCAGGAATGTCAGGAGCACGACCCGGCCGTCCGGAAATTCCAGCGCATCGTGATGTGTGGCGATCTTTTCTTTGTTTATTTGTCGAAAGATTGCCGTCTTGTGGTTGATCAGTTTACGCCACCAGCCCACCAGACCGGTGGCCGAAAACGTCACCTCTCCAGCAAAGGACAACTCCGTTCCCGGTCGAACGCAGACCACTACGCTCGCGTCCTCCGACGCCGAAAACCCCCGCGTGCCAGTACCAAAGTTGCGCGTTGTCAGCTTGTCGCCAACTTTTGCTGGTCGCGATTTGACGCTGTGAAGGCTGTAATCACACATCCGGGACCTCCCTTCGGAAAGCCCCTCAGCCTGTTGAAGCCTACGCTTTTCTCCATCCTCGCGCATCAGCTAAATGCAACCTGATGCTCGGGCGGTCGACGTATATGACGGTTCAAACGCACCTTTCCAAGGCACCCGCAGCAAGCAGGGATATTGCCTCCTCATCGCCCCTTTCTGCCGCTCGCGTGAGCATAGCTGCGATCGATTCCGTTTCTGTTGTTTTATGTCGCTCTTTGAAATCACATAATTTCTTTATCATCACTCCGTGCTCAGCGCGTATGCGCAAAGCGATCAGAAAGTCGTTTGCCTGCATATCTCTTATGAGGCTGTACCCTTCAATGAATCTGTCGTTGGTCATTAAATCGACAGCGCGAGCGACTAGGCAGGCGTTCTCAATGACGTCGACCTTGAACCTGATCCTCACCTTGCTGCCCAACGTCGATACATTCCCTTTGCAGGCTGATCGTATGTTCAGCAAAGCCGTCAAATTTGTCGCCGGTTTGGCTTGGGAAGGGGCGGCGTTCTCTCAAACGGCAAGAAGCGACGGCTCGCAGTGCAAACCGTCGCCTCCCTGTCAATTTCAAAGCTTTGATTAGACGGCTCACGATTGGCGGTCATGCACGCCAACAATGATCCCCTTGGCGTCCGATCTGCTTCCGTTTCCGGATCAGATGCGGAGGGAAGGCCATTTGAAGTCCGCCAGTCTGCCAGACCAACTTTCTTCATCTGGCCGCATCACTATTTTGGGCACTACTCTTAGAAGCTGTCGAGAGGTGATAGCGGTCCCTGTGGATAAAATCGCCTGGCGTTGCAAGCAGGCCACAGAAAGCGCTGGCGTATCGTGGACATTAGGCTGTCGCGGGTGTCGTTAGCCCAATCAGCTTGAGCCCACGTCTTCAACTAGTCTATTTCCGCACACGCGAAGAGTTTGTGCCGCATCGCAGCGAGAGCTGCCGTCGCGCGCCCTAGAGGGAACCAAGGGCAGTGTTCCGACTTATGCGTTAAGAGTTACTGAGGGTACGGGATGACTCCCGGCGAAATTAGAGCGTGTTATCGACTTTACGCGGCTCATCGCAAGTCGCACGAAATTTGCACATTCCCCGGCACTATCCTTGCTACGAGTAACGCCGGAGATCTAGACGATCTCGCCGTTTTGTTGCGCCTGCACAGCGGCCTTGAAGGACTGGCGCGCGACATCGGCCATGGCGACCCAAATGATGACTTACGCCCCGCCCTCGCCGGGTCTGTCCATCACCTGCGAAAGACACTCGCATCGTTCGGTGCCCAGTTATTCGGTCGCGGCGCTCTGGTGGGGCGCTGAGGCAATTCGCGTGGCCGGGAAGTCAAGACCGAGGAAAGTGGAAGGAAAGTGCCATGGCGTGGTTTGGCGTGGGGAGCGGGAGCCGCCGAGCAGAACCGCAACGCGTACAGCGGTTCGTGCAAGCCGATCGTGTGGTTGTCGAGGTGTTCGCCGACCTGCATGAGGCGCGCCGTCTAAAAAGCAAATTCCCCGCGATGTCACGAGGTGCCTTGCAAGAGTTCGAGCATAAGGCTTGGAATCGCTTGATAGATTATTTGATCAAGTTGCCGCCGCTACCCAGCGACAATTGAATTAGGACGCCGCGCCGAAGAACGCGGAGCGTGTCGGCTTGTATACATCGTAACATGGGGGTCTGTTCCGTACTCTGCTGGCGTCGGTGGCAAAGCGCTGGAACCCAGTTGAGTTCCTCGATTGCACCGTCGCTACTCTGCATGACAAATGCACCCCTGCGCCCGGGACCGAGTGTCGAGCGCACATCTGACAATCCGACCTCTGTCCTCAGTGCAGCCGGAACTCGCCGTCGATCGCGCGGATCTCGGCAGGCTTGATCAAACGCGCATGCGCCACGGTGACTGAGTGCAACGGACCTTCCAAAGTCTCCAGCCAGAAACTAAGGAACTTGTTGAGCGCCGGAAATATCGGGCAGAGATCGTAATCCTGCCAGACATAGTTTTGCAGTAACCAGGGGTGATCCGGTCGCCGATAGAGAATGTTGGCTGTGGTCAGTCCATAGCCTTCAAGCTGCCGCCGAAAGTCTTGCGACACCATGGTCCCCTCCATCCCATTATCGGGGATGATTCGAGACTCTCTTCTCCATTGCAAGCCTCAAAATTAAACGAAGCTGTTTACTTTCAAGGCAACGGTACTGTCTTGCCACAGTGCCAACGCTTGTTGGCAACTGGCTCGACTGAGTGCTAAAACATTTTGGAGCGGCTCTTGCGGGTGAAAAATCATGACCCATGTCGCCGCCAAGCGGTCATCCGGAGGGGAAATTGATCACACGCTGGGCCTTTGGACGACCCAGTCGTGTGGAACGGTTACGCCTGGGTGAGTAGCTGCTACTGAGAGTGTGGCCCGCTCGAAACGGTCCGGTAACTTTTGCTCGGGCAAGCTAGTGACATTGGTTCAAGAGGAAGATGCCGATGACACTGGTACTCGTGATGGCTCTCAATATTTCAGTCGCGCTCGGGCTCGGCTTTGTATTGGGCCGGATTTACCAAATCCGCCGGTATGAGTTGGAACGACGCGTCGAGCCACCGCCCACCGCCTACATTCCGCCTCGTTAAGCTCCACAGCCAAGCTGCTCACCAAAGACGCGGCGCGACGGATCGCGGCGAATATCGCCAAGCTGCCCGAGCTGCTGAAGAAGGCATAGTCGAAGTTAGCTACGCCCGTTCAATGTGGATAGCGCGTTTGGGTCTTTTGATGCGGGCCCGGTGGGGGCTGGTATTGCGTATTCTGCTCGCAAAAGCCGCCAATCCCACGAACAGTCTCCAGGCATTGTTGAAATGTTGTGAACCCACAATTCGTGCCGCCGCCGCCCGTGTCGCCGCCACTGTAGGCCGCGCACCAGGGATAGTTTTGCGCCTCGGCGTGCGTCCCGATCCCGATGCCAACGCAAATTGCCAATAAGAATAGCAAGAGCCGCATAGCCGCCTCCTAGTGTGCGGTGGTCCTCAACTACAAATGCCAATTCTGAAGTTTTATTCCATGTTAGATGACGTGGCGCGGCGGATCGCCGCGAGCATCGCCAAGCTGCCGGAGCTATTGCGCGGAAGACCGCGTAACTCGGCAGGAAGCAAAAAACAGCCTTTGCTGCAAAGCAGCAGCGCAAAACATTCACTCTGGGTTCATTTTTGAAGGGCGAAAATTCGGCCAGTGAGCGGCCGGGGGCAGCGAGGTTACACAGTGAAGACGCCCCTAGTAATTGTCCTCATTGCGGTTGTGCTTGTGGCGGCCGTCAGCACCGTGGTGGTCGTGAAAAAAGCCTGCAAAAGCGGCGATCATGAATGGTGCGTTTCGACGTCCACGCTACGGCACCACATAAGGACTAACAGCTGAGTTTCGGCATCAGCCCGGTGCCGCCCATTTCTGAAATCGCACGGTTATTATTGATTTCGATCAAATTGCGGACGCGGCCGAGTGGCTACAGTTGCGGTGTTGGGGGGGCTTCTCGGATTCAGCCCCTATGCTAGGTCCTTTGCTTGGTTACTTTTTCTCTATGATTACCGTGCTCACCGCCGCCGCGGTGTTGCTGGCCGGCTTCGTCAACATCTCACCATCACGGAAAGGGAGTCAGCATCTCCGTCCGCCTGCAATCGGTCAGACAGTTATGGTGGAGACACAACGTCACTCACCGCCCGCCGCGAAAGAAGCATCGCCAGCAAAAGATGTCTTTTCGGTCGTTGCCACTGCAAAAGCGGACAACAAGAAAATCAAGCATTACAAGCCCAAAGTTCTCGCCCGTCAGCACAACAACTACGGCAATGGGCACGCTCTAGGTTATGCTGCACAATCTGGATACGGTCCAAGCAGTCTATTCTTCCGCTGATCCAGGCTCACGGGTGACCCGCCGCTTCAAGTAGGTTTTATCGTTACGAGGGTTTGCGTTTCAGCCTTGCGCCGCACGTTTTCGTGCGGCGGTCGCAGCGTCCAAATCTGTTGGCATGATTAGCGGCTTCTCAGAATGACCGCACCTGAGAGCAAAAGAGTTACCGCTAAAAACGGAGGGAGAACGAAACCTGGCAACCACGCGCGGACAATAAACTTGGCGAGATAGTCATTCGCACCCATTTGCCCTACAGCGGAGACGAAGGTCGTGATACCTTGAGCCGCAACCATATAAATGCGTTGACGGCTGAGTTGTTATCCTTCCGGGTGGCTCAGGCACACTTTCTGAACTGCAGCTAGCTTAGGAATATGGCAAGGACATTAAAATTTTTGTTGGAGAAGGGAACGTCGGAGGGAAAACGCCCGAAGAACTAACAAAAACCTTTCGAGATATCGACATTAGCCGTAACGAACGGGAGCTTCGGAGTTGGTTGAAAAGCCGCAAGAAAAATTCTGAGAGATAAACAACCAACGCGGGCGGCGAACTTCACAATCGTAGATCCGTTGTTCGTACACAACTAGATCGGACCGTTGACGGGCTCCGGTCCTGCGGTCCTGAACACCCAGGAGCGGGTCACCAACCAATCCGTGATGCTAACGTATTCAATTATCAATTCCACTGATCTGATTACAGCGACTTCCGCTTCTGGTCCTTAGCGAACATGCTGGCGACGCTCCGCGATGTCTGCTCTCGGAGGCAAAGCGGACAATGGCGGGACGAAGAGAACCCAAAGCGGACAGCGTCCCGCATCACAGGGCTACGATTACGACGTGGAACCTGGGTGCGGCCGCAATGACGCCGCGATAAATCCATTAAAACCGCAACAACGAATACCTTAAGTTGAGAAGCGCGCCACGAACCGTGGGGATGAAATGGCTGCGAATAAGGAAACTGGTGAAGGCCAGTCAGCCGGTGGTGCGGCCGGTTCTGATGATAAAGTCAACGAACAGTTACGTGTCGCTTTCAACGATCTTCTGCGTCTAAGCCCCCAGCAAAACTCTGGGGAAGATGTCCAAAGCCCTCTTTCACCGATTAGTCACCACCTTGACCACGCGACTTCGGAGCGAAAAGCGACTTATAATCGTCTCCTAGCAATAGGAAACCAGACGAACAAGCGGAGCTCGCGAGGGTTCACCCGCTACGTGCTTGCTATTTGTATTGGTGTTGCAGCCACCTTGGCTTGGCAATCTTACGGCGACGCAGCCAAACAGATGTTCGCGGCAGAGGCTCCAGAACTTGGATGGTCGCCGGAGACCAAGCAGATGATCGCGAATTGGGTGGAGCAACTTGGCTGGACGAAGCCGCCGGCCAGTCCCGCTGTTCGTTCATCCGCGACGGAGACGCTGCAAGCGGCGCCTGTTGCGCAAACTGCGCCAGCGGCGGTCGCGCCGAGCGTGCCCGTCGCTCCTTCCATCGACCCGGCGGAGGTGCATCAAATAGCGATGGACCTAACCGCGCTGCGGCAAACCGTGGCGCAGATCACCGCCGGGCAAGACCAGATAGCGCGCGAGGTCGATAGGCTACGGGCCGCCAACCAGGCAATTCTCGTTAAGATCCCAGAGCCTCCTCCGCCGCCACCCATTGCTGCTGCCCCAGCGGTAACAGGGCGACCTGCTCCCGGAGGGGCCCCACCTTCGGAAAATACGCAAAATACAGCCCCAACATCTGCCAGCCTCGCCCTGCGAGCTTCTTGCGGTCCGGATGTGCAAAGGCTTTGCCGTGGGATCTCCATCGAAAACGGTGACGTGATTAAATGCTTAAGCACTCATCCCATGGAATTGTCTCCAACATGCGCTGCGTATTTCAAGGAAACGCCGGTGCACAGCGCTGCCCAAACCAAGCCCAAACCGGTAACGCCGCCGTCGTCGCGCACACCAGTGCCGCCGTACATACCGCCTCACCCATAATCCGTTGCCAGCCCACCGTCGCGCCGTCGCATCTGTCACACCCTATAAGGGGGTGTGACATGTGACGTGACGGATGCGCCGAGTAATTGGCGATCGGCCGCCAAATTACTCAGCAAGGATGAGACGCAAAGGATTGCGGGCCTATATCGCGAGGCTTCCAGAGTTTCCGCTCAAACCGCAAATCAAGGCCAACGTTTAAGTTTGTCGCGTCCATTTGTGCGGGTACTGGGGGCACCGTCGTTTTTCCATGGAGCAAGGGCTTCGATTATGATCCCGACTCCGTCCAATACGCTCCCGATTTCGCCCTGCACGCGGCTAGTTTCGGACTTCAGGAATTCCTGCAGCTCTTGGAGTTTCGAGATCAGCTTTTCGAGTTCGTCAACGGAATTGGAAGTCAACTTTGAGATGGAGGACCGGATTCGTTCGGCATCAGTCCCTATTTTAGAATTCACGACCTGAGCGGGTTTTTTCTCGGCCAAATCTTTCACTTCTGAGATCATCGCTGTCTCCGAGAGCGATTCCTCTGTGACTTCCTGGAATGCTGAAGTGTCCATCGGCTTTCTCCTCACAGCCTGTCATTCACCATAACGAGGCGGAGGTTAACAACGTGTTAGCCACGTCGCGCAAAGGATCGCGGTCAATATCGCCAAGCTGCCGGAGCTGTTGGGTGCCTTATGTAGCAATGGTGGGCGGTGAGTAATGCGGTTTGTCAGGGGTGCGCTATGGATAAACACGAACTGAGTAAGATCGATTTCGAGTTTATTCGGATGTCCGCTTTTGGGGGTAAAGCGGACATTGTTCGCACGTGCGGCCATGTCCGCTAATGACCCAAACCGGACATCGACAAACCGCTCAACCGGCCCCACCTCGCCGTTTTTGGTGTGTTATATTGGCCTACGTCCTTCATGACCTTTGGGGACTGGCAAATGCTAGCCCGGCGAGTGCGGACGTCGATGGGCGCGGTGGTAGTAACCGTGCTGCTAATTGGCGTGGGCAGCTACGCATTCGTTCGGCATATGCGCGTGCAGCAGGCCGAACTTAAATCCGAGGACGATCGCAGAGCGGCCGAGGAAGATCGCAGAGCGGCCGAGGCGGAAGCCAACCGCAAGCTGGAGGAGGCAGGGAAACAACGGCAGGCAGCGGAGCAGGAGCGCCAAGCAAGAGCAGCGGCCGAGGCGGAAGCTAAGCGCAAGAGTGATGAAGTCGAGCAACAGCGAATTGCTGCTCTCAGGGTGGCGGAGGAGGAGGGCAAACGAGCGGAAGCCGAAGCGCGAACACGCTACGCTGCCCTTGTCAGCCAAGGCAATACAGATTCCAAGGCTGGCAACTACGACAGGGCCATCGCCGATTACAACGAGGCGATCCGCCTCGATCCCAAAAGCGCTGTCGCCTTTATTGGCCGAGGCGACGCTTATACGAACAAAGGTGACCACGACCGCGCCCTCGCTGATTACAACCAGGCGATCCGAGTTGACCCCAAAAGCGCTCTTGCCTTCAGCGATCGGGGCGTCGCTTATGCGAACAAAGGCGACTACGACAGAGCCCTCGCTGATTTTAACGAGGCGATCCGGCTTGTTCCCAAGAGTGCTCACGCCTATAGGAACCGAGGTGTCCTGTATGTGCACAAAGGCGATAATGATCGAGCCATTGGTGATTTTAACGAGGCGATCCGTCTCGATCCCAACAATGCTCTCGCGTTTTGCAATCGAGGAAAACTGAAACTGAATATCAACGATGCGAGCGGCAATGCGGATATCGCGAAAGCGAGGCAGCTGGATCCTTCAGTTTGCCAATGAAAACAGAACTTGCGTTACAGGAGCGTCGCGACCAGTCCGACTGATGTCCGCTTATGGCACAAAGCGGATATCACCGACGCGCCGGGCCATGTCCGCTTTCGGGGTGTTGTCCTCGAATGACCGGGTGAGTCAGTCGCCAGCAGCACCGTTCGGTGTGAACCCGTGCCGCTACCTCTAAAGCGCGGTAGAGGATGGTAATGCGCGAAGCATGGATCATTGCGACAGTCGTTGCGGCACTATTGTTAGTAGCCGCGCCTCTTTCGGCGCAGCAGCGTGCCCAGCCTACAGGTGCTCAGGTGGTGGCCTGTAGCGGCGCCTTCGCCAAGGACTCAAGTCACCTTAAACTTGCGATGTTTTTTGATTCAAAAAATATTACTTTCACCGACGTCGAGGCCAGCGGTAGCAAAGTCCCCGCTTCGGTATTGTTCCCTAATGATCCGAAGCGTCGACTCGAAGTGTGGTGGTCCAATCCAACCGCCCGTAGCAATATTCATCTGATCGTTATCGGCGGCCAGTCGACCTGGGCCGCGCCGGGGGGCTTGCGGCTGGGCCAGACCTTGGAGCAAGTGGAAAAGCTCAATCACAAGCCGTTCAAGCTCAAAGGTTTCGATAAGGACCGCATCGCCACCGGGAGCAACTGGGACGGCGGAGCGCTAGTGACGGCCGCCGGCGGTTGCAAACCGGGCGTCAGCCTACGCGCCGATGCGAAGGCTTCAGCTGAAGAGATCGGGGCTCTTTCAGTCGACGAGGAATACAGTTCCTCGGATCCCGCAATTCGCGCGGCCAAGCCGACAGTCAGTGAGATTCTGATCGGCTATTGAATTGGTACTTGTCCTGGGAATGTCTGTTCCTGACCCAAAGCGGTCATTCTGGCGGCAACGCGGACACCGCTCTTGAGGTCTGCGCTCTGTTGCTTTTTGGATGGCGCCCGTTCGCTTGTGTCTTTAATGATCCACGCGCTCAACCAATTCCGCTCTCGGGGGTGACGCACCTTGGGAGGCGCAGGGCGCGTTACTAGGAGAAACTATCTCAGTGCTTCCATTTGATCGAACAGCCCATGGACGGAACCTGCTCTTTCTGACCGGCGCCAAGCGGATCGGCAGCACCGTGTGGTCCACTGATTGCAAGGCCTTCGGCGTTGATCGGGTTGCGGCTGCCATCGTCGACGCCTCTTGTTAGGCCTGTTCATGCGGCGTTCATTTATAATGCACCATTGGTTTGGGTCTGGAGCCTTAAACTCAATCTCTGCCAGATCAAGTTCATCAAGCAATAAGGAGTAGCGTCATGGCAACGAAGAAGAAGAGCAAGAAGAGCTCAAAGAAATCGAAGGGCACCTAAGCTTCGTCTAATAGCAATGTCAGCTTGCGTTTTCGCGATCTCGCTAAAGCGGCCGGACCGATGTTCGGCCGCTTTCGTCTTTGCTGCAGCAAAAAGCAAATAGGACGCACTGTCGCTGACCATAGGGTCTCAATACTGAATGAGCCGAGGCCGCCCGGCCGAGCCGCATGAATGCAATCAATGTAATGAAACAAATCGCCTAAACAGGCCATGGTCCGCCGTGAGAAAGTGGCGTCAAGCGCGCCGACCGGCATGAGCAATCAGCCACGCCGTCATTTCCGCGTCTTGCTCGATCGAACCGAGGCGCCCTGAGCGTCCGATATGCCCGGCGGCCATATCGGTCCTTAATAAAAGGTCATGCGTATCGATTTTACTCGCCCGCAGCTTTGCAACCCACTTTGCGGGTTCGGCATAGCTCACCTGGCTGTCATAGAACCCGGCGGTAACGAACATCGCCGGATAGCTCTTTTGGCCGACATTGTCGTAGGGCGAATAAGACAGCATGTAATCATATTCGCGCTTGACGGCCGGGTTGCCCCATTCGTCGTACTCGAGCGTCGTGAGTGGGACCGAGGCGTCGGACATCGTGGTAACGATATCCACAAACGGCACTTCCGCGACGATGCCGGCATAAAGATCAGGACGCAGATTGGCGATTGCGCCCATGAGAAGTCCGCCGGCGCTGCCGCCCTGCGCAAAAATGGCCCGCGGATCGCCATAGCCTTTTGCGATCAGCGCCTCGGTCACAGCGATGAAATCCGTGAACGTATTGCGCTTATTGAGCATGCGACCTTCGGCGTACCAGCGCTCACCTTTTTCGTGTCCGCCCCGCACATGAGCAATGGCATAGACGAAGCCGCGATCGATCAAGCTGAAAACAGACCGCGTGAACGTCGGCCGCAAACTCATACCATAGGCGCCGTAACCAACGATCAGCGTCGGATTACCCCCCGTCTGATGCATGTCCTTGCGGTAGACGATTGTGATCGGAATACGCTCGCCGTCGGGTGCAGTGGCGCGGAGCTGATCAAGCACATAGTGATTCGAGTCGAACCACCGGCTTGCCTGGTCCTGCTTGCGCAGGGTCAGCACGCCTGTCGTCACATCGAAGTCATAGACGCATTGCGGCCTCACCGGACTGCTGAAGTGGAAGCGCAGTACCTTTGCGGCTGGAACGAGATTGGCTTCATTGTCGTCCATGAAGGCGCTGGAGGCGACGCCGATCGTGGCTGGACGCGGCATCGGAATTTCGCGGAGCTCCGGGAGGCTGAATACGCGGATTGTCGTCCCGCTCTCGTTTTCCACGTCCACGGCCACAAATGTCTCGAAGGCTTTGAAATGGCCGAGATGATGTCCCGGCTGCTCTGGAACGATTTCGTTCCAATACGGTGCCATTGGCGTCGCCTGCGGTGCGCGCATCAGCCGGAAGTCAGGCGCGTCAAGGTTAGTGCGGATGTAGAACTGGTCGCCGACGTGATCGACTTCATAGATCACACCCTGCCGACGCGGCTCAATGATCTTCAACTCGTCCATTGGCCGATTGGCCGGTAGATAGCGAAACTCGCTGGTGCGCTCTTCACTGATGTTGAGCAGGATGACCTTCCCCGATCCGGACAAAGCGATCGAAATCTCGAAGGTCGGATCGCTCTCCTCGTAAATCAGCACGTCACCGTTCGGGTTGCTGAAGAGCTGATGACGCCAGACCTGATAGGCGCGCAAGGTCATCGGGTCGTTGCGTATATAGAAGAGCGTATCGCTATCGGCGGCGAACACGAGATCTGAGCTCGCATTCTCGATACCCTGGTCGACGGTTTCGCCGGTCGCGATCGTTCGCACGAAGATACGAAATTCACGGGCGCCAGTGAAATCGACTGAGAAAGCGACATGCCTGTTGTCAGGGCTGACGGTC
>Ga0318506_10000033_pt1 | contig 18372 bp, 17 predicted proteins | sample GRESIP084b2f19_FD_203660 | JGI IMG/M metagenome (GOLD analysis project Ga0318506, IMG submission 203660) | Tropical soil microbial communities from Luquillo Experimental Forest, Puerto Rico - GRE.SIPMG.084b2f19 | ecosystem: Environmental > Terrestrial > Soil > Tropical forest > Bulk soil... | reverse complement strand
GCCATGTGGCACTACGGGCGCGGCATTGCCTACACGGCGCAGGGCGATTTTACCGCCGCCAAGGCGGAAGCGAATGCGATCGCGGCCCTCGAGGGCGGGGATTTCACGTTGCTCAAATCCTCGGGCGTTCCGGCACAGGACGTGCTGGCGCTGGCGCGCACTGTCATCGAAGCCCGCGTCGCGCAGCGTCAGGGCGACAGCGTTGCGGCGATCGAGCGGTTCGAGCGGGCGGCTGCGCTGCAGGACGGGCTGCCCTACATGGAGCCGCCCTACTGGTATTACCCTGTGCGGCAGTCGCTCGCAGTCGCGCTGATGCAGGCCGGCCGACTCGACGAAGCGGAGGAGCAGTTCCAGCGCGCGCTAAAGCGCGCCCCAAGCAACGGCTGGTCGTGGTACGGGCTTGCCGAACTCTATAGGGCGCGCGGCAAGGCCGACCAGGCGAGCAAGCTGGAAGCGGATCTTGCCAAGATGTGGATCGGCGACCGACAGCAGTTGGAGCTATCGAAGTTGTGACCCTCAACGCGTGGTGCCGCCAGGCGGAGGGCGCGGAAATTGACTGCCCGCGGACCTCAATGGCCGCGGGCGGTGCGCGCTGTGGGAGACACAATGTCTCAAATGGGTCAACCTAATAAGATCGGCCACCGCTACTGCAGTGCCGGTCTATCTTCAACAGCGGAATTGTTCATAGGCGGCCAGCACCGCCGGTCGGTGCCACTCGCCAACATAAAAGAGCCGAACGGCGAACCCGTGTCCATGCGATGAGCGAACGTGGCAACGTCGCTGGTTCGCTCTTCCCTTGCCGCGCGTTGGCATTCGGGACTCACAACCCATCCCAATGCGATCTCGTCAGCCCGGCCCACATGTGGGTTGGAGTAGCAGTCGTTGGTCGATCTTTATCTTCACGATTGTGAGGCTTTGGCATCAGGAAAGAAAAGCGGCTCGCCGTTGATCTTGTAGTCGGCAATCGTTCGTTGTCCTGTCGGCGAGGTCAGCCAATCGATGAATTGGTGCCCGAGGTCCTGTTTGACATGCGAGTGTTTTTCCGGGTTTACGAGCATGACCCCGTATTGGTTGAAGAGCCGCCGATCACCCTCAACGATGATTTTTAGGTTCTGCTTATTCTTGAAGCTGAGCCATGTCCCGCGATCGGACAGCGTGTAGCCGTCCATCGCCGCAGCCGTGTTCAGGGTCGGACCCATTCCCGAACCGGTGTCGCGATACCAGCCTCCGCGTGCTGCTTTGGGATCAATGCCCGCTTCTTTCCATAGGCGGATCTCTGCTTTGCTCGTGCCGCTATCGTCGCCGCGTGCGACGAAGGGCGCTTTAGCACTCGCGATCTTCCGCAGCGCATCCACGATGTCCTTGCCGCCGTCAGCATGCGCCGGATCGTTCGTCGGACCGACCAGGACGAAGTCGTTATGCATCACCTCATGGCGGTCGACGCCGAAGCCTCGCTCGACAAAAGCAACCTCTGCCGGTTTGTCGTGCACGAACACCACATCGCAGTCGCCGCGCTCGCCGATTTTGAGAGCCTGCCCCGTTCCGACCGCGACGACCCGGACCTCGATGCCGGTTTCTTTGGTGAAGGCGGGTAGCAGATGTCGGAAAAGCCCGGATTCTTCGGTCGAAGTGGTAGACGCCACCGTAATGAACTCCTGTTGGGCAGCAGCGGGCAATGCTGCCGCCCCTAGCAACATGCACCCGGCGGCGAAGCAGCGAACTACTCGTGTCATGCCGCCGCCCTCCTTGCGGCGCCGCCGGCGAAGTGCGCCGTGGCATTGACGGCAAGGATTAGGGCCAGGAGGATGATGCCGAGACCGAGAGCGAGCGCGAGATCGCCCCGGCTTGTTTCCAGAGCAATCGCCGTTGTCATAGTGCGGGTAACCCCCGCGATATTGCCCCCGACAATCAGGATCGCGCCGACTTCAGCAACGGCCCGGCCGACGCCCGCCAGTACTGCCGTCAGCAGGCTGAAGCGCCCGAGCCAGAGCAGGGAGCAAACAGTGCGGACCCGACCCACGCCGTCGAAGATATAGAGTTCGCCATATTCCCCCCAAAGATCCTCGACGATTTGCCGTGCTATTGCCGCCACGATCGGCGTCACGAGTACCGTTTGCGCGATCACCATAGCCGCTGGTGTGAAAAGGAGTCCGAGGTTCCCCAAGGGACCAGAACGCGATAGCAGAACATAGACGAACAAGCCCGCAACCACCGGCGGCAGCCCCATCAAGGCGTTTACGATTACAATCCCGGCGTTTCGCCCTCGAAATCGCAGCACCGCGAGCGCAGCGCCGAGCGGCAGCCCGAGCGCCGATGCGAAAAGAACAGCCGTGAGGCTGATACTGAGCGAGAGCGAGACGATCCCAACGAGAGTGGGATCGCCCGAAAGAACAAGCTGCCACGCAGCAACGAGGGCGGCGGCAATATCGTGCAAGGCGAGCCTCCTCAAACAGGGTACTCGCCCAATTGATCACATCAGCAAACTGAGCCCGATATGGTATTTATTGCATATCGCGCGTGAAGGGGATCAATCCTCCGGCGGCTGATTCACCATCAGCCTGCGCAATTTCTCCATGTCGAGCGTAACCGCCGCTGCCGCATGGTCCTCCATAGCCCGATAGAGCATCAAAACCTCGCGCCCCATCGCGGTGAGCCGGGCACCGCCGCCTCCGGTGCCGCCCTTTGCCGCTTCGATGAGCGGCTCCTGAAAACAGGCATTCATGGTCTTGGCGAGCAGCCAGGCGCGGCGGTAGCTCATGCCCATGCGCCGCCCGGCGGCGGCAATTGACCCAGTCTCGCTGATCGCATCCAGAAGCGCGGCTTTTCCTGGCCCGATCGCGATCGAGGACCCGAGCAGGATACGGATGCGAGGCTCTAAGTCTAAACGGTCGTTCATCCGGGCTTCACACGGTGGAAGGCTCTACTCGCCGGGCGTTTCCGCCGGTTGTGTTCGCAATTGGTTTGATCGTGCGCGGGCATCGTGCTCGAGCCACAATTCGTGGTGCTCTTTGGCCCAATTGATGTCGATCGTGCCCTCACCCATTGCTTCGAATGCGCCTTCCATACCGATCGTGCCGATGTAAATGTGACCGAGCATGGCGGCGATGAATAACATTGCTATGACGCCGTGGGCCATCTCAGCGTTCTGCATGGTTTGAATATCGGTGCCGTAGAACGGAAACATCAACAGATAGCCGCTGACCGCGATCGCGCTTCCGCCCAGCACCACGATCCAATAGATGAGCTTCTGGCCGCCATTGAAGCGGTAAGCCGGCGGGTGGTTATGGCCGATCATGCCGCCGCCACGCCTGAACCATTCAATGTCGACCCGGTTCGGGATGTTGCCGGCGATCCACATGAAAAAGATCAGGATGACGCCAAGCGTGAACGGGAAGCTCAGGTAATTGTGGGCGTATTTTGCCCATTCGGACCAGGCGGTGAAGGCCTCGGGGCTCATCAGGGGCAACAGCAGCGGTTTGCCGAAGGTGATGTTGAGCCCGGACAAGGCGAGTATGATGAAGCAGGTCGCGGTCATCCAATGCACGAAACGTTCTGCGGCATTGAAGCGTAGGATTGTCTGCCCCGAGCGCCCGCTTTCGATGCGGACCATGCCGCGCAAAAGATAGAAAATGACGAGCAACCCAAGAACGCCGAGGATGGCGATGGCGCCGATCCAGCGCAATATCACCTCATGGAAATGGCGCCAATCACGCCCTGCCGGCTGCTCGATCGTGTAGGATTTCGTGTCGGGAATGCTGCCGCGGCCCTGAATCCTCTGCAACTGCTGCAGGAGCTGCTGCTCGTTGACCGCGCTTTTCGTCGGATTGACCGAGGTGGGCTGCTGAGCAGCCACCGGATACGAAGACACGGCAACCCAAAGGAGCGCCAATGCCCCGACGATGATGCGAAACTTTGCTTCAGGCGCGGTCACGCCATTTCCTCCCCGATTGAGCTTCTTTATCGAAGTGTCATGAAGTGATGGTCTCGCGGTAGGCGGTCTTCCAGCCCCAGGCGCCGGAGCCGTAGCCGCGCTTGATTACCCGTTCCTTGTAGATTTGCGCGATGATCTCGCCGTCGCCGGCGAGCAACGACCTGGTCGAGCACATCTCGGCGCACAACGGCAGCTTTCCTTCGGCCAGACGGTTAGCTCCGTATTTCTCGTACTCCGCCATGCTGCCGTCCGGTTCCGGGCCGCCGGCGCAGTAGGTGCATTTGTCCATCTTGCCGCGCGAGCCGAAATTGCCGATGCGCGGATATTGCGGCGCGCCGAACGGACAGGCGTAAAAACAATAACCGCAGCCGATGCAGATGTCTTTCGAATGCAGCACCACCCCGTCGGCGGTGGTGTAGAAGGCATCTACCGGACATACAGCCTGACACGGCGCATCGGTGCAATGCATGCAGGCCATCGACACGGACCGCTCGCCCGGCTTGCCGTCATTGATCGTGACGACGCGCCGGCGGTTGATGCCCCAGGGCACTTCGTGTTCGTTCTTGCAGGCGGTGACGCAAGCGTTGCACTCGATGCACCGGTCGGCGTCGCAGAGGAATTTCATCCGAGCCATCGTTTTTGCCTCCGCTCAAGCCGCTCTGATCTGACACAAAGTAGCTTTCGGTTCCTGCATCCCGGTTGCCGGGTCATACCCGTAGGTAGTGATGGTGTTTGCGCTCTCGCCGAGCACGACGGGGTCGGTGCCTTCCGGATATTTCGACCGCAGATCTTTGCCGCCGAACCAACCGCCGAAGTGGAACGGAATCCACGCGACACCCCTGCCGACGCGTTCGGTGACCAGCGCCTTCATCTTGGCCTTGGAGCTGTTCTCCGCGCCCGTCACCCAGACCCATGTCCCGTCCTTGATGCCGCGGTCGGCGGCGTCGGCAGGGTTCATCTCGACGAACATGTCCTGCTGCAGCTCGGCGAGCCATTTGTTCGAACGGGTTTCTTCGCCGCCGCCTTCATATTCGACGAGCCGCCCGGAGCTCAGGACCAGCGGGAACTGCTTCGCCATTCCCTTGTCGACCGCCGCCTTTTGCGCCGTGAAGCCGATATTGGGCAGCCGGAACTGCTTGGCATCGGGCAATGTGGGGTATTTCGCGACGAGGTCGATCCGCGGCGTGTAGATCGGCTCACGATGCACCGGAATCGCGTCGGGCAGGCCAAAGGCGTTCATGCGCGCCTTCGCATTCCCGTACGGCACACAGCCGTGCAGCATCGCAACGCGCTGGATGCCGCCTGAAAGATCAGTTGACCACGACACCGTACCGATTTTGTCAGGGCTGCCCGCGACCCGCTCGATGATCGCAAGCTCTTCGGTAGTGAGATCGTTATCCCAGCCGAGTTTCTTTAGGACCCCCATTGTGAACTCGGGGTAGCCGTCCTTGATCTCCGAGCCCAGCGAATAAGAGCCCTCTGCGAGCAAGGTCACTCCGTCGCGCTCGACGCCGAAGCGCGCGCGGAAGGTGCCGCCGCCGTCCATGACGTGGCGGTTCGTGTTGTAGAGAAGCGGCGTGCCCGGATGCTTGACCTCCGGCTTGCCCCAGCACGGCCACGGCAGACCGTAATAATCGCCTTTGGCCGGGCCGTCTGTTGCGCGCATCGTGACGAGATCGAAGTCTTTCTGGTTGGCCATGTGGAGCTTGAGGCGCTCCGGCGACTGCCCGCAATAGCCGGTCGACCAGCTGCCGCGATTCATTTCGCGAAGCACGTCCTCGGCCAGCGGGAGGTTGTTCTCGACCTTGATGTTCTTGAACATCCTGTCGGCAAAGCCGAGCTTCTTGGCCATCAGGTATATGATCTCGAGATCGTTTTTCGACTCGAAGATCGGCTTGACGATTTGCTCGCCCCACTGCAGCGAGCGGTTCGACGCGACGCGCGACCCCGACGCCTCGAACTGGGTGCAGGCCGGCAAGAGATACATGTTGTCCTTGCGTCCCGCCTCGACCGCCAGCGCCGCCCAGGTGGTGGGATGCGGGTCGGCGACCACGAGAAGATCGAGCTTTCGTAAGCCCTTCAGCGATTCCGGAATGCGGGTGATGCTGTTGCTGGCATGTCCTTGCACGAACATCGCCCGGACATTGTCCTTTTGGTCCACCTGGTCCTTCGGCAGCAGTACCGCATCGAACCAACGGGTCAGCGGAATACCGGGCGTCTCCATGATCTTCTTGGAGTCAAAGCGGGACTGCAGATAGTCGTAGTCGACCTCCCAGACGCGTCCCCAGTGGCGCCACGCGCCCTCGGCCAGCCCGTAGTAGAATGGCAAGGTCACGATATCGAGCCCGACATCGGTTGCGCCCTGCACATTGTCGTGGCCACGGAAGATGTTCGCGCCGGTTCCCGGCTTGCCGACATTGCCGGTGAGGAGCAGCGCGATGCAGCTCGCCCGCACGTTGGCGGTGCCGACGCTGTGCTGGGTCTGGCCCATGCACCAGATCAGCGTCGCCGGCTTCTCAGTGGCAAACATCTGGGCGACGCGCTTGAGCTGCTCGCCGGGAACGCCGGAGACGCGCTCGACCTCCTCGGGCGTCCACTTCTCGATTTCCTTGCGCACATCCTCGAAGCCGTAGACGCGCTGCGCAATGAACTCCTTGTCCTCCCAACCATTCTGCAGAATGTGCCACATCATCCCATAGAGCACCGGGATGTCGGTGCCTGGCCGCAGCCGCACATACTCGGTGGCGTGCGCGGCCGTGCGCGTCAGGCGCGGATCGACGACGACGACATTCGCCTTGTTGATTTCGGCGCCCTCCAGAAGATGTTGCAGGGACACGGGATGAGCTTCGGCGGGATTGCCGCCCCAGATGATCTGGGTCTTCGAATTCCGGATGTCATTGAAGCTGTTGGTCATCGCCCCGTAGCCCCAGGTGTTGGCTACGCCGGTGACCGTCGTGGAATGGCAGATACGCGCCTGGTGATCGGTGTTGTTCGTCCCCCAGAAGGCGCCGAGCTTGCGGAAAAGATAGGCACCCTCGTTGGTGAATTTCGCAGAGCCGAGCCAGTAGACCGAGTCGGGGCTCGATTGCTCGCGGATCGTCATCAGCTTGTCGCCGATCTCGTTAATGGCTTGGTCCCAACTGGTTCGGGTCCATTGGCCGTCCACCAGCTTTAGGGGGTATTTGAGCCGCCGCTCTCCGGAGACGAGCTCGCGCACCGAGGCACCCTTGGCGCAATGCGAACCGCGGTTGATCGGGCTGTCCCAACTCGGCTCCTGACCGATCCACACACCGTTGGCGATCTCGGCCGTCACTGTGCAGCCGACCGCGCAGTGCGTGCAGACGCTCTTGCGGATCGCGACCTGTGCGCCGGCGGGTGGCGGCGGTCCTGCCCCGGCCCGACGCACATTGACGAGCGGCAATGCACCCAGCCCGCCGAGACCACCGGCGACGAGGCCTGAACGGCGCAGAAAGGTGCGGCGGTCGAGGCCGCGATCCACCTGGCCAGCGAAGAGGGCGAGGTTCCCGCGCCAAGCCTCACGCTCCGTCCTTTTGATTAGCACGGAAGCCTCCCTCAGCTCGGATAACGATTGAGGCGGTAGAAGGTTTTGACCTCGTCGGATTCCCTGTAGCGAGGCTTGCGCTTCTCGTCGTTGCTCTCGCTGTCGGCCACTGCCTCAGTCGCGAGCGATCCCACAGCGCCCACCGCTGTACCGGCACCGAGCACACGAAAGAATTGACGACGCCCCAAGCTCCGCTTGCCTTGCGCTTTCACGGTCGCACCCTCCCTTACCGCCCGCTCACCGGGGCAGCGCGAATCCTTCTGTTTCAATCTCGATGAACAGACGCCCGACAGCACCGACATGGCGGTAGAAATCGGCAGCCTCGGCGACCGCCAGATCGGCAAAGAAGCGTCCGATCCACGGAGCGAGATGGCTCTCGAAAATTTGCCGTTGCCTATCGACTGCTGCCGGAAACTGTCCGCCGATCAGACCGGCCATGATCTCGCAGAGAATGGCCGCGTGGTCTTCGGGTTCGCATCGCGTTTCGACACGTTCAACGCCGAGTTTACGCAGATCCTCGCGCAAGCGCGCCAGTGGACGCTCGTTGAGAAAGCCGGTCAGATAATACGAACCGTAGGGCAAGAGCTCCCCGCGCCCGACGCCTATGAAGAGATCGAAAAACTCGCGTTCGACCTGTTCGGCTCTCGTACGGTCCGCCGTTTGCGCCAACAGGCCATGCGCAATACCCAGCGGCGTGGCATCGCCGCGAAGCCCGGCGATCTGGCCGAGCAACGCTGCATCCGGGGAACGCGCCAACAGCATTGCGAGCAACCCGTACTCCCGGGCGCGCGCCGCATCGACTTCGTCGGGCTGGCCGAGATTCTCGCCGTAAAGATCCGGTCGCAAGATCGCCCGCGCAACCCCGGTCGCGGCTTCAACCGACAGCACCCGCTCTGCAGGGACGCGCGACCAGTTGGAGACGGATGTCAGAGAGATGCCGACCCTGCGTGCCAGCTCGGTAACTCCGCCGGCTGCACGGATAGCTTCGTCGAGCCCCGGGTCACTCATGAAAAGCCCGAACCCACGGTCTTGCCCTGTTCTCAAACAGAGTTATACCTCGTTAATATTTTGGTCAATAGCCCGAGGCTATGGAGACAAAGTTCAGTCGGGAAGGGCGCCGCCGTGACGACGGCGCGGCTCGGGTCGATCCGGTTCGCGCTCTTCCCCCTCGTGCTGCACCGCAATATCCCCTCTCCCACCGCGCGGCATGGGGCTTTCTTGGTCGGCGTCGGGATCGCGGTCGAGCTTCATTTGATCTGCGACAGAACCGGCTATCGTCTCGTGAGATTCGCCGCCCGGCACCGGCGCTTGGTCGTCCGATAGCCGCTCGCCTGCGTGGCCAAGGGCTTTTGTTTCTTCTATGATCTGCGCCAGAAGCCGGCGAGCGTCTTCCATGGCCAGAGAGCCGAATCCGGGTACGCCGCCAAGCGCATTGAAATCCCATGAATTCTCGGACAGGCCGATGAAGTCGCGGATCGCGGGGTCAGCCGACCAAGCACGGCGCAGCGCCGCACGCGTCAAATTCGCGGGCACGCCGGTAGCCAGAAATGGACAGATGTCTGATCCGGCGCCGATCGTTTCGATCGGTGGCAAACTCTGGGGATCGACGAGCGACTGGGTTTCCCCCGGCGGGAGAGAGGCCGCAGCGGGTTCCGGTGCAGCGTCGTCCCCGGTCTTCTTCGGTTTCGGGCCGATATGCGCCTGCTGAGCGGCGCCGCGCTTGCGGCGAGCCCATCGCGCGAGAAAGCTTTCGTCAGCGCTCATTGTCGTTTTCTGAACCGCGCATCGTGCCGCGCCAGTGCTTCCGGATCTGCGCGATCACGGATGCGCTTCTCAAAGACTCGTTCGACATGGTGCTCGGCGACAAACGCGGCAATGGTGCGACGCAACGGCTCGGGCATCGCGACGGCCTCGATGATCCCTTGACCCGGCTCCGTCAAGCCTTCTCCCTCGGCTGGATCCGCGGTAACCGCTGCGACTGCGTAGGGTGGGTCACCGCCGGTCTCGTGCAGTGCCACCCAGACAGCGGGCGCTGCCGATGCAAGATTTCTGCGGTAGTTATCGGTCTCCGAGCGATAGAGCTCGATCTCGGCCTCACCAGCGTAGAAAGTCACCGCTTCTTCGTCGATGGCCAGCGGCGTCCAGGCAGCCGCATCGGGCACGCCGCCGAGCACCGCGACCGGTCGCCAGATGACTTCAGCCCATGGCGAGGTGGCTTTGCGCCGCTCGACCACCACGCCAACGGCAATGCGCAGCAGTGGCGGAACCGAGCTCATCTGAGCTCGGCCGGAAGCCGAGCCGGCAATCCGACCAACAGATTCTGCGGCTTCATGCGCAGCATCTTGTCGGCCGTCATCGCCAGGATTAGATAGGCCACATCCTCTTCCGAATTGTTGAATGTCAGCCGGAACAGCCCCACCACGCGGCGTTGCGTTTTGTCGTCGATATCCTCGCCATACCACAGAGCATCGCCGATGCGCGTGGCTTCCGCGTCGAGCCCGATATACCACCTCAGTGGAACGTCGCGCATCGCCTTCAGCGGCTCCACCGCGACGTCGACCGCTAGCAAATGTTGCACCCACCCCTCGATCGCCTCGCTGAGCGCCGCCAGTCCGCGGCGACCGACCGTGAGATCGAGCGCCATGTCGAAAAGGTCGCTTCGACTCCAATAGCTGTCTGCGTTGTGATCCGTCAGAATGTCGATCTCGGCTCCCATCGGAATGCCAAGCATCGACACGAGGGGCGACAATGGCGCCGGGTCCGTACCGGCGATGGTCTCCTCGTCGGCGGCGATCAGCGCTTCTTGATGTGTTGTCATCCGTTGCGGCCGATAGAAAAGCTCCGCCGCACGGACTACGAACGGGTCGCTGCAGCCGTCGAGGACGTTTCGCAGAATCACGTGAACGAGCTGGTTGAGGAAAAGCGGCGGCGTGTTGCCGACGTTCCCGCGTATCAGATCGAGATAGGCCGCCTCCAGCGTCTCGTGACGCAACAGATGATCGCGAAACGCCAACATTTTCTGCCAATTCTCCCGCGCGTCCGCGTCCGCAATTGCAGCAATCTCGCCGCTGCCGACCGGGCGGCGTGGATCGGCGAGCAGCGCAGCGTGCAATCTGCGCTCGACCGCGCAGGCCTCGAGCGGCGGAGCTAACTCCGGACGCGCCAGATAGGCCTTCAAAAATTCGTCAGTGACCAGCAACCAACCATTAGCGTCGCGATCCGTCAGATGATGACCGCAGGACAGCCAAAAATCGTTCATTCGCGCTTTCCATGCGCCCTCATAGACGTGGCCCACCGGTACTCGGATCGAGCCATGAGGGCACCTTCAGGGTGGGCAGCAATTTCCGGCACTCAACCAGCTCGCCTGCGCGTCCCACATTAAGATCACCGTTCTCGCCGATGTTGCGAGATAATTCCCCGCTCTCGGGCTTCAGTTTCGAAATATATTCCTGCGCGATGGGGGCGAACCCGCTCTCCTGCCAGCGGTCGACCGCAACCATCAGATGCCGGGCGAAGCCCTCGACGAGGCGCTCAGCGCTGACATCGCCAAAACTCTCTGCTTCGAGCGTGGTCGAAAGCGGATGCAGCCCGGAATCCTCCCGGCTCAGAGAAACGGTGCGAATTGCAGCACCGAAGACGAGCCAATCCGGGACCGCGCGCTCGTCGGCGTGATACGGCCAAGCAAGCCTCCCGCCGCCGATCAGGCCCCGATCGACATAGATTGCGTCCGGCCATTCTATGGCGATCGGCGTTTCGGGCGGCGCCGGCGCCACCAGGGCGTCGCCAAGGGCAACCATGCAGGCATAGAATGCACGGCGCGCCGAAACAAGCGGCTCGTCCGGCTCCAAGACGATCGCGAACTCGGCGAGGTCGAAGCGGCCGACGAAAACAAGCGTTCCGGCGCCGAGCTCACCGGCATGGGCACAGGCATGGGCGAAAGCATCGCCGACCTCGCGCAGCACCACCAGCTCGAACGGCGGCGGCAGGTCGAGGGTGCGCATATTGTGCTTGCTGATCCGGCGGCGCCGCTCCCGCTGCATTTTTGCTTATGGCCTTACGTCCGATCGAGAAACAATATAACATCAACTTGCGGTCAGTCCCACCGGCGCATCGCGCCTGACGAGCAAATCGATGCCTGATCGGCGCACCCTTCTCATTTGTTCGTGTGAAGACACGATGCCGCTCGATGCGGGCGCATTTGAGCGTGGGTGCTGCGGAGCCGACATCGTTAGCGCGCGCCAATTGTGCCGCGCCGAGCTAGAGCGCTTTCGCAAGCTGCTGGCCTCGGGTGAGCCGATCACGGTTGGTTGCACGCAGGAAGCGCCGTTGTTCCGCGAGATCGCCGCCGAAAGCGCCAGCGATGTGACCTTTGCCAACATCCGCGAAAGTGCCGGCTGGTCCGCCGAAGCGGAGAAGGCGGGACCGAAGATGGCGGCACTCATGGCGGCTGCCGCGACCGTGATGCCAGATGTCCCCTTCACTCGTCTCGAAAGCGGGGGGGTTGCTCTCGTTTACGGGCGTGACGAGCGGGCGGTCGAGGCTTCGAGCCTGCTCAAGGAGCATCTCGACATCACCGCGCTTATCACGCGGCCCGATGACCTGACACCGCCGCGCAGCTCCGAATTTCCGATCGTGAAGGGTACGATCCGCGCAGCGAAGGGCCATCTCGGCGCCTTCGAGATCATTGTTGATGATTACGCCTCGCCGCGGCCGTCCTCGCGCGGCGCGTTGACGTTCGGACCGGCGCGAGACGGCGCCGTATCGCGCTGCGACATACTTCTCGATATCTCGGGCGGTCCGCCGCTGTTCCCGGCCGCGGACTTGCGCGACGGTTACCTCCGTGCCGATCCCGGCGATCCCGCTGCTGTACTTACGGCGGTATTGCGCGCGCGCGATCTCGTCGGCGGCTTCGACAAGCCACGTTACGTCACATTCACAGCGGATCTTTGTGCCCACTCACGCTCGAAAATCGTCGGCTGCCGCCGCTGCCTCGACCTCTGTCCGACCAGCGCCATTGCGCCGGCCGGCGACCATGTGGCGATCGACGACAAAATTTGCGCCGGCTGCGGCCAATGCGCCGCGGCATGTCCGACTGGGGCGGCTAGTTACGCGTTTCCATCAGCCGACGCTTTGATCCGCAAGCTGCGCACGCTGCTTACGGTCTACCGCGTTGCGGGTGGCGTCTCCCCCGTTCTTCTGATCCATGAAGAGGATCATGGCGGTGCGCTGATCGATGCACTCGCCCGTCACGGCGACGGATTGCCCACCAATATTTTGCCGTTTGCTGTCAACGAGGTGACGCAGATCGGCCTCGAAACAATCGCCGCGGCTTTCGCTTACGGCGCGTCGGCGGTGCGCGTGATCCTGCGCGCCAAGCCGCGCCACGATCTCGCCGGTTTGTACAATACGATCGCTCTGGCTGAACCTATCCTTTCGGACCTCGGTTTCTCGGGCGAACCTCTCGCGACGATCGAGACGGATGATCCCTTTGCACTCGGGGAAGCGCTGAACGCGATCAAACACACCAAAGGTGTATCCCGGCCCGCGACGTTCGAGCCGGTAGGAGGAAAGCGCGGCGTGCTCAAATTCGCGCTGCGGGAACTCCATCGCGTAGCCCCGGCGCCCACCGACGTCATCGCGCTGCCCGCCGGGGCGCCCTTCGGCGCCGTCGAGATCAATGTCGAGGGCTGCACGCTGTGCCTCTCTTGTGTATCCGCGTGCCCGACCGGTGCGCTGTCGGATGATCCCGACCAGCCTCTGTTGCGCTTTGCTGAAGATGCTTGCGTGCAATGCGGCCTCTGCAAGGCGACCTGCCCTGAAAAAGTGATCAGCCTCACGCCGCGTCTCACCTTCGGCGATGCAGCGATTGCGGCGCGCGTGCTCAAGCAAGAGGAGCCGTTCCCCTGCATCCGCTGCGGCAAACCGTTCGGCGTCAAAAGCACGATAGAACGCGTCGCCGCCAGGCTCGAAGGCAAGCACTGGATGTACCAGAATTCGCCAAACCGCCCCGACGTCATCAAGATGTGCGAGAATTGCCGGGTTGCCGTTGTCACCGAGGAGGGTTTCGACCCCCACGGCGCGCCCGCGCGGCCAAAGCCACGCACCACCGACGATTATTTGCGCGAGCGCGAGACCAAGCCGGTAACATAATCACTTCGTTGCCCTTTCGAGAAACTTGACGAGGGCGTCGCGGTCCTCCGGCGCGCCGATGCGCTGCTCCGGCATCTTGGTGCCGGGCGTGTAGGTCGCGGGGCCGATCTCGAACAGCTTTGCCACCGTTTCCGGCGTCCACACGATGTCGAGGTGCTTGAGCGCCTCGGAAAAATTGTAGCCGGCCAGGGTCGCGATTCGCCGCCCGAAGATACTGTGCAATGTCGGGCCGGCCCGGTTGCCCTCGTCAGGCTTGAGCGTATGGCAAGCGACACAGGCGCGAAACACTTGGGCGCCCGGATCGCCGGCATAGGCCGCGAGCGGATCCTCGGAACCGCCGGTCGTGACAGTGCCAATCAGCTCGCCGGTTGTGGAATCCCAGCGGCGGATCATCCGGTCGGCGCCGCCGGTGAGCAGCGTACGGTTGTCCGGAAAGAACATGACCGACCAGACCGGCGGACCCGGCCCGACGAGACTACGCACGAGGGCGCGCGTCCTCCGATCGATGACTGCGATCGAACCGCTCATGCTCGCCGCCGCGATGAACTCCCCGTTGCGGGATATCGAGAGGGAGGTAATGGGCGTCGACGACGCCTGGATCGTGTCACGCTGGTCCCCGGCCGGCGACATGAAGTAGACCTTCCCGTCGGCCCCCGCGGCAATAATGTCGCTGTCAGGTGCAACCGCCACTGCATTGAGCGGCGTCGGCAGCGGCGCCACCAGCGGAGAGCCTCGTCCAAGCAGCGGCCAGATACGGAGCGTTGCATCGTATCCGACACTTACCACCGCTGTACCATCCGGCGTGAAGGCAACCCCATTGACACTCTGCTGATGGCCCCCGAGCACCTTTGGCGCGTCGCCTGAGATTGGCCACAAGCGGATCGTGCGATCCCAGGATGCCGAGGCGAGTGTGGCAGCATCAGGCGATACCGCGAGCGCAACAATCGATCCCCGGTGCCCTTCGAGAACGCCGTCGGGCTCCTGTTTCCCCGGCGTCCAGAGAGCAATGCGGGCATCCTCGCCGGCGGTCACGGCGCGGCCGTCGGCGAGCATCGCGACCGCGTTCACCGCACCCTCATGAAAGCGCAGCACCTGCTCGGCAGTATTGCGACGAAGGGACCAGCGGATCGCCGATGTGTCGAAGCTGCCGGAGAGCGCCGTGGCGCCATCGGGGGAGATCGCAAGCGCGCGTATCGGACCGCCGTGTCCGCGCAATTGCGCTTCGGCCGGCGCAAGGCAGAGAGCCGACCCGATCAGGATGGCGCAGGAGATCAGAGTGGTCAGCATGAGACGCATAGGGGCGTTCTGTCGGCCTCGTATGATCGGTACGCTTGATCTCCGAAGTTCCAATCTTACCTTGAATAATGATCCTAGACGGGACAACTGGGATGCGCAGCTTTATAATGGCCTGCATCGCTGCTGTCGCGATTGCAACAGTTGCGGCGGTTGCTCTAAGTTTTTTACAGGAACAGGTCGACGTCGCTTTCACAACGAGCGGGGTAAGGCTTTGACTCGTTAAGATCAGCTGAGATGCCAAAGCGAGCGATCTTGCGGGCACTGCCCACGCATCTGGCTCCTTCCGCGCCAGAGAACCAGCGGTGGGTCGCGGATCGCTGCCAGAGTTTCTCTATGGCCGATATCTGGGCCAGCGTACCGGCACACTCATTTGACCTGGCCAGGACCGGCGGCCTGTAAGGATCGGCGCCAGCCTCCTGATCATCGGCTTCGGCATCTTCCGAGCAGCGCCTTTGGCCGGTCCTTTTTCCAGTAATGGGGGTTCCTGGTGATCTTGATCGACCGGTTCGGCTCGAATTCATCGAATTTGAATGGGCCAGTGCCGATCGGATGGCTCCTCATTTCGCGTGGGGAAATGTGGCACGGATCGACCGGCGACCACGGCAGTGTGATCGCGCCATCCTGATTGGAGCTTCTGTGGTGGCGATATGTCAACCTGACAACGCCGACACAACTCACATTCGAGCACACCGATTCCCCCGACGAGATCGACGTGACGACCGGCACCCTTGATGACCCCGTGGCGTTCCGGTACGAGAAGCTCCCGGTTTCTCATGCAGCGCGCTTGCGCCCGACCTCCTGCGCCGTCTCTCCCGGCCCGGCGATCTTGTGCCATAGATAGCTCGGCAGGCCCTCACCGGCGTAGTCGACGAGCTCGGCCGGCACGTCCGCGTCCTCGATCCGTGCCGGGCGCACAAGTTGGCCGCTCAGCCGGTGCGGTCGGGAATTTCGCTCGGATTTTGCGCAGTATCGTGATGCGAGGCGACAGCGGATATCGATGCTTGCCGGGGCTGAGCCATCGGCGGACGGCTCGAAGGCGCGGCAGCAACAAGTTCGCAGCGGACTCTTCACTGGAGGGAGATGGATTCGAACTTCTAGTACCGCTGGTACGAGAGCCCAGGATTTTCCGGCGCACTCAGGTTGATCACTCTGACATTCGGACCGCTCCCGAGGGTCAGCGTGAAGTTCCGCCGGTCGCCGCCGGCAATGCTGACCCCGACATTGTTGTGCAGAATGTCGATGCGGCCCCAGCGTTCGACTGCCGTCGCCATCGCGGCGGCCAGCGTCCCCTCGCGCGTGACATCGGCCTGCACGGCGACGCATTCGCCACCAGACTCCGCGGCCAGCACCGCGGTCTCCTCGGCCAAGACAAGGTCGCGGTCGACGGCAAGGATCTTCGCTCCTTCCTGCGCGAAGCGCAGCATCGTCGCGCGACCGTTACCGATCCCCTCGCGGGGGCTCTGCTGTGAGCGCGACGGTCTGATCCGGCCGCAATGCCGGAGAATCATCCGACGCAATAATCTCGACGACCTGATCGCGTTTGCGGGCTCTACTCGGCGGCGCGGTCGACCGACCGGTCGACTCGGGCCATCACGTCAGCCGGCAACGGGCCGGCTTCGGCAGCGGCGACGCATTCGGCGAGCTCGGTGCGGTTTTTGACGCCCAGCACCAATGTGTCGACCGGAAGCGACAGCGCGTAGCGATGCGCCAAGAGGGCGGGGGTCATACCGAGCTCGGCCGCTAGACGGCGGAAGCCGGCGGCGCGCGCATAGTCGCGCATCTCCGGGTGATCGGCCGGCAATGGCCGGTCGAGAGCGCTCGTTAATGCGCCGGCCTGCACCGCTCGGATCCCCATGACCCCGACCCCATTGGCGCGCGCCGCCGCCATGGCTTCACGCGGTTTTGCGGGGCCGTCGAAAAACTTTAACGCGCCCGGCGAATCGAGCAGATTGGCAATGCATTGCACCGCCGCCGGTGCGGGACGTTCGCCTAACAGCCGGATGATAGTGTCCGGGTGGCCGATCCCGGTCAGTCCCCAGGCGCCGATCAGCCCTTCGCCAACGAGCTTTTCGAATACCGGGCGAACCTCGCCGACAAAAGTGTCGTAAAGCGTCATGCGTAAGGCGGCGTCAGGCCAGCGCGCGATGTGCCGCTCATCCGGCACCACATTCGAGTGGAGAAAGAACAAATCGACGCGCGACAGTCGCAGCCGTCCGAGGCTGCCCTCGATAGACCGTCGCAGCTTCGGCTCGATCTCGGCAGGCGGCGCGTTGCCGAGATTGCATTTGCTGGTGACCCGCACGCCCTGCGGGAGTTCGCCGGCAAAGGCTTCGCCGACGACTTCTTCGGCCTTGCCGTCACCATAACGTGGTGCGAGGTCGATCAGATTGATCCCGGCGGTGACCGCCTCATGCACCGTGGCGACGCATTCGTCGAAGGTCGTCTCGCCCCACACCATGCCGAGCCCGCCGCCGCCCAAGGTCAGCGCCGAGACCGGCCATAGCCCGCCAAAGCTCTGCTGCCGCATCAGCTGATCCCCTTTTCGATCACGCGCAGATCACGATCGCGCCAAAAATGAGCGCGCGATCGCACGGTAGCACGTTCGCCGTGCCTGATCTTCAGCACAAAGTTTTATCCGCCCGCTCAGCAGCAGGCTGGCCCAGCAATCATCCATTCCAAAGGAAATCAGCTGATCCGATCGACGACAGAAAGAACCTAAAATTTAGATTTCATCTTTATTTGCTTAAGTGTTTAGCATCTGATTATTCAGTAGTCACTCGAAGGATTGCCTAATTTAAATGCAAATAATTGATGACACATTTCTTGCGGTGTCCTACTCACGCTGATTTGCGCGGATTATGAGGAGGACAGCATGCACTCGGTCATGGAGATCGAAGAAAAGATCCGCCAGCGTTACCGCCAACCCACGGGGGTTGAGCAGTTCGGCATCGAGCCGGTGCCGCCAAAGCTAAAGACGGTCCGCTGGCACGACATCTTTGCAATAATTTTTGAGCTCGCGCTCAATCCCGGCTCGATGCTGGTGGGCGGTATGGGTGTGGTCTGCGGCCTGTTATTTTGGGGGGCAATTGGCGCCATTACCGCCGGAATTTTGCTGGCAACCATTGCCTACACAATCACCGCGACGGTTGTTGTCGACTATCGCCTGCCCGGCCAGGTTTTCGATGCGCATGGTCTATGGCTTGCGCGGTGCCAAATGGACACGACGGTGCGGCGCGCTGGAGCTATGGGGATTTGAGAGCCGCGGGCAATCGGCTGCGAGGTGGGCGTGGTGACCGCCAGGTGGGGTCGACTGCCGGATGAAGCGGTGGCGGGACCTGGCAAGGCGATGAATGAGTTGCGACCGCCATCGCCGCGGCTGTGAGCTGGCGCCGGTGGGTGAACGACCGTAATGCACCACAGTCTCGGCAAAATG
>Ga0318506_10000027_pt1 | contig 19152 bp, 20 predicted proteins | sample GRESIP084b2f19_FD_203660 | JGI IMG/M metagenome (GOLD analysis project Ga0318506, IMG submission 203660) | Tropical soil microbial communities from Luquillo Experimental Forest, Puerto Rico - GRE.SIPMG.084b2f19 | ecosystem: Environmental > Terrestrial > Soil > Tropical forest > Bulk soil... | reverse complement strand
GGAGCTAGGCGGCCACAAGGGTGAATTTCCGGTCGCGAATTTCGAATGGGCAGTCTCGTCGTATCTCGACTCCGTCATTGGCCGGATCACGGTGATGAATCGAACCTTCGAGGCCGGCACCATGGACCTGATGGCATTCATTCCGGATGGTTGGCGGGCGCATGGAGATCCGGAAACGGCCGAACTCCTGGACGCGATTGCGGCCGATGAGATTCAGCACGTTCGCTTTGCCAACCACTGGGTGCATAAGTTGTGTGCCGAGAACAAGCGCAATCTCATCAAGGTGGCGCAGGCAGTCGGTTTCATGGACGCCGCGCAGAAGGCGATTGCCCCACCGCCCGGTTCCACCAATCTCGTAGGAGTCTCGGTGGAGGACGTATCGCAATCGGCGCCGATCAACGTCGCCGACCGGCAACTTGCAGATTTCACCGATGATGAAATCGCTGTGCTACTGAAAAAGCATGACCTGGAATCGCTCGTCAACAGGCAGGAGGCGGGGGTTCGACAATGAGCGCGCACGATCAGTCCCAGGCAGTCCCAGACAGTCCAGCCCGCGACGCGCGATTCAGAGTCGTCGATACCTGGCAGGAATGCGCAAATTTCCCCGACGGGGATCCGCGCAAGGTCCTGGAATTCATGCACCGACAGATGAACGAGGAGATGGATGCGACCGAATGTTCTGCCCGCACCCTAACCGACTTCCCGAATGCGCCTTGGGAGCTGCGAATGTTCCTGGCCCGTCAGTGTGCCGACGAGGCGCGCCACGCCCTGATCTTCAGTCAGCTGTTCCAGAAACGGGGCGGCAGGCTCGGTGAATTTCCGATCATGAATTTCCAGTATCGGATCATCTGCAAGATCCAGGATCTGGCTGGACGTCTGGCGGTGCAGAATCGCACCTTCGAGGCGGAAGGGATCGATGCCATCGGGTTCGGAATCGACGAGGCGCGGAAGCAGGGCGATGACGAGCTGGCGGATTTCTTTGATGCGCAGTTCGCCGACGAAATCATGCATGTGCGTTGCGCCAACGAGTTCCTGCAGGACTTGATCGCGAAGGAGCCGCGAGTGGCGCTCAAGGTCGCATCCGCGCTAACCGAAGCGACCCGGGCCTTTGGCGAGGTTTTCGGGGGCGAGGGCACGGCGGTGGCGAAATACACCATCAGCGAACAGGGCCGTCTGGAGGCAGGTTTTCGCCCCGAAGAGGTCGCCATCTCGAACCGCCTGGCAGAGCAGCGGCGCGAGCGCGCCACCACCTGACCGGATGCATGCAATGGGCGATAAACCTGCCGTCCCATCGCCCAGTGACAATGAACTGGTAGCTGGCCCACCTTGGTCGCCGGGGATTCGAGATCTAGCACGCCTGCGCGCGTTGACGCGCAGAAACGCGGCCGTCATCCACTCCGATCTACGCGGCACCAGCATGGGGTCGGCGATTCCGGACGGTGCCCGCATTCGCATCCGCCGCAATTCCGAAGCGACGTGGCGCCGGGGACAGGTGATCGCCTTCCTCGCGGGAAGCCGCATCATGGCCCACAGGATCGTGTACGAAGGCCGGCGGTCGGGTGCCCGGAACTTCGTCGTGACCCAAGGCGACGGTAATTGGCTGTGCGATCCACCGGTCAACCGTTCCACGATCCTGGGGGAGGTGGAGGCGTTCTCGACCGGTGGCGAATGGCGCAGGATCGCCTCCCCGCGCATGCCACTGCATCGGCGCATAATCGCGCGCCCATCGCAGGCGTTGATGCGCCTGTCGTTGGAATGCAACCCCGCGCTGGCAATCTGGATCTCGCGCCCGATAAGCTGGCTGCGGATGGGGCCGCGTTTGGTGCTTTTGAAGTTGCGGCAATACCGCGCGGAGCATGTGCGGCATTAGCGCCATTCTCCGTCTAGATGGCGATGCGGCAATGGACCTTGTGGATCTGGACCGCATGCACCGCGCGCAGAGGCACCGGGGACCGGACGGACAGGGAGCCTTTACGATCGATCGGCGCTTCGAAGGCCGCCGGTTCGAGCGCGTCCCCGCCTTGTGTGATGATGAGCCGGCCGAGCTAAGCATGGTCGCCGCCGTGCGGCGGCTGCGCATTTCGGACATGCGGCCCGAAGCGGATCAGCCACTGGTATCGACCGACCGGTGCTGCTGGGTGATGCTCAACGGCGCAATTTACAATTTTCGCGAGTTGGCCGCCGAGCTCGCTGCCGCCGGCCATGTGTTTCGCACCAGCAGCGATACCGAAGTCGTGATGGCGGCCTATCGCCGGTGGGGCACATCGTGCTTCGAACACTTCAACGGCATGTGGGCAATCCTGATCGTCGACCTCGAGCGCAAAGTGGTTGTGGGGTCACGCGACAGGATCGGGATCAAGCCGTTCTACTATGCGCTCGACGGTGCGCGCCTGCTGTTTGCGTCCGAGCCTTGGGCGATCGCGCAGGTGCAGACTGGCGGCCCGGTGATTGGGGCCACCCGGTTCTTCGAATTTCTCAGCGGCTATCCACCACAGTCGGCAGCATTGAGCTTCTTTCGCGGCGTCCACCCGGTACCCGCCGCAACCTGGTTCCAGATCGATCTACGCGGCGATCGGCTGGCGGCGCCCGTTTTCCAATCTTATTGGAGATTGGCAGATTACCCGGCCGACAGCGCTCATTCGATTTCCTTCCCTGACGCCGTCGAGCGTTTTCGGGAGTTGCTCAAATCGTCGGTCGCGAGCCAGAGCCTGGCGGACGTGAAAGTCGGCAGCCTTCTGTCCGGCGGTTTCGACAGCTCGATGATCGTCATGCTGTGGGCCGAGCTTGCCGCGGCCCGGGGTTCCCAGCGCCCCGATACGGTATCCATTGTTTGGGACGATCCAGCTATGAGCGAACGTCCTAACATCGAGGCGAATGCCGCAAAGGCAGGGGCCAACAGTCATCTGCTACAGCTGTCGCCGCGCGACGTCTGGATGGGCGTGGATGCAGTGGTGAGGGCGCAAGGTCAACCGCTGCTCGGGCAGGAACTGATCGCGCAATATCACGTGTATCAATTGGCACGGCAGGAGGGCGATATTGTTGTCATGGACGGCAACGGCCTGGACGAGGTGCAGGCCGGGCTTCCACTCTATGAAACGGAAATGGTCCTCGAGCGGCTCCTCAATCTGCAATTTTTCGACGTCGCCAGAGAATTGCGCTGCATTGCCCGCAACTACGACCGTTCGTACCACAGCGCCGCACGATCGTATCTGGTAGCTCCGATCATACGCCATCTGCGGCGGGGGCGCTTGCTGCCAACCTATTCCTGGCTCGACGAACGCGCGTGCAAAAAGTCGGATCCGGACTGGATCGCCGGCCGCACCCTCGAATCTGGTCGCGACCCCTCGCGCCTCAACCGCATGCTCTACCGTGAGACCCGGCACACGAATGTGCCGGCAGTGCTCATGTATAGCGACCGCAATGCGATGGCGCATTCGGTGGAAGCGCGGTTTCCTTACCTCGACCATCGGATTGTCGAGCTGTGCTTTTCGCTTCCGGCCTCCTACAAAGTGGGCTTCGGGCTACGCAAGCGGTTGCTGCACGCAGTCGCAAAAGAATACCTCCCGCGATCGGTGCTCGAGAGCAGGGACAAGCGGCGCTTCGTACTGATGAGCAATTGGATGCCGCTGCGCGGCGAGCATTCGGCAGCCATGCGCGATGCGTCACGCCATCCGAACTGGACTAAACTGCCTTACGTGGTAGCCCCAAAGCTGCATGCTTTCGTCGACGATTATCTGTCGGGACGACACGGGGACGGCTACGCGGTTTGGCGCATTTTCACGGCGGCCCGATGGCTGGATCTGTTCGCGCTATGAGCGGAGCAGCGCCGGCATTGAAGGTCGCCTTGTTCGGCACGCCCTCCCACTTCACTACGCAGGTGTTGCGGCAACTTGCCGGGCCAGGTATCGTCGCCGCACTTGTTCTAGCGCGGCGTCCCGGCGGCGTACGCGATGTGATGATGCGGTTTGCCGGCATTGGTCGCATATCGCACCTGGAGCGTGCCGCGCAGGAGCGGGGGATTTCCGTCATTGCCGCGACCGCTTCCAACGAGTCCGCCGTGCTGGAGCGTCTGCGTTCCATTCGGCCAGATCTCATTTGTATCGCCACGTTTCCGCGGCGGGTTCCGCAGGAGATCACCACTCTGGCACCGCTCGGCGCTATCAACGTGCACCCATCGCTGCTGCCGCGCCATCGCGGGCCGCTACCACTGTTCTGGACGTATCATGCCGATGATCAGGTCACTGGAGTCACCATTCACCACAGCAGCGATAAGGTCGATGCCGGCGACATCATTCTGCAGGAAAGCTTCTCTTTGCCGCGCGCCTACTCGGTTGCAAAGCTGGATCAGGATGTCGCCATGTGCGGCGCCCGCATGCTGAAATCGGCGGTAGAAGCATTGGCGCGCGGCCAAGCTGCGCGGATCGCGCAGGATGAGAGCGCCGCAACCTATGCCCCGCTGGTGCGGCCGGGTACCCGGATGGTCCACTTCGACACGTGGGATGTGGAGCGCGTCTGGCATTTCTTGGCGGCCCTGAGCCCGCGGTATCGCGAGCCGCTTAAAGATAACGAGGGGCGCCCGGTCTCCTATCGGGACGTGGTGGGATTCGAACGGAGCCGCTGCGGAACCCCCGGAACCGTCGAAAAAGTTGATCGCGGTTGGAAGTTGAACTGCCGGGACGGAGTGGTTCTTCTGAAGAAGACAACCTGACTCGCACCAGAGATGCGATCCGAGATCTGCATCGAGATGCGCAGGCAAGGAATGCGTCGAGTCGATGCGCGGATTCACGAGCTGGAAGGTGCATCGCTTTCGCAGTCAGCTAGGTAAGTTGGAAATATCCTGCGTATGCGCACAAGAAAAACGTCGAAGCAACACTTGAGGCAGTGCGTCGCCTGACGAGGCACGGCATCGAACAGTATTTGTTTTTCATGGTCGGTTATCCTGATGAGCCAGACGATGCTTTGGAGAAGACACTTGATTTCGTGATGCGATTGAAGAAGACAATCCGAAAGTCACGCTGCACCTGAACTTTGCAACACCTTTGCCCGGCTCTAACATTTTTCGAATTGCGGTCGAGCGTAAGCTGGTGGAGCCGCCTCGATTGTTCGAAGACTGGGCCCGCTTCGATTACTTGAAGCCAAACTTGCTCGGCATCGATCGCAATTACGTACGGCGCGTAGATCGATTCCAAAAGTTTCTCAATCTGGCCTATCCGGTTCCCGGCATCAAAATTCGACCCCCGGCCGCCGTGCAAACGTTGGCACGGTGGCGGCTCGACCGGCATTACCTGGGATTCCCATTCGAACTTTCGATGCTGAACGCGTTTCGGTCAGCGAGGGCGCTTGCTCGCGAGTGGTAGAATCGCCACAGAGGTGGCGCGTGAGTGATCGGGCTCCGGACTGTTTGACGGGCAACTGCACAGCGCGCTATCCTGCCAAAGGTCGGTTGCGAGGCGCCTACGATACAACGCAAAAGACGGGGAGTGTATCGCTTGCATCAGAATCCCGATATCGAGGCATCAGAACTCAACGGCGAGCTGCTACTGTTCAATGGCACCACCAACAAATTTTTCGTAATGAACCGGACTGCAGCGTTTGTCTGGGAAAGGATCAAACAGCTTACGAGCGAGCAGGAGTTGGCTGCCGGTTTGTGCCAGAGTTTCACCGGGACTACGGAAGAAGAGGCGCTCCTGGACGTCAGGGAAACGCTAAAAAATATGCGGGAGCTCGGCTTGTTGCTCGAGCAGTAGGCGAGGAGAGGTAGCTGGGGACCGCCAATGGGGGTAGTGAAGGCGGTGCTCGTCCTCGGCTTCGTCGGACTGGGCCTCATTGCGACGCACTTACCACGGACCGAAGGCAGCAGGCGGCGCCTGATAAACTTGTATATCGGCTATACGCTGGCGCTCGGGCTTGGAGCCGGCCTCCCCGTTTTTGAGGTCTGGCCATTTTCTACCTGGCCGCTGGTTGCCGGCAGGGTGGCGCAGACCGTGACCCAGCCGCGGGTCGTCGCTGTGGGCGCTGACGGCCAGGAATATCCAATCGACTATCGCGCCTGGGAACCTTTCGTCTTTGAAGAGCTCATCGCCTGGTATGACAAGCATTTCGCGCGGCTGGACCGGGCCGCACAGGATCAAGTGGGCGCATTCCTGCTCGGCGTCATAGAACACAACCGGCAGCAGTGGGCGGTGGGCAAGCCGGTTATACATTTCGAGCGCTACCTTGGGCCATTGAGTACCCCCCTGTTTCTGGGGCATCCCCAGCATTGGACGCAAGGCGCGGGCGTGCCGTCCCGGCCGTTTCGAGGCCTGCGGTTCTATAGTGAATCGTGGAATGTGGAAGAGCGCTGGCGCGATCCGTCCAAAGTGAGCCGTAAGCTGACCTATGAGTATCGTGAGCCATGATGTTCCTGATCGAGCGGCTCCGACGATTTTGGAACAGTGCTTTTTTTTCTCCGGAACCTGCACTCAATCTTGCCTTCGCTCGCCTGATTTTTGCAGCGCACGCGCTGTGGGTGCTGCTGTCGCGCGACTTGCCGGCGAACTCGGCATTGCCGGCGGAGTTCTGGCAGGGCGTGGATCGCAGCGATCTGTGGCGCTACCTTATTTTTCCAGGTCATGCAGGCGTCGAATCTGTCCTGCAAGGTGTCGCGGTCATTACTTTGCTGCTTGCGACGCTAGGGATCACGGCGCGAACCGCCTGCTTTCTTTCCGCGCTTCTGCTCTACCATTTGGCTCCGCTTGAAACGATCTATTGGACCCCCAATCCTTTTCAGCGCGGCTTCACCGTCGATGTGCTCTGCCTGTTCACGCTGTCATGCTCACGCTGCGCGGACGCGCTGCGGCTGGGAGGAAGCCCGCCGACCGCTCCCTCGGCAGACTATTGCTGGCCATTGCGTCTTGTGCAGCTGCATCTCGCTCAGGTCTATCTCCTCTCTGGGACTTCCAAGCTGGTGTTGGCCGGAGTGCAATGGCTTGACCCGGCCAATCTCCGTGCCTGGTTCCTTGTATTTGCCGAACAGGATCAGGTGCGCCGGCTTGGTCCTTTCTTCAACACTGTGGGCCCATGGATCGCCGAACATTGGCTGTTATGCCTAACAGCTGCATTGTACGGGGTAGCGGCCAATCTCTGCTTCATTGCGGTGCCGTTCAGCCGCCTGGCCCGGCGTCTGCTGGTCCCAGATGCCTTCTTTTTTCACGTCATGGTGCTGCTGTCGCTCAACATCTTTTGGATCAATACGCCACAGCTTCTGGTCTACGTGAACTGGCATTGGCTCGTAGGTCGCCTGAAGGAGAAGCTAGCGGCAGCGGACGAAAGGGTAAATGTGCGGGCTTAGCGCCATCATTCATTATGAGCCGAGCGAGCAGCTGCTGGATCCGCTGCTCGCAATGCACAACCGTATCCCGCATCGCGGCCCGGATGGCGAAGGCTTTATGGTGATCGATGCCGCCTGCCGTGCAATCGGCGCGCGGACTGCCGTCGAGCTGCGGAACTCTGCAGCAACCCGTTTGCGTGTAGCAATGGCGTTTCGGTGGCTTCGGATTCAGGACCCCGGGGAAGCCGCCGCCCAGCCGATGGCGTCTGCGGACGGTTCGGTGTGGCTGATGTTCAACGGCGAGATCTATAATTTCCAGAACATCCGCCATGAGCTCGGCCAACTCGGCCACACTTTCATTTCCTCCGGTGATACCGAAGTCATTCTGGCTGCCTACCTGCAGTGGGGCACGGGTTGCTTCAACCGGCTCAACGGTATGTGGGCGATGGTCCTGGCCGATCTGCGCCACCGGAAGATCATTATCAGTCGTGACCGGTTCGGCATCAAACCGCTGTTCTACTATCGCGATCAGAACCGCTTGCTGGTTGCTTCCGAGCTCAAACAGCTTCTGGCAGCGGGGGTGCCGGCGGTGGCGAACCGCACTGCGCTCGCGCGTTTCATTCGTGGCCTGCGTCCTGCAACTCCCGAGGAAACCTTCTTCCGGGACGTTTTCGCGCAGCCGGCGGCGACCTTCGCGGAGATCAGTTTGCAGGACGCGACGGAACTTTCGTTTGAGCGATATTGGCAGCTCGATCTGGCACCAACCGCATCCGCACCGCCGCTCGAAAAAGCATGCGCGATCCTGGACGGTCTGCTTGCGCAGTCCGTCGGTGAGCACATGGTGGCGCAGGCTCCGATCGGGCACCTGATCTCGGGCGGCCTGGACTCCTCGCTGTTGGCGGCGTTTGCGGCGCCAATCTACGCGCGCCGAGGCCAGCGCGGCATGGGAGCCTCCATGGTCACGACCAGCGCGAACCGCTATGACGAGTCGCCCTATATCGATCAGGTCGTAGCCGCACTGCGCCTGGAAAGCGTTCGAGCGGAATTTACCGGCGGCTGGCTGAAGGACAACATCGATCGGGTCACCCGCGCGCAAGAGGAGCCGGTGGCCGGCATGGCCGTCGCCGGGCAGTTCCTTGCTTATGAAGCGGCGGCGCGTCATGGCGCCCGCGTCGTGCTCGACGGCCAGGGGGCGGACGAAATCTTCGCCGGCTATCCTCGGCATCAATTCACAGTATTGAAGGATTATCTGCGACGCGGTGACGTGACGGCATTATTGCTCGAGATGGTATCTCTGTGCCGATACGACGCCAAATTCCTACGGGATACGTGGCGGCTTCGAATTGTTCCGCGCCTCGGTCTCGGATGGGGTAGCTATGGCTTGGCGTCCGACTCCCTTCTTTCCGACGCTACCACCAGCGAATCTCAGTGCCGAGCGCGGCTCGAGCGGCGGTTCTCCGCGCTGCACGTCGAGCTCCTGAATGATGTTTTGAGCGGCAATCTCAGGGCTGCGCTGGCTGTGACCGACCGCAACGCGATGGCGCATTCGATCGAAGCGCGCGTTCCTTACGTCGATCAGCGGATCATCGAGTTCGCGTTCCAGTTACCGGATGATTACAAGGTCGGCGGCGGCAAGCGCAAGCGCATCCTGCGCCGACTCGCCCAACGATACCTGCCCAAAGCCATCGTGGCACGGGTCGATCGCATCGGCTTTGGCGCGCCAATCGAGCACTGGCTGAGGACGTGCTTTCGCGCCGAGCTGGTGGACCTCCCTGGCGGCGACGTCTTCAGCCGCTCGATGCTCGTCAATCCACGTTTGCTGAGGTCCTATATCGACGACTTTCTGGCTGGCCGGCATGGCGACGTCGGCACCATGTGGCGTATCTATGCCGTTGATCTGTGGGCCCGCGTCCACCGCGTCAGCGGCGTGTGACCCAACCACTGCAAGGTGTCGCAACGAGCGAAGGATGGCGAAACGTCAACTGCTGAACGTGCTCGCCAATTTTGCCGGCGTTGGCGCGGGGTTGGTTTTTCCCCTGCTCTTCAACATCGCTTACTACCGCCTGCTGGGAACGGAAGGTTACGGGCTGATCGGCTTCTTCGGATTGCTGGTGATGCTCGCATCTCTGCTAGATCTCGGGTTGAGCCAGACGACCTCACGCGAAATCGCCCGCGAGGTGATCGCCCATGATCATCCCGGAGATTTGCACTCCCTCGTGCTCACGCTCGCAATCCTCTCCTGCGGCGCTGGATTGCTGGTTTGGCTGCTGACAGCAGCGTCTTCGCGGTGGCTTGCCATATCATGGCTGAGCAGCTTGCAGCTCTCGGGGGACGAGGTCGCAACCGCTATTGCGATTATGGGCGCCATTCTTGCTGTATCCTTCCCGGCAAACATCTTTAATGCGGCGCTGCGGGGTCTTCAGCGGCAGGCCTTGTCCAACGCGGTCACGATTGTGTCAGGCGCATGGCGTGGGGCTGCAACGATAGCGGCGTTGTACCTGTTCGGCCCAACCACGCTCTCCTTTTTTTCGGCTCAGCTCTTGCTGTCGCTGCTGGAAGTTTCCGTACTTGGATCGCTTGTTTGGGCACTCCTGCCGCGATCCGCGGTGCGGCCGCGTTTCGACCATCGGCTGCTCCAGTCTAATTGGCGATTCGCATCCGCAGTCTGGCTCTCGGGCCTGACCGGGCAGCTGATCATGTTGAGTGACAAGTTGGTGATGAGCAAGGTGCTTCCGCTTGATCTATTCGGTCTGTACAGTCTTGCTTTCGCGGTGGCCTCGACCGTGCACCGGCTGAGCACACCATTCAGCACCGCCTATTTCCCGCATTTCGTCGAGCTGGTGGAAAAACGCAGCCATGATCTGCTGCGAAATTCCTACTACTTGTCGACGCGACTAGCGTCGGCCATGGTGCTTTGCGCGGGCCTGGTAATGCTGATCTATGCACGACCGATCATGTGGCTGCTCACCGGCAATACAGTGGACGCGGAAATTATTGCCCCGGTATTCGCCATTCTGCTCGCCGCCAATACCATAGGTTCGTTGACCGTGCTGCCGCAGATGCTGCAGCTTGCCTGCGGAGCGGCATGGATTGCGCTGCGGATCAATTTCTTTCAAACTATCCCATATGTCGCTTTGCTTCTGCTGTTGGCGCCGCGGTTCGGAATGTATGCGCCGGCGGGTCTATGGCTCGCAGCATCGTTCGTCAACTTCCCGATCATGATCGTCATGACTCATCGGGTTGCGCTGCAAGGACATGCCTGGGTCTGGTTCAAGCTCGCGATCCTGCTTCCCGCCATTTCCGCTGCGGCCGTTCTGGTCGCAGGCGCCGCCATTGTGCCAAACCCGTCACCGGTTGCTCTGTTGCCATGGTTGGCACTCAATTATGCGCTTGCGCTCGCCGCTGCATTGGTTTTTGCCTTTGCGGCACGATTCGGCTTCTTTGACCCAGCAAACTCGAAAATAATGGGTTGCTCGAAGCGATAGCCAGTACCTCGTCCTCACCAACTTGTGGGGCCGCGGGGCTGCAGCTTTCCACGGGAGTTGTCGGGCCGGATAGTCGTCTTATTTACCAACTCGGAACCTGTGGCTTACGCACGAGCCAGCAACAGTCCCGCCCGAATTGCCCAGAACCCTAGAAAAAAGAAGATAAGCCCGGCAAGGACCGTCCCGAGCACCGTCGTATTGAGGATCAGATCGTTGGAGACCACATCGCGGCGGGGTGCATACGGGGTGTATATCTCCGCGGTTCGACTCGTGCGGTTGGCGGAGAACTCATCCTCGATCCGAGATAGCGCCATCCAATTGCCGTTCGCCTCCGCGACCGAATAACGAAGCTCCCGGTCCATTCCAGCGCGCGCGCTTTTATCGAGGTCTTTGTGCGGGGTGCCATCAGCGCGCAGCTGTGCAAGCAGCTCCTTCCAACGGTCCTGCTCGCTCCGCAGGGCGATTGCCTGTTGCTGAAGCTCCAACTGCTTTTGGGTGCGCTCGCTGATGAAGATCCGATCCTGCCCCGCTTCGCGGTCTCTTCGGGTTAATTCTATGATTCGATCGATGAACGTTTCCCCGACCTGCGGGATGGTCGCTCCACCGGCTACTGGTCCCCCTTCGGGTAGCTTTTTTTCGACCGGCCGCCCTTGGAGACCAGCGGTGGCTTGAACAAATTGCCCGATGGAGTCGCCGATTGCTTCGGCCTGTTTTGTAAGCGCGGTCGCGCGGACCTCGATATCGTTGATACGCCGCTCGACGATTTGTTGTAGCGTTGCGCCGCCATCCTCGAACCGGTATTGGACAAGGTCTGCTCGCAGCGGGTTGATGTGGAACAGCTCGAGGTCGCGAATGTCTCTCTCGAGGTCGCGGACGCTCCTGCCGGACACCGAATCGCGTACTGTCAGCACACCCGTTGTCTTCAGGAGCTCGTTGAGACGCTCGTTTAGCCGTTCGCCAGCTTCCATCAGTGCGACGATCGACAACGGAAGCGGTTGCTGATCGATTGCATTGGGATCCAGAACCTTTGTCGCGGCGAAAAATCCCGGGATTCGCAACACGCCTTTCTTTTCGATCGCAAACTGCGACCATACCATCGGGACCTTTTGGACGATTGCGCGACCAAGCGCGATCGAAATCACGGGCCTGCGCGGAGGGATGTAAGAGAGTTCCGCGGCGCCACGCGAAGCTTGAGCAAGCTCATCCTTCAACCGTTCCTCCAACCTTTCTCGCTCGACGAACGACAGGCGGCGGTCCGCCAGTTGTTGGCGGAACCGTTCCGAAATCTCGGTCTCGGCTAGCACAAACGGACGGATCGAAAACGAGCCGTAAAACTCGTTACGATCGACGTCGTAATCGCCGAGCTTCAGCTGATCATAGACGACACTAAGGATTGCCGGATCCAGAATCTCATTGATGGAAAAGGGGGTGTTGTTTGGATAGCGACCGGTCTCAGGGGAAGGAAAGGTGAAGTGGAATTGTGATATGAAGATCCTCGTCGGCGGGAAAGCTGCCCGTAGCGCGACCAATATCGCCACCGCCAGCAGGAGAAGACATATGCTCGCAAGCAGCGGAATTCGCCAGGTCGCATGCAGCGCTTGAAGTATTTGGCGCACCTGCAGACTCTCCTTTTGCTGCACCAGATTGTCCGCAGATAGGGGGGAGGCGGGGGGAGTATCGCGAAGATTCATGGTCCGAAGATTCCAAGCGATGCGGTGACAGCGGTATCTTAGACTAAATGGTTGGGTTGTTCACGGCTTTGTCGCAGGGGCCGTCGAATCGTGCGAATGAACGGCCGACACACCCGAGGACGCCAGCATCACGACTAGCTCCAAGCCCCTCATACGACTGGATCGCACCTATGCCCTCGAAAGCGCAGGCGGTGTGAGCATAATAGCGGCCTAGACCGGTTTCTCCATCATTCCCGCAGATCATGACCCAATCGAGCAGAAAGCCACGTGCGAAAATGGCAAATCGAAAATGGCAAATCCTTGGGCCGCATCGCCTCGCCGCATCCACGGACCTTCAGAGGTAGTAGGAATGCGGCGAAATCCGGGCTCGGCATTCGGCTTCGGCCGATTTGCGTGACGCCGTCGTCGCGCCTAGCAGTTTTGCCGGCATGTCGACCAGGATCGCGGCCGTCCAGGGCTGCCGATAAGGCTCGTCCTCGCTACCGGAAACATCGTCGTTCATTTTGTTCGTCGCCGCACATGAGCCTAGAAGCAATCGCTCCTTTGAGCGATGATCTCATCTTCAAGCTGCGTTGATTGATCCGGCCGCGGCCTTGCCGCAGTCGGGACGCGATCCCCCTCTCCTGACTGCCGCATTTAAGGAGGACAAAGCTCTAGCATGAATGCGACGCCACGACAGAATGACCGAGGTATTACGATCTTGTATTGACGACCATTCGAATTTGGATCTGTGTTGTCTGATGATGAGAATATAATTTCGTCTTGATAATGGGAAAAACGGCCAAAACCCTTTGCAGCAATTTCCGCGTGAGGAGTATGACCCGTCCCATCTGGAGAGCGCCTACACACATAACCGCTCGCGAATGCCGCATATCGTTACGCGTGCTTGTCTGTGAAGCTCGTCCTCGGCTCAGCGACACGTCGTCGCGTGCAGCGCCAGAAGCAGATCCACGCCAGAAGCGCGAACAGGTGGTCAGGCACCAACGTGATCTGATTGTTGGCCGGAAGATATCCCATCATAATGAGAAAGAACATGAAAACAACGGCGGCGCAGTCGTTGCGGCCAAATACCGCGTCGCGCCACGAAGCTCCGAAGATGCTTCCAATCAGTAACATGAAGATGGGGACCATCGGGAAAGAGATGTCGTTGGCGATCCATGGAAACATCGTGTCGTAGCGGTGCTCATCGCTCCATACATCGCGCAGGCGATAGGTATAACTGCGTTTGTAAAGCTCATCGTCTCCAGTCAGGCTGACATAGGCAGCCATTGCGAACGGAGCATTGCCCAGCCCCCAGGTCGACCTGAAACCGTCCAAGCTCAAGGCGAGCGCCAGGCCATAATAGCCTTCCGCGAAATAGGCCGCTGCCATCGACGCCGAGAAGCGCTGCGGTTCGTCGAGCAGGCCGAACCACGGGTGATCGAAATCTGCGCAGATCTCTGTCGGGATATTTTCGTTACCGCTGAGACAGATCGCGAATGTCACGTAGCGGTCTGCCTTGCGCTGGGCGAACAAGGACGCGGCGATGCCGAGCATGACGATGCCGGCAACGATCAGGACAAGGTAGCGTCGCAGGAGCGCGCGCAAGGTCAGCCCTTCATGCGCGCTCTTGCGGGCGAACAAGACCAGTCCGGTGCCCCCAGTGACGGCCATCAAATCCGCAATCTCCCGGTCGGTGCCCCGCAGGATGGAGGAGACGACGATAGCGGCGATCGTGGCGAGCATCAGGATACGCAGCCAAATTCGCATCTCGCTCCAATGCAGGATGCCGAGCGGGAGCACGGCGAATACCAGCGGCCACGTCAGGATGCGGGCGAGCGCGATCGGTCCGCGCTCGCCTGCGGTGAGTTCCAGCTGGTCCTGGAAGTCGTGGTAGGCGGCGCCCGGGTCGCGCAGGGCATCGAGAACCTGCCATGGCATTTTGCCGGTATAAACCGGTGCGGCGACGAACAGGATGATAAAGCTTGCTATCGCCCCTAGAATGATGACACGCCGCCATCCAACGAATGACGTTTCCGCCGCGGTGCGTGCCACCGTCCAGCGGAATCCCAGCCACAGCGCGAGCATGGTTGCGGCCAAGAAGCCGAGAAGTGAAGCCCAATTGTCGATCGGCCAATCGAAAGGTCCGTAAACGAACACGAATAGCGTTGCGGCGAAGTAGCCGAGGACGAGTCTTATCGGCAGTCGCTGAATACTCGCGATCCTGGTCAACATGCCGGCAATGCTGCTAGGCGCGACGGCGGCCGTCAAGCAGATCGGCCGAAAGCCGAGCCCTTACAGATTAGAATGGTCTCAGACACCGCGCTGACCCAACGAGCGCGAATATGGGGGCATCATCATGAAGAAGTTCGTGGTTGCAAGCTTCGCGCTCACCGCGCTCATCGCTGCGCCAGCCGTGGCAGCGGATCTCGGGGTCAAGGCGCCGAGCGTGCCTTATGTGCCACCGCTCTACAATTGGAGCGGCTGCTATCTCGGCGTCCATGGCGGCGCCGGTGTTCACCACTCCGACTGGACCGATGAAGACTTTGGGGAGGGCACCGGCATCGGCGCTGTCGGCGGGGTGTCTCCACAAAGCAACACAGGCCGGAAATCTGCGGAATATCCCCTCCGGCACCCACGGACTGCCCGACGGACAGCCATATTCTGATGCTAACATTATTGCCTCAGGGGGGATTCCAAATGAGCAACCGTGCCATTTCCATTATTTTCGGCGTTGCCTTTACCCTTGCTGCATGCGGGTCTGCTTTTGCTGCTGATCTGGCCCGCAAGACCGTCAAGGCACCACCGCCCCCACCGCCCGCGCCGGTCTACAACTGGACCGGCTGGTATGTCGGACTGAATGCGGGCGCTGCGATTGGGCACGCGACCCAAGATCCGACTTTCAGCGCACCAGCGTGCGACATGCCAGCAGCATGCCCGCAGGTGATTGGGTTTTTCTCAACTGGACAAAGCAGGAATTCCACTACCTTCACTGGCGGCGGGCAAGCTGGCGTCAATTATCAACTGGGAAGATTTGTCGTCGGAGCCGAGGCTGATATCGAATACATGCGGTTGCGAGGCTCGTTTGCATCTAGTGCAGCTATACGCGGCGGGGGCGGCGCCGGGGGCGACATCCCCCCCGGTACAGTCGTATTTAATACCCCGTCCAGTAGTGGTTCGATCAGCACCGATTGGCTCGTAACCATTCGTCCACGAGTCGGCTGGGCGTTCGATCGTTTTCTAGTCTACGGAACAGGCGGTCTTGCCATCACGAACCAGCACAATTCTCTGACTGACATCGATAGTACTACGTTTCAAGGGGTTATCGGGGTCTTGACCGCTTCTCGGTCACGCGATGTCGGTTGGGTTGCCGGTGGGGGTCTGGAATACGCATTCTCGAACAGCTTGAGCGCGAAAGCAGAATATCTGCATCTCGACTTCGGCGATGTCACGGGGCAAGCTGGCGTGATCGGCGGGATTGGCGGGATGGAAGGCGCAAGCGTGATCTTCACCTCGCATTTGACCGCAGATATTGTGCGTGCCGGGCTGAACTATCAATTCCACTGATCTGATTACGGCCTGCGCAAAAGCTCCAGCAGCTTGGCGCGGTTCACCACAATCCGTCGCGCCTCATCGCGGGTCAGTGGCTTCGCCGCTGCACGGGGATCGTCTTGCTGGCCGTCGTGGTCGCGCACTGCGAACCACGTCTCTTGTTCCTCGACAGTCCAAGGCGGCGGGAAGCGGGCATTACTGACACACAGCACAAACGCTGGGCGAAAATCGGGTCCCAGCTTTTTCAATATTAACAAATTGCCGTGGTGTCCTGTCGCAATTCGCGGCTTGGCTCACGACCATTCAGCCATCAGATACTCCATGAAAACCCGTGACGTGGCCGGATCGACATCGGCTAGCCTGCGCACAATGTGGACGGCGGTAAATTCCGGCTGCGCTTGGTTCGCTACATGATGCATAATGTTTGCGCGTAGCTGCTCGGCGTCCTCGTTTACAGTCACACGTTTCATCAAGGCGACGAGCCTGCCGTCGCGCACCGTCGTCCAGCCCGGATCGACTTGGCAAGCGCCAATATGAAGGCCAGTCTCCTCAAACAGTTCGCGACCCACGTTGTCGGCAAGATCGAGCATGCCGGCTGAGGTGATATCGTTTGGGTCCGGCATACCACCCGGAAAGACCCATCGACCGGCAGCCGCAGTGAACGGCGCCATCTGACCAAACAGAAAGGCACCATCGGCCGATTGCAGCGCAGCGGCGGCGACGACATTGACCACGCCGACTGCGGGACGACCCCAATCGCGCCAGGCCAGGTAGCTTGCATAGTCGGTCTCGAAGCTCGCCCCACGCAAAACGCCATTCTCCCGCGCGTAGCGATGCAGCAGCAGAGTGCGGCCGTTCCACAAAGCTGGCCTTTCGCGCTGCCGGGCGGCGAAATGGCGGTCGATGTCTGCGCGGCGCGCTTGCGCGAACGGCCAGGTCCATGGCTCGACGGCGATCTCGACCGCATCAAGCGCGGCAATTTCAATCGCCCCCAGTAACTTCATGATTCCCCCGGATCCATCTAGCGCAAAGGGCGCCATGTGCGTTTAATTAGGAACCGGAGCCCGAAGAGTCGAGTCGGTGTCTAAGCAGTTAGCGGGCCTCGGTCTGGAGCCAGTCACCGATGATTTGTGCACGTTGCTCACGATCATCCGGCCACGTCTTCGGGAAGCAGTAATTCACCACGTCACCGCTCTCGATGCCGAGTGCGTCTTGGATGATCTTAGCAGAATTGGTGACCATCCCGAGTCATAAGGCTGCGGGCGGTGCGGTGCGTGCGGCCGTGCGTGCGTTCCGTAACGTTTGCGCGGGACCAGAACGACGGGGGTGGGGAGCAAAAATCGCAGCGCGTCCGAACGTCAATCCCCCTCCGACATTTGCATGTGATTTTTAAAAACCGTCTGCCCCCAATGGCGTTCCCGAAAGCATGCTTTCCGGGATCCATCGGCAATCTCCTAATACCGGGTTCGCTGGCGCAGCATCCAGCAGAAAGCAAACTGCCACAATTTGATCCTGCTACACCTGTCATGCTGAATTTCAGGCCCGCGTTGACCGGTGGCAAATACATTCCGTGACGTGTCGAGTGTTCCATCGTCAAGAATTCGGCTCGCTATGAGACTGATAGTTTATATCATCGGTGGAGCGGTGGTGCTTTGCGGTAGTTTTTTTATTACTTTATGGCTCACTGAGCCTGAAGCGCCCCCACAGCGATTGGAAGACCAGCGGATATCACACTACAACGACCTGCCGACGGCAGCGCAGAATGCCGGACTTCGCTATTCAGAGCAGATGAAAGGGAACGTAGATGTATTTAGCAGGATCAATGAGGGCGAGGTAAAAGTCGACGGGTGGATTGCGGACCCGCTGGGAGATTCCACCCCGTCAAAGGTGCTTGTGTTCCTCAATGGGTCCCTGGTTGCATCAGGGCAAACCAGCGGGGAGAGTCCTGTTTTAATGAAGGCACTCCATTTGAGCCACAGTGAAAATCTCGTTTTTTCATTGGCCTTCAATTGTCGACCCGGTGATAAACCGGTCGTCTTGGGCGTCGGCGGAAGAAAGCAATATATTCTTATGCAAACAAAGGAATGCCCATGACCGTCAGAGGGTATCTCACCAAATATTGGACTATTGCAAGTGTTTTCCTTCCCGCTCGGTCTGGGTCGGTATCATGTTCTCTGATGGGGGTAAAGCGGACATTCCATCAGCCAACCACGATGTCCGCTTTTGACCCAAAGCAAACATTCGGTCCTGAGGAGCCACGCAAAATGACGGTCGGACCCCATTCCGCCCTCCGCAAATCCCTGCTGTAATCGCGTCCTAATCAGCGAAGTCCCGGCCTTTGGAAAGGCAATGCGACGACGCGATTTCATAAAAGGAATTGTTGGTCGATCACATTCGAGAACTGCCATCGCCTGAACTACACTCCTCGGATGACCAATCCTGACCTCATTCGATTTCTGGATGCGCAAGACCAAATCTTCGGTCAGGTGATTGACGAGCTTACCAATGGGCGCAAGCAAACCCATTGGATTTGGTTCGTTTTTCCGCAACTCGCCGGGCTTGGTCGGAGTGCGATGGCTCAGCATTACGCGATAACCGATTTGGATCAGGCAAAACGGTATCTAGCGGACTCAATTCTCGGGGCCCGCTTGCGCCAAGTCGTAAAAATAATGGCTGGCCATCATGGGAAATCGGCTTACGAAATTCTTGGCTCGCCCGACGCCCTAAAATTTCGATCATGCCTAACATTATTTCGAGAAGCAGCATCCGACCATTCGGATCGCGCTCTATTCACTCAAGCCTTGGATGAATTTTATGGGGGTCAACCTGACGACGCTACTCTAGCGCTCCTCCGCTGATCACATTGTCGAGCCAAGCCGCGAAGGTATCGATCACGTCACTAAGAACCTGCCTGTCTGTCCGTCCAGTTCGGGCGGGAACGTGAAACGAGTGATCGGCGTCAGCGAATAATTTTAGCATTGCACGCCCGCCGAGTTTGTCGCAAAGCGGCTCAATTTGATCAACTGACGCTAAAGTATCGCGCGTGCCTTGCAGGAACAGCATCGGTATTTGCACGTCGAACAGATGCGCGCCGCGATCCTGCGAGGGGCGACCCGCCGGATGCAAGGGAAATCCT
>Ga0318506_10000016_pt1 | contig 22605 bp, 17 predicted proteins | sample GRESIP084b2f19_FD_203660 | JGI IMG/M metagenome (GOLD analysis project Ga0318506, IMG submission 203660) | Tropical soil microbial communities from Luquillo Experimental Forest, Puerto Rico - GRE.SIPMG.084b2f19 | ecosystem: Environmental > Terrestrial > Soil > Tropical forest > Bulk soil... | reverse complement strand
CGACCCCGTGGCAGATGTTCCGCTACGTCACCTACCCGTTGCTGACCCCCATCATCGCGGTGGTGATGACGTTCTCGGTGCTGTTCACCTTCACCGATTTCCAGCTCATCTGGGTGCTCACGCGCGGTGGTCCCGCCAACGCCACCCATCTGATGGCGACGCTCGGCTACCAGCGCGCCATCGGCGGCGGCTATCTCGGCGAGGGCTCGGCCATCGCCACCGCCATGATTCCATTCCTGCTCGCCGCCATCCTGATCTCGTGGTTCGGACTGCAGCGCCGCAAATGGCAACACGGAGAGAGCAATGACTGAGACCAGCAGCCGTTGTTCTCGATTCGTCATGCCCGGGCATAGCGCGTCGGAAGACGCGCGTAGACGCGCTTATGACCCGGGCATCCATCGAAAAAACGTTTCGTTCAGTGGGATGGATTGCCGGGTCAAGCCCGGCAATGACAGCGGATGGGTTAGCGCCAACGACCGCGGGTGCCGAAAGTGGCAGCACGGAGAGAGCAATGACTGACGTGCTCGCGTCGAAGGTCGCAAGCCCGAAAGCGGTGCTGGCCGGCGTCACGGCGGACCACACCGAGGGCATGAGCTACCTGCAGACGCTGCCGCGGCGGCTGGTGACGCTTTATCTGCCGCTCTCGCTCATAATCTTCGTGCTGCTGTTCCCGTTCTATTGGATGGCGCTCACCGCGATCAAGCCGGACGAGCAATTGCTCGACCTCGAGCGCTTCAATCCGTTCTGGACCTGGACGCCGACGCTCAAGCACATCGACAAATTGCTGTTCGGGACTCACTATCCGCTGTGGCTCGCGAATACGATGCTGGTCGCCATCGCCGCGACCATCCTCTCGATCGTCGCCAGCGTACTCGCGGCCTATGCGATCGTGCGGCTGCGCTACCGGGGCGCGCAGTGGGTCGGCGGCGCGATCTTCCTCGCCTACCTCATTCCGCCGTCGATCCTGTTCATTCCGCTCTCGACCGTCGTGTTCCAATACGGGCTGTTCGACACGCCGTTCGCGCTGATCCTCACCTATCCCACCATCTTGATCCCGTTCTCGACCTGGCTGTTGATGGGCTATTTCAAGACCATTCCATTCGAGCTCGAGGAATGCGCGCTGATCGACGGCGCCAGCCGCTACCAGATCCTCACCAAGATCGTCCTGCCGTTGGCGGTTCCGGGATTGATTTCGGCCTTCATCTTCTGCTTCACGCTGTGCTGGAACGAATTCATCTACGCGCTCACCTTCATCTCCTCGACCCAGAACAAGACGGTCCCGGTCGCGATCGTCAACGAGTTCGTCGACGGCGACATCTATCGGTGGGGCTCGCTCATGGCGGGGGCGCTGGTCGGCTCGCTGCCGCTGGTGATCCTCTACGCCTTCTTCGTCGAGCACTACGTCTCGGCGATGACGGGCGCGGTCAAGGAATAGACGAAGGCGAGTTCTGCTGGCATCCTGCGAAAAAGGCGCGCGTCGACGCGGCGGGCGCGGAGCCGAAGCGGCGACCCGGATGCCCTGATGGCCCGAGAGGACGATCTGCCATGGATTTGACGGTGGTGGCGTACGCGACGCTCGCGCTCTCCTTGTTCGTGCGAAACTAGAGTTCTTATTCTGCCGCCATCGCAAGATCGAGCATTGACTCGTGCAGGATTACGCCTTCGATCGGATCGAACTCTCCCTGCCACGGCGCCCGCTCGAGCGCCCGCATTGTGGCCTCGTAACCTGCCTCCCGGCGCATGCCGATTGCACCTGGACTGAAATCGATATCCTTCAGGTGGCTCTCATTTTCCAGACGCGGCGCCAAGAGGGGCACAAGGTGCATCCGCGTCACACACCCATAACCGGCGAGTTCGCGCACTGCCTCGCTCTTGCGCACATCATCCGGAACAAGCCGAACCAGTTGACTGATGACGTGGCGCAGCCGATGGATTTGTTGCTGCCGAGTAACCTGGCTCACAACTCGGCTCGAGTACTGAATTTCCTTCTGACGGTTGAGCACTTCCCCGATTGATTGCGGCACGGGCCCCTTCGGATTCCACAACTGAACGCCGAAGATAAGCGAATTGCGGCGGGGATAGTCGTCGAAGATCACCTCGATCGGCGTATTGGAAAGGACGCCGCCATCCCAATAATATTCGCCCTCTATAGAGATAGCTGGAAACGCCGGCGGCAGCGCTCCAGATGCCATGATTTTCTTGATAGTGATTTCGGACTGACGGCTGTCAAAATAATGCATCATGCTGGTCTTGACATTCGCGGCACCGACAGTCAGCCGTGGCGTCCGTCTATTGATGATCGAGCAGTCCACCAACTCACCGAGTGTTTCGCGGAGCGGCGCGGTCGAATAGAATCCAGCGCCACCTTCCCCCAACGGCATGTGGGTGCCCCAGAATGCGGGCAGATTGGGTTTGAAAAATGCAGGGATGCCACCGACAAGTGTCAACCACTCCGACCACTCGGAAAATCCTGTCCAAGCCGGTTCGAATGGCCATGCGTTGGCGCGCTCGACCCTCTTCCAGAACTCGTCCAATGTGGTGAGGCGATGCGGAGGCTCGTTGCCTGCGATGATGCCGGCGTTGATAGCACCAATCGAGGTACCGATGATCCAATCGGGCTCGACCCCTGCTTCGTGCAGGGCCTCATATACACCAACCTGGTAGGCCCCCAGGGCTCCACCGCCCTGAAGGACGAGTACCACCTGTCCATTCGCCTTTCTGCGAAATTCATTGACGGCCGCTTGAACCTTGGCTTTGGGCATGTCACTCATCGCAACCTCCATAAGGCCGACAACTGCTTGTAGCGTCGTGCGCTTGATCTGGCCGACGCTCCTGATTTAACCGCGACGGACGGCTCGCCGCCGTACGGCCGCCCCCGGCGCCTTGCCCCACGCCTCCATCATCGCCGGAACCGAGCCAAACCGCGCGTAGCTCTCGGCAACCGCCTTCAAGAAACCCGCATCGCGCCACGAGGCGAGCGCCTTGTTTCTGGGCCAGACGCGCAAATCCCACAGTGCAGCGTGCGGCTGCCCTGGCGGCGAACCGCTTCTCGAGCAGCGCCGCATCGACAACTTCGTCCGTACAGTCATCGCGCCATGAGGCGGTTGGCGATCCCTTACTCCAATCCAAGTATTGATACCTTGGCGGTTGTGATTTCGGTTGGCCACAGAATCTCTGTGAGACCTTTTGCAACGGCGATCTTTTGTGTCCCATTGACCGAATAGGTAATGACGCCGCCGCCAATCGCGCCGCGGAGGTTTTGGCCCCACAATTTGCGCCCGTTTGCTGTGTCAAGCACGTAGAAGTTTCCGCCCATGTCGCCGAAGAAAACGATGCCGCCCGCCGTCGGCGTCATGCCACTTTGAATGGGATAATTCGTCTTTGCTCTCCATTTCCAAACGCCCGTATCGGCGTCGACGGCGTACGTCCAACCCGCCCAATCAAAAGCCGGGTCCGCCTTGCCCCAGATGTTGAATGGGTTGATCGATGCTTCGCCGGACCACGGTTGGCCGGGCGCGACGGCGGCGATTTTCTCAGCCGGCATAAGCGTAACAGTGGTGCACCATTCGACCTCGCCGATGAAAACCAGGTTCAACTGGGGATCGTAAGCGGGACCGTTCCACTCGGCGCCGCCAACCGAGCCGGGACAAAAGTGGACGGGCTTGCCGACCACAAACGGCGCGTCCTCGTTCTCCATCCGGGTGACCGGCAGCCTGTAGAGCAAGGCATTGGTGTCGAGATCGAAGCCGTAAAGGTGGCCGTCCTTCGGGGCGACCGACAGAACCTTCTTGCCGCCCGCGGTCTTGATAATGGCTGGAGCGCCAGAAACGTCCCAATCGTGCCAGTCTTTCGGCACGATCTTAAAGTGGTTCTTGTAAGCCCCGGTCATCGCGTCGAGGACGACGACCGAGCCGGAATAAAGGTTCGACCCTTCACGCACGTCGGTTGCAAAATCAGGCGCGGGGTTTCCGCCCGGCACATACAACAAGCCGGTATCCGGGTCCAAGGTGTATGAAGTCCAAGTCGCGCCGCCGGTTATCGGCACGCCTTGCAGCGAGTTGCCCCAAGTCGACGCATTAAGGGGCGACGCCCCTAGCGGCCCGCGCGTCGGATCGCCCTCAGCCTTCGGCACGAGGTAGAACTCCCACACGATCTTGCCGGTCTTGGCGTCGAGCGCATACATGCGCCCCTTCACTCCCTTGATGTCGCCTCCTGCATTGCCGATGAAAACCAAGCCGTTCCAGGCGATCGGAGCCGCCGGGGCGCTCTCGCCCTTCTTCGGGTCCGCGATCGTGGTTTCCCAGATGCGCTTGCCGGTCTTGAAATCGTAGGCGAGGACCCGGCCGTCTTGGGTGCCGCGGAAAAGCATGCCGTCTAGATACGCCGCGCCGCGATTGACCTCCTGGGGCGTGGCAGGAACGTAATCCTCATGCGTGCGCCAGTTCTCGCGGCATGTCGAAGGATCGATTGAGAAGACGTCGAACGCAGTCACGAAGATCAGCGCCCCGTTCACCTCCAACAACCCAGAAGTGAAGCCGGTATATTGCCTGGTATCATAAGTGCAGAGAACTTTGAGCTTGTCAGCGTTTGTTCTGTTGATCTGACTTAACTGCGAGAAGCGGTTCGAGGTGAGCGTCTTGTTGTAGCTTGGCCAATCTCCCTCAGTTCCGCCAGGAGCAGCCTGCGGCGATGCCGAAGCCGTCGAGGCTGACGGCTGTCCCACCGCTCCGGTCTGCGCGACTTCCGTTTCAAGGGTCCCGGCGGGAGCTGACCAATATCGCACATAATTTATCGCCATCGACCCGATCAGAACCGTTTGGTCCCAATAAGCATAGGACAGACCGGCTATGGCGATGCCGGCGACAACGGTTGCGCCGAGGAGAGCGCGAAGCCAAAACCAAAATCTCATCGGTTAACTCCCTGAACCGACATCGCCCGCGCGGCCGGTCTCGGCGAGAATGATCCGAGCCCCGCGGCGGAAGGTGACATAGGCCCACAGCCAATCGAGCGTCACGACGATGCGCGACCGGAATCGCGCCGGACGGGTGGAGGTTTGCGACGATCTATCGGTTCCACGACACGTTGCCGAACGACATTCATCGCAGCGACCATGCTTGGACGTGCCGGGAAGGCAGGCGCGCGATCGCCCCCAGGATGGCGCCGAAAGCGACATGCCCTATGAGCGCGGCCATGGCTTCCCTGGCGCCTCCGAAAAACAAGCCGACGCCGAGGATCGGCATGGCGATGAGACCGGCCAAGAACCAGACTCCGGCCATGAATATCACGCCACGCAGCCATATCGGACCCGGCAAGTACGGGCCGACAATCAGAAACCCGACGGCAAAGCCGATCGTGCCGAGCAGGAAGTGCATGATCATCCCGGCCGAAGTGCCTAATCCAGTGAATGTTCCGAGCACGGCTGCGATATCCATCGGATGTCCGATCATCATCGGCGCCAGGAATTTCATCATCAGCGTGAAGACGATGGTCCCGATCAAAGCCCCGACGATGGCGCGCGGAAGGGCGCGCAAAAAGTCGGCTAGTTCGAACGATTCTCGAGACATCGACGTTCCCCTTGCCGCGATTCGAAAAAGCCTGCCGGCGGCGAAAGCCAGGACGCTATTCCATAAACCAACCGTGGCTGACGATGAGGGACTGGCCCGTCAGCGCGTTCCTCGTTGCGGCAGCTGATGCGCGCCAACGCGGAAGGATTTTCTCACAGTGTCCGTTATCGAGAATGATGCAAACACAAGTACATTAGTCTTCATTCTACGGACTCGATGATCAAAAGCTCTTGATTTCGCCGTCGCCTTCGGCATAGCAGCCAGACGAACGGAAGAGGCAACCTGCTGTAAGCCCTGTGTATGTATTCCGGTCTGGATCGAGTCCGCGTGCCTCAGGTAATTGATGAACTATTTTTAGCCCGGAGCGAAAAAAATCCTTCTAGCTTGACGGACCAACGCAGAATGTTGATGCAGAAACGAGTCAATTCTTGCCTATTATCGGCAATCGGCTGCTCGTCGGCGACTTTTGCAACAATATCCCTCAATAAGCAGAAATAATTTGGCGCGGTTTCTTCGCCGCGTTCGTGCCCCGAACGCGACGCCATGTCGGGCTCGCAGGGGATTCCGGTTACAAGGGCCCTGTCGAGCTTCGCGAAGATGTCAAAAACACCTCCGTGTTGGTCCTTGGCGCCGGTTTGTCGAGCTGTCAATTGGCGGCGTGCCGTCTCGTACAAGCGCCCAGCCCGCTACCGGCATAGTCGTGATCGATATTCCCGCCGTCCTTGAAATCAATTCCGGCTTGATCGAATTCAAAAGATAACTCGGTGGTCGACGGTTGATTTGCTCGGTCAAGGAATAGACGAACCCGAGTTCTGCTGGCATCCTGCGAAAAAAGTGCTTTGACGCGGGGGAGCGAAGCCGAAGCGGCGACCCGGATGCCCTGATGGCCCGAGAGGACGATCTGCCATGGATTTGACGGTGGTGGCGTACGCGACGCTCGCGCTCTCCTTGTTCGTGTCCGCGGTCAAAATGGGCGGCTGGATCCTCAACGCCGATCCCCGCGTGATCATCAATTCGGGACGCTGGGCGTTGGTCGCGCTTGCGGCGCTCGCGCTGGGCGTCTTGGCGTGGCTCATCGCGAGCGGCCGGTGGACGTCGGCGATGATGCTCGCGGCCTTCATGCTGCCGGTGTTCGTGCAGGCGGCGCCGCGCTGGCGCGTGCTGTTTGGTCCGCTCAACGCCGCGCGGAGCGACTTTCCGCCCAACAAAAGGGATTTCGGCGGCGCACCCGGCGGCTTCTCGAGCGCGCGCGCGACGACGGATCCGGAGCTGGTGCGGCAGGCCATCGCCGTGTTGAGCGCGTATCTGGAGCAGGCGGGATCGCAGCTCGAGCATCGGGGCGCCGAGCGGCGCCTCGCCAGCGCGGCGAAAGGGAACGGGCGCCTGCGCATGTCGCGAGAGGAGGCGCTCGACGTGCTGGGGCTCGAGGCGACCGCAAGCGCACGGGAGATTGCCGAGGCGCACCGCCGCCTTGGCGAGCGTCTCGATCCGCAGGTCGGCGGGACCCATTACCTGAGCATGAAGATCGACGAGGCCAGGGACGTTCTCCTGGGACAATAGGGTCATTCGCCCGGAGAACGCGATGTCGCGACGCCGGCACGATCGTTGGCTGCTGATCCGCTTGGCCGCGCAGAACGTCGGCCGCCGCCGGCTGCGCGCGATCTTCCTCGGCGTCGCCGTGATGCTCGGCGTCGGCATCGGTTTCGCCAGCTTCGTCGCCGGCTGGGCGCTGCGGGAAGGCATGGCGCGCAGCTTCGCGCGCATGGGCGCGGATTTGGTCGTGGTCCCGCGCGCGACGCTGGTGAACATCACCGCGAGCCTGCTCACCGTGCAGCCCACGGACGAGACGCTGCCCGCCGAACTGGCTCAGCGCATTGCCGCGATTGCCGGCGTTGCCCAAGTGGCGCCGCAGCGCATCGTCCCGGCGCTGGTCGAAGGGCATAGCGTCAATCTGATCGCGTTCGACCCGGCGCAGGACTTTTCGGTGCAAAGCTGGGTCGAGGCGCGCCAGGCGGGACCGCTCGAAGGCCTGATCGCGGGCGGGGCGTTATCCACCCGACTCGGCGAAACGCTCAACGTTTGCGGGACGCCCATGCGCGTGTCCGCCCGGCTCGGCAAAACCGGCGTCGGGCCGTTCGACGAGTCCTATTTTCTGAGCTTCGCCGCGCTCGCCGACATCGTTTCGTTCTGCCGCACCTCGGACGCGCGCGCCGCCGCCAAGCCAGCGGCGCCGGCGAAGGCCGACGACGCGCCCGCGATCGACGGCATGCGCCATGCCGACGCCAACGTCTGCTCGGGAGACCTGCCGCTCGATCGGGTTTCGGCCTTCCTGTTGCAGCTTTCGCCCGGCGCCAAGATGGAGGAGGTCAAGTTCGCCCTTGCCCAGCTTACCGACGTCAAAATCGTCGAGGGCAATGGCGTGCTCACCTCCTCGCGGCAGGCGCTGAGCACGCTCCTGATCGGCCTCGCGGCGTTCACCGCGTTCCAGCTCATCGCGTTGTTGATCCTGGTCTCGCTGTTGTTCTCGGCGATCGTGCAAGAACGCTACCGCGAAGTCGGCCTGTTGCGAGCAATGGGCGCGCAGCCCAATCAAGTGATGACGATCATTCTCGCGGAAGCCGCGGTCATCACCGGCCTTGGCGGCCTCGCCGGTCTCGGCTTCGGCGCCGCCGTGCTGCTGATGTTCGCGCGCTCGCTCGGCTTCTACTTCGCGCTGCTCGGCGTCCCGTTCGCCTGGCCGCCGGCCGCGGTGCTGCAGATCGGCGCCGTTCTGGCGATCGTGTTCTCGGCCGTCCTCGGTCTCGTCGGCGCGTTTCTGCCGGCGTGGCGGGTGCGGCGGATGGCGCCCTATGCACTCATCCAGGCGGAAGGACGGTGACGTGACGCTGTCGGCGCAGTCGCTGACCAAGCGCTACGGCACGGCGCCAGGCTACGCGGCGGTGCGGGGCGTCAGTCTTGAGCTCACCGGCGTCGAGTTTGTCTCGATCGTCGGCCGATCGGGCTCAGGCAAGTCGACGCTGATGGCCATGCTCGGCGCCTTGACCATGCCGACGGAAGGCAAGCTGTTGCTCAACGGCACCGACGTGTGGACGCTGCCGGAGAGCGAGCGCGCGACCTTCCGCTCCCGCCACGTCGGCTTCGTGTTCCAGTTTCCGAGCCTGTTGTCGAACCTGACCGCAGTCGACAACGTCGCCGTTCCGGCGCTGCTCGGCCGCACCATGGAGGCCGAGGAGGCGTACGCGCGGGCGCACGATCTCATCGCCCGCGTCGGCCTCGCGGACCGCGCCGAGGCCTATCCCGACAGCATGTCCGGCGGCGAGCAGCGCCGCGTCGCCGTCGCCCGCGCGCTCATCAACGCGCCGCCGCTATTGCTCGCCGACGAACCGACGAGCGACCTCGACGAGGAAACCGAGACCGACATCATCGACCTGCTGGAACAGTTGCAGCGCACGGAATCGTTCAGCCTCGTCCTCGTCACCCACGATCTTAAACTCGCCAAGCGCGCGCAGCGCAGCTACGAGATGCGCCAGGGCACGCTCGCGGCGACCGGTCTGCCCCAGGCCGTGGCCGAGCCGCAACGGCGCTTCACCCCGGCCAAGATCTATCCCGAGCGGGCGGCGCCGGCCGCGGCGCGCGCGCCCATCCACCTGGGCGCGAACCTGTGGCGCGGGGTCAAGACCTTCCTCATCGCCGCAGCCGTGATCTTCGCCGCCATCCTCGCGGCCGACATCGGGGTCGAGAAATATCAGGCGATGCGGGTGCGCGAGCGCGCCGCCCGCGTCGCAGCGCTGCAGCACCTCGCGCTCAATCGCCTTCGCGGCGACGTTCAATCGGTCGCCGACCTCGGCGACGGGCGCTACGAATTGACGACATATCTCGAGAACGTCGGCGGCGTGGAGCCGATCTATGTCGTGGCGCCGGATATGCGCGCCTATGTCCAGGTCGGAACGGTATGGCAGGAAGTGCCGATGACGCCCGCCGACGACAGCGCAACCGGCGTCGCGAAAATCGAGCGCAAGCAGACCTATCGCTATCGCTTCGATGCGCGCGTGCGCGATTTCGCGCAACTGCTTCCCAACTACATGCACGTGCGCTTCTCCGGCACGATGCTGGTCAGTCCGAGCAGCAGGCCGAACGGCGACGTGTTCGAGCGCAAGGATAATTACTACGTCTATCTCAAGCCGTTCGACGTGGCCGACGAAGTTGTCCTGAGGCGCATGCGGTTTTCAGGAAAACCACCGATCTGGATCCCCATGCCCCCACACTGAGGTGGCGATGCATCGACCGCGCGGCAGTCGATCTTGATCGCCGCGCGACATTATTGTGCAATCAACGTCAGTCGTAACTCGGGAAGCGGAGGAGCTGGGCCATGTCCGACGGGCGCAAGACGAAATTCAAAGAGCCGATGCAAAACGTCGAGCTTGCGAAAATGAAGCTCGAGGTCGAAAGCGAGGCCAAGCCCGAGACGCCGCTCACCGCCGAACAGATCTACCTCAAGCGCAAGGCGGAGGTGGCGCAGCAGGACAACGCGGATTTTTCGGATTATCTGCGGGAAAAAGCCTCCCGCGATGAACAGGAAAAGTTGCAACCGGCGCCGGTGCCGCCACCAGCGGCTGCGCCGCAAACCGCGCCGCGGAAACTCAATCGGCGCAGCCTCCTGACTTGGGCCGCCGGCACCGCGGTGGTGGGCGAGGCGGTCACGCTGGGCTATCCCATGCTCACCGGCCAGAGCATCCCCGATCACGGGGCGAGGCACGCCGGCTCGACCTATACCGAGCCCCAGCGCCACCCCATCGATCGCGAATTGGTCAATCCACAGGCGGATGTGGGCGGCCGACGCTTCGGCGACTGGGTTCTTCTGATGCCGACCAAGATGGGCGGCGGCACCTATGCGGTGAACCTCAATACCGGCCGGGCGCTCGCCTGGGTCTCGTACTGGAACTACGGCGACTACAACCCGATCTCGCATCACTTGTGCGCCTTCCCGAGCGCGGATCCGGCGAAGGGCTTCGAATGGATCAACAGCACCCAGGGCGGCAAGAATTCGCTGATCTACGGCATTCCCGCCCATATCGAGACGCCGGGGGAAGGCTTCAACATCTATCGCGTACGCTACGACGGCTCGCAAATGGAGGTGATGGAGAACGTCGCGGAAACGACAGGCCTCGGCCTCGGCGTGCACGTGAACATCGATCCCAAGACCGCAGAGCGCTATTTCGTCACCGACGGGCAGAAGGACATCGCGGCGTGCTTCGACCGCCGGACCTCGCGCGTGATCGCGGCGCTCAAATACGACTGGGTGCCCAACGTGCGCAACCTGGCCGAGGCTTGGCAGAAGGGCGGCGTGCTCAAGATCTCCAAGATCTATCCCGACCCGGCGACCGGCAAATACGACTACCTCGGCACCAAGGGGCAGAAGATCGAATGGGAGATGGTGCCCATGGGTGAGCTGTTCGTCGAGGAGGGAACGCTTCCCGGCGACGACGTTCTCAGTCTCTGCGGCGCCGACGGCACCATCTGGCACCCGAGCGGCCGCTGGGCGTCCACCATCGTGCGATTATGCGGCGGCCAGCTGATCCTCGACGCCGAGAAGAACTTCGAGCCCGTGACCTTCCTTCAGTTCAACAAGAACGCGCCGAACCAATATCCCGTCAAGAAGATCGACAACGACCACTGGGAGGTGACGTTCGACAAGATCTTCTCGCCCGGCCACGAGATCGGGTTCTCCCCCGACGGGCGCTTCCTCTGCATGATGAACAATCTGCGCGAGAACAATTGCTTGGTCTTCGATTCAAGCGATCCCGACCCGCGCAACTGGAAGAAAATCGCGCATATCGAGGATCCCCTGTGGGTCGGCAAATATCCCAACCCGTTCCACATGGTGTTCTCCATGGACGGCTCCAAGCTCTATCTTTCGATCCTGCACCCCTCCCCGGCCGCCAGCGGCGTGATGGTCGTCGACACCAAGACCTGGAAGATCAAGAAGGAGATCCAGGGCATCGGGCCGGACATGCAAACGCTGGCGGTGACGTACGACGGCAAATACGTGGTCGGCGTGTTCAGCGGCTTCCAGCGGCTGTCGAGCGGCATCGCCTTCATCGATGCCGAGACCGACGAGCTGGTCGGCATCTGGCCGAGCAACGGCGGCCATCACGACTGCGTCATCGTGCCGAGGACGCTCGAGCACATGAAGCACACGCGCTCGTGCACGCTTTAGCGCGCGTTCGTTTGTGACTTGATGCACAACGGCGCGGCGCGCGACCCTCTCCCCCCGCAAACGGGGAGAGGGTGCAGACCGAGTCCGGTGCTCGCGCTTGCCTTCTCAGACGTAGCCCAAGGTGATGAACATCCCGGACTCGAGGTGGTAGAGCAGATGGCAATGCAGCGCCCAAAGCCCGGGATTGTTGGCGTCGAAGGCGACCACGACCCGGCGCCGCGGCGGGACCAGCACCGTGTCGCGCACCGCGCCGGCAAAGCGCTTGCCGTCGATCTCGACCACCTGAAATTCGTGCCCGTGCAGGTGCATCGGGTGCTGCATCCGCGTCTGGTTGATGAAGATAAGCTCGACGCGCTCGCCCTTTGCGACGGGTAGCGGGGGGACGCCCTTGCTCCAGGCGACGTTGTTGATCGACCAGACGTAGCCCGCCATCTCCCCGGTGAGGTTGAGCGTGTGGGTGCGGTCTGCCTTGCGCGGCTTGAGCGGCTTGACGGCGCGCAGCCGGCGCTCGAGATCGAGCGTGAGCGGAGGAGACGCCGTGCTGGCGGTGTCGGGGATGCGCGCGACCGGCGCATTTCCCGCACGCAGGATAAGGCCCGTCTGCTTGGTTTCGCCTTCGAGCACCGCGAGCACGGGATAGGCCGCCGCCGCGCGCGGAATGGCGAGCCGGATATCGAGCCGCTGCGCCACCGCGATCAGGAAGCGCCGGGCCACCACCGGCGCAATGGGGAATCCATCGACCGCGGTCAGCTCGCCATCGAGGGCGCCGAGATTCACATGAAACGCGCTCATGGAGGAGCTGTTGATGACGCGCAGCAGCACCCGCCCGCCCGGCTCGACCTTGACCACTTCGGGGTCGCCGAGCGTGCGGTCGTTGGCGAGGAAGGCGTCGTAGGTCACGTCGTTCAAATCGGGCTTCGCGGCGGCGTCCATGGCCATGCCGGGCGCTATCTGCATTCCCTTCATGCCGCCGGACGCAGGCGCGGGCGACGATGCGCCGCTCATCGATGACATGCCGCTTTTCTTGAGCCCCTCGAAGATCTGCTCGGGCGGCGTGAAGCTGAAGTCGGCCAGCATCACGATGACTTCCTGCTGGTCCGGCCGGTCGCGCTGATCGCGGATGATCAGCGGCGCCGCCATCAACAGCTGCTCCTGAAATCCCTGGTGCGAATGCATCCAGAAGGTGCCGCCGAAGCGCAGCGGGAAGTCGTAGTCGGCGCTCCCGCCCGGCGGAATTGGCGGACCGGAGACGCCGGGAACGCCGTCCTGCTGCCAAGGCGGGGTGAGACCGTGCCAGTGGATCAGGCTCGGCTCGTTGAGCGTGTTTTGCACGCGCACGCGGAATCGATCGCCCACATGCGTCCTGATGCCGAAGGTGCCGTCGGGCTGCTGGATGCCCAACACCGAGGCGGGCTTGCCGTTCACCTCGATGCCGCGGCGCTCGATCCGCAACACCGTCGGCGGCGCGTTGCTCGCGCTCGCCCGGGGCGCAGGCTGCGCGCGCGCAAGCGTGCCGCTTGCCGAAGCCGCAAGGGTAGAGAGCAGGAACGCCCGGCGTGAAAGCATGGGTCAAGGCCTCTTTGCGCAACGCCACGTCGTGGCATTGGATTGCGAGGTTACCGTTTGGACGCGCCGCCGTGAAGTTGACTTAGTGTCTCCGCTCACGTCGCCCGCAACAGGAAAGCGATCGCCACGCCCGCCGCCAATGCGAGGAACGAGAGTAGCGTCATCACCGGGATCGGCGGCCACGGCGGGTCGCCGCTCCCCATGGACATCGCGGCGTGCGGCGCCGCATCCATGCCGGCCATGTCGGCGTGCGCGCCGACAACGGCAGCAGCCGGGCGCACCGTCATCATGCCATGCTTGAGGTGGTAGGCCACCAGCCACCAGTTCATCGGATAAGCGAAGACGAAACCGACGAGCAGGCCCATCGACATCACGAACCAGAAGCGCGGGCTCGCGGGATCGGCCGCGGATGGGATGCGCGATTTCAGCGCCATCACCGTCGGCACCATTCCGGCCATGAGCAGATTCATCGACAGCAGTTCCGATATGAACGTGCTTCTCAGCGCGCGCAGATATGAGCCGCCGGCCATGTCACGCATGAACAGCGCCTAGAAAATCGTCCAGCCGAAGGCGAAACCCAGAACGTATTCGACGACCACCTCGACCAAACCGGCAAGACCGAAGACGCTCGAGAGCACCGCGCCGGCGAGAATGCCGACGCCGTCGCCGGCGACGCAATGCATGGTCGATCCCAGCGTCTGCCGCCAGCGCGCGGCGACGTACCGTTCGTGCAGCCCGGGCAACGGCTCGCGGCAGCCGAGCACGTAGAGGAACGCACCGACCACGCCGGTATACGCCGTCAGCAGCACGAATCCCCATTTGAGCACCGCGGATTCAGGCGTGGTGCGGATGTCCACCGCCACGAACAGGAGCGCCGCCGCGGTCAGCACGAACCACAGCAGCATCACGCCATCCAACATCGAGCCCTCCCTGCGTCCCGAAGCAACATGTCGCTCATCCGGCCACAACATTTTGCCTGAATCGCAGCGGAAACTCGCCTCAAATCGCTCCGGGGGCGGGGGACATGAGCGCGATCGCCGGACGTCGTTGGGCGTGGACGTTCGCTGCTGCCGCGCTGTCCTTGCTCGGCGCGGCTTTCGGCACGGGCGCCTTAGCGCAGACCCACCGGTCGGAACCGCCGCCAGCGTCCGCACCCAGCACCTTGACCGGCGATTGGGGTGGACTGCGGTCTGATCTCGAACGCAACGGCGTCACCTTCACCTTCAACTATACCAACGATTTTCTGGCCAATGTCCGCGGCGGGATCGGACCCGGCGCCGTCGCGATCGGGGTTTTCCAGCCGCAGCTCGACCTCGACCTGAACAAGCTCGCGGGATGGGAGGGAGGCAAATTTCACACCCATGGCCTCATCACCCACGGGCCTTTTTTCAGTCCGACATATCTGAACAATATCCTCGCCGTTTCGAATCTCGAAGCTGGACCGGTCGCTCGGCTCTATTCGTTCTGGTACGAGCAGAACGCTTTCAATGACCGCTTATCCGTTCGCGCCGGCCTGATGTCGGCGGATAGCCAGTTTCTCCAGAGCCAGACGGCTGCAAACTTCATCAACAACGCCATCAGCTGGCCGACGTTTCTCGCCGCCAATCTTCCGGCCGGAGGACCGGCCTATCCGCTGCCCGCCCCGGGGATTCGCGTTCGGATCACGCCCGTCGACGAGTGGGCATTTCAAGCGGCCGTGTTCAGCGGCGATCCGAGCGGGGGTAACGGCTCCAATCAACCGACGGCGCTTCCCACCGGCACCGTTGCCAGCTTTCGCGGCGGCGCGTTTTTCATCGCGGAGGCGAGCTATTTGCCCAACCAGGGTAAGGACGCCAAAGGCCTTCCGGGCGCTTACCGGATCGGAGCCTGGTACCACACCAGCTCGCGCTTCGGCGATCAGCGCTTCGACAATATCGGCCTCTCGCTCGCGGACCCGCAGTCGACCGGCATTCCGCTCGATCACACCGGCGATCACGGCGTCTACGGCGTCATCGATCAGATGCTCTATCGCGTCCCCGGTAGCGACGACCAAGGCCTGTCGGGATTCGTCCGTGCCGGCGGCGTGCCGAACGATCGCAATCTGATCAACTTCTACGCCGACGGCGGCCTCGTTTACAAAGGCCTTATACCTTTGCGCCCGAACGACAAGGTCGGCGTTGCGGCCGCCTATGCCCGCGTCGGCGACAATGCGCGCGGGCTCGATGCCGACACCGGGTTCTTCGGAAACTTCTTCTTCCCGGTGCGCAGCGGGGAAGCCATGGTCGAGATGATCTACCAGGCCCAGTTAGCGCCGTGGTGGATGCTGCAGCCGGAGGTGCAATACATCATCCGTCCGGGCGGTGGCGTTCTCAATAGCGATGGAAGCTTGCGGCCGAATGCGTGGATGATCGCCGTCCGTTCGGCGCTGAGTTTCTAAACCTCGATTTCGAGTATCATCTTTGACGCTCCCTCCGCCGCCAGCGGCGTCATGCCCGTCGACGCAACGGCCGATGTGCTAGCCTCGCGGCAAAAATCGAGTTTGTTTTTGTCGCGAGCTGGGTCAAGATCGCGCAATGCACGAGATGGCTTGAACCATGGGCACTTCTCGACGCGCGCTCCTCTCCGCCCTCGCCGTCGCGGCACTGTGGCCGGCGGCGGCGCGGGCGCAAGCCTTTCCCAACCGGCCAATCCGGCTGATCGTGCCGTTCGCCGCCGGCGGCGCCGCCGACTTGTTCGGCCGCGCCTTGGCGAATGGGCTGAGCACCGAACTCGGCCAGCAGGTGGTGGTCGAGGTCCGCGCCGGCGCCGGCGGCCTGACTGGCGTCGACGCGCTCGCGAAAAGCGCGCCCGACGGCTACACCATCTGTCTCGCCGGCGCGGCGGCGTTGTCGGCTATCCCGTTCATGGTGAGCAAGATGCCGTTCGACTGGCGCAAGGATCTTGCGCTGCTCACGCTCGCGGTGCGGGTGCCCGAGGTCTTGATCGTCCACCCCGCGCTCGGCGTTGATACGCTCGACGATTTCGTCGCCTATGCCCGCGCCCACCCTGGCAAGATCAATTTCGGCTCGGCCGGAGCGGGCTCGATCACCCATCTCGCGGTCGAATTGCTCAAGCGCGAGACCGGCATCGATCTCGTGCACGTTCCCTATCGCGGCGTCGGTCCAGCGGTGGGCGACATGCTGGGCGGACACATCCAGCTGATCGTGGCCGACGTGCCGTTCCTGTTGCCGCACATCAGGTCCGGCGCGATCAAGGCGCTGGCGGTGACGTCGACCGCGCGCATCCCGGCGTTGCCCGAGGTTCCCGCGACCGCCGAGCTCGGCTATGCCGCCGTCAATTCGGACAATTGGTACGGCCTGGTGGCGCCCGCGCGAACGCCGCCGGACGTCCTCGACACGCTGCGCAGGGCCAGCATCGCCGTGCTCACATCCGCCGAGCTGAAAAAGCAGTTCGACAGCCAGAATGCCGCGCCTGCGCCGACCACGCCCGATGCGTTCGCCGCCTTCGTGCAGACGGAGCAGGCCAAATGGGGACCGGTCGTGCTCGCGACCGGCGTGAAGCTCGAGTGAGGCGAGCGCTTCTGTCGGCTTGCTAGAATTGCTCTTCCGCCAGTGCCATGACGCCCGCGCCCCCATGCATCGTCGTCTCGGATAATGCCGCGGCCTGGCACAGCACATGGTCGGCAAAGAAGCGTGCGGTCGCGATCTTGGCGCGATAGAACGAGGGGTCGTTTTCGCCGGCGGCGAGTTTGTTGTGGGCGATGAGCGCGGCACGCGCCATTTGCCATCCGCCCGACACGATGCCCAAGAGTTGAAGAAACGGCGTCGCCCCGCAGAGCACGGCGTTGATGTCATTGCGGCCGGCCGTTCGAATCCAGTCGACCGCCGCGGACAACGCCGCAACGCCACCGCGCAGCCGCGTCTTTATGGCCGCGAGGTCGTCTCCGGGCGCGTGATCCAAGCCGCCTGCGACGCCCTCGATGTCGGCGATCAGGGTTCGCGCGGCGCGCCCGTCATCGCGCAGAATCTTTCGGCCAATAAGGTCGATGGCCTGGATGCCGGTGGTGCCTTCGTAGATCGTGGTGATGCGGGCATCGCGCAGATGCTGGGCAGCGCCGGTTTCCTCGACATATCCCATGCCGCCGTGGATCTGCAGGCCAATGGACGCGATGTCGATGGCCGATTCCGTGCTCCAGCCCTTGACCACCGGGATCAGCAGCTCCGCCAGCGCCTGCGCGCGCCCTCGCGCGTCCGCATCGACATGCCGGCGCGCCGTGTCGAGCATGGCGGCCACCACGTAGGCGAGCGCGCGCATCGCTTCGATGCGCGACTTCATCGACATCAACATGCGCCGGACGTCGGGATGACGGATGATCGGAACAACGTGTCCGTCGTTGGCCGCGTCCCTGCCTTGCAGGCGCTCTTTGGCCCAGGCGAGCGCGCGCTGATAGGCGCGCTCGGCAACCGCCACACCCTGCATGCCCACGGCGAAGCGCGCCTCGTTCATCATGATGAACATCGATTCGAGGCCGCGGTTTTCCTCCCCGAGCAGGTAGCCGATGGCGCCGCCTTTGTCGCCGAACGCCAGCGTCGCCGTGGGGCTCGCGTGGATGCCGAGCTTGTGCTCGATGGAAACGCAGCTCACGTCGTTGCGCTCGCCCAGGCCGCCGTCGTCGTTGACGAGGAATTTCGGCACCAGGAACAGCGATATGCCCTTCACGCCTGCCGGCGCGTTCGGCGTGCGCGCGAGCACCAGGTGGATGATGTTGTCGGCGAGGTCGTGCTCGCCGAAGCTGACGAAGATCTTCTGCCCGCGAATGCGATAGTGATCGCCCTCGGGGATGGCGCTGGCGCGCAACAGCGCCAAATCCGACCCCGCCTGCGGCTCGGTCAGGTTCATGGTGCCGGTCCATTCGCCGGTGACCAGCCGCGGCAGGTATTTTTGCTTCTGCGCCTCGGTGCCGCGCAGAAGGATCGCCTCTATCGCCCCCTGGGTCAGCAGCGACACCAGGGAGAAACCCAAATTGGCGCCGTTCCACATCTCCATGACGGCGGCGTCGACGAGCTTGGGCAGGCCCTGGCCGCCGTATTCCGCGCCGAAGCGCAATCCATTCCACCCGGCTTCGACGAATTGCCGATAGGCGGCATGAAAGCCGTCGGGCATCGCCACGTGCCCGTCGTTCCATCTCGCCCCTTCGACGTCGCCCACGCGGTCGAGCGGCGCCCACACGCCGTTAGCGAATTTCGCCGCCTCCTCGAGCACGGAATTGACCAGGTCCGGCGTTGCGTCCTCGCAGCCCGCGAGGCTGGCGATGCTCTTGAGATCGGCGAGCTCCTCGATTGCAAACTGCATGTCCCTGACGGGAGCGCTATACGTGCTCATTGCCTGCTCCTCACGCGCGCTGATGAACCTGTTGATCCTCGTCCAGAAACCGGTGAACGACCGGCGCGACGTCTCGCGCCTTCGACACCAGGAACATGTGGCCGTCGTCGACCACGTGCAGCTCGGCGCGCCGAATGAGCGCCGACAGGATCCTGGCGTTGATGAGGGGCACGATCGGATCGTCCAAGCCGTGCATGACGAGCGTGGGCTGCGTCAGCAGCCGCAGCCAGGGAAGGCTGGTCCATCCGGCGGCCGCGATCAGTTGATAGAGGTAGCCGCGGTTGCTCGGCGCCCATAGGGCTTGGGCGTGCCGACGGAGGAGGCCCGGATCGGACCGAAAGGCGCCGCCGTAGATCTCTCCGCCGAAGGCGTGCAGAAAGTCCGGATCGACGTATCGCCGCGGGCTCACGAGCTTGGCGAGCACGCTCGGTCTGCCGGGAACCATCAGAACGCCGGGAGAGGTCGACGCCAACACCAGCTTGCGACAATGCATCGGGAATTGAAACGCGAACGTCTGCGCGAGCGCGCCGCCCCACGACACGCCGAGCACATCGACCGCGCCGTCGTATCCGAGCTCGCCGAGAAGCCTGTGCGCGAGGCGGGCAAGGCCGGGAAAGCGATAAGGCAGCAACGAGGCCGGCGAGCCGCCCGAGCCCGGAACGTCGAACGCAACGACCTCGCGCTCCGGCAACGCCGACACGAACGGTTCGATCAATTCCAGGCTGGCGCCGATCCCATTGAAAACGATGAGCGGCGGCAGATGCGGCGCGCCCGCACGAATGCCGATGCGCAGCCGCTGGCCCTCTATGGTGAGACTTCGAATATCCATCGCGAGACTCAAAGACCCTAGCCTGCTGCAAGCTCCTGCTCAGCCGGCGCTCACATACGTCCCGGGCGCATCGGCACCGCGGGGATAACGGTCGTTCCCGAGCTGCGCCGGCGCCACTCGAATCTCGCCCGACCGCTCCGCCAGCCAAGCGCGCCAATGCTGCCACCACGATCCGGCGACGGGCTTTGCCTGCGAGAGCCAGTCGTCGGCGCGCGGAACGAGCGTGGGATTGACGAAGTATTTGCCCTTTGCGCCGCCGATCGGATTGATCAGCGTTTGGATATGGCCGCTCGAGCTGAGCACGAATTCGTTCGTGCCGCCGAGCGCGCGCGCCATGCGGTAGCCGTCGCGCCAGGGGGTTATGTGGTCGGTGAGGCCTGCGACGATGAATTTGTCGCACGCGATTTGCGACACGTCGATCGGAACGCCGAGCATCTTGAATTGACCGGGATTGAGCAGCCAATCGTTGGCAAAGATGTCGATCAGGGTGCTGTGAAACTTCGCCGGCAGACGGGTGGTGTCGTTGTTCCAATAAAGGATGTCGAAGGCAGGCGGCGGATTGCCCATCAGATAGTTGTTGGTCCAGTAGCTCCAAATCAGGTCGTTCGGCCGCATCCAAGCAAAGACGCGGCTCATCTCGTCTCCCTCCAGAACCCCTCGGCGCATCGTCTCCAATTTGGCCGCGGCGATCACCTCCGGGGTGGAAAACAACCCAAGTTGCGTGTCCGGATTGCCGCCGAGCACCGCCACCATCAGCGTCATCGCATGGATCAGCGGCTCGCGCCGCGCCGCCAGCACGGCCGCCAGGATGGTCGCGGTCATCGCGCCCGAGCACGCGGCATGCACGATGACGTCGGGCGAGTTGGTGATGTCCACGATAGCTTCGATGGCTTCGCGGATGGCCGCGACGTAGGTATGCACGTCCCAATCGCGCTCCGCCGCGGTCGGATTGCGCCAGCTGATGGCGAACACCTGGAATTGGCTTTGCGCGAGGTATTCGACGATGCTGCGGCCGGGAGACAGGTCGAAAAAGTAGAACTTGTTGATTTGCGGGGGGACGATGAGGTGCGGCCGCGCGTGAACCGAGCCGGTCGCCGGCGAATACTGGATCAGCTCGAGCACGGGGGTCGTCAGCACGACGGCGCCTTTGGAGAGCGCCAGATTTTCTCCCAGCTTGAACGCGCGCTTGTCGACCTGGGATGGCATCGAGGCGTTCGTCGCGATGTCCGCGAGCATGTTTTTCAGGCCGGCCAGCAGATTGGCGCCGCCGCTGGCGAGCGTGCTGCGTAGCGCCGCCGGATTGCCCAAGAGCGTATTCGTCGGCGCCAGGGCGTCCGTCACCAGCGACGCTGCGAATCGAACGCGCTGCTTGGTGCGCAGGTCGAGCGCCGATTGATCCACGAATTGCGCCACTGAATTCGTCCAGGCGAGATAGGTCTGCAGGCAGATTCGGTAGAGCGGATTCTCCTGCCAGGCCGCGTCCGTGAATCGCTTGTCGCCCGGAGCTGCCGCAAGCTTCGAGCCGCCGGACAGAATCGCCATGAGCTCGCGCAGCAACGCGGCTTCCTGCGCGAGGACTATGGCCGGATGCTGGACCGCTTGGCGGGCGAGCTCCCCAAACGCGGCCGCGATGTCCTGCGGCCGGAATCCGATGAAGGGATTGGGGCCAAGCATGCCTTCGGTGGCGTTGTCGATGAGCCGTTGCGATGCATCGGACTCGACCGCCGCCTGCTCCGTGGCGCCCATCGGTTACCTCCCGTTCGCGTTTCCCCGTTCGACCAGCACGAGGGCCACGGCGAGCATGGCCAGCTTTTCTTCGGCCTCGATCTCGATCTTGTTGTCCGTCCGCAACAGCAGGCGTTCGGCGCCCCTTTCTTCCACCGACAGCAAACCGATTCGATTGCGCACCCGCGCGCCGGCCTTGACCGGCGTGATGAAGCGCACGCGCTCGAGGCCGTAGTTGAAGGCGTGCCTGATACCGTAGGGCCGGATGAAGACATCGAGCGCCGTGGGGGCCAGCAGGGACAAGGTGAGAAAGCCGTGCGCGATGGGACCGCCGTAGGGACTTTCGCGCCGCGAGCGCTCGACGTCGACGTGAAGCCACTGGTCGTCGCCCGTGCACGCCGCGAATTGGTCGATGCGTCCCTGGTCGACCGTGATCCATTTGGAAACGCCGAGCTCGCGGCCCACGAACGATCCGATGTTCGCGAGACTGAACGTTCCCTGTGCCAAGGCCGCCATCTCACGCATAGCGGGCTGGCTTTTCGGCCGGCGATGCAAGCGTAGCGGCGCTGACCGCGCTTGCGCTCGGCGCCGGGGCATAGTCGCGGAATTGCTCGCGTAGCACTTTCTTGTCGAGCTTGCCGACGCTGGTCCTGGGCAGCGTCTCCACGAACACGATCTGGTCCGGCACCGCGTAGCGCGAGATCACGCCCTTGCGCGCGTAGTCTTGCAGGGCCGCCTTGATCTCGCGGTCGCTGACCGAAGAGCTCTCCTTGCGCACCACGATTGCGAGCGGTCGTTCGGTCCACTTCGGATCCGGAATGCCGATGACGGCGGCTTCGCACACGCCAGGGTGCTTGAGGATGAGGTCCTCGATGTCGAGCGACGAGACCCATTCGCCGCCAGTCTTGATGACGTCCTTGAGGCGGTCGGTGATCTTCAGGTATCCGTCGGCGCCGATGACGCCGATGTCGCCGGTGTGCAGCCATCCGCCGAGCCACAGCTTTTCCGAGTTCGCGGGGTCGCGCAGATAGCCCTGCGTCAGCCACGGCGCCCGCGCCACGATCTCGCCCGGCGTCGTGCCGTCCGCCGGAACGTCCCGCATCTCGGTATCGACGACCCGAATATCGACCAATGGAATGGGGCGTCCGGCCTTGATCCGCACCTCGACTTGACGATCCACGTCCCACTCTTCGTATTCGGATCGAAGGTGAGCCAGGGTGAGCACGGGACAGGTCTCGGACATGCCATATCCGGTGGTGATGTCGATGCCGCGCTGCATGGCCTCCTTGGCCAAGGCCCGCGGCAATGCCGCGCCGCCGACGATGACCTTCCAGCCGTTGAGC
>Ga0318506_10000007_pt1 | contig 29700 bp, 21 predicted proteins | sample GRESIP084b2f19_FD_203660 | JGI IMG/M metagenome (GOLD analysis project Ga0318506, IMG submission 203660) | Tropical soil microbial communities from Luquillo Experimental Forest, Puerto Rico - GRE.SIPMG.084b2f19 | ecosystem: Environmental > Terrestrial > Soil > Tropical forest > Bulk soil... | reverse complement strand
TGAACTACGGGTCGATGGGAACTACAGCCACGCTCGACTGTGCGAGCGGCAAATCCCTCAATGTGCTCGGTTCCAACAACACGCTGACCGTGACCGGCACCTGCGAGAAGGTGGACATCGGCGGCACCAATAACAAGGTCACGATCGACAAGATCAACACCAAACTCACGGTGCTGGGAATGAACAACACCGTCACCTACAAAGACGGCGATCCGAAGATCTCCAACCACGGCTCCGGCAATACCATCAATAAGGGCGGCTGACCGCTGATATCCTGGCGCGCAGGCTAATTCGCGGGCGCACCGTGGCGGCCGGCGCCCGCGGCGAAGCGGCCGGCCCCGTCCGCGGCCTCGGCGGCAACCCGGGAAATGCTGCCGAACTCGAAGTCGATCGCCTCCGATTCCGCCATCCCCCATTGGCGTAGCGCCGACATTCGATCCGATCGCAGGCACCGCTGCGGCAGCGTCGCGAGCTCAGCCGCCAGCTCCTCGGCCGCCCGTCGGGCCTGCCCCTTTGGCACGACGCGGTTGGCCAACCCCATGGCCAGCGCCTCGTCGGCACGCACGCCACGGCCGGTCAGAATCATGTCCATCGCGCGGCTGTGCCCGATCAGCCGGGGCAGCCGCACGGTCCCGCCGTCGATGAGCGGCACCCCCCATCGCCGGCAGAACACCCCGAACACGGCGTCCTCCTCGGCGACCCGCAGGTCGCACCAGATGGCCAACTCCAGGCCCCCGGCAACGGCGTAGCCGCTGACCGCGGCGATCACGGGTTTGGACAGCACCATCCGCGACGGCCCCATCGGTCCGGGGCCCGTCCGGTGCACGGCGTTGGCGTCGGGTGTGCCGAAGGATTTCAAATCGGCTCCGGCGCAAAAGGTTCCGCCGTCGCCCCACAGCACCGCCACCGACGCGGTGTCATCCCGATCGAATTCCTCGAACGCCGCGTACAACGCGGCGGCCGTCGGGCCGTTGACGGCGTTGCGGGCCGCGGGCCGGTTCAGGATCACCGTGGTCACCGGGCCATTGCGCTCCACACGCACCGGATCACTCATGTCGCCTCCAGGAGTTGAGTTGTGTCGCGCCGCTCGAGCAGCTCGGTCGCGAAGTCGTGGTAGACGCTGCGCAGCTGGGCGCCCGGCCATTGGTCGGGCAGCAGTTCGGCGGGCAACATCGGGTCAGTGAGCAGGTGCCGGACTATCGCCGCGGCCACCACAAACCGGCCAGGAATGTCTGTGGCCTCGGCCATTTCGTCAACCAAACGATGGCCGGCTTCCGCCCACGCGGGCAGGTCCCACAGCTGGGCGGCCAGCTGCTCGGGTGCGTCGTCGCGCGCTGTGAGCACGCGTACTCGGTCAGCAACGTCGGCCTCCAAATCGAGGTCGAGGTTGTCCGGCCGCATCCACACGCCTTCGCGCAGTTCACCAAAACGCTTGCGGTACATGCTGGCCCGCTGCGCGGCCCGGGTGCGGGCATCTGTGCCCACACTGGTGACGACCACGACATGCCAGTCACCGCGCCACGCCTGGGACCGCGGCCGCATGGCCTCGTCCTGGCGGCGCTGGCGGGCCAGCAGTCGATCCGAGAGCCGATAGCCGTCGGCTGACCGGATCAGGTCACCGGCACCGACCATGCGAGTCAAAGCGACCCGTAGCGTCGTCTCCTTGATCTCGAAATCCGCTGTCAGCCTGATCAATTCGCTCGCCGTCGCCCAGGCGGGGTGGGCACCGAGCAATACGCTCAGCACCACGGACCGGGCCGTCATATTCGGCATGGCTAGACCTGAGATGCCCGCCGGCCGTAATCGCCGAACGGCTCATCGCGATGCCGTACCGCGTCGCGGAAACCGTGCTCTACCGCGTCGGCGACGAAGGCGTGCCCCTCGGGCGTGTGCCGGGCCGCGCCGTCGAACACCGTGCTGACCATCCTGCTGGTGGCCACGCCCTGCTGCAGCAGAGCGGAATTCAGCGCCAGCTTGACCATGATCAGCTGGTTGACCGGCATTGCGGCGATCCGCTGTACCAGGCGCTCGGTGCGCTCGTCGAGGTCCTTCGGGTCCGGCGCCTCGACCGCCAACCCCCACTCGGCGGCTTGCGCGCCGGTGATGCAATCGCCGGTCAGCAGCAGGCGTTTGGCGCGCTGGTCACCGAGCCGGTGCGCCCACAGGCCCGCCGCCGGGACGCCCCACACCCGGGTGGGCGGGTAACCGATCTTGGCGTCGGCGGCGGCGATCACCTGGTCGGCGTGCAGCGCGATGTCGGTGCCGCCGGCCACACAGTAGCCGTGAATCTTGACCACCGTCGGCTTGTCGGCGTGCATCAGGCTGGAGAACCCGCGCACGAACCGGCTCATCATTTGGTAGTCGATCATCGGGTCCCACGGCTGGTTCGCGAAGTGGTTGATGGCCTGGGTCTTGCCATCCAGCACGGTGCCCTTGTATGCGCTCCCACCGCCCGCCGAGCCGGTGCCGTCGGCGTAGGCGCTCAGGTCGAAGCCAGCGCAGAAACCCTCGCCGCGGCCGGAGACCAGGATGACGTGGACGTTCGGGTCCAGATCGGCACGCTCCACCAACGCCGACAATTCCAGCGGGGTGTCGGCGACGATCGCATTGCCCTTTTCCGGCCGGTTGAAGGTGATCCGGGCAACCCGATCGGTGACCTCGTAGGTCATCGTTTTCAGGTTGTCGAAGTCGACCGGCTTGATCGCGTGAGTCATTTTGTACTCAGCCCTTTGCTCAGCCTTTTACCAAGGCACGCTCCAAGATGGGGGCAAGGTCCAGGCCGGCCGGCATCGTGCCGAACGCGCCGCCCCATCGGCCGTCGAGCCGGGTGGTCAGGAAGGCCTCGGCGACGGCGGGGTGCCCGTGGCGCACCAACAATGAACCCTGCAGCGCCAGGGAGATGTCCTCGGCGACCTTGCGGGCCCGGTACTGGATGGTGTCCAGGTCGGCCAGGTCTTGCCGCAGCCGCTCGACATGACTGCCCAGCCGCGGATCCTGACCCGCGTTCTCGTCCAGTTCGGCGAACAGCACCTCGACGCATTCGGGGCGAGTTGCCATGGCGCGCAGCGTGTCCAGTGCGCTGACGTTGCCCGAGCCCTCCCAGATGCCCATCAGCGGCGCCTCGCGGAACAAGCGCGGCATGCCCGAGTCCTCGACATAGCCGTTGCCACCCAGGCATTCCAGCGCTTCGGCGGCGTGTGGGGTCGCGCGCTTGCACACCCAGTACTTGGCGGCCGCCAAGCCAATGCGGCGCAGCAGCGCCTCGGTCTCGTCCCCGCGCAACGCCTTGTCGGTGGCGCCGGCCATCCGCATCGCAACGATGGTGGCGGCCTCGGCCTCCACGGCCAGGTCGGCCAGCACGTTTCGCATCAACGGCTGGTCAATCAGGTAGGCGCCGAATGCCTTTCGGTGCTGGGCATGGTGGATGGCGCGGGTCAGACCGGTACGCATGCTGGTGGCACTGCCGAGCGTGCAGTCCAGCCGGGTGAGGTTGACCATCTCGATGATGGTCGGGACGCCGCGGCCCTCCTCGCCAACCAACCATGCGATGGCGCCGTCGTATTCGACCTCGCTGGAGGCGTTGGCGTGGTTGCCGAGCTTGTCCTTTAGCCGCTGCAGGAACATCCGGTTGCGAGTGCCGTCGGGAAGCACCCGCGGCAGCAGGAAGCACGACAGACCGCCCGGGGCCTGCGCGAGCACCAGGAAGATGTCGCACATCGGCGCCGAGGTGAACCACTTGTGACCGGTCAGGCTGTACGTGCCGTCGGCGTTCGGGGTCGCCTGGGTGGTTCCGGCGCGCACGTCGGAGCCGCCCTGCTTCTCGGTCATCGACATGCCCGCGGTGATGCCGGGCTTCGTGGTGGCCGGCTTCAGCTCCGGGTCGTACTCGCGACTGGTCAGCAACGGCTCGTAAACCGCCGCCAGTTCGGGGTTGTAGCGCAGCGCCGGGACGACGGCGTAGGTCATCGAGACCGGGCAGGTGTGGCCGGGCTCGACATTCCAGACCGACATCTTGGCGGCCCGCACCACATGCGCGCCCGGCCGCTCGTCGGCCCACGGTACGGCGTGTATGCCGCTGGCAATGGCCGCGCGCATCAGCTGGTGATAGGCCGGGTCGTACTCCACCTCGTCCACACGATGACCGAACTTGTCGTGGGTACGCAGGATGGGCCGGTTGCGGTCGGCGAGCTCACCCCACCGCTGCGCTTCGCGGCTCGCCGAAAGGGCCCCAACCTCATTCACCTCTTCCAGGCCCCACTGCCCGCCCTCGCGGATCAGGGCCTCGACAAGCACCGCGGACGTCGCGGGGTTGTGATTCTCCAGGGACGGGACCTGGTTGGTGACGACATGGGTATCTGGCATGCCACCATGTTACATTTTTTCAACAACTGCACAAGAGGTGTAACGGCCTGTTACCGGGGGTGCGCGGCGAAGAACGCCCACAGCGTCTGGGTCGCGAAGGGGGGCCACTCGTGACCGCCTCCGTCGACGGTGATCAGTACGACGCCGAGGTCGTCGGCGCACCCGGCCGTCGACGTGGCAACCGGGCCACTGCTGGTGGCGGTCGGGGCGCCGCACCGATCGACGTTGCGCCAGAAAGCATTGACTCCTGGTACCGGCGGACCATTGATGACGCTGAAACCCTGCCCGCCGCCGTAGGGGATGAGTCGATCGGCGGTGCCATGGATGTGCATGACCAACGTCGGGTGCGGGGTCCTGCACGGGTTCAGCTGAGTGCCGGCAACCGCGCCGATCGCCGCGAAAATGTCCGTGGTGCAGGCCAGCGTGTAGGACATGATGCCGCCGTTGCTCATGCCGGTCGCGTAGAACTTGGCGTTATCAACGCCGACGTTCTTGGCGATGTCGGCGACGGCCGCCCTGACGAAGCCGACGTCATCGACGCCTTCTCGTGCTGGCCGCCCGCAGCAAGTCTCCCCGTCGACGTTCCACGCCCGGGCAAGGCCATCCGGATAGGCGACGACGAACTTGCCCGAATCGGCCAAACCGTCCCAGCCGTAATCTCTTTCGACTTGCGCGGCGCTGCCAGAATAGCCATGCAGCACGACCACCAGCGGAGCCGACGCGGGCGCTCCCGCGGGCTTGTAGAGCCGATAGTTGCGATCGCGTCCACCGACATTGATGTGGTGAACGCTGGTGCCGGTGACGAAGCCCGACGGCGGCTCAGGCCATGCCGAGCAAGCGGCGACCAGGAGAACTGCTCCGAAAAGCGTCGCGAGCCGACCGAGCATGGCCCGGCAGATCAGCTGCCGGTCTTTTCCCGCAGGAACGCGATGTCGTCCTTGCGGCCCTCGTCGGCGGTTTCGCAGATCACCGGCGCATCGGCGGCCTTGACCGCGGCAACCAGCAACTCGGTGTCGATCTGGCCGGTGCCCAGGTTGGCGTGCCGGTCGGCGCCCGAGCCCGCCGCGTCCCGCGAGTCGTTGCAGTGCACCAGGTCGATGCGGCCCGTCAGGGCCCTTATTCGGTCGACCGCGTCGATCAACTCCTCACCCGCGGCCCACGCGTGGCACGTGTCCAGGCAGAAGCCAATGCCCTTGTCGCCGATGTGATCCCAGAGCCTGCCGATCGTGTCGAAGTAGCGGGCCATCGCATGGTCGCCGCCCGCGGTGTTCTCCAGATACACCGGCACATCTGTTTCGAGGTAGTCCAGCGCCTTGACCCAGCGCTCGAAGCCGGCCTCCATGTCGTTGTCGTCGGCGTGGCCGCCGTGCACGATCACCGCCGTCGCGTTGATTTCCGCGGCCGCATCGCAGGTGTCCTGCAGGATCTTGCGCGACGGAATCCGGATTCGGTTGTTGGCCGATGCCACGTTGATGAGGTACGGCGCGTGGACATACAGCGGCACGGTCGAGGCCTTCAGCTGTTCGGCGTCGTCGCGCGGCTTGGGCTTCTTCCAGCTCTGCGGGTTGCCGAGGAAGAACTGCACCACGTCGGCGCCGTCTGCCTGGGCCGCGGCCAGGGGATCGTCGTTGTGGACATGCGAACCAATGAGCACGGTCGCCAGTCTAGTGAGGGGTCGTGACGGCCGGCGAGTGTGCGGCTGGCCGCACACTCGGCGCCGAACGTGCGGCTGGTCGCACACTCGGCGCACAGGAGCACGCTCGCCGCGCACGAAAAAGCCCCGGGCCAACCCGGGGCTTTTCGTGACTAACTACCGGTAGTCGCTGTAGCCGTAGTCGTCCAGCGGCACCGCAGCCCCGGTGGCTTGGCCGAAGTCCGGGCTGTAGTAGTGATCCTCGTAGGACGGGATCGTGTACGCCGCGGCGCGGGCCTCCTCGGTGGGCTGCACCTGGATGTTGCGGTAGCGGTTGATGCCGGTACCGGCCGGGATCAGCTTCCCGATGATCACGTTCTCCTTCAGACCGTTGAGCTTGTCGCTGCGGCAGTTGATCGCCGCATCGGTCAGGACTCGCGTGGTCTCCTGGAACGACGCCGCGCTCAGCCACGAGTCGGTGGCCAGCGACGCCTTCGTGATACCCATCAGCACCGGGCGGCCGGCGGCGGGCTCGCCGCCCTCGGCCACCACCCGGCGGTTCTCCGCCTCGAATTCCGCGCGGTCGATCAGCGAGCCGGGCAGGAACTCCGTCGAGCCCGAGTCGATGATGGTGACGCGGCGCAGCATCTGGCGAACGATCACCTCGATGTGCTTGTCGTGGATCGACACACCCTGGGCGCGGTAGACCTCCTGGACCTCGCGGACCAGGTGGATCTGCACCTCGCGGGGCCCCTGCACCCGGAGCACCTCGTGCGGGTCGGCCGAGCCCTCCATCAGCTGCTGGCCCACCTCGACGTGGTCACCATTGGACAGCACCCGCTCGGAGCCGTCCTCGTGCTTGAACACCCGCAGCCGTTGCCGCTTGGAGAGCTTGTCGTACACGACCTCCTCGCCCCCGTCGTCGGGAACGATGGTGATCTTGTAGAAGCGCTCGCCGTCCTCGAGCTGGACCCGCCCGGTGACGTCGGCGATCGGCGCCTTGCCCCGGGGCACCCGCGCCTCGAACAGCTCCTGCACACGAGGCAGACCGCCGGTGATGTCCTCACCGACACCACCCTGGTGGAAGGTCCGCATGGTCAGCTGCGTGCCGGGCTCACCGATGGACTGGGCCGCGACGATGCCGACGGCCTCGCCGATGTCGACCAGCTTGCCGGTCGCCATGGACCGCCCATAGCAGGTCGCGCAGACACCGGTACCGGTGGTGCACGTCAGCACCGAGCGCACCTTGACCTGCGTGATGCCGGCCGCCAACAAGGCGTCGATCTCCGGGTCGCCCAGGTCCTCCCCGCGCGCGACGACGACGTTGCCCGCCTCGTCGACCGCGTCGGTGCCCAAAGTCCGCGCGTACGCCGATGTTTCGATGTACGGGTCGCGGATCAGCGAGCCGTCGGGCTGGCGCTCGGCCAGCTCGACGACGATGCCGCGTTCGGTCTGGCAGTCGTGCTCGCGAACGATGACGTCCTGCGACACGTCCACCAGACGACGGGTCAGGTACCCGGAGTCGGCGGTACGCAAAGCCGTGTCCGCCAGGCCCTTTCGAGCACCGTGGGTGTTGATGAAGTACTCCAGCACGGTCAGGCCCTCGCGGAACGACGACTTGACCGGACGCGGGATGAACTCACCCTTCGGGTTGGTCACCAGACCCTTCATGCCGGCCAGCGTCCGGGTCTGGGTGAAGTTACCCGTGGCACCCGAGTCGACGATCGTGATGATGGGGTTGTCGCTGGGGTAGTGCTCCCGCAGCGCCTGACCCACCTCATCGGTGGCTTCCTTCCAGATCTCCACCAGCGCCTCGTTGCGCTCGTCGTGGTTCAAAGCGCCACGCTGGAACTGCTTTTCGACCTTGTCGGCCCGCTCCTCGTACTGGTCGAGGATCTCCTTCTTCCGCGGTGGAACCAACACGTCGGCCATCGAGACCGTGACACCGCTGCGGGTCGCCCAGTAGAAGCCGGCGTCCTTGAGCTTGTCGACGGTCTGCGCGACCACGATCATCGGGTAGCGCTCGGCCAGGTCGTTGATGATGGCGGCCTGCACCTTCTTGTGCATCTGCTTGTTCACGAACGCGTAGCCCACCGGCAGCAGCTCGTTGAACATCACCCGGCCCAGGGTGGTCTCGGCCACCCAGGCATCCCCGGGCTGCCAGCCGTTGGTGCCGAACAGCTCGGTCTCGATCTCCGCGGGCGGACGCAGCTGGGTCAGCCGCACCTTGATCTTGGCCCGCACCGAAAGCACACCGCGGTCGGCGGCCATGATCGCCTCCGCCGGCGAGGAATACACACCCGTCTCCGGGGAATCCTTTGCGGCCGGCTGGTATTGGCCGGTGTCGCCCTCGACCTCGGTGGTCAGGTAGTACAGCCCGGTCACCATGTCCAGACGCGGCATGGCCAGCGGGCGCCCTGACGCGGGCGACAGGATGTTGTTACTCGACAGCATCAGGACGCGGGCCTCGGCCTGCGCCTCGGCGCTCAGCGGCAGGTGCACCGCCATCTGGTCACCGTCGAAGTCGGCGTTGAAGGCCTCACACACCAGCGGGTGCAGCTGGATCGCCTTGCCCTCCACCAGCATTGGCTCGAAAGCCTGGATGCCCAGCCGGTGCAGGGTGGGCGCACGGTTCAGCAGAACCGGATGCTCGGCGATGACCTCTTCGAGCACGTCCCACACCTGGGGACGCTGGCGCTCCACCATTCGCTTGGCGCTCTTGATGTTCTGCGCGTGGTTGAGGTCCACCAGCCGCTTCATCACGAACGGCTTGAACAGCTCCAGCGCCATCAGCTTGGGCAGACCACACTGGTGCAGCTTGAGCTGCGGACCGACCACGATGACCGAACGGCCCGAGTAGTCGACACGCTTGCCGAGCAGGTTCTGACGGAACCGGCCCTGCTTACCCTTGAGCAGATCCGACAGCGACTTGAGCGGGCGGTTGCCCGGCCCCGTGACGGGTCGGCCGCGGCGGCCGTTGTCGAACAGCGCGTCCACGGACTCCTGCAGCATCCGCTTCTCGTTGTTGACGATGATCTCGGGCGCACCGAGGTCGATCAGCCTCTTGAGCCGGTTGTTGCGGTTGATCACGCGGCGGTACAGGTCGTTGAGGTCGCTGGTGGCGAACCGGCCACCGTCGAGCTGCACCATCGGGCGCAACTCCGGCGGGATCACCGGGACCGCATCCAGCACCATGCCCATCGGCGAGTTGCCCGACTGCTGGAAGGCGGCGACCACCTTCAGCCGCTTGAGCGCACGAAGCTTCTTCTGCCCCTTGCCGTTTCGGATGACGTCACGCAGCGAATCGGCCTCGGCCTCGATGTCGAAGTTCTCGATCAGCTTCTGGATCGACTCCGCGCCCATGGCACCGGTGAAGTACTCGCCGTAGCGGTCGATGAGCTCGCGGTAGAGGTTCTCGTCGACGATCAGCTGCTTGGGAGCCAGCTTGGTGAAGGTGTTCCAGATGTCCTCCAGCCGGTCCAGCTCGCGCTGCGCGCGGTCGCGCAGCTGGCGCATCTCGCGCTCGCCGCCGTCGCGAACCTTGCGCTTGGCATCGGCTTTGGCGCCCTCGGCCTCCAGCTCGGCCAGGTCGGCCTCCAGCTTCTGCGCACGGGCCTCCAGCTCGGCGTCGCGCTGGTCCTCAACGCCCTTGCGCTCCACCATCATTTCGGCCTCGAGCGTCGACAGCTCGTTGTGCCGCATCTCCTCGTCGACCGCGGTGATCACGTACGCGGCGAAGTAGATGATCTTCTCGAGGTCCTTAGGGGCCAGGTCGAGCAGGTACCCCAGGCGCGAAGGCACACCCTTGAAGTACCAGATGTGCGTGACGGGGGCGGCCAGCTCGATGTGGCCCATCCGCTCGCGTCGCACCTTGGCGCGGGTCACCTCGACGCCGCAACGCTCGCAGATGATGCCCTTGAAGCGGACGCGCTTGTACTTGCCGCAGTAGCACTCCCAGTCGCGAGTCGGTCCGAAGATCTTCTCGCAGAACAGGCCGTCCTTCTCCGGCTTCAGCGTGCGGTAGTTGATCGTCTCCGGCTTCTTGACCTCGCCGTAAGACCATTGCCTGATGTCCTCCGCGGTGGCCAGGCCGATACGGAGTTCATCGAAGAAGTTGACGTCGAGCACGTAACTCCCTTTCCCCTTGCGGGTTTAGATACTTATAAAAGCGCTTGCGTGGAGACAAGTTAAGCAAGGTCCTCAACAGACGCGGATTCGTTGCGGGACAGGTTGATTCCCAAGTTGGCCGCGGCCCGCTCGAGGTCCTCGTCCTCGCCCTCGCGCAGCTCGATGGCCGCACCGTCGGACGACAGCACCTCGACGTTGAGGCACAGCGACTGCAGTTCCTTGAGCAGCACCTTGAACGACTCGGGGATGCCCGGCTCCGGGATGTTCTCGCCCTTGACGATCGCCTCGTACACCTTGACCCGGCCGACCGTGTCGTCGGACTTGATGGTCAACAGCTCCTGCAGCGTGTACGCGGCACCGTAGGCCTGCATGGCCCAGCACTCCATCTCACCGAAGCGCTGGCCGCCGAACTGCGCCTTCCCACCCAGCGGCTGCTGGGTGATCATCGAGTACGGCCCTGTGGAGCGGGCGTGGATCTTGTCGTCCACCAGGTGGTGCAGCTTCATGATGTACATGTAGCCAACGGTCACAGGGTACGGGAACGGCTCGCCGCTGCGGCCGTCGAAGAGCACCGCCTTGCCGTCACCATCGACCAGCACCTCACCGTCGCGGTTGGGCAGCGTGGCCGACAGCAGCCCCTGCAGCTCGGCCTCCTGGGCACCGTCGAACACCGGTGTCGACACGATCGCGTCCGGCTCCGCGTGGAGCAGGTCTTCGGGCAGGTTGGTGGCCCAGTCCGGAACCCCGTTGCCGGTGTCGACCTTCCAGCCCGACTTGGCCACCCACCCGAGGTGGGTCTCCAGGATCTGGCCGATGTTCATCCGTCGCGGCACACCGTGGGTGTTCAGGATGATGTCCACCGGGGTGCCGTCCGGGAGGAACGGCATGTCCTCGACGGGCAGGATCTTGCCGATGACGCCCTTGTTGCCGTGCCGGCCGGCGAGCTTGTCACCGTCGGAGATCTTGCGCTTCTGGGCCACGTAGACGCGGACCAGCTCGTTGACACCGGCGGGCAGCTCGTCGTCGTCCTCGCGGGAGAACACCCGGATTCCGATGACCTTGCCGGACTCGCCGTGCGGCACCTTCAGCGAGGTGTCGCGGACCTCGCGGGCCTTCTCACCGAAGATCGCGCGCAGCAGCCGCTCCTCGGGCGTCAGCTCGGTCTCCCCCTTAGGGGTGACCTTGCCGACCAGGATGTCGCCGTCACGAACCTCGGCGCCGATCCGCACGATGCCACGCTCGTCCAGGTCGGCCAGCACCTCGTCGGAGACGTTCGGGATGTCCCGGGTGATCTCCTCGGCGCCCAGCTTGGTGTCGCGGGCATCGATCTCGTGCTCCTCGATGTGGATCGAGGTGAGCACGTCCTCTTCGACCAGGCGGTTGGAGAGGATGATCGCGTCCTCGTAGTTGTGGCCCTCCCACGGCATGACCGCCACGAGCAGGTTCTTGCCCAGCGCCATCTCGCCGTTTTCGGTGCACGGACCGTCGGCGATGACCTGGCCGGCCTCCACGCGGTCCCCCGCGTCGACGATCGGCGACTGGTTGGCGCAGGTGCCATGGTTGGAGCGGGCGAACTTGCGCATCCGGTAGGTGTGCCGGGTGCCGTCGTCGGCCATCACGGTGATGTAGTCGGCGGAGACCTCCTCGATCACGCCGGACTTGTCCGCGACGACGACGTCGCCGGCATCGATCGCCGCGCGCAACTCCATGCCGGTGCCCACCAGCGGCGCCTCGCTGCGCACCAGCGGAACCGCCTGGCGCTGCATGTTGGCGCCCATCAGGGCACGGTTGGCGTCGTCGTGCTCGAGGAACGGGATCATGGCGGTGGCCACCGACACCATCTGGCGCGGCGAGACGTCCATGTAGTCCACCTCGGACGAGGGCACGTACTCCACCTCGCCCGCCTTGCGGCGAACCAGGACACGGCCCTCGACGAACCGGCCGTTCGCGTCGATCGGCGAGTTGGCCTGCGCCACGACGTGGCGGTCCTCCTCGTCGGCGGTCAGGTAGACGATCTCGTCGCTGACCACACCGTCGACCACCTTGCGGTACGGCGTCTCGATGAACCCGAACGGGTTGACCCTCGCGTACACCGACAGCGAGCCGATCAGACCGATGTTCGGACCCTCGGGGGTCTCGATCGGGCACATGCGGCCGTAGTGCGACGGGTGTACGTCACGGACCTCCAGCCCGGCACGCTCACGCGACAGACCACCCGGGCCCAGCGCCGACAGCCGGCGCTTGTGGGTCAGCCCCGACAGCGGGTTGTTCTGGTCCATGAACTGGGAGAGCTGGCTGGTGCCGAAGAACTCCTTGATCGCGGCGACCACCGGCCGGATGTTGATCAGCGTCTGCGGCGTGATCGCCTCGACGTCCTGGGTCGTCATCCGTTCCCGGACGACGCGCTCCATCCGCGACATGCCGACCCGGATCTGGTTCTGGATCAGCTCACCGACCGTGCGCAGCCGGCGGTTGCCGAAGTGGTCGATGTCGTCGGTTTCCACCGGCACCTCGACGCCACCGGGAACGGTCATCGTGGCCTGTCCCTCGTGCAGGCGCACCAGGTACTCGATGGTGGCGACGACGTCCTCTTCGGTCAGCGTTGTCGTGGTGATCGGGTTCCCTGAATCTTTCGCGTTCAGGCCGAGCTTCTTGTTCACCTTGTAACGACCGACCCGGGCCAGGTCGTAGCGCTTCTCCTTGAAGAACAGGTTCTCCAGCAGGGTCTGCGCGGACTCCTTGGTCGGCGGCTCGCCCGGACGCAGCTTGCGGTAGATGTCCAGCAGCGCCTCGTCGGTGCCGGCGGTGTTGTCCTTCTCCAGGGTCGACATCATGATCTCGGAGAAACCGAACCGCTCGGTGATCTGCTCGGCGGTCCAGCCCAGCGCCTTGAGCAGCACGGTGACCGGCTGCCGGCGCTTGCGGTCGATGCGCACGCCGACGGTGTCGCGCTTGTCGACGTCGAACTCGAGCCATGCGCCGCGGCTGGGAATCACCTTGACGCTGTGCAGGGTCTTCTCGGTGGACTTGTCGATGGTCTCGTCGAAATACACGCCGGGCGACCGCACCAGCTGGCTGACGACGACGCGCTCGGTCCCGTTGATGATGAAGGTGCCCTTCTCGGTCATCATCGGGAAGTCACCCATGAACACCGTCTGGCTCTTGATCTCACCGGTGTTGTTGTTGATGAACTCGGCCGTGACGAACAGCGGGGCCGCGTAGGTCATGTCCTTGTCTTTACACTCGTCGACCGGCGCCTTGACCTCGTCAAAACGGGGGTCGGAGAACGACAGCGACATCGAGCCGGAGAAGTCCTCGATGGGGGACAGCTCGTAGAGCACCTCTTCGAGGCCACCCACCGGGCTGGCCCCTCCTATGCCCTCGCCCCGGCTGGTGGCGGCCTCGCGCCAGCGCGGCGAGCCGATCAACCACTCAAACGAGTCCGTCTGCACGTCAAGAAGCCCCGGAACCTCAAGCGGTTCGCGAAGCTTGGCGAAGGAAACTCGGTTAGGTGCTCCGGGCACGGAGTTGTTAGCAGAACTATTTGGGCGACCCTGGCGGGGACTATTGTCCGTTTTGCTCTGGCGGGAATCTGCCAAGATGCATCCTTCCAGCACCTCGTGCGAGGAACGAGAAGCGGGGCCACCGGATCTGTTCGCCGCAACATTTTGTTGGTTAGGCTGGCGAACGATCTGCCCAGATCTCACACGCGCAACTGAATAGCTGAGTCACAGAGGGAACCCAGGCTAAGACCACGATGTCAAGTGGCGGGTGAGGTGGGCAGGAGGTAGCCAGCGCAACGTCCAACAATAGCGCAGGACCGCGCATTCCTCAACTACCCACACCAGGGATATCGGCGCTGGCTGGCATCTCGACTTTCCCGTGGGCACATGCTGCCCAACAGAGTGACCCGTTTAGGCCCCGCCGTCAAGAGGGCGGTGCGGCAAGTTGCGCCAAGTTATCGCAAAATTTTCAGGGCGCGGCCACTCGCACGCATGCAGAAGCCGACCCCCGCCGGCCGTGCTTGTCGGGGGTCGGCCTTTGACGCGCTACTCGCCGATTTCGTGGGCGCGGAACTTATGGGTGCCCTCGAGGTCGTCGAGGATCGCCACCTGGGCGCTCTTGGGCAGGGTGTGCAGCATCTCACGTACCCGGGCCTGGCGGCGGGCGACGGCCTTGCGCTCCGGCATGCCCGGAGTGGTGGTGATCTGCGGGGGCACGCCCTCGATTTCTTCGACACCGCCGGCGTGGTGACCCGCATCGAGCAGGGCCTGCTCCTCGGCCATGGTGGCCTCGTCCTTCTCCTCGGACATGCCGATCGGCCCGATGCGGCGGCCGTTGAGGAACTGCCGCACGACCGGCTCGTCGCTGGTCAACAGCACTTCACGGGGCCCGAACATGACCAGGTGCTTGCGGAACAGCATGCCCATGTTGTCCGGCACGGTGCGGGCGATGTTGATGTTGTGCGTCACGATCAGGATGGTCGCGTCGATCTGGGCATTGATGTCCATGATCAGCTGGCTCAGGTAGGCGGTACGCACCGGGTCCAGCCCCGAGTCGGGCTCGTCGCACAGGATGATCTGCGGGTCGAGGACCAGGGCCCGAGCCAGGCCGGCGCGCTTGCGCATACCGCCGGAGATCTCACCGGGGAACTTCTTCTCGTCCCCGCCGAGGCCCACCAACTGGAGCTTCTCCATGACGATGTCACGGATTTCGCCTTCCTTTTTCTTGGTGTGCTCGCGCAGCGGGAACGCGGTGTTGTCGTAGAGGTTCATCGAGCCGAACAGCGCGCCGTCCTGGAACAGCACGCCGAACAGCGTGCGGATCTCGTAGAGCTCCTTGGCCGAGCATTCGATGATGTCGGTGCCGTCGATGACGATCGAGCCGCGTTCCGGTCGCAGCAGACCGATCAGCGACTTCAGGAACACCGATTTGCCGGTACCCGACGGCCCCAGGAGGACGCTGACCTCCCCGGAAGGGATATCCAGCGTCACATCTTCCCAAATCCTCGAGGAACCGAAGGACTTCGTCAGTCCCTTCACCTCGATAGCGACGCCCATGGGGAATCCTTCCGTCGACGCTCGTGCCTGCCACCTGCCCTTTCCTGTGGCATGAGTCACTGTAGCGCACGCTTGGGCCGCGGCATCAGGGTTGCAGGCGACCGCCGGTAAAAATTGGCCGACCTGAGATCGGTCCGCTAGCCGGTCGGGGCCCAGTTGCCGTGGAAGCCCATCGGTACCCGCTGCGGCAGGTGCACGGTCGCGATCGACTCGAGCGTCTGGGCATCCAGCAACCGCAATTGGCCTTCGTCACGGCCGCGGTGATAGCCGAAGCCCATCAGGACGCCGTCATCTTCGGCGCCGGCTGCGGGGTTCGGCACGAAGCACACTTCACCCATCAGGAGGGCGGGATCGACCGCGGCGACGAGCGTAGATCCGGTGGCGTAGTCGTGCTTGTACACCGGCGTCGACATTTCGGATCCACCTACGCCGGCAAACCCGCCCTCGAGGCCGACGGCGTAGCCGAACCGGTGCCGCCCGCCCAGCAGCGTCTCGTTGATCCGGGGGAATTCCTGCGAGCGATCGTCGCGGCATTCGGTGGTCACCGCGCCGGTCGCCAGGTTGACGGTCCAGCGGTCCAGGCGGGGCAGACTCTCGCCGGGGCCGCGCCGGTCGCGGTCGAACATCCGGGAGTAGCGCACCACGTCGAGCACCAAGACCTCGGTCCCGTCCCGCGTCTCGGAGTAGGCGTTGAGCGGGTGGTAGACGTAACAGGGCTCGATGTCGAACCAGCGGACGTCTTTGTTGCCGCCCTCGCGGGGCATGACCCCGATGCGCGCGGGGTAGTTCGGGTTCCAGGCGTACGGCAACCGATCGGAGTGCTTCGGGTCGCGGTTCATCATCGCGGTGATGGGGCCCGGCACCCGGACGCGTCCGATCAGCGACTGCAGCGCCAGCCGGGCCGGCAGACTCAGCCAGCGCGGCAGGTTCGCCGGCAGCACCTGCACCGGGTCGAATGTCACCGGCAGGTCGTAGATCACCACATATTTGTCGGTCAGGGAGAAGTCGTGCATCATCGGCGACCCGGACACCTCGATGTCGACCGTGCGACGGGCTCGTCCTTGCGTGTCGATCACCGAGTACTGCACGGTCCGCCCGCGGGCGAACGAGTAAGACACGGCGTGCAATTCGCCGGTGCGGGGATCGCGGTGCGGATGAGCGGTGTAGCCGCCGGCCAGGGTGCCGTCGAAGTCGCACGTCCCGACGGTGTCAAGCTCGTCGGTCAGCTCATAGTTGGCGGCCCCACCCTCGACCAGCGCCAAGGTGCGTCCGGCGTGACTCAACACGTTGGTGTTGGCACCGAAGGCAAGCATGCCGGCCCGTGGATTGAGCCGGGTCGGCGCCGGCTCGCCGAGGGTGTCGCACACCGACAGGCTGCGCACCCAGCGGTTGCGGTACCAGCGGGCCTGCCCGTCGCGCAGCGCGACGCCGTGCACCATGCCATCGCCGCTGAACCAGTGATAGGTGGCCGGGTCGACCTCTTCCGCCGGGTTGGGACCGTTGCGCAGATAGCGTCCGTCGAGGTGCTCCGGGATGCGCCCGGTGACCTCCAGATCGGTCGCGGTCACTTCCGCGCGCACCGGCGCCAGGAAGCCCTCGAGGTACGGATTCCGGGTTTGGGCGATTTGCGTTGAGGTCACGTCTGAGCTCCTATAACATTGTTATGACGCTGTTATTGGCACGCTACGCCTCCGATGAGAAGATGGCAATGATGACTTCGCAGGCACAACCCGGCGTTCGCAGTGTTCGTCATGAGATGCTGCACGCCGCCGTCGCCCTGCTCGATGAACACGGCCCGGACGCGCTGCAGACCCGCCGGGTGGCCGGCGCCGCGGGAACCTCGACGATGGCGGTCTACACCCATTTCGGCGGCATGCGAGGGCTTATCGCCGAGGTCGCCGAGGAGGGCTTACGGCAGTTCGACGCCGCCCTGACGGTGCCGGAGACCGCTGACCCGGTTGCCGACTTGTTCGTCCTCGAAGCCGCGTACCGGCGCTACGCCATCGAGCGACCACATATGTATCGGCTGATGTTCGGCAGCACCAGCGCGCACGGCATCAACGCACCGGCAGGCAACGTCTTGGCCCTGACGGTCGCCGAGATCGAGCAGCGCATTCCCAGCTTCGCGCATGTGGTGCGCGTGGTGCAGCGGTCCGTGCGGGCAGGGCGAATCACCGTTGGCTCCGTAGTCGACGATGCGACCGTCGTTGCGACAGCCGCCCAGATCTGGGCGTTGGTACATGGGTTCGTGATGCTCGAACTGGGCGGCTTCTACGGCGCCGACGGCGCGGCCGTCGCGCAGGTGCTTGGCTCGATGACGTCGAACTTGATTGTGGCTCTGGGAGATTCACCCGAGCGCGTGCGACAGTCGCAACGGGCGGTGTTCGGCGCCCGCTGAGCGCACGAAACCCTCGGGACCTGAGCCGTAGGGCGGTCCCGGGGGTCTTCGCGAATTGACTACTTGACGGTGACGGTGGCGCCGGCGGCCTCGAGCTTGGTCTTGGCCTCGTCGGCGGCCTCCTTGGCGACCTTCTCCAGCAGCGGCTTGGGGGCGGCGTCGACCAGGTCCTTGGCCTCCTTCAGGCCCAGGCCGGAGACGATCTCGCGGACCACCTTGATGACGCCGATCTTCTTGTCGCCGGCGGCCTCGAGGATCACGTCGAACTCCGACTGCTCCTCGGCGGCCTCGGCGGGGGCGCCACCGGCGGCCGGGCCGGCCGCGGCGACGGCGACCGGAGCGGCCGCGGTGACCTCGAAGGTCTCCTCGAACTTCTTGACGAAGTCGGAGAGCTCCAACAGGGTCATTTCCTTGAACGCGTCGAGCAGGTCGTCGGTAGACATTTTTGCCATGGTGTGGGTCCTTCCTGGTTCCGGATTGGGGTTATTCGGTTTCGGCTGGGGTTTCGGCGGGTGCTTCCGAAGCTGGTTCTGCAGCCGGTTCCGCGGGCACTTCCGCAGGCGGCTCGGCGGCTGGCTCTGCGGCCGGGGCGGCTGCAGCGGCGGGTTCTGCCGGTGTCTCGGAGGCCTTCTTTTCCTGCAGTGCGGCCGCCAGCCGGGCGAACTGCGAGGCCGGAGCGCTGAACAGGCCGGCCGCCTTGGCGAGGTTGCCCTTCATCGCACCCGCCAGTTTGGCCAGCAACACCTCGCGGGACTCCAGGTCGGCGATGCGCTCCACCTCGGACACCGTCAGTGGATGGCCGTCCATGTAGCCGCCCTTGATGACCAGCGCCTTGTGCTCCTTGGCGAAGGTCTTGATGGCCTTGGCGGCGTCGACCGGCTCCCCGGTGACGAACGCGATGGCCGTCGGGCCGGCGAACAGCTCGTCGAGACCCTCGATCCCGGCTTCCGAGGCCGCGCGCTTGATGAGCGTGTTCTTGGCCACCGCGTACGTGGCCGATCCCGCGAGGGAACGGCGCAGCTCGGCCAGGTTCGCCACCGTCAGACCGCGGTATTCGGTGATCAGGGTGGCGGTCGACTCCCTGAACTGCTCCGTGATGTCTGCAACGGCGGTGGCCTTGTCAGCCCTGGCCATGCATACCTCCTGTAGTAAAAGCCATTCGACGTGTCGTCTGCGATCACCGGGGAACGACGAACGCCCCGGCGCAGGAAGCGGCCGGGGCGTCAAGATGCGCCGGCACAGGTCGGCGGTAATGCCTCGTCCTCCTGCGTGGGCCGCCGGGATGTTCCCGGACCTTCAACCGATTGCTCGGTGACCGACGGTCTTCGGTGGATCGGCAACCAGAATAGCGTCACAGCCGCGGTCAGCCAAAACTCGCGAGCCTGGCCGCACCGACCAGGCCGGCCTGACCACCGAGCTCGGCCGGCACCACCCGCAGGCCGGCCAGAAAGTCCAGCCCGGCGTACTCGGGCAACGCCGCGCGCACCGGGTCGAAGAGCACGGGCCCGGAATTGGCGACGCCGCCGCCGATGACGACGAGGTCGAGGTCGCAAGCCGCCGCCACAGAGGCGATCATCGCCGCGAGCGCGGTGGCGCCTCTGTGGAACGCCCGCTGCGCCACCGGATCCCCGGCCACCGCCGCGGCGGCCAGCTCCCTGGCGCCGGCGTCGGGCGGCGCGGACCAACCGTTCGCCCGCGCCCAGCGCACCAGCGCCGGACCGGCCGCGACGGTTTCGACGCAGCCACGGCCACCGCACGGGCAGGGCCGGCCGTCCATCTCGATCACCATGTGACCGACGTGGCCGGCATTGCCGGTGCGCCCGGTGTAGGGAAGGCCGTCGAGCACCAATCCGCCGCCCACGCCGGTGGACACGACCATGCCGAGCATAAACCGCGCTCCTCGGCCGGCGCCGCGCCAATGCTCACCCAGCGCCATACACACGCCGTCGCCGCCGAGCCGCACGGGCACGCCCGGCACCGCGTCCGCGACCCTGTCTCGCAGCGGGAAGCCGCGCCAGGATCCGATGTTGATCGGGCTGACGGTTCCGCTGTGCAGGTCGATGGGGCCGGCCGACGCGATGCCCACCGCGGCCACCGGGCCGCCCGCCGCGCGCAACGAGTCGGCGATCGTCGCGGCGACCGCGGCCCAGACCTCCTCGGCCCCACCGCCGGGCGGGGTGGGCCGGATGTCGGTGTGCACCAGCGTGCCGCCGGGATCGGCGAGGCCGGCCGCGATTTTGGTGCCGCCGATGTCCAGACAGAGGGTCAACATGGCGATCAGTGCCGATGGGTGTTGTCGGGTTGGCGTGGGTCGCCCGGATGCTCGTAGCCGGGTGCGAGCCGGACCAGTGCGGCCCGGCGCGCGTCCAGCCACACGCGGAAGGCTCGTCGCCGCGCGGCGCCGCGCAGATGGTCGGCGATCGCCGGCCGCACGTCCTCCAGCGGCGGGCCGACGGGCGGGGGGACTCGCCAGCCGTGACGGCCTTGGCGCGGCGCGGCGAACCGCAGCGGGTTGCGGGCGTGGTAGTCGGCCACGTCGTCATCGCCGACCTCCACCTGGGCGGTGACGTCGACGAACAGCGCCCGCGCGCGCGGATCGGCCAGCACGGCCGCGGCCACGCCGCCCAGCTCCAGCCGCGCCGTCTCGTCGGGCAGCAGCTCGGCCTCGGTCGGCGCGTCCCGCGTGGTCAGGCCGCGTGCGGCCGCCTCGGCGGCGACCACCCGCTCGGTCACGAGCACTTGGGTGAGCCAGCGCCGCAATTGCCTGCCCTCGCTGGTGCCGCTGGCCGGCAACGCGGCCCCACTCGCGCCGCTGCGCAGCCGTGCCTCGGCCGCGTCGACCTCGGCGACGGAAACCGGGGCGCCGGCAACGGTGGCGGCCAGCCGGACGCTCACGTCACCGTCACCTTCACCGCAGGTGAGTAGACCAGCCGCCCGGCGCAGCCCACCCGGACCAGCGCCCACCACCCGCCGGGGTCCTGCCACGCCGGTGGGGTTACGTCGAACCCGAGTTCGACTTTGTCGCGGGCCGGCAGGACCGCGCCCAGTGCGGCGGGGCCGATCCACTCCCAGGTGCCCCAGGGGCTGATCAGATGCGCCTCCATTGCCAGGTCGGCGTGGGCATGGGTGCCGACCACGACGGTCAGCCGGGCCGTCTCGCCGGCCGCCAGTTCGACGTCGGCCGGCCCGTCGACGAGGTAGACCAGCTCGCTCTCGTCGCACGCACCGACCTCGACGACGCAGACGTCCTCGACCGCCTGGCACCAGGCCGGCGGTACCTTATTCCCGGTGAGGCACAGCTGGGCGCGGATGGGGTAAAGCCCGGGCCGCGTGCGCGCCGGGACCGATACGACCACGTCGGCCTCCCGGTGATCGCCGCCGCAGAGCGTGAACGGCAGCTCGGCGGGAGTGGCCGACCAGGCGTCGGGACACACCACCGTCACCGCGCCGCCCAGCGCGGCATCGGTGCAGTCGCTGGCCGCGGTGATGCGCAGCGTCACCTTGCTGCCCGGCGTGGCCGTCACGCGCCGGGGGTGTAGGTGGGCGACGGCCGGCAACCCCCCGAGCGGCGCGGGTCCGCGGTTGTGCAGCCAATAGCGCGCGTAAAGCGGCTGCGCGGCCTCGGATTCCGGCGCCAGCTCGGCGACATCGGTTAGAACACTTGGCATTTCGATCCGGGCCAGGACGGTGGCCACCTGATAGCCATGCAGGTCGACCGACCTTGTGCGCCCACCCGATGTCTCCGAAGGCTTTTCGAGCAGGTCGGCGTGCTGCAGGCCACGCACCTTGCCCAGTTGGGAGCCGATGGCAACGCGGGTGCGCGTACCGGTCGTTTCCACCAGCCGCAGGGCGACCGCGCTCGGGTCGACCGGCTGGGCGCTGCCCGCCGCCAGCGGGTTGCCGGCCGCCTTGAGCGCCGCCAGCTGTACGGAGCCGGCGGGGTCCACTTGCAGCAGCGACCCGGCCGCCGACAGCTTGCCGCGTCGTCGGTTTGGGCGCACCGCGAGCAGCGGATGGGAGAACTGCGCACTGCGGCTTGGGATCTCGGCGCGCCGCCAGTCGCCATCGCCGCCGACCAGCGCGTAGTCGAAGACGTGTGTCCAGTGCTGGAGTTGAAAGTTGGAGCCGTCGGGCGCGGTGCGGCGGGGGTCGTCGATCCAGGTGCCGGACGGCCAGCCGGTGCAGGACCGCATCAGGGCGGTGTGCAGGGTGCCCTCGGTATCGACCGCGAAGCTCGGCACGCCGCGGTTGAGCAGTGCGACGGTACGGGCTTCGAAGCGGTCGATGCCCGACGGTGGCTCCTGGCTGACGAGGATCTCGGCATGGGCCAGGTCTTCGACCACCGACGCGATCGCGGCGGCCAGCGTTTTCTCGTCGCGGCCGTCGATCACGAGCACCGGCAGCGCCCGCGGCGCACGCAGGTCGGCACCGGGCAGCCAGGAGGCTGCCAACCCTGCCGCTGCCGGCACCCAGACCCTGGCCTGGCCCGTCTGTTCGACTTGGCGTTCGAGTTCGGCGGTGTAGTCCGGATCAGCCTCGGCCAGAACGGTTTTGGTGAAGGCGTTGCGGGCGGGCCCGCCCAGCGCAATCCGGACGTCGGGCAGATTGGAGTCCACATCGAGGTGGCCGTAGCGCGGCTTGTCGGCGCCGCTGCAGGTGGCCGTGACACCGGCGCGGACCAGCGCGACCATCAATTCGCGCGCCAGGGGTCCCGACACCGTCTCGGCCGGCGACACCACCTCGGCCACCGACAGCGCCCGCACGTCGTTCCCGACGCGGATCCGCACCGCCGACGACAGGCCGAACCAACCGTAGGCCGGGTTGTCCAGCGTCCATAGGTGCTGCGCGGTGTCCACCGATTCGCGCCCGTCATGCAGCAACGCGAAACCGCGCCCGACGACGGCGTCCCCCACCTCGCTGACCGGCATGGCGCCCGGCACCGGACACGGCCAGCGCAGCCGCAACAAGCGGTCTTCCCCGGTGAATTCGTCGATGGCGGTGCGACCGTCCACCCGCGCCACCCCGCGCCACCCCGTCAGGGTCTGGGTGTAGCGCAGCAGTCCGCCGATCCGGCCGTGCACGACCAGGCGCTGGCCGAGCGGGCCGTCGTAGGCCTGCACCCGCGCCGGCGATTCCGAAGAGCACACCACCGGACCCTTGGGCAGCAGGTGCCACGGGCCCTCCCCCTGCGTCGGATGCGACGAGTACTCCTCGTAGACGGCAAGCTCGTTGCCCACCCGGCCCTCGGCGATCAGCTCGCGGCCGTCCTGCAGCAACGACACGACCGCCCCGCCGCGCGCGGGGTCGACCTGCAGCCGGTAGTGCTCGTTGGCGATCTGGAACCCGGGCACCGGTTCCCAACCGGTTGGCACGTCAGCGGGGACCAGCCGATACGCCCGCCAGCCCAGCGACGGCACCTCCCTCGCCAGCCAGGTGACCGACCGCCCGCCGTGCTCGACCTGCGCGGGCAGCTCGGCGCCGTCGGCGTCGACGACCCGCACGCCAGAGCCGACTGGCGGGTCCAGCCGGGCGGTGACGATGTCGGTGCGCCGGTGGGTCAACGGGTTCCACACCACGACCGAATCGTCGGGAACCTTGACCGCGCTGGACAGCAGCGCCAGCGAGTTGTCGCGGGCCGCGCGGCCCAGTTCCCACGCGTCGCGCCAGCCGGTGAGCAGGTCGAGGTACACCTGGTCGGACTCCGAGCCGGTGATGCCGTCGTGGTGGGCGCCGTAAGCCAGCTGCACCCACGCCTTGGCGAACGCGGCCTGCGGATAGTCGGCGCCGCTCAGCAGCGCGGCGAACACGGCGAAGCGCTCGGCGTCCAGGACGGCGTTCTCGGCCGCCCGGTTGGCCTGCTTGGTGTCGATGTAGGACACGTCCTTGCCGGTGTAGATCGGGTTCATGTCACGGGTCTGCGGCGACGGCGCACACCCGCGCTGCGCCAGTTCGGCCCGGACCGCCGCGAAGAACTCCCGCGGCAGCGCGCACACGAACCGCGGCCACGTGTAGCGCGCCGCCCAGTCGCGGTGGATCGCGGTGACCCACTTGTTTGGCGGGGTGTAGTCGGTGCCGACGGGCAGCAGCACGTTGCGGGTCAACGCGACCCGCTTGAGCTGGTCGAACAGCCGGTAGGTCGCGTCCTCGGCCTCGGCGAGCGTGGTCGAGTCGTCCATCCCCCAGCCCGCCCCGTAGTGCGCGGGCATGTAGTGGGTCAGCAGGCCGCGGCCCGACGGCGCGATCCACTCGAATTCGCTGCAGAACTGCATGCGCTCGACGTCACCGCCCGGACCCCACTGGTGGTGTGGTCCCCGGGCCCACGAGCTCGAAGTCAGGCCGGCGTCGGCCGCCATCCCCGGGAATTGCGGGTCGTGGCCGAAGACGTCCAGTTGCCACGCGGTGGCCGGATCGGCGCCCAGCACGTGGCGTTGAAAACCCATGCCGTGCACCAGGTTTCGGATGGTCGTTTCCGGGCTGGTCAGGTTGGTGTTGGGTTCGTTGTAGGCGCCGCCCATCACCTCGACGCGTCCCTCGGCGATGAACAGGCGAAGGTCTGCGCGGTCCTCCGGGCGGGCGTCCCAGTACGGCTTGAGGTAGTCCACCTCGGCCAGCACGAACTTGTACTCCGGCTCGCGGCGAGCCATCTCCAGATGCGCGTGGACCAGTGCGAAGCCGTTGGCCTGCCGCCCCGGCGGGTCCGCGGCCCACTCGCTGGTGTAGGCGCCTTGCGTGTTCCACCAGACCGGATCGTAGTGAAAGTGGCTGATCATGAACATCGTCCAGCCGGGCTCCGCCACGGTGAACTCGAAGGGCTTGCGCGCGTGACCGGCGCGCACCCGGGCGGCCCGCCGCTGCCCCACGACGGGGCGGTCAACCGTGACCGGAACCTCGATGACCTGCTGCCCGGGCTCGGCGAGGGCCTCCCCGCTCAGACCTTCGCCGTCGACGCGGACCGGCGTCGGCTCGGCGCACCCGGAAACGGTGACCCGTGCCAGCTGCAGGGGCGCGTCCGGCGGCCCGACGAAAAGCTCCGTCGACTCCGCCGAAACCAGCTGCATGCCCGCACTTTACGACGCGGGCTTAGGATCTGGCCATGCCCGCTCTTGCCCCGCCCGTGGCCGACGAGCGCAGCGCCCTGCGCGAGTTCCTGGCGTTCCACCAGAGCGCGTATTTCGCGGTCTCGTACGGCCTCACCGACGAACAAGCCCGGTCTACACCCACGGTCAGCGCGCTTTCGATCGGCGGGCTGGTCAAGCACGCCACCGAGATGCAACGCACCTGGATGGCGCGAGTCGACGCCGCGCCGGACGCGCCGCCGAAGGACACCCGGCCCTTCGCGGAGATCGCCAAGGAGTTCGGTGATCAGCATGTGATGCGGCTCGACGAGACGCTGGCCGGACTGCTGGACGCCTTCGAAGCCCAGAACGCGGAATCCCTGCGGCTGGTGGAAACCTCGGACCTCGACGCGGAGGTACCCGTTCCGCAGGACATCCCCTGGTTCCCCAAGAACCAGCCGGCCTGGTCGGTGCGCTGGGTGATCCTGCACGTGATCAACGAGCTGGCCCGCCACGCCGGACACGCCGACATCATCCGGGAAACCATCGACGGCGCCACCATGTACGACTTGATCGCCGGGTTGGAGAACTGGGAACCGCAGCCGTGGGCCAAGCCCTGGCATCCCAGGTAGAAAAGAGAGCGTGCTCACCAGCAGCGGAATCGCGCGCCGCGAGACACCGCACGGCGCCGTGGAGCTCTACTACGAGGATCTCGGCGACCCGGCGGCCCCGCCCGCGCTGCTGATCATGGGCCTGGGCGCCCAGCTGCCGATGTGGCCCGACGGCTTCTGCGAACAACTCGTCGACGCCGGTTACCGCGTCATCCGCTTCGACCACCGCGACACCGGGCTGTCGGCCAAGATGCACGGACTGCGGGCCCGGGGCCCCGTCTACCGACGGGTCGGCCGCTATCTGCTGGGCAAGCCCAGTCCGGTGCCATACACCTTGATCGACATGACCGAGGACGTCGTGGCGTTGCTCGATCAGCTGGGCATCGGCCGGGCCCATGTGGTTGGTGCGTCGCTGGGCGGCATGATCGCGCAGATCCTGGCGGCCACCCAGCCGGATCGGGTGGCGTCGCTGGCCATCATCATGTCGACCACCGGCAAGCCGTTTTCCGCGTTGCCGGCCTGGCGGGTCATCAAGCTCGCGTTCGATGCGCCGGCCAAAGGCGCCTCGACCGAGGAGAAGCTGGCCTTCGAGGTGCGCAACGTCGCGGTGTTCAACGGCCCGAACTTTCTGCCATCCCAAACCGAGCTGCGAAGGCGCGTGCAGCAACTCGCGGACCGCTGCAGCTATCCGGCGGGAATGCTGCGCCAATTCGACGCCGTGCTGGGCACCGGCAGCCTGCTCGGGTACAGCAGGGCGATCACCGCGCCCACGGTCGTACTGCACGGTTCGGCCGACCCGATGGTGCGGCCGCGCAACGGGCGCGCGGTCGCCGCGGCCATCCCCGGCGCGCGATTCGTCGTGATCGACGGGATGGGACACGACCTTCCGAGACCGGTCTGGCGGCCGATCATCGAGACCCTGACCGAGCACTTCGCCCTTTCCGGATCCCGGTGAGCGCGCTCACAGGAATTGGGACTTGACAGGCCCGATTTGGCAGACTGCTGGGATGAGTTCCACCAAGCACCGCGAGGTGGCCAAGCTTGACCGGGTGCCCTTGCCGATCGAAGCTGCGCGGGTAGCAGCCACCGGTTGGCAGGTCACGCGCACCGCCGCTCGCATCGTCAGCAAGCTGCCGGCCAAGGGGCCCTGGCAGCAGAAAGCGATCAAGCAGCTCCCGCAGACCTTCGCGGACCTGGGTCCGACCTACGTGAAGTTCGGACAGATCATCGCGTCCAGCCCCGGCGCGTTCGGCGAGGCGCTGTCGCGCGAATTCCGCGGCCTGCTCGACCGGGTGCCGCCGGCCGACTCCACGGAGGTGCACAACCTCTTCGTCGAGGAGCTCGGCGGCGACCCCGCCGACCTGTTCGCCAAGTGGGACGAAGAGCCGTTCGCGTCGGCGTCCATCGCGCAGGTGCACTACGCGACCCTGCACAGCGGCGAGGAAGTCGTCGTCAAGATCCAGCGTCCGGGCATTCGCCGCCGGGTCGCCGCCGACCTGCAGATCCTGAAGCGCTTCGCCCAGGCCGTCGAACTGGCCAAGCTGGGCCGTCGCCTGTCGGCGCAGGATGTCGTCGCCGACTTCGCCGACAACCTGGCCGAAGAGCTGGACTTCCGGCTCGAGGCGCAGTCGATGGAGGCCTGGGTCTCGCACCTGCACGCGTCACCGCTGGGCAAGAACATCCGGGTGCCGCTGGTGCACTGGGACTTCACCACCGAGCGGGTGTTGACGATGGAGCGGGTCCACGGCATCCGCATCGACAATGCCGCCGCCATCCGCAAGGCCGGATTCGACGGCGTCGAGTTGGTGAAGGCGCTGCTGTTCTCGGTGTTCGAGGGCGGGCTGCGGCACGGGCTGTTCCACGGCGACCTGCATGCCGGCAACCTGTACGTCGACGACCAGGGCCGCATCGTGTTCTTCGACTTCGGCATCATGGGCCGCATCGATCCCCGCACCCGCTGGCTGCTGCGTGAGCTGGTGTACGCGCTGCTGGTGAAGAAGGACCACGCCGCGGCCGGCAAGATCGTCGTGCTGATGGGGGCCGTCGGCACCGTGAAGCCGGAGGCCCAGGCCGCCAAGGATCTGGAGAAGTTCGCCACACCGCTGACCATGCAGACGCTGGGCGACCTGTCGTACGCCGACATCGGCCGCCAGCTCTCGACGCTGGCCGACGCGTACGACGTCAAGCTGCCCCGCGAGCTGGTGCTGATCGGCAAGCAGTTCCTCTACGTCGAGCGGTACATGAAGCTGCTCGCACCCAAGTGGCAGATGATGTCCGACCCGCAGCTGACGGGGTACTTCGCCAACTTCATGGTCGAGGTCAGCCGCGAGCACCAGAGCGACGTGGAGGTGTAGTGCAGGTCCGCACCGGCGCCGCGACAGTCCTTAATCCCAAGGGCGACCTCAAGCTGTACTACGAGGACATGGGTGATGTCGACGACCCACCCGTGCTGCTGATCATGGGGTTGGGCGCTCAGCTGCTGCTGTGGCGGACCGCATTCTGCGAGAAGCTCGTCGGCCAGGGCCTGCGGGTCATCCGGTACGACCACCGCGACGTCGGCCTCTCCAGCAAGACGGAATCTCCCGAGTCCGACCGGCCGATGGTCCCCCGGCTGCTCAGGTTCTGGCTCGGGCTGCCCGGCGAGGCCCCGTACACGCTGGAGGACATGGCCGACGACGCCGCCGCTCTGCTGGACCACCTGGGCATCGAGCGCGCGCACATCGTCGGGGCGTCGATGGGCGGCATGATCGCGCAGATCTTCGCGGCGCGATTCGCCGAGCGGACGAAGTCGTTGGCGGTCATCTTCTCCAGCAACAATCGAGGGTTCCTGCCGCCACCGGCGCCCCGCGCCCTGCTCTCACTCATCAAAGGACCGCCGCCGGGCTCGCCGCGGGACGTGGTCGTCGACAACGTGGTGCGCATCACCAGGATCACCGGCAGCCCGCGCTACCCCAAGAGCGAGGAGCAGATTCGCGCCGACGCCGTCGAGAGCTACGACCGCAGCTTCTACCCGCAGGGGACCGCCCGGCACTTCAGCGCGGTCATGGCCAGCGGCAGCCTGCTCGCATACAACCGGCGGACCGTCGCACCGACGGTGGTTATACATGGCCGAGCCGACAAGCTGGCGCGGCCCTTCGGCGGGCGCGCGGTGGCGCGCGCCATCAACGGCGCTCGGCTAGTGTTATTCGACGGCATGGGCCACGACCTGCCCCAGCAGCTTTGGGATCGGCTGATCAGCGTGCTAACAAGCAACTTCGCCGAGGCCCGCTGAAGGTCTCACCGGTTGTACGGTTGGCGTTAGGCGTTAGGAGGGCGTCTGATAAATGGCGGAGCTGAAACCGTATTTCGAAGACTCGCAAGCGGCATACGACATTTCGGACGACTTTTTCGGTCTGTTTCTCGACCCGACCTGGGTCTACACGTGTGCTTACTTCGAGCGCGACGACATGACCCTGGAAGAGGCGCAACTCGCCAAGTTGGACCTCGCCATGGACAAGCTCAACCTCGAGCCCGGTATGACGCTGCTGGATGTCGGGTGCGGCTGGGGCGGGGCGCTGGTGCGCGCCGTCGAGAAGTACGACGTCAACGTCATCGGCCTCACGCTGAGCCGAAACCACTGCGAGCGCAGCAACTCTCGGCTGGCGGCCATCCCGACGACGCGCCGCGCCGAGGCGCGCCTGCAGGGCTGGGAGGAGTTTGACGAGAAGGTCGATCGGATCGTCTCCTTCGAGGCGCTCGACGCCTTCCACAAGGAGCGGTATGGCACGTTCTTCGAACGCTCATACGGCCTCCTCCCCGACGACGGCCGGATGCTGATGCACAGCCTGTTCACCTACGACCGTAGGTGGTTGCACGAGCAGGGAATCGCGCTGACGATGAGCGACCTACGGTTCCTCAAATTCCTCCGCGAGTCGATTTTCCCCGGCGGCGAACTTCCTTCCGAGCCCGACATCCTCGACAACGCGAAGAACGCCGGGTTCCACTTGGAGCAAACCCAACTGCTGCAGCTGCACTACGCAAAGACCCTGGACACCTGGGCGACCAACTTGGAGTCCAACCGGGAGCGCGCCATCGCGCTGCAGTCCGAACAGGTCTACGACAACTTCATGCACTACTTGACGGGGTGTGCGGAGCGCTTCCGCAGGCGGCTCATCAATGTGGGTCAGTTCACGCTGACGAAGTGACGAAAGACACATAACACCATGGCCAGGGATCTAACGCCGCACTTCGACGATGTGCAGGCGCACTACGACTTATCCGACGACTTCTTCCGCCTGTTTTTGGACCCCACCCAGACCTATAGCTGCGCATACTTCGAGCGCGACGACATGACGCTGGAAGAGGCGCAGATCGCCAAGATCGACCTGGCACTGGGCAAGTTGGGTTTGCAGCCCGGCATGACGCTGCTCGACGTCGGTTGCGGGTGGGGTGCCACGATGCGGCGGGCGGTCGA